>Ga0209694_1000895_pt1 | contig 38710 bp, 26 predicted proteins | sample GluameincwithD2O_FD_187499 | JGI IMG/M metagenome (GOLD analysis project Ga0209694, IMG submission 187499) | Mouse cecum microbial communities from Vienna, Austria - Glucosamine amended microcosms incubated with D2O (SPAdes) (version 2) | ecosystem: Host-associated > Mammals > Digestive system >... | reverse complement strand
TCAAATTGAATATAATATTAATAACAGAACCTCGCACGCCTCTTTACAATGCGTACCACGCGAGGTCATTTAATTTTAGGATAATTTACAAATGTTAAGAATAATGGTTTTAATAAACATAATAACTGCATTGTGTTGTGTTGCGTTAACATTGTTAGTTTTGTATTTTGTAATTAGTTTTATAATAAAAAACAGAGCCGATAAAATTGCGTTTATCAGAAGCTTCAAAAAAGGTAAATGCGTTGCGATATTTTTGATTGCAATACCGCTTATTTTCCTTGGATATTTGTATGGCGGTATGGGCGTTATAAATTCTTTATTAACTGCTATATCCCACGTTATTGGCCTCGTAGTATTGAAATATGACGTGGATAAGATTGCTCTGTTAATGAACGCCAATCTGTTTTATAAAATAACAACGTATTATTGCTGCGTATTGGTAACGGTTAATGCCGTACTCTTTGCTTTTTCGTTGACCAGTCAAAAGATTTGGCAGATTCATCAGGCTTTTAAAGCAAAAAACAATAACAAAGACGCAGTTTATATTTTCGGCTACAATCAGGACAGCTTGATGATATATCAAAGTGATAATACCAAAGCTAAATTTATCGTTGACTATATCAGCGATAAGGACTGTGCTGAACTGTATGTAAAAAAAATAAGTTTTTTAAACAATAACTTGTACGAATCGGTAATATCGCAGATATTCAAGCTGATTTTAAAAAATAACTGCAAATATACTGTCGTTATTAATACTAAAAGCGACGAAACGAATATAAAAATCTGCAGATTGTTTGCCGATAAAATCGAAGTTGCCGACGAAAGAGAGAAGCGAAAATTCTTCAATCAACTTGCGGTTTACGCGTTTGGTAATCCGAAATACGAGTCGATTTATAACGATTTGGTAAAGGCTTCGTTCGGCTGTGTTCATTATAAGAATAAGTATCAGATGATTGCTATGGACTTTATCAAAAACCACCCTTTTACAGAGTTTATGACAAATGAGCATATCGATTACGATACTTCTTTTATTAAAAACGGCGTGGATATAAACGTTTGTATGATAGGTTTTGGTAAAACGAATCAGCAAATATTTATGACGTCCGTAGCAAATAATCAGTTTTTGACAGCGTCACCGCAGGGAGTTGAATTAAAAAAAGTCAATTATCATCTTTTTGATAAGAATTACGCAGAAAATAATAAAAATTTAAATCATTCCTATTATCGTTATAAAAATGAATGTGCAAACGTAAACAAGTTGGAATATTTACCGTTACCGGAATTGCCCGCAGAGGAAGCGTATTATCATTTAGATATAAACGACCCCGTTTTTTACAACCGCATATATGATATAATCAAAAAGAACCCAAAAGACGTCAATATAATTATCGTTGCATTTAACAGTGACTTGGAAAATATTGATTTAGCTCAGAAGCTTATTGAAAAGTGCAGAGAATGGGAAATCGATAATCTTAAAATATTCGTTAAAGTCAGAATGCCGAAGAGGGGACTCGATTTATTTAAAGAGAAGAACGTGATTTTAATAGGTAATGAAAAAGAAGTCGTGTTTAATCTTGACGCCATTACCAACGACAGCATTTCCCGTATGGCGCAAATGCGCAATGAAATTTATGATTTGGAGTATAAAATCACGACCGATAAGAATTTTGTGCTGGACGAAAAGGCAATCATAGATAACCGCAATAGCGCTAACCGTAATTGGTTTATTTACAGAAGTCAGTTAGAAAGGGAATCGAGTCTTTACGGATGCCTTAGCTTGAGATTGAAATTCAATCTCCTCGGCATCGATTACTGTAAAAAAGAGGACAATGATTTGCCTGCATTGACCGAGCAAGAGTACTTAGACTGTTACGGCGTAGGCGATATGCCGGACACATCTTATTGCGGGTTAAACATCAAAGGGAAGAAAGTCGTTAAATACGATTTGAATTTCCCCGATTCAAAGCGGAAAAATCTTGCCGTTCTTGAACATTACCGTTGGAATTCCTTTATGATAAGCAAGGGGATTATCCCTGCAAGCAAATTGCAGATTATGACGGAAGCCGTTGAAAAGAACGGTAAGAAAAAATTTACGAACGGTAAAAATTACGGCTTGCGCCGTCACGGCAATTTAACTACGTTTGACGGACTTATTGAATTCAGGAAAATGGTAGCTGAGAGGGACGGCTGTCAGGAAGTTGACTGTGACGTAATTAAATACGACTATCAGCTTTTAGACGATGCGTATTGGCTGCTTACGAATAACGGATACAAAATAGTTAAAAGAGATACGCAATAAAACGGTCTGAGTAGTTTTTATAAGGGGCTATGAAATGAAGGATATAGAATACGTTGATATAGAACGGCTGAAAGAAATTCAAAACGAAAGGTTTTACAATACGTTTAAAAAACTTGTCAAAGTGCCCTATTATAGAGAAAAATTAGCCGTACACGGGGTTGATATTGACAGCGTAAAAACTTTAAACGATATATCCGTATTGCCGTATACAACGAAAGAAGATTTAATTCAATGCTATCCGAATTCAGCTATCGCGTGCGGTAAGGCGGAAATAGCCAAATATCATTTTACGAGCGGCACAAAGGGTAAGCCGCTTGCCGTTGGTTATACGAAAAACGACGTAAAGATAATGTTGGAATGCCTTACAAGGCTTCTTAAAGCCGCAGGAGTAACTTCCGACTCAATAGTTCAGAATTCTTACGGGTACGGACTTTTTTCTGGCGGGCTTAGTTTTCACGAAGCGATAGGTGAAATGGGGGCAACGGTTATTCCGGCTTCCGTAGGAACCGATGACAGGCAGATCGTTTTATTAAAGGATTTTGCCGTTGACACGCTGTGCGCAACTCCTTCTTACGCGTTGCATCTTGCCAACAAAATAATTTCCGACGGCGTTGACGGCTTGGCTTTAAAGAGATGTATTTGCGGGGCGGAACCGTGGTCGGAAAATATGAAATCCGTAATTGAAGACTTGTTGCACGTTGAAGCGTACGACGTTTACGGAATGACGGAAATAGGTGTGGGAGTAGGATACAGCTGTAAGTATAGAGAGGGGTTACACGTTTGTGAAGATTATTTTTATGTTGAAATAGTAGACCCTGTAAGCGGTGAAAACATATCGGACGAAAGCGACGGCGAGTTAGTAGTAACCGCTCTTGCCAAGGAAGGGCTTCCCCTTATCAGATATAAAACGGGCGATCTGACGCACTTTATTTTACAGCCGTGTAAGTGCGGTAGAACGCATAAGAGAATCGCAAGAATTATCGGGCGGGTTGACGATATGCTCATTGTAAAGGGAGTCAACGTTTATCCCTCGGAGATTGAAAGCTTCGTTCATTCTATCGGGGAATTGAATGGGAACGACTTTGAAATCGTTTTGGAAACGGTTAATTCCCTTGACCGTTTAACTCTGCGCATAGAGGCTGACGAAGCAACGTTAAAGAACGAAACTCTGCCAATAAAGATTGAAGATACGTTTAAGCAAAGATTCGGAATAAGGGCAGAGGTGGAGTTGGTGGAACGCTCTGCCATTCCCAAACAGACGGGTAAAAAGAAATACGTAAGGGATTTGAGAAGCAAATGAATATGAAGTGTTTTACAATAGCGTCGGGCGAAAATACGCTTGTGGGGATGCGTCATATGGGTGACGGCACGAAGGATGCGGCGGTATTGATTGTTCATGGTTATCTGAGCGCAAACAGAATAGGTCCGTATAGAATGTATATGCAAATTGCGAATCTTCTTAATGAAAGAGGATACGACGTATACAGAGTCGATTTTGCGGGATGCGGCGAAAGCACGGATAAAGGTAAAATAACTTTAGACGGATTTTACGATAATTTTAAAGATACTTTGGAATACGTGAAAAAAGATTTCGGCAAGGTAATTTTCATAGGCCACTGCTTGGGGGCGGATATGGTAGTTTATCATAATTCGATTGAAGATTCCGTATGTGTAAAAAAGTGTATTGGAATTTCGCCTACTCCAATTACGGAGAGAAATCTTTTAAAAATGTTTACCAAAGAGCAGCTTGAATCAGCCAAAACGAATCACGGCTTCGAGCGGAAAGGACTTTACGTTGACGAATCGTTTTTGGGCGGTCTGAGTAAATTTGAAGTGTTTGAAAAAGCTTTAAAAAAGAATGATAATTTACTTATATTTATTCCTGAAAATGACGCGTACGTTGACGTTCCCGAGCTTGAAAGCGCCTGCAAAAAGGCCTGCGTTCAAACCGTCGTTCTGCCGCAGGCGGATCATCACGTTTTAAATATAGTAGCAAGAGAAAAAATGTTTGAAAATATTCTCAAATTTTTAGAGGAATAGTCAGAGGGTACTAATGAAAGAAGTTCGCGCACTTGTCAACGCCACATCTAACAACAGTGATTATGTATTTATAAGCTATTCTCATAAAGACAAAAAATACGTTATGGAAGATATGCAGGAGTTAGCCAAAAACGGGGTTATTTTTTGGTATGACGACGGGCTTGAAAGCGGTGATGATTGGGAGCAAAAAGTCAAAAACGTAATAAACAATCCGCACTGCAAGGGTATGATTTTTTACGTTAGCAAAAATTTTCTGCTCAGTCAAGCTATATTAAAAGAGGTCAATTTGTTAAACGAAAGGGTGCAATACAACTCCAACTTCAAATATTTCCCCGTATTCATTACGATAAAATCAGTCTACAATACGTTGAGGGAAATCGATATTCCGGAAAACAATTTCCTCACTCTTTTAAAAACCTTTCCGTCGAGTTTAATTTATCATCCTAAAACGCTTAACAAGTTCACTCATATTGAAAAACTTACCGATGAGTTATGTAGTGCAGTCGAGATTCGTTTATGACAGCAGGGCTAATTTTAAAACGAAAAAGCACGTTATCAAGAACATAAGCGGTCTTAAACTGGTCGGTTACGAAGGTATGGAAAAGAATTTGCTGATTCCCGCTTACTTAAACGGTGAGAAGATTATTTCAATCGGCCACGACTGCTTCTACGGCAACGATAACGTAGAAAGCATAGTTTTGCCAGAGGGTCTTATTGAAATATGCGATATGGCTTTTAAGGAATGCAGTTCATTAAAATATATAAGTATTCCTACGACTTTAGAGTATATCGGATATGAAGCATTTCGTGACTGTACTTTGTTGGAATCAATAATATTATCAGCGAATATCGGGTACATAGGGGATTATTGCTTTTACAGATGCCACAATTTGATAAACATCATTTTTAATACGGTTGACGAAGTGAAACTTGGATATGCGGCTTTTTCGGAGTGCATAAATTTGAAAGCACTTAAGCTGCCCAAAAAAATTTCCGAGCTCGGAAGCTATTGTTTTAACGGCTGCGAGTCACTTGAAGGCGTAGTATTGCCGCGCGAAATCAATGCCGTAGGAGACTACGTATTCTTAAACAGCGTCGGGTTAAACCGTATATACATAAAAACGGAAAAGTTTTTTGAAGCTAAAAATATTTTTGAAAATTGCGTTAATCTCAATCAAATAGTTTTTTCAACCAATAATTATAAATTATTCTACGATTCGCCTCAATGGTATGATTATAAGAATTTAATTTCGGTAAAGCTTTCTTCTCCGAGCAACCTTGAAATCCGCGAGCAGGGACTAATTTGTTGGACCGGCGTTGTCGGATGTGACGTTTACGAAGTTTTCATAAAAACTAATAACGGAATTTCCCGGCAAATCGAAACTACCAACTGTTATTTGGATGAGTATAAATTCGAAGAGAACAATACGTATTATATCAGTGTGAAAGCTTTCTCTTCGACCTCGGATTATTTGCCTTCAGACCCCTCGGAAGAGTTGAGGTACGATTACAGGTTGACACAATTTGATATAGATGACGCAACGAGTAAGTTGGTCCGCTATAAGAGAAACGGTGAAACACGCATAAAAATACCGAACGAAATTAAAATTATAGGCGGGAATGCCTTTGAAGAGGCGTGTGACGTAGAAGAAGTGGTTTTCGGTGAAAACGTTGAAATAGTTGAGGCTGAAGCGTTCATCAGATGCCGAAATCTTAAAAGAGTGGTATTTAATAAGAAGTTGAGAGAGATTAAATCCTCAGCATTCGCTTACTGTACCAATCTTGAAGCGGTAAAATTCAATGAAGCCTGCTTGAAATTAGGGGAGTTTGCTTTTGCGTGCTGTGACGAACTGCAAAAAGTTGATTTTTCCGCATCTCGTGTTAAAGAGATTCCTAAACGTTGCTTTTACAGATGTATTAAATTGAATGATATCGTGTGGAATAATGCGATAACCGTATTCAGAAATTCTGCTTTCCGAGGCTGTTCGGTATGCGAATTTACACAGTTACCGCCGAATTTGGAGTCCATAGAAGAAACGGTATTTTCATTCAATACAAGTTTTAAATGCGTAAAATTGCCAAGCAGCATTAAATATTTGGCAAACGATTTCTTGTGGTATACGATAAACATAGAGGAAGTAACTATATCGGACAGTGAGAAGTTTTTTACTGAACAGGGGGTTCTGTTTGATGCGCTCGGCACATTGATTTATTATCCCGTAAACAGTAAAATGAAAGATTATACGAGTCCTAAGGGCTGTCAGAAGATTTCGCCGACCTCGTTTGCGGACTGCGCTTTTTTAGAGCAAGTGAATTTGGAAGAGGTTGAAATAATTGAGCATAACAATTTTGATAAATGCAAAATGTTGAAAAAGGTTGTTTTAGGCAATAGTATTAAATCAGTTGGCAATTATTGTTTTAATAACTGTAATGCATTAAAAGAGATTGTTTTCACGGGCGATCATCTTCCGCTTATCGGGGGAAGTTGCTTTTTAAACTGTAATGAAGAATTATCTTTAATAATGAATGAAAATTTGCTTGGACAATTTAAAAAAAGCAAGAGGTGGAAGAAATTGCTGAAAGATTTGCAAGACAAGCAATGTTCAGTAAAATTGATATCACTATAACTTATTGCTATAAAAATTTAGTTTATTAAAGGCGAGTCTATCTTTTTGAAAATAGATTCGCCTTTTAATTTTATTATTATACATAAAAAGTAAATCCGAACCACTCACTTGTAACAAGTAAACAATTCGGATTATACTCTTTTGGTGCACCCGGCGAGGCTCGAACTCACAACAATGGCGTCGGAGGCCATGATTTTATCCAGTTAGACTACGGATGCACGTCGTCGCAAACTTCGCCCCAAGCTCTTAACTGCCGTAAAGCGCAAGCGCGCGGCAGGAACGAAATTTTCTTTCGACGCAAATCATTATAACACATTCTTTCCGAAAATGCTTTATATTTTGACGAGGTTATGGTAAAATAAAAGAAAAAATTTTTCGGTCGGGTGAAAAATCATGTCAAAAACGGTCGTCGTGGGGCTGAGCGGAGGAGTAGACAGCTCGGTTGCCGCACTGCTTTTAAAAAATCAGGGATATCGGGTCGTCGGTCTTTTTATGCGCAATTGGGAGGAAAAGGACGAGAACGGCGCGTGTACGGCGGACGATGATTTTAACGACGTGGTGCGAGTGGCGGGGCTGTTGAAGATTCCCTATTATACCGTCAATTTTGCCAAAGAGTACCGCGAGCGCGTATTTTCGCGGTTTTTGCAGGAGTACGAGGCGGGCAGAACGCCCAATCCCGACGTGCTATGCAATCGCGAAATCAAGTTCGGACCTTTCCGCGCGTACGCTAAGGAACTTGGGGCGGACTTTGTCGCTACGGGGCACTATTGCGGCGTGTCTCACGAGGGGGGGATGCATCGCCTTTTAAAGGCGCGCGATACGGGGAAGGATCAGACGTACTTTTTAAATCAGGTAACGCAGGAGCAGCTCTCCGACGTGTTGTTTCCGCTTGCGGATTTGGACAAGTCGGAGGTAAGAAAGATCGCCGAAGAAAACGGGCTCGCCACGGCGAAAAAGAAGGATTCCACGGGAATCTGCTTTATCGGCGAGCGTAACTTTCGCAAGTTTTTACAGGAGTTTCTGCCCGCCAGACGCGGAAAAATTCTGACTTCCGCGGGCGAAGAGGTGGGCGAGCACTGCGGGGTGATGTACTATACGCTGGGTCAGCGGAGGGGCTTGGAGCTTGGCGGAAAGAAGGGCGAAGCGGGCAGATGGTTCGTTGTAGGAAAGGACGTGAAAAAGAATATTCTCTACGTGTCGCACGGCGACGAAGGACCGCTGTATTCGACTTCCTGCACGGTGGAAGAGATGAATTTTATCCCCGTTCCGCCCGAGCGGGATGAGTTTGTCTGCACGGCGAAATTCCGTTACCGTCAAGGCGAGCAGGGCGTACGGGTAAAGCGTACGGGTGAAAATTCGTTGGAGATCTTTTTCGACAAGCCGCAGCGCGCGGTAACGGAGGGACAGTATGCGGTGCTGTACGACGAAACGCAATGCCTCGGCGGCGGCGTTATCGTAAAGGCGAATTAGAGCGGGACGGAAAAGGGGCGGCGGAAGGGCGGCTTGGTCGCCGAGGCGTTTCTTATTGTCATTCGGAACGCAGCGAAGGATCTTTTGTCGATTGTTGCGCGCAAGACGAAGAAAATGAAACAGGAAGGTATAAAAATTAAATCATAGGTCAATAACCTCCGTGCAAGATACGGAGGTTGTTTTTATGAAAAAGTTTATCGTTATCGGATTATTGGTTGCGTTGATCGCGGGTATTTCGCTCGTGTTTGCGGGCGGAAAACAGGCGGAGGCGGACGGCAACGCGGCGTATCTGCGCATTCATATCCGCGCCAATTCCAACGGCGCGGAGGATCAGACGGTAAAGTACAAGGTGCGCGATAAAGTGGTGGAATTTTTAACGCCGATCGTGGCGGAGTGCAAAACGAAGGATGAGGCGATAAAAAAAATCGGGGCGAATTTATGCGGAGCGGAAGCGGTTGCCGTTCGGGTGCTACGTGAGAACGGGTTCGACTACGGGGCGAGGGCGGAAATCAGAAAAGAGGAATTTCCCACGCGCGTATACGACGGCGCCACGCTGGATGCGGGCGTATACGACGCGCTGATCATGGAGCTTGGCACGGGCACGGGCGATAATTGGTGGTGCGTGGTGTATCCGCCCCTCTGTTTCGGCGGGGGGAATTGCAGCGTGGTGTATAAGAGCAAAATTGCGGAAATCATAGATAAATTTTTTAAAAAAAATTGAAAGAAATTTCCTTGTGGGTCTTCTCCGTTTGTGATATAATGTGAGGTATATTACGGTACGGCAGGAGGATAGATTTGAAAATCACTTGGAAAAATTTGTTTCTTGTGCTTACGGCGGCGTGCGCGTTGAGCGGATTGGCGGCGTGCAATACGTCGGAGGAGCAACCGAAGCACGAACATACGCCGAGCGCATACTCTTGGGACGAAACTTCGCACAAGCAAAAGTGCGACGAGTGCAACGAAACGCTTACCGAGGGCAGGCACGTCTTTACGGACGGCGTTTGCGTTTGCGGGTACGCGCTCGTTGACGATCAGGGGCTGGTGTACGAATACGACGCAAGCACGGAATCGTACACGGTAACGGGGTTGCAAAAGCCGTCCGCAACAACGATCGTTATTCCCGAAGCATGGATGAACAGACCCGTAACGAAAATCGGGGAGTTTGCATTTTCGCAGTCGGAACTCGTTAAGGTGAGCATTCCCGCAAGCATTACCGAAATCGGGGACAATGCGTTTGCGGTAAAGAACGCCGTTACGAGCGTGAATATCTTCGATCTGAAAGCATGGTTTAATATTTCCTTCGGCGATGCGTTTGCAAATCCCATGTGTAACGGCGGAGATCTCATTCTCAACGACGGTCGCGTTACCGATCTCACCGTACCCGCGGGAGTTACGCAGGTGAAGGACTACGTCTTTGCGGGCTGTGAGTCCGTAACGCAACTGACGGTGCCCGAGGGCGTTACAAGCATCGGCGACTCCGCCTTTTATCAGTGTGAAAATCTGGAAGCGATTTCTTTGCCCGCAAGTTTGAAGAGCGCGGCGTCCACGGCTTTCGGTCAGTGCGGAAAAATCGCCTCGATCGAGGTTGCGGCGGGCAACGCGAACTACCGCGTTGAAAATAACTGCCTTATCGAAACGGCGACGGGCACGCTCGTTCGCGGGTGCGCAAACGGCGCCGTTCCCGCAGGAGTTACGAATATAGGCGATTACGCATTCTCGGGCTGTGAGGCACTGACGTCGTTCACCGTTCCCGAAACGGTAACGGAAATCGGTTCTTACGCATTTTCCGGTACGGGCTTGTCGGCGATAAAAATTCCCGCAAGCGTTACCGAACTCAAACACGCCGCATTCCTTTCCTGCGATTTGCTCGAAGACGTGCAGTTAACGGCGGGGATCGTTACGATCGGCAGCGCTGCGTTTGCTTACTGCGGAAAGCTTACGAACATAGCTCTCCCCGAAACGCTGAAAACGATTGGGCGGTGCGCGTTCGAACATACGGGACTGACGGAAATAACGATTCCCGACGGGGTTGAGGAAATCGGCGAAGAGGGGTTTGTGGATTGCACCGCTCTGACGAAGGTTACGATAGGGAACGGATTGAAAAAAATCGGAAACAGCGCGTTCGAGGGGTGCGAACGGTTGGCTGGAGTGTATATTTCCGACCTTGCGGCATGGTGCGGTATCCTGTTCGACGGCAACCGCTATTCCAATCCGCTGTGGTTTGCGCATAACCTGTACTTAAACGGCGCGCCCGTTACCGAATTGACGGTTCCCGCAAGCATAAAAGAAATTCCCGTAAGAGCCTTCGGAAACTGTACGAGCATTACGAGCGTTGTGATCGAGAGCGGCGTAACGAAAATATTAGGCGCTGCGTTCGAGCAATGCGCGAATCTGCAAACCGTAACGATTGCCGCAAGCGTTACCGCAATCGGTATTACGGCGTTTGCAAACTGCGCAAAACTGGAGCATATCTATTTCGAGGGTACGCGGGCGCAGTGGGATGAGATTGAAAAAGACGTCAACTGGGATGGGGGTTCTAAGGCTTATACCTTGTATTGCAGCGGCGATATCTCGTAAAGGTTTCTAACAATACGAATCAAATTCTACTTTAATTCGACAAGATTCTATTGCAAGTTTCGGCGTAAAGATTTAGAATGAAGAAAAATACAAACGGAGATCGGATATGAATTCATTCGGAGAATTTCTTTACGAACTACGAAAAGAAAAGGGCATGACGCAGGCGGATCTTGCCGAAAATCTCGGCGTAACCAATAAGGCGGTTTCCAAATGGGAAACGGGCGAGGCAATGCCCGAAACGGCGTTGCTGTTGCCGATCTCGCGCATTTTCGACGTTTCGGTGGACGAACTGCTTGCGGGTAGGCGCACGGAAACGGAAGGGGAGGGCGTGGCGGAGGATAAGACGGAACGGATAGAGGGTCATCTGTTGACACGGGATAAGAACGGTTCGTCCGGAACGCGCGCCGACAAAATCGGCGGGTTGGTTTGTGCTTTGCTTATGTCGATCGGCGTTATCGTCTATCTGTGCGTGGGGGTGTTTACGAATTTATGGCATCCCTGCTGGCTCGTCGTTACGCTGTGCGCTTTGACTTGCGGTATCATCGGGTCGATATGCGATGCGTGCAATGCGGAAAAGCGGAAGCGGAAACTTGCACGCGGCGAAAACCCGTACACGGGGTGCGCGTGCGCAGTAATTGTGCTCATATGTGTTTCGGTATATCTCGTAGCCGGCGTGCTGACGAACTTATGGCATCCGCTTTGGATCATCGTCGTCTGCGGCGCGCTCGTTGATGCGGTCATCGGTGCAATCGGCGCAATCGTCGTCAGGAAATAAAGGAATACGAAACACCCCCGTTGCATAGGCAACGGGGGTGAATTTTTCTTTGGTAAGCTTATTTCGATTCGAACGGTTCGTCCGTAACGGAGTCATTCGACGCAGACTCTTCAGACACGGTCTCCTGTACGGGAACGGGTTGTTGCAAAGGCTGCGCATGATTCGGTGCCTTGTCGAATTTGTTCTTTAAAATCTTGTGCGCTATCGTCGTTCCCAGCAGCAGTATCGAGAATATGAACGCGACGATTGCCACGGGAGAGATCGCTTTTTCGTAGCTCGGAATGTTTTCCGCCTGAAGATAGAACGAGCACGCAAGTAGCGCCGCTATCAGCATCACGAGTGCGACGGCCGCCTGTGCGATGCCGAGCCCGAGACACGCGGAGGATTTTTCGCAGGTGAGATTTTTCATGAGTCTTATCGCAATCAGGGCGCTCAGAATCGTGAGCGCGATCTGCAAAACGAGCGTCAGTAATACTGAAACGTAGAGCGCCATATCGGGCTCCGAAGTGATCGATGCGTATTCCGTAGCCATCATGTTGATTGCGTTATACGCGCTGAGACGAATGGTAACGGACGAAGGATCGGAAAGCGCGAATATCGCATTCGTCGCCATGCTCCACACGATGCCGACGAGCACGGTGCCGACGCCGGAAAAGATAACGCGGAAGAGGTACGAAGGTTTGCCGAGCTTCTTGCCGAATTGCGCCGCGCGGCAACCGATAAAGCCGCAAAGGAAGAGTACGGAAAGAATAATTCCCGCAAGCGTAGCGGTGTTATAGCGAATGCCTGCACTTACGGATAAACTCGAAGAAATTACGGCGGTAATGCTCATGTTGTTGAAGCCGAGGAACAGACTCGCACCGAGAATGTAGGTGAGGATCGCACCGATCAGCGTGGGGGCGTAATCCTTTTCGGATTTTTTCAAAAGCTTGCGCAGATAGCGCACGAGGGTGATGACCGAGAGGGTAAAGACGGTGATGATCGTCGCCGCCGAAAGCACCGTGCCCAAGATGGCGAGCAGGTAGATATTCGCTTCGTAAAACGCGCTGTACGAGGTCATATCGCTCAGCCCTGTGGCGATTTGCTCGTAAACTTTGCCGAAATAGTAGTACAGATTGAGGTCGGCGTTCACGTTCAACATGTCAGCGCCTGCGCCCGTGCCTGCGCTGATACCGATCAGGAAGGTGAAGAGCAGAGCGAAGAACACGCCCGTCATGCCGACCGCGCCGCCGATGATTTCGAGAATCTTTTTCCATGCGCCCGTTTTCTGTTTTGCGGGGACGGCGGGCCGTACGTTTACGGAGGCGGGCTGTGCCGACGTCGGCGCACTTTCGGGTTGCGCGCTTGCTTGCGCGGGCGGCGTATTCATCCTTGCACCGCAGGCGAAGCAGTAATTGTTCTCTTCCGGCATGAGATTGCCGCAGTGCGAACAGACGACGTTACCGTCTAAGCGTTTGCCGCATATTCCGCAGAAAACCGCGCTTTCGGGGTTTTCCGTAGAGCAGTGTTTACAAATCATTGTGTTTCCTCCCAGTTAAGTTGTAATCATTATAACACACGGAATTCCGCCGTGCAAGTGTTTTTTCATTTTTTTCGTATTGGAGATAAAATTCCTCGGCTGCGTCTCGGAATGATAGGAAGAGCAGGTTTTTTCACGAATTTATAATTTTTCAAAGAAAAATGTCATAAAAAACTATTACTTAATTGACAGAACATATTATTTCATGTATAATGGGCTCATAAATGCCTTTACGGGCATCTTACCGGAGAAAAAAATGAAAATAGCTATGACGGGTGCAAGCGGCAACATGGGGAGAGAAGCGCTTGCGCAGACGCTCGAACTGCCCTTCGTGGAATTCGTGCGCGTGCTTTTGTTGCCCAAAAAGAAAAATAACAAACTTGCAAAAAAGTGGAAAAGGAAGTATAAGAACAGAATACAGATCGTGCGCGGCTCGGTGGCGGATACGGAAGCTTGCAAACAGCTTGCGGAGGGAGTAGACTACGTTTTGCATATGGCGGCGGTGATCCCTCCCGCGTCGGACGCAAGCTTTGCGCGCAGTAAGGAGTGCAATCTCGACGGTGCGATCGCCCTTGTCGACGCAATCAAGGCGGCGGAGGTGCAGCCGAAATATATCCATATTTCCACGGTCGCCCTGTACGGAAACCGTAACGAGCTGCATCCTTGGGGAAGAGTGGGAGATCCGCTTCTTATCAGTCCCTTCGACGCATACGCCCTGCACAAGCTGGAAGGCGAACGCTATGCGCTCGAAGCGGGGCTCGATTGCTGGGTGGTGCTGCGGCAGACCGCCATGCTTCACCCCGACATGATGAACGACAACGTCAGCGACGGGCTGATGTATCATACCGCCATGAACGCGCCCCTCGAATGGACGAGCTCGCGCGACAGCGGATACCTGATCAAGCGTATCTTCGAGCGCGAAGAAAAGAACGAGATCCCTTTTTTCTGGAAAAATATCTACAATATCGGCGCGGGCTTCAAAGGCAGGGAAACGGGCTACGATACGTTCGGCGACGGATTTGCGATCATCGGCGGTTCGGCGGAAAAGTTTTTCAAGCCCGATTGGTTTGCGGTGCGCAACTTCCACGGGCTGTGGTTTGCGGACGGCGATGAGCTGGAAAAGCTGTTCGGCTATCAGCGCGACGGCGTACACGAGTACTGGAAGGAAATCGCACGGCATCATAAGATATTCGCTCTGGGCAAGTGCGTGCCCAAGGGACTGATCCACGCCTGTCTGTTCGGGAGGCTGTTAAAACACCCGAACGCGCCCATGTATTGGTTGAAATCCAAGGACGACGCGCGCGTGCAGGCGTACTTCGGCGGATACGAAGAGCACGAAAAGATCCCGACGAAATGGAAGGACGTCAAACTCATGGCGAGAGGCGATTTCGGCGACTATGACGAAATGCGGAATGCGGAAATTGCCAAAGAGCGGGGGGGGTTACCGGATCACGGCTACGACGAAAGCAAGCCGGCGGATGCATGGACGGCAGAGGATTTGAAAAGTGCGGCGGCGTTCCGCGGCGGGGAATCCCTTTCGGAAACGTTTAACGGCGCGTACGAAAAGACGCGTTGGAAGTGTTCGGAAGGACACGAATTTATGTTGACTCCCTTTACCGTGTTGCGCGGCGGACATTGGTGTCCCAAATGCGCGCCTATGCCTTGGAAATTCGATTTGCTTGCAAAGAAATCGCCCTTTTACGCGCAGGTGTGGTACGATTCGCACGGACGGGAGGAAAACTGTGTGTACGAAATGAATGAAAACGGATCGGCAAACGTTACGGAGGCGCGGGAATGAAGGCGATTTTTTATTGCTTTTCGGGTACGGGCAATACGCTTCGGGTGATGAACAGAATCAAAGACGAATGGGAAAAACGGGGGCACAGCGCAAAGCTCGTTTCCATTCTCCCCGACGCCGAGCCGGAAACGGAGGAATACGACCGCATCGTCGTCGGCTTCCCCGTGCACGCGTTCAACGCGCCCGCGCCCGTGCTCAACTTTATCAAACGTTTTCCCAAGCGGGCGAAAGGGGACGAAAAGACCGTGTTCCTGCTGCGCACTTCGGGCGAGCCCGTACGCATGAACGACGCGGCAAGCGTGCTTCCCGCGCGCATATTAAAGCGGCGAGGATACGAGGTCAAGGGCGATATATACCACGTCATGCCCTATAACATCATCTTTCGCCACTCCGACGAAATGGCGGCACGTATGGACAGGGTGAGCAAGATCAAAGCTCCGCACGACGCGTGCGATCTGGAAAAAGGCGAGGGAAAGAGATACCGCACCAATCTGTTTATGCGCATCGCTTCCTTCTTTCTGCGTATCGAGCACCCCGCCATGCCCGTAGTCGGATTGGGTTTCCGCGTTAAAAAGGATAAATGCGTGGGCTGCGGCAAGTGTGCCGGGGTATGCCCGCAGGGCAATATTACGATGAAAGACGGAAAGCCGAAATTCGGCGGACACTGCGTCGCGTGCATGGGGTGTGCGTTTTCCTGCCCGACGGACGCCGTGCGTCCCTCGCTGTTAAACGGATGGCGTGTAAACGGCGCGTATCCGTACGGCGGGCTCGTCGCTTCGGATGCGCAGGTTTGCCGCTATTGCCGAAAAGCGTATCTGAGATATTTCCACGAAGCGGAAGAACTTGCACGGCAGAATTACGAGATGGTCGGTTCTGCATACGAAGAGAGCGCCTCCTCTGCCGAAGCATTGGGACAAAAGACGGCGGGATAATACCGTGAGGGATCGGAAGTTTACTCGATTACAAAAAATTTTAAAAATATTTTTAGGGGCGGCAATTATATTATTCCTTGCCGTCCTTTGTTTTTTTCTGCCCTTTTATGCGCTGCTTCCCGCAAAACGTCTGCCGCAGAGGGAGGAGGGCGAGCTTCGCTTGCATCTGTTGAGCGGCGTCGGCGACTGCAAAATCGTGGAATTTCCGAGCGGGAAGCTTTTAATGATCAACGGTGGAGACGGTTCGCTGAAAAGCAGAAACGAAATTTACCGTTACGTAAAGGGGCTGAACCCCGTGTCCGTCAGTCTGCTCGCCACCGATGCGAACGGCAGTTGCGTCGGCGGATTCGTGCGGATCCTCGAAAACTTTCCCGTGGAGCGGGCGTACCTGCCCGCATTTTCTAAGGAAACGGGATCGTACGCAAAATTCGTCTCTGCGTTACAAGATCGGGATGTGCCCGCCGCGCGCATTACCCGTTACGGGGCGATTGCCGATCCCTCGGGCGCGTACGCGGTGTGCCTATCGCCCTACCGCACGGAGGAGGACGCTTCCGATGCGTCCGTCGTTCTGTGGCTCGGTTACGGGGACGTGGGGATATTTCTTGCGGGCAACACCTCGTCGATGCGGGAGCGGCGCATTTACGACGAGTATCTCATCGACTCGACGATTTTCGACACGGCGGATTATCGGGTGCGGCTGAGCGAGACGGATATTTACGTTGCGCCCTCGCACGGCGCGCGCGGCGGAACGCGCGGCGAGCTGTTGCAGCTGCTCGGGGCGAAGGAGGCGCTGGTTCAGTGCGGCAGGGGCTGCGCGCCGTCGTCGGAAACGATGCTGCTGTTTGCGCAAGAGGGGTTAAACGTTTACCGTACGGACGAGTTGGACGCGGTTACCGTCTCGATTCGCAACGGTGCGTACCGCGTGATCGCGCACTTCGGAGACAATCGGCGGCAACTTGATTGAGGGAAAGCCCCTCTCTGTGCGGTCGGGGGGGAGCGGGGTGCGGAAGGACAAAAGCGGTCAGGTATGAAAAAAGCTCTCGGACGAGACGACCGAGAGCTTTTAACGATACCTACGAATATAAGCACGAATACGACTGGTTTTTTGACATTCTGAAATGCGGGAAAGATTTCCTATTGCAGAGCGGAGAAGCTTGCGTCGGAAAGCGTGTATACGAGCGTGCCGTGAGAGTATAATACGGGCTGTTCGTAGCGTAGCAGCGCGTTGCGGTAAACGTTTCCGTCTGCGCCGACCTTCTTGGCGTATACGCATTTCTGCGATGTGCCCGCGTTGCTCTTTGAGTAGGCAAGGCTGATCTCGTAGGCGTCGATCGCGGCGTCCAGATCCGTATCGCCCATTTTGAATTTGCACGCTTCCTGCACGGCGGTGGGGCCGTCGGCGATTTTTACCTTGTCCACGGTGCGCGTGGTGGGGTCGATGGTGCGGAAGGTGAGCGAGGAGGAAAGGTTTACCCCGCGCAGGAGAAACAGAATCTGTTCGTTGTCGAAGTACGAGCCCTTGCCCTTCGTCGAAACGTTGTATTCGCTGACGCCGGCGTTAGAGTCCTCTTCCTTCGCCTCCTCGTCTACGAGCAGGTTGGTCATCTTGATTTTCGCTTTATTCGTTTCCGAGTAGTCCGTTTCGAGCACATAATTGTAATGGCCGAACGCCACGCCGTTTCCGTTTTCGTCTGTCAGCGTTTTGGGCGGATTCGAGGGCATATACAGGGGAACGTGGCTTAACACGGTGCGCGTGCTGCCGATGGGGCGCAGGTTTTGCGCAACGCTTAAAAACACCGTTTCCGTAACGACCGAGTCGGAAAACGTTTCCGATTGGTCGGCGTTCAGCGAGAATGAAACCTTAATATTGAGCTCCGTGCGGTACTTGTACGCCTGTTCTGACTTTCCGTCCACCGTAACCGTCGTAGAGGAAAGCACCGTTTGATACGTCCCTTCCGAGTAGTGGATTTTAAAGGGCGCGTTCAGCGTCGATTCGTAGCGGCTGAACGTTACGTCGTATTTCAGTGTTTCGATCGCTTCGCCCTCCGCCGTAACGGGCACGCTCTGCTGTGTGGTGTAGCTTAGCCAATTGCTTTCGAGCGAGAGCTCGGGCGTGCTGCTTGTGCACGCGGCGAAAAGCAGGAGCGGCGCAAGCGTTAACAGTCCCGCGATACGATTTTTCTTCATAAATCACTCCGATTTTCCAATGAAAATGCCGAAGCGTATTTTAATACGCCCGATCATTGCCATTATAACATATTTTTTTTGCTTTTGCAAAAACAAATGCACGAGAATACGGGAAATTTTTATGAAAATATGCTATAATCGTTGCGAACGGTTTTACGGAGGCAGAACATGACGAACGTTTTCAGGGCGCAGACGCTGGACGACGCGCTGGACAAGTTATCCGAATTGGTAAAAAAGAGCGCGGAAAACGAGCGGAATCTCGTGTTCTGCGAGGATAGGATCACGCTGCTGGCGGAACGCGCGGTGTTGCGCGGTACGGGCGGCGCTACCTTTACGACGGAAGTTACGACGTTTGCGCGCTATCTGTCGGGCAGGGAGGTCAAACGCATTTCCAAGGAGGGCTCGGTAATGAAGATTTCCGAGCTTATATTGGACGGTAAGACGCAGGACGGATGCTTCAACAACGGTTCGGCACGCGCCGTATACGAGACGATCGCCCAGCTTTCCGCATCCAACGTCGATGAAAACGTCCTTCTTTCCGCAGCCGCCTCGGAAGAGGCGGACGGATTGCTCGGGCGTAAGCTGAAAGACCTTGCCCGTATCTACGGAGCGTATCGCGCTTTTCTCGGCGAGAGCGGGCGTGTGGACGAAAACGGCTATCTCGCGCTTCTCAAAGACGCGATCGAGGGGGACGCACTCGAAAACGTCAACGTCTTTTTCTTTGCCTTTCCCTCCTTTACCCTCCAAGCGATGGAGGGGGTGCGCGCGGCGTTTCCGCGCGCGAAGTCGGTAACCGGCATCTTTATCGGCGGGGACGCGCCGATCTATACCAACCGCGCGGCAACGCGCTTTGCGTCTTATGCTGCGGAGGCGGAGGGGGTGCCCGTAAAAGCAATTTTACAGCCTGACGCCGCCGTCGCCTGCACACTTACGGAGGATGCGAAACTATTGCGGGATTTGCTCTGTGCGCCCGCGAAGCGCGCGGCGGCGCGCGCGGATAAAATTACCGTGTTCGAGGCGGAAGACGAAACGAGGGAGGCGGAGACGGTTGCCGCTCTCGTCAAGAAAAAAATTTCCGAGGGGATGCGTTACCGCGATCTGGCGGTGCTTGTTTCGGGCGAAGAGTATTTCCTCACCGTCGAAAAGACGTTTTCGGCGTACGGCATTCCCTTTTACGCGGAGAAGAAGCGCAAGCTTTCTTCGCATCCCTTTGCGGAGTACGTGCTGAACGTACTCAACGCGGTTGCCGACGGCGTGCTTCCCGACGAGGCGGATGCGATTGCAGGCAGCGTGTGCTTCGGCGAGGCGGACGAATACCGCAACTATCTCCTGCGCTACGGCGCTTTCCGCGGGGCGGTGAATCTGCCCGTGAAGGAGGGGCAGGAGGTCGGGGAATACGACAGGGAAAAGCTTCTCGGCGCTCGGGCGCGCATGAAGGAGGTTTTGTCCCTTTTTAAGCCGAGCGGCAGGGGCAAAGATTATACCGACGGCGTGCGGCGGTTGTTCCGAAAAACGAATTGGAAGACGGTGCAAGAGCGCGTGGAAGCGGCGGCGGGCGAGGACGGACTGAGCGCCGCGGAAAGGAATTTTCTCGGTATTTCACTCGACGAAGGTTCGTCGTTTGCCTCCGTTCTCGACGAAATCGAATTGGTGGCGGGGGAGCGCAGGTTCGGCGCGCGTGAATTTTCCGTTATTCTCAAAAACGGGCTCGACGCGCTCGGCGTGTCCATGATTCCGCCCTGTCTGGACGTGGTGTTCGTCGGCGATGCAACCGAAAGCAGGTTTAACCGCGTCAAGGCGCTCTTCGTGATGGGATTGACGGACGCCGTGCCGCGTACGGGACAGGACACCGCGATTATCACCGACGGCGAAATCGGACGGTTGAAAGAGATAAGGGTGGAAATCGAGCCCGCCATTGCCGAGGTCAACCGCCGCGCCCGCGAAAGTCTGGTCATGAATCTGTGTGCGTTCGAAAAGGAGCTGTATCTGAGCCGCCCGCTCCAACTGAGGGGGAGCGAAACGGAAAAGAGCGAGGTGCTGCGCGTGCTGCAGGATTCCGGAAAAACCGTTTCTACCGCACCCATGCCCGATTTGTACCCTTTCGACTGCGTCGAAACGATGCCTGCGCGTCTGAAAATGGCGTTTGCAAAGCCGGACGGAAGTTACGTCGGCGACGAGGCGCTGTATGAAACGCTGAAAGAGTATTTCGGGGAGGAGGTTTCCGAAACGGAGAGCGGCGAACGTGCGACGCCCCATGCGGCGGCTCTTTGGCTGCGGGAGGGCAGGATCGCGCCCACGACGCTCGAAAGCTATTTCGAATGTCCCTATCACGGCTTCGGAATGCGCGGTTTGCGGTTAAAGGAGCGGCGCGAAGGCAGCGTCCGCGCGGCGGATTCCGGCACCTTCGTACATACCGTTCTCGAACGGACGGCAAAGGAATTCAACGGCATCGCGGACGAGGAGCAATTGTTACAATGCGCGCGGCGGGAGGCGGAAACGCTTTTGACGGAGCCGCGCTACCGCGCCGTTGCCGATACGAAAGCGGGCGAATACGCGGGGGAACGGCTGATCGCGGAAAGCTGTGCCGTTGCGGACGCGGCGTGGAAGCAGTTGATCGCAAGCCGTTTCCGCGTGCGTACGACGGAGGAAGGCGTGGAACTTACCGACGTGAACGTGAAGGGCGACGCGGACAGAATCGACGATTCGGACGACTATGTGCGCGTGGTCGATTACAAGACGGGCAGAATCGACGATTCGGGCGCGGCGTATTATACGGGACGAAAGCTGCAATTGCAGCTCTATCTGTTGGCGGCGTCCGAGGGCAAGAAGCCCGCGGGGGCGTTCTACTTCCCCGCCGCCGACCCATACAAGAATGCGGACGAGGAAAAATTCCGCATGAAGGGATTCTATTCGGCGGAGGACGACGTGGTTACCCGTCTCGACCCCGCCCTCGGCGAGGGGGAAAAGAGTTCGGTGTTTGCGGGCACGCGCGGAAAGTTTTCGGACAAGGCGATGCCCGAAGAGGACTTCCGTCTCTTTCTCGGGTATTCCAAGCTCGTGGCGGAGCAGGCGGAAGAGGAGATGAAGGGGGGCAACGTCAAGCCCTCCCCCTACGAGAAATCGTGCGAGTACTGCAAGCTGCTCTCGCTTTGCGGATTTACGGGGGAATGCAGAAAGGAACGGGACGTCAGCTGTAAGGACGTCGTAAAAATCGTACGCGATAGGAACGGAGGCTGACAATGGGATTGACGGACGAACAGCGCAAAGCCGTAGAGCAGCAGGGGCGGATCATCGTGTCCGCGTCTGCGGGCAGCGGCAAGACGACGGTGATGATACGGCGGCTTGTCGAGCTTATCCGTACGGGCGGCGCAAGCGTGAAGAACGTGCTTGCCGTTACCTTTACCAATAAGGCGGCGGCGCAGATGCGCGACAAAATGCGCAGGGCGTTGAGCGAGGAAATCGTCGCCTGCGAGGATGGAGCGCGCAAGGCGAAGCTGACGGAGGAGCTGCAAGCGCTTCCGCTTGCCGAAATTTGTACCATTCACGCCTTTTGCGGGCATCTCGTGCGCACCTACTTTTATTGCGCGGGCGGGGCGGGGGAGGAGATTCAGCCCGATTTCAAAATTCTGACTCCCGACGAGGCAAAATCGCTTTCGCTGCGCGCAATGAACGAGGTGTTCGAACGCGCGTACGAGGAAAAGGGCGAGGACTTTCGGCTGCTGCTTTCCTCCTACTACGGCAAGCACGATCTGCGCCTGCGCGAGCTGATCGCCGGTTTTTATGGTAAGGTGCGCGGGTACGCGAATTACCGCGAGATTTTGTTGAACGCGGGCGCAGACACGTTCGACGCCTCCGTGCAATACGTCGCCGCGCGCTACCGCGAACGGTGTGCTTCCGTGCGGGAAGATCTGGAAAAACTGCGGGCGTATTTCGAAAAAACCAATCCGAAGGCGGCGGAGGTTTGCGGCAAACTGCTCGACGCGGCGGAGGCAGTGATATATGCGGACGGGCTGTTCGAAATGAAAAATTGCCTCCTTCCCCAGACGCGGATGCCGAGCGGCAAGAAGGCGGAGGGGGAGGAAAAGTTCAAGCTGAAAAAGCTTGGGCGGCTCAACAACGCGATCAAAAATTTATATGCGGAAATCGAGGGGATCGGAAGCGAGGAAACGGAGCGGGCGCGCGCACAAGAGGCTGCGCGGCGCGCGGCGGCGATCGGAAAAATCGTGCTCGAATACGATAAGGCGTATTCGGCGTGCAAGCGGGAGGCGGGCGCGCTCGACTACGACGATTTGGAGCATTTCGCCTATGCGCTTTTGAGCAACGAAGAGGTGAAGCGGGAGGTGCAGAGCCGCTTTTCTTACGTGTTCGTGGACGAGTATCAGGACGTGAATCCCATGCAGGAGGCGATTATCGGGCAACTTGCAAACAAAAACCTTTTTCTCGTCGGCGACGAAAAGCAGGCGATCTACGGATTCCGCGGCAGTAAATCCAAATTCTTTATCCGCACGGAAAGGGAGTATGCGGCTAAGGGCTGCGCGCTGAAGCTTACCGAAAATTTCCGATCCGCGCCCGAAATTCTCAAAGCGGTCAACCGCGTGTTTGCCGAGCTTTTAACGGGCTACACTCCCATGCGCGGGGGCAGCCGCTTCGGGGAGCACGGCGGGGAAATTCTCAGCTATCTTTCGAAAAAAACGCCCAAAGAGGAGCGCGAGCTCGGCGTGTATTCGGTGCTGAGCGGCGGGCGTGCGTCCGAGAAGAACGCGCTTGCCGATACGGTTGTAAAAATCGTGGAAGCGGAGCGCGGCAAACAGTGGTTCGACCCCGACGCGAACGACGGCGCGGGTGAGGAAAAGACGGTGGATTACGGCGATATCACCGTGCTCGTGCGCGCCAATTCGGGCGCGGGGGAGCGCATCGTCAGGGCGCTTTCGGACAGGGGAATTCCCGTTACCGCTTCCGCGGAAGTAAATATCTGCGCCTTTTTCGAGGCGAGGCTGCTTATCGACTGGCTGTCCTTTCTGGACAACGCCGAGCAGGATATTCCTCTGGCGGGGGCTATGCTTTCGCGCATCGGCGGCTTTACCGACGACGAGCTGGCGCAGATCCGTCTCGCCGCCGAGGGAGCGCCCTCCTTCCGTGCCGCAGTTCGGCGCTGCGGCGGCGCGCTGAAAGCAAAGACGGATGCGTTCTTCAAAAAAACGGATCGCTTGCGGGCAATATCGAGGGTGCGTACGGCGGCGGAAACGATGAATCTGTTGCTCTCCGAGGGATTGGAGGTGCAGATTGCGTGCAAACCCGACGGCAAGAACAGGCTCGCCCGCGTGCGGCGGCTGGTTTCCGAGGGGGAGGGGCTGAGCGTGCGCGCCTTCCTCAATAAGTTAAAGGAGCTGGAAGAGCACATTGATTTTACGGAGAGCGGCGGCGAAAACGCGGTAAAGGTGATGACCATGCATGCGTCCAAGGGGTTGGAGTTCCCCGTCGTTATTCTCGCGAGCCTGAGCGCGGACGTTGCGAAAACGGACGCGGCGGACGTGATTTTCGCCGACGGCGTGTCGCAGGGCGGGGAAACGGCGCTCGTCGCGCCGAAGAGCTTCGACGCGCAGACGAAAACCACGTACGAAACGCTCGTGCGGCGCGCCGCCGCGGCGTACAACACGCGCGAAGAGGAGGAGGGCGAGCGCAACCTTCTGTACGTTGCCATGACGCGCGCGCAGTACAGGCTGTGCCTCGTGTTCGAGGAGGAGAGCGAGGGCGGCAAGCGTAAGTCGGACAGATACAGCGACTATTTCGACGAGAGTTTTCTGCCGCAGGATACGGAGTTTTCCGAAGCGGGCGGCGGCAAGAGGGAATTCGTGCAAAGCGGGCGGGCGTATCCGCTTGCGGACTTGTATCGGGCGGTCGAGGCGGCGGGCGGGTACCGTAAAAAGTACAAAGATGCGTCGCGCCTGCCCATGAAGAGTTCGGCAACGGCGATCATGCACGCCGCAAACGCGGAGACGAAGTTTTATCCCGCCGACGAAGAGGCTCCTTTTGCGCAGAACGAAGAACTTGCTCCCTCCTCGCAGGACGAGGGGCTTGCCTATCACGCGTTCCTGCAATTCGTGCGCTTCGGCGCACCCGTAAAGGACGAGCTTGCCCGTATGCGGCGGGAGGGATTATTGTCCGAGGAGTATCTTGCGCTGCTCGGCGAAGAGAAGCTCGAAAAAATTTTGGCGATGCCCTGTTTTCGGGGAATTGCCGAAAAGTCCAAATGGCGCGAGCAGAAATTTTTGCTGTCCGTGCCCGCAAACGAGATTGCGGCGTACCGCACCGCGGCGCGGGACGAAATCGTATTTCAGGGTGCGATCGATTTGCTGTATTTCGACGGCAACGGGTATACGGTCGTTGACTACAAGTATTCCGCGCTGAGCGGGGAGGCGCTCAAAGAGAAGTACGCCTCGCAAATCGGGCTCTACCGCAAGGCGGTAGCCAAGGGCAAGCGGGTGGACGAGGAGAAGGTGCGGGCGAGCATCGTCAACATCCGCCGCCTCGAAGAAATCCCGTTTTGACGGGATTCGGCAAAATAGGATAAAATAAGTGCGGAAATTTTCTGCGCGGCGGTCTATTATTTTCAAGGGAGTTTTGTATGGGTACATTTTGGAACGTGGTCAGGATTTTCGAGAATACCCCCGATTGGGTTACGCTGGCGCTGCTGCCCGCGTTTACCGCGGTTGCGGCGGTTTTGTTTACGCTGTTCGGCAAGCGGAAATTGTATTTTCCCGCGGCGGCGTTTTTATTCGGCGTCGGAACGTTTTTGGCGTTCTGCCAAACGTACGCTTTCGCCCGCGATACGGCGGCGTTTGCCTATGCGGGATTGTATTTTGCGCTGAGCGCCGCGCTGCCGCTCCTGTTTTTGTGTCCGCGCGTCAAGCTGAAAAAGCGGGCGAAAAAATCGAAGGCGGACGAGCTGTACGAAAAATTTCACGAAGAGCTGACGGAAAAACCGTTTGCCGTGAAGGAAAAGCGTCCGCCCAAGGTGTGCTGCTTCGAAGAGGGCTTGGGCGGAGCGACGGCGGAAGAGAGCGGGGCGCGCCTTGCCTACGCCGATACGCTGATCGAAAAGCTGCGCGCGGAGAAAATGAGCGCGGGCGACCGCCTCGAAACGGAGGAGCTGGCACGCACGCTCGCGCGGCTGAGAAGCAAGCCGCTGAGCGAAGCGGAAATGAATTCGCTCAACGACTGTCTTGCTTCCGTGCTGAAAATGACCGCGAAGTATAAGCTTTGAGGGAACTTTGAGGGAACGGGGCGTAGCCCGAAGAATCCGAGAGGAAAGCGACGGACTGCGTTTGTGGGATGCTTCGCTTCGCTCGGAATGACCGGGCTTTTGTGATAAAAATCGAACCGTATGCGGCGTTGCGCATACGGTTTTTTTTGACGAAAAAATAAGAACGGTGCCGAAAATACCGTTCAAAATTAGGATTTTTTGGATAAATTGAGATAAAAATTCGGAAATAATAAAAAAATCATACTTTTTTATTAGAATCGAAATGCAGCGAAAATTGCATTATTTCGCCTAAAATTATACTTTATCTATATGAATTTTGTCAACAATCTTTTGTCAAAAAAAGTATACCTTTTTTGACGGAGCGAAAATTTGCATAACGTTACGGTAAAATCGGTGGTTTTTGGGAGGTGGTTGACCATGCAAAGAAAATATATGCTTTCTATGCTTGTTTCAACATGTGCGTTTTTTATAATGCTCGTTATGAGTTTTATGACTTTCTTTGGCATATTTACTCAAAAGGCGGAAGCCGTGTCTTCATATACGCGAGTAAATATCGGAGAAATTTGGGGCAGCGAAGCAAAAAAATTCAACAAAACAAACCTTGGTTTATTATACAATGCAATTACGGGTAAAACGGACGCAACAATCGACGACGTAAAAAACGCGACAAACGGAACGCAGATTTTGTTTCAAGATATTATTCCGTCCAGTGTGGTTGCGCAATCTTCGGAATACCGTATCAACAACTACAAAAACTCGGCGGATTTTGCAAAAGACATCAGAGTAACTATCAACGGGCAGCCCTGGGTGGTAACTTGGGTTTCTCGTTCCGGAAACGCGTCGCAGAACGGCGGCGACGTGGTTGTTACCTTGTTGTATGACGGTTCGGTTCGGGCAAATACCCATTGGGCGGGGCATGCTGTTGATTCCAATGTGCATGGCGGTTCCCTCGTAAACTATCCGGGCGGGATCTATACGTATAGTTATATCCGGAATGCAATCAACGGGTACGACGTGTATTCTTCTACCGATAATTCTTTCAATACACGGTTTACGGATGCCGAAAAACATAAATTTTCTATTTTCGAAAAGTACCGTTCGGAGGAATTTACGCAGTACCTCGTACAACCGAAAGATGTGTTGGTTCAGTCATTTATGACACAATTGACGACTGAAGTTACGAACTACAATAACATGCAGGCAGTTTTTGATGATAGCTGGTGGACGGCATATAACGAGTTTTACGGCACGAAAGGTGCCTATTATAATGTTGATGCAAACGTAAGATACGAAACGTTAAGCACCTACGGCGATTGGAAAAACGATTACTTATGGATTCCGTCACAGGGAGAAATTGGGGGATGGGTCGATCAGTCCCCGTATACCCTTTGGGAAATGTCTAATTCCACGCGTTTATACGGTACAGGATATTGGACGAGAATGTATGACTCATATGGCGGTGGGATATTAGGTATTGGAGACGATGGGAACGGCTTAGTTGCTTATGGCGAGGATGCCGTGACATGGGGAGAGGATGACCTTGCCGCACGTCCTGCTATGCACCTAAACCTGACGGCTGTCGATGAGGCTTCGGTAGAAGTATCCGAAATTCCTATCGATATGGAACTCGAATACGCGGCGGCGAATCTGGGCGTAACGGAGGACAACGCTCCTTGGTTAAAGAGCGGCATCACGGTAACGTATCAAATCGCCGACGGCGCGACGGTTGCGGGGTGCAAAGACGTGGGCACGTATACCGCAACGGCAACGGTGTCGGATAAAGACGCAGTCATGTGGACGGACGGAACGAACGCGCCGAAAACATTTACGCTGCGCGTGAAAAAACGAAAAATAAAAGTCAATTTCAGTATGCCCGAGGGGGAAACGTTGCCGATAGCGACGATAGACGAGAGCAATATTCCGCGAAGCGAAGAAAATCCGCCGACGCTATGGATCACGTACCGCGGAACGGGAAATATCTCGTTCAGCGGCGACGAGGCGAATCCGCCCACGTCGCCTGGGACGTACCGTGCGGAAGCGACTCTGAAAACGGGCGGCGAGAATTACGAAATCGACACTACGGGCAACACGCATCTCTATAACTTCGAATATCAGCAAATAGCAATTCCGAAGCCGGTGCTATTGGATACGGAGTCGGTAACGTACGACGGGATGCCGACGGAGTTTGCGTTTGAAAACTTCGAGGCGAACAACTTCTTGTTTACGCTGCCCGAAGGAGTAACGGTAGGGAAAGAGGGCGTGATCGCAACGGATGCGGGAACGTATACGATCGGAATAGCGCCGAAAAAGCAATACGTATGGAGCGAGGGAGGCTACGCGAAGCAGGAATATACGATAACGATCGACCGTGCGCCTTTGCGCGTGGGGATCACGTCGGTAACGGGAGGAACGATCGGCGGGGAAGCCGGCAGCGCAACGGATGCGGGTGCGCAGGTAACGGTATTTGCGAACGTTCCTGCGGGCGACAGGGTAAAAATCAATATAACGGCAACGCCGGTAAAAGGCGGGAGAACGTACGTCGTATACACGGGCGCGGAGCTGATCGGCGCGGAAGGCGCGGACGTCCAGCTCGACCTGTCGAAAATCACGGCAGTGGGAGAGTACCGTTTAAACGTAACGGCGGAAGCGGGCGAAGGGGACAACAAAAACTATGATATAACGATAGCGGAAAACGTAACGCTAACGGTGCGCGCGCCGGAAAACAGGGTGAACCTGATATGGTTTTTGGCGCACAACGGCAAGACGGAGACGATCGCGGCGGGACAGAGCCAAAATTACGACTACGAAGGACGGCTCTATTACGACGGCGGGAAAGAATACCGATTCAGCGTGAACACCGGCGCGTTGGCGGCGAGCGGGTTTGCAGTGGATACGGACTATAACGAGGGCGCGTACGTAAACGGTTATAGCGTAGCGGCGGCAAGCGTAGCGGGAAGCTACACGACGTCCGTCAAGCTGAAAACGACGGGCGGAGCGGACGCGGGGATCTACTCGGTGAACTGGACGATCGAGAAGGCGCTGTACGATTTCACGAACGTGAAGTGGATGAACAACGGTCGGTTGTACTATACGGGCGCGCCGCAGAGCATGATGCTGGATCCCGCCACGGTGCCCGGGGGGCTGCTCGTCAATTACAACAGCGGAACGGCGACGGAGGTAACGCCCGAAGGGGAGTACTACACGGCGACGATCATCTCCTTCGAGATCGAGGACAAGGATAACTATATTCTTCCGCTCGTGGGGGACGATACGACATATATCTACAACGGAAGCGAGCCGTTCGAATGGAGCAAGCAGTGGCGGATCGACAAAACGCTGATCGCGGAACGTTGGAGCGTGGAGCACCGCGTGGACGGAAACGGCAGGAAGTACGATATATACGTGATATCGAACGAGGATCACCGCGCGTACGTAGAACACCAGTACTTCGAAACGAACCGACAGGGCGTAAAGCTGTCGGAAACGCCGATATCTCCGGAGGACATCGAGGTAACGCCCAAGACGGTAAAGTATTATATCTGCGAAGTAACGTTAAAGGCGAACGCGGAAAACGGATTTGAAATCACGGGCGGGAAGTACACGTCGCTGCCGTTCGAAGTAGGGCATAACCAGACGGAAGTGCGCTTCGAGGCGGACGAAAGTATGCGTTACACGGGCGAAGCGCGGGAGTTGGAGCTGCGGCTTGTCGAAGGAACGCTGAGCGCAAAGGCGTACGAAATCGTGTACTACGAGCGGAACGGGACGACGGCGCTCGATGGCGCGCCCGTAAACGTAGGCGAGTACCGCGCGGAAGTAACGCTGAAAGCGGAGTACGCGGAAAATTACTATATCGAAGGCGATACGGTGTTTGAATTTGCGATCACGCCGGCGTTGATCGCGGTGAATTGGAACAGGGAGACGACGCCGCCGAGATTGACGCTGCCGTCGTCGCAGGCAAAATACGTGGAGTATCTGTTCTACGATATGCTCGGGAACAGTCTGACGTTTGCCGACCTGACGCAGGGAGAATACAGGATCCGTGCGCGGATCAAGGCGGAATACGCGGAGAACTACGATTTTGCGGAATTGAATGCGGATATAACCGAATACGAGGAATTCAGCGTAACGTCAAGCGATAAGCTGAACGATCCCAACGACCCGATGGGAGGAACGGATCCCAGACCGCCCGTGGATATGCAAATCGTGCTTCCCGTGAACTGGAACAACGGCATGAAGCCGCCGCGCCTGACGCTGGATGCGTTGCAGGCGTCCCTCGTGGAGTACGTGTTCTACAACGCGGAAGGCGCGGAGATCGGGTTTGAGCAAATAAGCGTAGGAACGTACGGCGTCAAGGCGAAGATCAAAGCGACGTACGCGGCGCAGTACGACTTTTTCGGAGGCACGGACGAAACGGAAACGGTGTCGTTTACCGTGGTGAGCGGAGAGCAGATCCGCAACCCCAACGAGCCGATCGACCCCAACGACCCGAACGGGAACGGCGGAACGACGGGCGACAAGCCTACGGATTCGTTCCTGCCCGAAAACCTGCCCTTGTGGCAGCTGATAACGGGCGGGATCTCGGCGGTGCTGATCGTGGTGTTCTTAGCCAAGATCTTCAGCCTCGGTGCGCGCACGAAAAAGGCGAAAGCCGCAACGGCATACTCCTTCGGAGGGATAGGCGCATTGCTCGCAATGGACGGCGCGTGGCTCGGACTGCCGCAGATCGGCTGGACGGCGATCGCCGTAGGGCTTATGGGCTTGGCAGCCGCGCTCTTCGTGGTGTTTATACTGATGAACCGCAAGTGTCTGGCAGCGGAAGCGGAGGCGATTGCCGCCGAAAAGAGGAGACAGGAGGAGAAGGAGGAAGAACGCCGCCGCAGAGACGATGAGTTTAAGCTGATGATGGCAAGCATGATGAACGGGCAGCAGTCTCAGCCGTTCGGCGGAGACATTAAAGAGCTTGTCGGCGAAGTGGTGGCTTCCGCAATGCAGGCGTTGCCCGCACCGAGCGCGGAAATGCAGCAAATGCTCGAACAGCAACAGCAGATGATCGAAGCGATGATGACGAGCCAGCAACAGTTGCAAGCGCTTCCCGCACCGGATAACGACAGGATCGCCGAGCTCGAAGCGCGAATGGCGGAGCAACAGCGTTTGGCGGAAGAGCGCGCCGCGGAACAGCAGAGAATCGCGGACGAACGGCTGGCGCAGCAGCAGGCGATGATGCTCGAACAGCAGCGCATGGCGGAAGAGCGCGCGGCGGAACAACAGCGTCTTGCCGAGGAACGCTTGCAAGCGGAGCGCGCGGATGCGCAGCGGCGGGAAGAAGACGCGAGAAAGATGCAGCAGGAAATGATGGCGCGTCAGGAAGAGCTGATCAAAAAGATGCTGGAACGCGAGGCGGCGCCCGTAGTGGTGCAGCAGGAAGGGAGCGGAGGCTCGAACACGACCAATTCCTTCGTATACGAAGTAGAAGAGGAGAAGCTGTCGATCGACCGTCTGACGCTTGCCGAAGCATACGAAGCGATGAACGACAACGCGAAGAAGCTGTTCGACGACCTTGTGGCGTACGTAACCTCGAAGCCTGAAACGGTGGAGAGCGACGGCAAGTACGCGATCTCGTTCAAGTACCGCGCGAAGGCGCTGTTCAAGCTGGTCATCAAGCGCGGGATCCCGACGATGAACTATTCGACGGAGGGCGAGCAACTGCGCCAGATCAAGCGCGACGCGGCGGCAAGCGAGGGTTTGAAGGTGCGCTTCAAGCTATCGGAATTGCAGGTAATGGACAGCTCGACGTTCGACGTTGCCAAAGAGGTCATCAAGGTCTGCATGGAGCAGATCGACAAGGACATCGAATTCCTCAAAGAGCAGAAGGCGGCAAAAAGAAGAAAACCCAAGGAATAAGGTTAAAGTAAAAAATCCCCCGAATCTTCGGGGGATTTTTTATGCGTTGTTTTCGAATGACGGTTGGAGAGCGGATCTCTTGTTTATATCGGAAAAACCGACCGAACTCTTTATAACATTTTACCGACATTTTAAAAATAAGTAGCGTATCGATGCTTCGGTTGAGTTGACATACGCGTTGCGACGTGATATTATATAAATAATTTAACGGACAGTTCGTTTGCGCCATCCTGTCTTTAAACAAAACCAGGGCATCTGAATGGGATAGTCTTTTTGGATGCAGTCGTTTTGTTGCGGCTGTATTTTTTTGCGCAAAGGGAGATAATATGTATTATTTAAAAACTTCGGCTTGTTTTGACAGTGCACACTTTCTTCACGGTTACAACGGCAAGTGTGCCAATATCCACGGACACCATTGGGTCGTGGAAGTAAAGATCAGCGGCGGAAAATTGCAGGGAAACGGCGAAAAGCGCGGTATGCTTTTGGACTTCGGCGATTTTAAGAAGGCAGTAAAAGAGATTGCGGAAGGTTTCGACCATACGCTTATTTACGAAAAAAATACCCTTAAATCCGCAACTCTTGCCGCTCTTCAAGATGAAGGGTTTTCATTGGTTGAAACGGATTTCAGACCAACCGCCGAAAACTTTGCCGCGCACATTTATGCCGATCTTTGCAACAGGGGCTTGCCCGTTTTCAGCGTGGCAGTATACGAATCGCCCGAAAACTGTGCGGTGTACGGTGAGTGATATGTGCCGTTTTAAAGTTGCCGAAAAGTTTGTAAGTATAAACGGCGAGGGTCCGCGCGCGGGCGAGCTTGCCGTGTTTCTGCGGTTTTGCGGTTGCAATCTGAATTGCGGCTACTGCGACACGCGCTGGGCAAATACCGCCGACGTAAAATGCGAATTTTTTTCTGCGGAAGAGCTTGTTGCATACGTGAAATCGACGGGTGTACAAAACGTTACCCTGACGGGCGGCGAACCGCTGTTGCAGGCGGATATTGCGTATCTTATTGAACTTTTGGGCGCGGCGGGCGCGGAAGTTGAAATAGAAACCAACGGAAGTGTGCCGTTGAAAGATATCGTTTCCCTATCGCCCCGTCCCGCCGTTACCGCCGATTATAAGCTTCCTTCAAGCGGAATGGAAAAATGTATGCTGACCGAAAACTTTTCTTACCTTACGCCGGTTGACGCGGTCAAGTTTGTGGTGGGGGATATGCGCGATCTGGCGCGTGCGGAAGAGATTATAAACGAATACGGGCTTACGGATAGGTGCCGCATTTACTTCAGCCCCGTGTTCGGTAAAATCAAGCCCGTAGAAATTGCGGAGTTTATGAAAGAGCGTAAGCTTAACGGCGTACGCCTGCAATTACAGTTGCATAAAATTATCTGGAAACCCGATATGCGCGGGGTATAGGAGAAGGTATGGATATTAAAGCAATCGAAACACATATCCGCGGATTGTTGGTCGCCATAGGCGAAGATCCCGACAGGGAAGGTTTGCGCGAAACGCCCGCCCGCGTGGCGCGAATGTACGAAGAAGCGTTTGAAGGAATGAAATACACCAACCGAGAAATCGCGGAAATGTTCGGAAAGACGTTCGAAGTTCCGTCCGACCCGAATTCCGGCGGCGCAGTGGTCATAAAGGACATAAGCGTGTTCAGCTACTGCGAGCATCATATGGCGCTTATGTACGATATGAAAGTCGACGTGGCATACGTTCCGCGCGGAAGAGTGCTGGGACTTAGCAAAATCGCGCGCATCTGCGATATGGCGGCAAAGCGGTTGCAATTGCAGGAGCGTCTGGGGCGGGACATTGCCGAGATCATTTCGCTTGCGGCTTTATCGCCCGACGTCGGCGTTCGGATCGAAGGCTGTCATAGCTGTATGACTTCACGCGGGATAAAAAACGTATCGTCAAAAACGGTTACCAAAACTTACTTCGGAGCATTCAAAGACGACGTTTCCCTGCAAAATCTTTTGGAGGACAGGGTATGAAAGCACTTGTTTTATTAAGCGGCGGCGTGGACAGCGCAACCTGTCTCGGACTGGCGGTTCAAAAATACGGCGCGACGGAAGTTTTAGCCCTTTCCGTTTATTACGGGCAGACCCACAGTAAAGAACTCGACGCAGCGCAAAAAGTTGCCGACTTTTACGGCGTAGATTTAAAGCGGCTTGACCTTTCGGTCATATTCGAAGGTTCGGACTGTTCGCTTTTGGCGGAATCGCCCAATGATATCCCTTTGCAAAGCTATGCCGAACAGCTTTCCGTTACGGGCGGCAAACCCGTTTCCACCTACGTTCCTTTCAGAAACGGGCTGTTTCTTTCGGCGGCGGCAAGCGTGGCGCTTTCTCACGGTTGCGAGGTGATATATTACGGCGCGCACAGCGACGATGCGGCGGGCAACGCCTATCCCGATTGCAGCGAAAAGTTCAATTCCGCGATGGGCGAAGCTATTTATACGGGCAGCGGCGGACAGCTTAAAATTCTTGCGCCCTTTGTAAGCTTAAACAAATCGCAGGTTGTAAAAAAGGGGCTTGAACTCGGCGTGCCGTATAAATATACCTGGAGCTGTTATTCGGGCGGCGGAAAACCTTGCGGCGTATGCGCTACCTGCCGCGACCGCGCCGCCGCATTCAAAGCCAACGGAATAGAAGATCCTGCAATAAAAGGAGAATAATATGCCAAGAGAAAAACAAAATGAAAATATTACCCTGCTCGGGAACAACAACACGAAATATCCGCAGACTTACGACCCGTCCGTTTTGGAAACGTTTGCGAACAAACACCCCGGAAGGGACTATTTCGTAAAGTTCAACTGTCCCGAATTTACAAGCCTTTGCCCCATTACGGGTCAGCCCGATTTTGCTACGGTCTATATTTCGTACGTTCCGCGCGAAAAGATGGTGGAAAGCAAGTCTTTAAAGCTGTATCTTTTCGGGTTCAGAAATCGCGGCGATTTCCACGAAGATTGCGTAAACATAATTATGAACGATCTTATCGATTTGATGGACCCCGCATATATCGAAGTATGGGGCAAGTTTTTGCCCCGCGGAGGAATTTCCATAGACCCCTATTGCAACTACGGAAAAAAGGGGACGAAGTGGGAACAGGTAGCCTGGGACAGGCTTTCGCACCACGATATGTATCCCGAAAAAATCGACAACAGATAATAAAAAGCGGACGTAAGGGGATCTGTTATAGGGATTTTCTTGTGGGCAAAGAAACAGCGCACTACTTCATTTACGAAGTATCGTGCGCTATACTTTTTCTTTTTAACATTTGTAACGACAAAATTGAAATTTACTGCTTACATTGTTGTGTTTTAATTTCTTTCAGTTTTTCAGTCAATACGGAGTATTCACCGTCATTTTCAAAGCCGAGAAAGTTTTCAAGTTCCTCGTCGCTCAGGTTAATCGTCAACATTTGCTCGTGGGAAATTGTTTCCAAAATACAACGGTCGCCGCGAAATACACATAAATCTTCATAAAATAAATTAATGATCGAATCAAAGAAGACATAACCCCAATCATGTGTCCAATCCTGTTCCCAAGCGGGTAATTCTTTTAACGAAGCATTTAAAAACGCGTTTTTAACATTATTGTTTAATTCAAAATCGCATTCTTCGTGCAATACGTTGGAATAGCCGAAAGTTATGCGTGGATTTAATGAATTATGAAATTCAAGCAACTCCTTCGATATGTGTGAAAAATTAACGTTAATAGTATAGCTTTTTGAAATACTATTTACAAGGTCTAAATCCGAGAATGCTTATTCGCAAAGTCAGTTGTTGTTCAAAAAGGCTATTTCTTGCGTAGCCGATCAAATCGGCGTAAAAAACGGAACTCACGCAATAAAAAGAGTGAAAGATTCAAAAACAACGCACTCGTGGCGAATGGAAAATAATATGGGAGATATGCCCTACGAAGGAATCACTAAAGAAACCTGTACGATTGACGCAAACGCATTCTCGGGGATAAATGTGATATTAGTTGATGATATTTATACGGAAGGCGTAAACGTTGCGGAAGATTGTATTCAAACATAAGGATACTACAAATGAAAATAAAAGTATACTTTATTTTGCCTTGGTTTTTTTAATTTTTATCTTGCGTTTACAAGGGACATATGCTAAAATATAAAAGCCAAAAGGCAAAATCAGGCTTTGTAGCGTAAGCAAAATAAAGTATACAATGTTTTGCCCGATTGAAAAATGACAAAGGAAGTTTTATTATGACAAAAGTAAAAAACGGCGCAAAACAAATAATCATGCTGTTGGTATTGGCAATTTGTTGCATATTGGGCTTTTCCGCGTGTTCTTCAACCGATAAATACGGGAAAGAAGAAACCTACTATGACTTAAACAGTGGCAGTTCCGTTTATTTCAACACTTATACCGTTTATTTCGACGGTAAAGGAAATTGCAACTATTGCGGAGTCGATTGCACCTATGAAATCAAAAACGGCAATTATTATATATACGGTCAAAAGACTATGAATTTCAAAAAAGTGAAAGACGGTGTTTTAGTAAATACTTCTATTGATATCAATTCTTTTTTGAACGTGTCCGTTCGTAGCGGTTATATCAGCGGCAGTTTTTTTGTAAACGATAATATTATAAATCTTTCTTCCGACGGCACATATCAGGAGATCTACTCATACGGCTCGGTTGTTGCAATCGGAAATTATTATTTTAACGACGGCGTATTAGTGTTAGAACAAATAAGAGGAATAACAAACAACGGCGTTTGGAGTGAAAAGATTGTTTATTCTGCAGTTTATGTAAACGAAGGGACAGGAAAAGTATTGAGCGTTTTGTTGAAAGATCCCTCTTATTATAAGCAATGGCACTTTAACAATAACAATAACGACAACGATAGCGACAACGACAATTATTTGCGCCATGCTTTGACCTATGACTTGAGTTACGACGGTATAACCATAGAAGCACAACCGATCGCGAAAGGTGAAAACATAAATCTTATTCGTCCCGAAAGAGCAGGCTATAAATTTACGGGCTGGTATTATAACTATGAGAAAATCGAAAGCGGTATTTGGCAATACGACGGCAATATTACCCTTACGGCACGGTGGGAAGCTATAAATTATTCTATTACTTACAATACGGACGGCGGCGCAATGCCCGATTACTATTTACAGTCTTTTACCGTAGCGAGCTATGATTTGCCGTATACCTTACCTGTTCCTACAAAGCAAGGCTACAATTTTGCGGGTTGGTATGAAAATGCCGACTTTTCGGGCGAACCGATCACCGAAATTCCAAAAGACAGTTTGCGAAATTATGTGCTGTATGCGAAATATAGCGATGAACAGCTTTTGGAATTAGAGCTTTCGTTCGACGAAACGTATTACAGCGTTATCGGCTATAAAGGCTCGCCGCAATATATCGAAGTACCGAAAACGAAGGACGGGTTGCCCGTAAAAGAAATAGCTGCGAAAGCGTTTGAAAATTGTAGTACCCTGATAAGCATAATCATACCCGACGGCGTAACGAATATCGGTAGTTATGCATTTGCTTAATCTCGCACGAACACCTTTTAGGTAGAAAATAACATATCTAACATAATTTTGATTATTAAGCAGTTAAGATAATCTGTACGCACAAAACCAAGAAATTTAGGTAAATAAAACATTGACAATTGTGTTGAAGTGGTATATAATGAAATAATAATATTATAGGAGAATATAAAATGGAAGTTTTAAAAGACGCTTACAATTTATGCGCAAATGTTGGTTCGAATCAAGAAAGTGCTTGCGATTCATATTGTAGTTGTTATTGTAATGGAGATAATACGAGTTCTTGTACTGGTTGTGACTGTAATCAATGGGATTAAATATCTTTATTTGAGAAATTTTGTATTTTTTAAATATAAGTTGTTTTCTGTAAAGGTTGGTTTTTCTATGTATAACGCATCTTTTTATAATATCCCTATTGAGAGATTCTCTGATGAAAATACTATTTGTATTTATAATTCCAAAAGCGGAGCGATTGTTCGATTAAAACAAGAGAATTGGGAAGCTTTGTGCAATCATCCGATAAAAGAAGATGTCGTAAGAGAGTATATACCCGAATTATTAAGACAGGGAATTATAATTGATTATAAGAAAGATGAAATACAAGAAATCATTTTTAATATGAGAAAAAGACAGTATTCTAGCACGGGGATGCTATCTTTAGTCATTGCGCCTACTATGCAATGCAATTATAAATGCACTTATTGTTTTGAAAATGAAAGTAAGTTATCCGAATACTATGTTATGGGAAATAAAGAAATCTCGGGCATTTATGATTTTATAAGTAAATATCTCCAAGAACATTTTGATATTAAAAAATTATCCATACATTGGTTTGGAGGAGAGCCGTTGTTGGCTTACGAAAAAGTTATCAAACCATTAAGTAGCACATTGATCAGTTTGGCACAAGAGAAAAAAATTGATTATCAGAGTGCAATAATTACTAACGGTTTCTTACTGGACTATGAAGTTTTTAAAGAGTTGACGGAAAAATGCTTAATTGACGATTATCAAATTACTTTTGATGGTCGAAAAGACAATTATATACGAATGAAGTGTCCACCCATAAATGCATATGAGAAAGTTAAAAATAATATCTTATCAATTTCCAATTATATAGCTGAATCGAGAAGAAACATTAAAGTTCATATAAGAATAAATGTTGATAGTTCGAATGTCGATGATGCAAAACCTTTTGTAGAGGAAATAAAAGGTGATTCTTTATATAAAAACAATTTAATGTTTTATTTAGGACGAATTCGAGGAACAGATTATAGTCTAGATGTCTGCGAGTTTGAGCGCTACGAGGACACCTTTAATGAGTATATTAAAAAGAAAACTAAATTTTTAGAGCCTAGATCAATATGGTGCAATCAATTTTCTTTTAATAGTTTTTGTATTGGTCCTACTGGTGAAATATATAAATGTGAGCATGATTTTGAACGCAAGGGATGCGTAATTGGCAATATAACAACTGGGCTATATTATAATGATTTTTTAGAAGAATATATGAATCAACCTGTTGCAGATTGCTGTAAGGAATGTAAAATTTTCCCAATTTGTTTGGGTGGATGTCCCAATTACAAATATCATTCAAAACAAAAACACTCATGTGAATATTCACATAACCGCATTATTAAGTCAGTTGAAAAGTATATTAAGGAAAAAACGGATTCCAATCAGGCAGTTTAAACTACTGAATATTTACTATTTATTAATTTTGCAAAAAGATTGTTTTTCTTTTTGTTTTTTGCATTTCGGCAAGGGGCTAATAATATTGAAAGAAGTA
>Ga0209694_1000894_pt1 | contig 38721 bp, 35 predicted proteins | sample GluameincwithD2O_FD_187499 | JGI IMG/M metagenome (GOLD analysis project Ga0209694, IMG submission 187499) | Mouse cecum microbial communities from Vienna, Austria - Glucosamine amended microcosms incubated with D2O (SPAdes) (version 2) | ecosystem: Host-associated > Mammals > Digestive system >... | reverse complement strand
TCTCATCGTAATCCTCGCATGAACATAATACTCCGATAAGGGCGATGCGAAGAACATCTTCTAACTCATGCCTTACCTTGCCTAAAACACGTGGGTCTTTTACTTTGCTGAAAAACTCTATTTGCATGATCTAATTTAGATATTTCCAGCTGATTATGCAAGTCTATAAATATACTTTCACTAAAACCGCCTTGAAATTAACCAAATCTTATATAAATTTCATGCGCCGGCCCTGTCACGCGTCGGATTTTTATTGTATATTTCATGGATTCTGCGTAATTTTGCAGTCAGCAATTTTTTTAGCCACTAAACAAACTGTTCATGAAACATATCCGTCTTCTCGGCATCGCGCTGGCATCGGCCCTTTCGGGACTATCGGCATCGGCCGAAGCGGTCGACGAGCTGCCTGTGAAAATCATAAACGGCCAAAGCTATCATTTCTATGAAGTCAAAGCCAAGGAAACAATCTATTCCCTGTGTCACCGGCTCGATGTCACCAAGAATCAGATTATAGAGTACAATCCTGCCGTGGCCGACGGCCTCAAGGCGGGAATGGTTTTATATTTTCCCGTAACCGATGCCGATGCCGGAAAGGCCGACGACATCACGTTTGATGACGGCTCCAAACGGCTTGTACACCACGTCAAGAAGGGCGAGACAATCTACGGTATCGCCAAGCATTACGGCATAACGACCGAAGACCTTTTCCGTCACAATCCTTTTATTGCCGACGGCCTAAAAGCCGACCAGACACTCACTATCGTAATCGACTCTCCCACTCCCGCCTCGACTCCTGTCGTCTCCTACGAGGGATATGTCGTGAAGGACAAAGAGACTTTTTACTCCATAGCCCATGCCCACGGTCTCTCGGTCGCGCAGCTCGAAGCCGCCAATCCGGGCGTGTCGGTTCTAAAATCGGGCCAAGTGCTTAACATCCCGGTATTTGCCTCGTCCAACCCGTCGGCTCCCGACGCAGCCGCCACATCCCCCGTCGTGGCGACAGTATCGCCCGATACAATACCGGCCGCAACGACTCCCCTGCGCCCCGAAACAGTTGCAGCCGACGAAATTCTCGGCGACACAGTGGCTCCGGCCCGTCCGCAGCGCGAACGCATCGACATCACCGTTATCCTCCCCTTCATGCTCAATCAGGACCCGGTTTCAAAGGAAGGAAGGCGGTTCACCGAATTCTACAAAGGATTCCTAATCGCCGTGGACGCAATGCGTGACAACGGCACACCGATCACGGTGCGGGCCTATGACACGGCAGCCTCGCTCGATTCCGTGAAGGCCATCCTCGCAAAACCCGAGCTCAAGACGACCGACGTGATTATCGCTCCCGACAATTTTTCTCAGATGGTTGCCATCGGGGAATTTGGCCGTCAGAACAGCATCAACGTCTTTAACCCGTTCATTGTCAAGGATGAGACCTATCTTGCCAACCCCGTCATGATGCAGGCCAACCTCCCGAGCGAAATAATGCAGTCCAAGGCTGCGGCGGCCATCCCGAAAATCCTGCCCGGCTATACCCCCGTGATTGTCAGTCAGGCCGGTCACGACGGCGACAAGGCTGATATTGTGGCCGACATGAAAGCCCATTTCGCGGCACAGGGCATCTCATTCCGGGAAATCAACTATACCGAAAAACTCGCCCTCTCGCAGCTGGAAAGCCTTGACAAATCACAGAAATATGTATTTGTGTCCACCTCGGGCCGACAGAGCGATGTCAACAAAATCCTCCCCGCCCTCGTAGAGTGGAAAGAAACCCTCCCCGACCCCGCCAACGTCACCGTATTCGGTTACCCCGAATGGATTACCTTCCGCGGCGAGACGCTGACCAACATGCAGGCCCTCAACACCCGTGTCTACTCCCGGTTCTATACTGACCCGATGGACATCGAGACTCGCGCTGTGGAAGACACGTTTAAGAAATGGTTTGGCGGCGAAATGGAAAACGCCATGCCGCGTCAGGGACTCATGGGTTACGACACCGGCATGTTCCTCATCAAGGGTCTTGCCGGAAATGACACCCTCAAGTCAGCCGACCCATATCGAGGCGTGCAGAACGGGTTCAAATTTGTTTCGGCCGACAACGGCGGCATGTACAACGACGTTCTTTACATCGTAACTTTCCGCCCGAGCGGATACACAGACCGCGCAGTTCTATGAAAAAGCTGCTTTTCTCACTAACCGCCCTGCTCCTTTCGCTGACAGCAACGGCGCAGCGACAGTATTCCCCCAACTTTGCCATCGGGGGAAAAGCGGGTGCGACCATGTCGCGCATGTCGTTCAGTCCCGAGGTCAAGCAGCAGTTCCTGAACGGCTACATGGTGGGCCTGACCGCCCGTTACACCGAGGAAAACCACTTCGGGCTTATCGGCGAAATCAATCTCCAGCAGCGCGGATGGAAAGAGGACTTCGAGGAAAACAACGACAAGTTCAACTATTCCCGCACGCTGACCTATGTGCAGGTACCCCTGCTGACCCACATCTACTTCGGCTCGCGCAAGTTCAAGGGGTTCTTTAACCTCGGACCCGAATTTTCCTATCTCCTGTCAAGTTCCACCAAGGCAAACTTTGACTACACCGACATCAAGTCGGTTCCCGATTTTCCCCAAGGGTACCGCACCAACGACCAGCTGAACATGGAGGTGGAAAACAAGTTTGACTACGGCATCTCGGCCGGAGCCGGTATCGAATTTATCGTGAAACAGAAACATTCCTTCATGCTCGAAGGGCGTTTCTATTACGGACTCGGCAACATTTTCCACGCGGCCAAGAAAGATGTGTTCTCCGCCTCGCGCGGCATGTCAATCGAGATTACCCTCGGCTACATGATTCGCGTCAGATAACAACAATACATGAGTTTGTTGCAATACTGTGTTTTGCTTCCAAAGTAATATTTAATTCCAAAGTAATATTTAATTCCGGAGTATTTAATCCGTAAGGATTATTCCTTGAATAGCCGGGGGTTGCGGTTTCGCAACCCCCGGAAACATGTCATCTGATAAATAAAATCTGTAAAGATTTTTCAATCACCCGCATCATGAAAAATCTTTACAGATTTTATGTGTAATCCGTCAATCTACCGCAGGTTGCGCAAGGGGTGGTACCCGCCATGTCGTTTCAGTGTTGCTCCAGCTTGTCATATTCCTCGTCGGTCACCGGCTCAAGCCACTCGTTGCCCGTGTTTTCGCCCGGCACTTCAAAGGCAAGATGCGAGAACCAGCTGTCGGCCGCCGCCCCGTGCCAGGGCTTGACATTGGCGGGAATATGGATCACGGTTCACAGAAGAATCTCCCGTGCAGGTTTCCCTTCTTCCTGATACCATCCGCGGCCGCCGACACCGACAAGCATCTGACCGCCGCCCGCGGTGGCACGATGGATGTGCCAGTTGTTGCGGCAGCGGGGTTCAAACGTCACGTTGAACATCGTCACCTGTTCAGTAGAAACGGGGGCAAGATAACTGTTCCCGACAAAATATCTTGCAAATGCGGTATTCAGCTCGCCGACAGGGAAGAAGATACTCCGCTGATACTCGGCCTTGGCATCGTCGCCGACGACATCGCCGGCCCACACGGTCTTGGCGATATTGAACGCCGCCCACGCCTTGGGCCATCCGGCATAAAACGCGATGTGGGTGATAATCTCGGCGATTTCAACCCGGGTTATACCGTTGTCCTTGGCCGTCTGCAGGTGATAAGCCAGTGAATTGTCAGTGATTCCCTGCGATATGAGCGACGTGATTGTCACGAGGCTGCGGTCGCGGAGCGAAAGCAGGTCGTTGCGGCTCCACACTTCGCCAAACAATATGTCATCATTGAGGTGTGCAAACTCGGGAGCAAATTCGCCGAGTTGCTGACGGCCCGCCGTTTGAACGATTTCTTTCTTCACTCCGCTCCGAAAGCGATTCTCTATAATCTGTTGTGCCATAATATTGGTCGTCAATAGGGCTGTTGCTAATATTGTTACAATTTTTTTCATCATGCAAAATAACAACATCGGCGGCAATCACAACGTGCCAATATTTCATAATTATTTACCAAAATACAAGAAATTCAGCATTCCCGGCACCGGAATGTCGGGAATGCTGAATTTCAACCGCCTGCGCGGGGCAGTGGTTTTAACGTGTGGCCTCGACCTCGGGTGCGATGAGCTTGTAACCCTTGCCGTGGATGTTGATAATCTCGATTGACGGATCATCTTTCAAGTGCTTGCGCAGCTTGGTGATATAGACGTCCATCGAGCGGGCGTTGAAATAATTGTCGTCAATCCAGATTGTCTTGAGGGCAAAGTTTCGTTCAAGAATCTCGTTGACATGGGCACAAAGCAGGCTGAGCAACTCTGACTCCTTGGTGGTGAGCTTGGTGATTTTGTCATCAATCATCAGCACCTGTTTCTGAGTGTCAAATGTAAACTTGCCTATCTTGTACATGGTGATTTCCTTGCCCTTCTTGCCTTTCACACGGCGAAGGATGGCCTCGATACGGAACACGAGTTCCTCCATCGAAAACGGCTTGGTGATATAATCGTCGGCACCGATCTTGAATCCTTCAAGAATATCTTCTTTAAGCGACTTGGCTGTCAGGAAGATAATAGGCACTTCCGAGTTGACGGTGCGGATCTCTTGAGCGAGCGCGAAACCATCTTTCTTAGGCATCATCACGTCGAGGACGCAAAGGTCATACTTCCCTTTGAGGAATGCCTTGTAGCCACTTTCACCATCGGCAAAGAGGTCGGCGTTGAACCCCTTGGCCTGCAGGTATTCGCGAAGCAACATGCCGAGATTCTCGTCATCTTCGCACAGCAGTATGCGCAAACGTTCTTCCATAATTTTTCAGTTTTTAGTTATTGGCAATGTTATTATAAATTTCGTTCCTACATTAAGCTCGCTCTCGACCGAAATCTCGCCGCCAAGCTCCCCGACCATCTTGCGCACATAGGCAAGACCGAGGCCGAATCCCTTGACATCATGGCGGTTGCCGGTTGATACACGATAGAATTTTTCAAATATCTTTTTCAAGTCATCCTTGCGGATTCCGATTCCGTTGTCCCTTATCGCAATCTCGATGCGCTCCTTGCCGTGAGAGGTCACGTTGCGTGTCTCGACTTTCAGCTCAAGGGGCTCATCCTCCCGGCGGTATTTCACGGCGTTGTCAAGGAGGTTGAAAATGACATTGGTGAAATGCATTTCGTCAACGTTGACAGTCGAATCTTGTGCGCCCAGCACTGCCATTATGCGACCTCCATACTTCTCGACTTTCAGCTTGAACGTGTTGGTAATATTGGCAATCAGCACGTTGGCATCGACATCCTGAAGCTTAAGCGTGGCCTTCTGGCGGTCAAACATCGACATCTGCAACACTTTCTCGACTTGGAAACGCAACCGCTTGGTCTCGTCGTTGATGACCGTGGAGATGTGGCTCAGCATCGTGGGCGATTTCAGCACCGACGAGTCATTGAGCATCTGAGCGGCAAGCGAAATGGTCGATATCGGGGTCTTGAACTCGTGGGTCATGTTGTTGATGAAGTCGTTTTTCATCTCGGTCAGCTTCTTCTGACGGAAAGCGAGGATGATGGTGCACACAAATGTCACCAGAAGGATAAACGTGAAGATAAACGACGGTATCATGAACCTTACAGAACTGGAGATATACTTGTTCTTGGTGGGGAAATACACCTTGATATAGTTCATCTTGTTCTTGGGGTCATTGGGAAACAGCGTCTGCACAAACATGTTGTTGCCGCCCGCCTCGGCCGGGTTATATCCCGCCGTGTGATAGAGGACCGCGCCTACGCGGTTGACGATTGCAAACTCAAACGGCAGGTCAAGCCCGTTGCTGGCAAACTCGCTGCGCAGATACGAAGCCACCGTGGCCGAGTCGGCCCTCTCCCCTATCGGACGGTTGCTCGACTGGTTTATGATGTTCAGTATCACCTCGTCGAGCAGTCCCTTCTGATAAAGGTACTGGCCGCGCACGATGTCGCGCATCGAGGTGTATTTGTCAGTGTGACGTTCAATATTTCCTTTCTGCGTAATGTCATAATGTATCCCGTCGGCGGTCGTGAAGTTATATTTCAGGTCAAGCGAGCCGTCGGCATTGGCCCGCGGATAGAACCGGGTCTCCATGTGGGCCATGTCTTCTTCGAGAAAATGCTTGGTCTCATCCTGCTCCAGACGCGTCGTCACTGCATAGAGGCTGCGCTTGACGCCCTCGGCAAACTGGTCGTCACGCATCTTTATCATATTCTTTATGTACACTATCTGCACATAAAGCAACCCTGTAAACGTCAAGGCCATGATAATCGTAAGAAACCAAATAGTTGACTTTTTCATATCTGTTTTTATCTTTCGCGACAAGCGCGGAGACTATCAATAATCTTTGCTTTATTATGTTAACAACTCTAATCGCTAATTGTTGTGAATTTTATAAAACAAGTTTTGAGTCGTTTAACATTTCGCGTCAAAATTAACATAAAAAACTTAATTCACCAAAGGAATAACTCAAAATTTAGACTAAATCACAAAAGAAAACGAAATAAATGAAAGCATTCCCATTATAACAGGCGCTCAATATGTTTGTCCAAGCCTCTTGATTTATCGCGAGAAAAAACAAAGCGACATTATCGCATTACAATGCGCGGTCCGAGGCATTACCTTTGCGGAAAATCCAAAACAATAATCAGAATGAAAAACGACAATCTTCCTTATCCGACCTACAAATGCGCCGTGTCAGACCGCGCTTTCCGCAAGTTCATAAACATGTATGCCTACCTCCTGTCCAATGTCGAGCCGGGTCCCGAGTCGGCCGAAATAATGAATGCCGTTATCTATTTCCTTGTAACCGGCACGGTCGGGGATGTCAACAGCCGGATAATGCCGGTTTTTGAGCACTATCTCCCCCTGATGGAAAAAGCGGTGCGACAGGCAGCCACGGCACGGGCCGCTGCCGCCCGTCGCAAAAACCGCGACAAGCAGCCGGCCGGGGAAAACCCGGCCGAGGAAAGGCCATCTGAAGAAACCGCTGCCAAGGAACCCGAGCGAAAGTTTACGCCGGGCTCCCCCATCGAGCCAATCCCCCTGACCGACTTTTCGTTAGACACCAGCGGCTACCTGTGCATCCCCGTAAAGGGCCTGCCAAGATTCGAGTGGCCCAAAGTGCCCGAGGGACTGGAGGATGACCCCGACCGCGTCCTGCCGCCCAAGACTGCGGCAAAAGGCCCGGCTATCTCAGGCCGGAACCTGAGGAGTAAAACTCCTTGAAAGCAGCGATTATCATCGCGTGATCGGCCGCGCCGGCAGTCTCCCTGACCGAGTGCATCGCCCATATCGCGGCACCCATGTCGACACCGCGCAAGTCAATCTGCGAGGTCAGTATGTTGCCGAGGGTCGAGCCGCCGGCCACGTCGCTGTGGTTGACAAAATACTGGCACGGCACTCCCGCCTGTTCACAGATCAGACGGAACACGGCAGCCGAGTCGGCATCGGTCATGTACTTGCAGTTGGCGTTGATTTTGATTACCGGGCCGCCGTTGGGCACGGGATGGTTGGTAGGGTCATATTTCTCCCCGTAGTTGGGATGGAAGGCATGGGCATTGTCGGCCGACACCATGAACGAGTTGGCGACAGCACGGAAATATTCCTCCTCGCCACCTCCGAGCGACACGGTAATGCGGCGCAAGAGGTCTTTCAGAACAGGCGAGGCCGCTCCCTGCTTTGTCCCCGACCCGGTCTCCTCGTTGTCAAATATCGCCATGACGCGGGTCAGGCTCTTATTCTCGCTTTCAAGCAGCGCCGTCATCGCGGCATGAACCATCGACAGGTCGTCGAGCCGTCCCGAGGTGATAAATTCGTCGTACGCCCCGACGAGGCAGGCCGGTGTCGTGTCATAGAGTGACAGGTCGAAGTCTATGATGTCACCGATTTCACACGACAGATATTCGGCAAGCATCCCGACGAGCAACCCGTCGGCCTCGGCCATCTCTTTCACCATCGCGATTACCGGAAGCATGTCTTTCTGCCGTGAAAGCGGATTTCCCTCGTTGACGGCACGGTTGAAATGGATGGCAAGATGGGGAATGGTCAGCAGCGGGCGGCGGAAATGCACAAGCCGCGTCTCTGGTGACATCGGCGACGCGCCCCGCAGCATGACACGCCCCGCGATTGACAACGGGCGGTCAAACCATGTGTACATTATCGGGCCGCCATAGACCTCGACATTGAGCTTTACGATGCCGCCGTCGGCCACCATCCCGGCATTCGGCTTTATGCGGAAACAGGGCGAGTCGCTGTGGGCCGAGACGATATGGAATCCGGCAGTCGGGTCGTTTCCGGCGACAAAAGCGAAAACCGCGCTCGAATTTTTCACCACATAATATTTGCCACCCGGTTCAAGCGACCATTTTGCCGACTGTTCAAGCCGTGTAAACCCGGCGTCGTCAAGGCGCGCGGCCACGGTTGCCGCTGCAAGAAAATTGACAGGGCTGCTGTCGAGAAATTCCATCAGGTCCCTGATATATGTCTGTGTTGTCTCCATGATAGCAATGTTTTTTTGTTGATTCGACAAAATTAACCTTTTTATGACAATAATCACGCATCAAACAGTATTTAACACTGCTTAATTTTCTTTTTACGGCAGAATATTGTTCTAATACCGAGAGATAAATGATTCATGCGTCAACTGTTTTCAACTATTTAGCACTATGGTACAGAGTCGATTTTATAAAGCATTGGCCGCCGTCATTGTATCAGTGACGATGTTCTGCCCTCGGCTCAAAGCCGCCGTCGAGGCCGCCGACACCGTCTCGGTCACGATTATCGAAACCGACGGGTCAGCCATCAGCAATGATTCATCCGAAATCCTTCTTCCCGTCATCCCGCGCTATCAGATGCGCACCCCGATGGCCGACCTCAAAGCCACCCCGTCATTGTATGCCTTCCCCTATTCACGCCGGTTGAGCATGCCGCAATGGCACCGAATGTGGGTCAACACCGCCGTGCTGAGCGGGGCATTCGTGTCAACCCTCCTCGTGCTTGAGTGCCTTCCCGAGGATGCCACGACATGGAACCGAGCCGCCATTCAGCAAGTACCTCCGTTCACACGGTGGTTCCGAAACGTGTTCAAGCGCGGACCCGAGTGGGACCACGACAACCCCGTGTTCAACTATGTGCTGCACCCCTATGCAGGCGCCGCCTATTTCATGTCGGCACGCTCCTGCGGGTTCAACTTCTGGCAATCCTTCCTCTATTCGACATGCATCTCGTCGATCGGATGGGAATTTGGAATCGAGGCATTCATGGAACGCCCCTCCTATCAGGACCTTGTCATCACCCCCGTCGTCGGCAGCGTCTTGGGCGAACTGTTCTACAAAACCAAGCGTCACATCGTGGAACACAACTATACCCTCGCCGGGTCACGGCTCCTCGGCAACGTCGTGGTGTTCCTTGTCGACCCCGTCAACGAAGTCATCGACCTGTTCCGGGGCAATCCCTGCCGGCAGATGCACTTCCCCGACGGCGGTGACATCCCCGCCCCGGCACGCGAATCATCCGTCAGCTCCACGCTGATGCCCGCCATGCTCCCCGGCGGCGCGACAGGCTTCGCCCTGACAGTGACATTCTGAAAAACGGGTCCTCTGAAAATAAATGTTAAAATAGCGGATATATAATGTAAAATGCGTAATTTTGTAAATTAATGCAGCAAACCGCATGAGCGGTTGTCATTCTTTATTGTTACTCGAATAATAACATTATAATTATCTGTTATAGAAAAAATGTCTATCGACAAGATTATTGCACAAGCTGTGGCCCGCGCGGTCAAGGAACTGTATGACATCGACGAGTCGCCTGAAAAGATTACGCCCCAAGCGACACGAAAGGAATTTGAAGGCAACATGACCGTTGTCGTCTTCCCGTGGGTCAAGGCTGCCCGCAAGGCCCCCGAGGCCGTCGGCACCGAAATCGGCCAGTGGCTGCTTGACAACGAACCCGCCGTCAACATGTTCAACGTTGTAAAAGGATTCCTCAACATCACGATTGAGCCGCGTTTCTGGGACACCGTCCTTGACGCCATCGACAAGACTCCCGACTACGGAATCACCAAGGCCGACGAAAACTCGCCCCTCGTGATGGTCGAATACTCGTCGCCCAATACCAACAAACCACTCCACTTGGGCCACATCCGCAACAATCTGCTCGGATTCTCCCTCTCCGAAATCCTCAAAGCATGCGGCAACCGCGTCGTCAAGACCAACATCGTCAACGACCGCGGAATCCACATCTGCAAGTCGATGCTCGCTTGGAAAAAGTGGGGCGACGGGGCAACACCCGAATCGACAGGCAAGAAAGGCGACCACCTCATCGGTGATTTCTACGTCCTCTTTGACAAGCACTACAAGGCCGAAGTCAAGGAGCTGATGGAGAAAAGAATGTCCAAGGAGGAAGCCGAAGCCGCATCCCCGCTGATGCAGGAAGCTCGCGCAATGCTCGTGGCTTGGGAACAGAAAGACCCCGAAGTGCGCAAGCTGTGGGAAACGATGAACTCATGGGTGTACGCCGGTTTTGACGAAACCTACAGGCGCATGGGCGTGGATTTTGACAAAATCTACTACGAGAGCGAGACCTATCTCGAAGGCAAGGAAAAAGTGCTCGAAGGTCTGGCTGCCGGAAAGATGTACCGCCGCGAGGACGGCTCGGTGTGGGCCGACCTTACTGCCGACGGCCTTGACGAAAAGCTCCTGTTGCGCAGCGACGGCACGTCGGTCTACATGACTCAGGACATCGGAACCGCCAAACTGCGTTACGAAGACTATCCCATCGACAAGATGATCTATGTCGTGGGCAACGAGCAGAACTACCACTTCCAAGTGCTGTCCATCCTCCTCGACCGCCTCGGGTTCAAGTGGGGCAAAGACCTCGTTCACTTCTCCTACGGCATGGTCGAACTGCCCGAAGGCAAAATGAAATCGCGCGAGGGAACCGTTGTCGATGCCGACGACCTCATGGACGACATGGTGGCCACCGCCCGGTCGGTTTCAGCCGAGCTCGGAAAGCTCGACGGGCTGAGTGACGACGAGGTCAACAAGATTACAGAAATGGTGGGACTCGGCGCGCTCAAATACTTCCTTCTCAAGGTCGACCCGCGCAAAAACATCACCTTCAACCCCAAGGAATCAATCGACTTCAACGGCAACACCGGCCCCTTCATCCAGTACACCTATGCCCGCATCTGCTCCGTCCTCCGCAAGGCTGCCGACGAGAACATGACGATAGAACCCTATAACGAAGTGATTCCGGGCGAGCGAGAGATTACCCTCATTCAGGCCCTTGCCGACTTCCCCGCCGTTGTCAAGACCGCAGGAGAGACCTATTCTCCCGCGCTGATTGCCAACTATGTCTATGACCTCGTGAAGACCTACAACCAGTTCTATCACGACTGCTCGATTCTGAAAGAAGAAAACACGGCAGTGAGATCGCTGCGCCTCACCCTCAGCGCGGTAACCGCCCGAGTGGTAAAGACCGGCATGAACCTTCTCGGAATCGAAGTTCCTGAACGCATGTAAATTTTTCAATTAAACAACTCTTTAAAAACTCATAAAAACGCTATGAACGATAAATTTGACAACTACGAGGATGTCAGCCGCAAGACACCTCCGCCATTCTACGGATACCAGACCACAGTTTCCGAGACCAACTCTGTAATGAAACGCGTCTATGTCAAAATGTTCCTTGCCCTGCTTGTGACAGCTTTCGTGTCATTGTGGGGTTCTTCAAGCTACGCCTACCTCAGCTTCATGGCCAGCCACAGCGCGGCCATGTGGATTCTGATGCTCGCCGAAATCGGCATCGTCATCTACCTGTCGGCCCGACTGACCAAGATGAGCGCCACTGCCGCCACCCTCTGGTTCTACATGTTTGCCGTCCTCAACGGCCTGATGCTCGCGCCCATATTCCTTGTCTACACGATGACATCCATCGCCAAGACATTCTTCATCTGCGCGGGAACATTCGGCGCAATGAGCGTCTACGGCTACTTCACCAAGCAGGACCTCACCAAGGTAGGCTCCTATCTCGTCTATGCGCTCATCGGCCTGATTATCGTGTCGCTTGTCAACCTTTTCACCAAAAGCACCACCCTTGAGTGGATTATCTCGGGCGCAGGCGTACTCATCTTCATCGGCCTGACCGCTTGGGACACACAAACAATCAAGAAAATGTCTGAAAATTCCCCCTCGGAATACGCCGGACACATCGCGACAATCGGCGCGCTCAACCTCTACCTCGACTTTATCAACCTGTTCCTCTACCTTCTCCGCTTCTTTGGGAACAAAAACAATTAACAACAACATTACAACACAGTCATGTCTAAAGTCATTATCATCGGAGCGGGCGGTGTAGGAACCGTGGTCGCTCACAAGTGTGCCCAGCACCCCGAAGTGTTCAGCGAAATCGTCATCGCCTCGCGCACTCTCAGCAAGTGTGAGGCAATCGTAAAAGAGCTGGACAAACCCTATATCACCGCTGACAGCGTCGATGCCGACAGCGTTCCGCAACTTGTCGAGCTGTTCCGCCGCCACAAGCCCGAACTGGTCATCAACGTGGCACTCCCCTATCAGGACCTCACCATCATGGACGCCTGTCTTGAATGTGGCGTAAACTACCTTGACACAGCCAACTACGAACCCAAGGACGAGGCCCACTTTGAATATTCTTGGCAGTGGGCCTACAAAGACCGTTTCGAGAAAGCAGGACTGACTGCCATTCTCGGTTGCGGTTTTGACCCCGGCGTATCAGGAGTGTTCACAGCCTATGCCGCCAAGCACTATTTCTCAGAAATGCAGACCCTCGACATCGTTGACTGCAACGCAGGCGACCACGGCAAGGCTTTCGCCACCAACTTCAACCCCGAAATCAACATCCGCGAAATCACCCAGAACGGCCGCTACTATCAGGACGGCAAATGGGTTACCACCGGCCCTCTCGAATTCCACCGCCCGCTGACCTATCCCGAAATCGGCCCCCGCGAAAGCTACCTCCTCTACCACGAGGAGCTTGAATCACTCGTCAAGAACTACCCTTCAATCAAGCGCGCCCGTTTCTGGATGACTTTCGGTCAGGAATATCTGACCCACCTCCGCGTGATTCAGAACATCGGCATGGCCCGCATCGACGAGGTCGACTACAACGGCACCAAGATTGTCCCCCTCCAGTTCCTCAAAGCCGTCCTCCCCAACCCTCAGGACCTCGGCGAGAACTACCACGGACAGACATCTATCGGCTGCCGCATCTCCGGCCTTGACAAGGAAGGCAACCCGCTGACCTACTACATCTGGAACAACTGCTCCCACGAAGCCGCCTACAAGGAGACCGGGATGCAGGCCGTCAGCTACACCACCGGCGTTCCGGCAATGGTGGGCGCGATGATGTTCCTGACAGGCAAATGGAACGAAAAGGGTGTCAGAAACGTTGAGGAATTCGACCCGGACCCCTTCCTCGCCGAGCTCGCCAAAGACGGCCTGCCTTGGAATGAGAAATTCAACCTCGATCTGGAACTCGACTGATTGACGACCGATGGAGGAAACCCTCATACGCGATGTTGACCCCCGGGCAGACGCGCCCGAAATAGCGCGCATCTACAACCATTACGTCACCGGGACAACCATCTCGTTTGAGACCGAGCCGCTGACCGTCAGCGAAATGCGACAGCGCATCACGGCCCTGTCGGCCTCCTATCCCTATTTCGTAGCAGTAACCCCCGCCGGCAAAGTGGCGGGTTACTGCTACGTTCATCAATGGAAAGAACGGGCCGCCTACAACCCGACGGTCGAGGCAACCGTCTACCTCGCCCCCGACGAGAGGGGACACGGCCTCGGACAACGGCTCACACGCCACCTGCTCGACGCATGTCGCCGCGCAGGGTTCCACGCGGTAATCGCCTGCATCACCGGCGACAACCATCCGAGCATCGCAATGGTCGAGCGGCTCGGATTTGAAAAAGTCTCACACTTCAGACAGGTAGGGCGCAAATTTGGCCGTTACCTTGACGTTGTCGACTATCAACTGACTCTTAGAGGTGTTTGAAAAACAACATCTCATACCACATCCCACGCAACATCATCACTGACATGAACAAAGACCTTGAACTCATCCTCATCAACATATCGGGCCAAGACCACCCCGGCGTGACCTCTGCCCTCTCAGAGATTCTCGCCCGCTACGATGCCGGAATCCTCGACATCGGCCAGGCCGACATCCACCACACCCTCTCGCTCGGCATCCTGATCAAGACGCGCGCGTCAGTCTCGGGCAACATCATGAAAGAACTGCTTTTCAAAGCGACCGAACTGAACGTCAACATCAGGTTCACACCGATTGCCATAAAAGAGTATGAGGAATGGGTAAACCGTCAGGGCAAAAATCGATGGATCATCACCCTGCTCGGCCGACGCCTCACGGCAAGACAGATCGCCAACGTCACCCGTGAGATTTCAGAACAAGGACTCAACATCGACGGCATCCAGCGCCTGACAGGACGCATGCCGCTCGACAACGACGAGCTGCCGCGCTCCAAGTCATGTGTCGAGATGTCGGTCCGCGGAACCCCCGCCGACTATCAGAAGATGCAGGCACGTTTCATGCAGCTATCGGCCGAAGGCGACTTTGACATCTCGTTGCAGGAAGACACCCTCTACCGCCGATGCCGCCGACTGATATGCTTTGACATGGACTCCACCCTCATCGAGACCGAGGTTATCGACGAGCTCGCCATCCGCGCCGGCGTGGGCGACAAGGTAAAAGCAATTACCGAGCGGGCCATGCGCGGCGAGATTGACTTCTGTGAAAGCTTCACCGAGCGCGTCGCCCTGCTCAAGGGACTCGACGAAAGCGTGATGCGCGACATCGCCGAGAACCTCCCCATAACCGAGGGTGTCGACCGCATGATGAGGGTATTGAAACGCGCCGGTTACAAGACGGCCATCCTCTCGGGCGGATTCACCTACTTCGGCAACTATCTCAAACAGCGTTTCGGATTCGACTATGTGTATGCCAACGAGCTTGAAATCGACGACGACGGCAAGCTCACAGGACGATATGTGGGCGACATCGTCGACGGAAAACGCAAAGCCGAACTCCTGCGCCTGATCGCGCAGGTGGAGAATGTCAACATAGCCCAGACAATCGCAGTGGGCGACGGAGCCAACGACCTCCCCATGCTTGCAACCGCCGGACTCGGTATCGCGTTCCATGCCAAGCCCAAGGTGAAAGCCACCGCCGAGCAGTCAATTTCGACAATCGGCCTTGACGGCGTGCTATACTTCCTCGGGTTCAAAGACTCGTTCATCACTGACAACAAGTAAGTTACCCTTCGCGGTTGCTTTTTGGGCAAAAAAACGCTAACTTTGCATTTCAAATCGACAAAATATATGAAACGTACACTGTTATTTCTTTTTGTAACCATATTCATGACCGGGATAATGGCCGCGCAGGCCCCCAAGCCCATCACATGGCGCATGAGCGTCAAAATGACCGACAAGACCAACGGCATCGTGACCATCAAGGCCACAATAGAAAACGGCTGGCACCTCTACGGAACCTCCCTCCCGTCAGACAAAGGCCCCAAACCCACCTCCATCAACCTTGACTCGTCAACAGGCGTGAAATGGGTCAGCGACCTTAAACCGTCAGTCGCCCCGACCGAAAAGAAAGACGCGATATTTGACACGACCCTCAACTGGTGGTCCGGCGAGGTGACTTTCACCCGCAAGTTCAAGCTCGTCAAAGCCGAGGGGGCCAAAGTAAACGCCGCCATCACCTTTATGGGCTGCAACGACGCGACATGCCTCCCCCCAGCCACGGTCAACCTGTCGCGCGTGGTCCGCGTCCCCGCAGCTAAATAAAAAAACATTCTTTGCTAATTCCCGGCACTCACATAACACCATTATTTATGCGACGACTGTCACTGCTTTCCATCTTCGCCTTATTGATGACCATCGCCATCAATGCGCAGATTATAAACCCCATAACTTGGACATCCAAGATCAAAATGACATCAGAGACCGAAGGATCGGTGATTTTTGATGCCAAAATCGACGACGGATGGCACCTCTACGGCATGCAACTGCCCGACGGCGGCCCGCGCCCGACGGCGTTCAATTTTGAGACGCTCGACGGCGTGGAACTCATCGGAGCCACCGTTCCGTCCCGCGAACCCATCGAGCGCGTCGACATGGTGTTCCACCTCAATCTGTCATGGTGGGCGGCCGACGTGTCGTTCTCGCAAAAATTCAAGGTCACAGACAAGTCGGGAGCCTACAACATTGCCGGAACCATCTCCTTTCAGGGATGCAACGACAGCAGCTGCATGGCACCGACCAAGGAGACATTTGAATTCACCAAAGGCGAAGTCGCCGCAGCAACACCGGCAGCAGCCGACACGGCCAAGACAGTCGCCGACAACAGCGCGGTAAAAACTACCGGCGCGGTTGACAATTCCGGATGGTGGGCACCCGTGACATTCCCCGAAAACGCCGGCAACGCGTCGGTAACCGACATCGCCGACTCCTCGATGTGGTACATTTTCCTGTGGGGGTTCATCGGCGGCCTGCTCGCACTGATGACACCCTGCGTGTGGCCCATGATTCCGTTGACAGTAAGTTTCTTCCTGAAGAAAAATACCTCGCGCGGCAAGTCAATACGCGACGCGGTCATCTACGGAATCTCAATCATCGTCATCTACCTGCTGCTCGGCCTCGCCATCACCTTGATTTTCGGGGCAAGCAAGCTCAACGACCTCTCGACCAACGCCGTGTTCAACCTGTTGTTCTTCGCGCTGCTCGTCGTGTTTGCCATCTCGTTTTTCGGAGCATTTGACATCACACTCCCTTCCAAGTGGAGCAACACGATGGACGGCAAAGTCGAGCGCACGACAGGATTGCTCAGCATTTTCTTCATGGCGTTCACCCTCGCCCTCGTGTCGTTCTCGTGCACCGGCCCGATTATAGGCACTCTGCTTGTCGAGGCAGCCTCGCTCGGCGACATTACCGGCCCGGCGGTAGGCATGGGAGCCTTTGCACTCGCGCTGGCCATACCGTTCACCCTGTTTGCCACCTTTCCCTCGATGCTCAAGGAAATGCCCCGCTCGGGAGGATGGCTCAACTCGGTAAAGGTAGTGCTCGGATTCCTCGAACTCGCCCTCTCGCTGAAATTTCTCTCAGTCGCCGACCTCGCCTACGGGTGGGGAATCCTCGACCGCGAGGTGTTTATCTCTCTCTGGGTTATCATCTTCATCCTCTTGGGGATGTATCTTCTCGGGAAACTCCGGTTCTCCCATGACTCCCCTCTCGAATATGTGTCCATACCGCGATTCTTCCTCGCCCTCGCGTCGCTGAGCTTCGCCGTGTATCTCATCCCGGGACTGTGGGGCGCACCGCTCAAAAGCGTTAGCGCGTTTGTCCCGCCGCTCTATACCCAAGACCTGAACCTCTATGCCGGCGGCCAGTTCCGCGAGTTCCATGACTATGAGGAAGGTATGAGATTTGCTGCCGAAAACAACCGTCCCGTCCTGATTGACTTCTCGGGTCACGGATGTGTCAACTGCCGCAAGATGGAGGGTGCCGTGTTTGACACTCAGGAAATCAGCGGTATCATCCGCGAAAACTATGTCCTCATCAAGCTTATGGTCGACGAGAAGAAAGCTCTTGCCCGCCCCTTTACAGTGGAAGAATATGGCAAAACTGTAAAAATCGAGACTGTGGGTGAAAAATGGAGCTATCTCCAGCGTTCTAAATTCGGAGCCAACAGCCAGCCGTTCTACGTCCTCCTTGACAACGAGGGACAACCGCTTGCCGGCTCATATTCCTACGATGAAAACGTGGCCAAATTTGCCGAATGGCTTAACAGCGGCATCGAAGCTTACGTCAAAAACAACCAGTAATGCATACCCGACAAGAAAAAACAGAGGCCATCGGACGGGTAATCGACACGCTCGATATCCTGCGTGTCGAGTGTCCGTGGGACCGCAAGCAGACCAACGAGAGCCTGCGCCCAAACACGATAGAGGAAGTCTACGAGCTGTGCGAGGCTCTTATCAACAACGATAACGCCAACATACGCAAAGAACTCGGCGACGTGTTGCTCCACATCCTTTTCTACGCCAAGATAGGCGAGGAAAAGGGAGAATTTGACATCGCCGACGTGGCCGACGCGCTCAACAAAAAACTGATTTTCCGCCACCCCCACGTCTTCGGCGAGGTCAAAGCCGAGACCGCCCACGACGTTGAGCAAAACTGGGAGCAGATAAAGCTGAAGGAAAAGGACGGAAACAAGACAGTGCTGTCGGGCGTGCCGGGCGCACTCCCCGCGATGATAAAGGCCGACCGCATTCAGGAGAAAGCCGCCAACGTGGGGTTTGACTGGGAAACCCGCGAGCAGGTATGGGAAAAGGTCAAGGAGGAAATCGGCGAATTTGCCGCAGCAGCCGAGACCAAGGACCCGGCCGAGATGGAGGCCGAAATGGGCGACCTGCTTTTCAGCCTCGTCAACGCGGCGCGACTCTACAAAATCAACCCCGAGAACGCGCTTGAAAAGACCAATGCCAAGTTTATCTCCCGTTTCAACCACATCGAAAGCCGCGCCGCCGAGATGGGAATAAAGCTCAAAGACATGACGCTGGAACAGATGGACCAATTGTGGAACGAAGCAAAACAGAAGTGTCATGAAAACGATTAGACGCATCGCAATCGCCGTTGTGGCAATCGCGGCCGCGGCATGCGGCGCACAGGCCAAGATTGTGAAAAATTACAAGTCACACAGTGACGATGTGTTGACATTTCAGGTCGACAGCATCGATTTCCGCAAAGACTTGACCCGTGTCTACGGCAAGGTCATCGGCCGTCCGCACACATCCCACAGGATTGACGGCGTTACTTTAAACATCGACAACCAAGCACTTGTGTCAGACGACATTGACGGGGTTGATTTCAAGCGTTACTTCCAGTGGGAGGATGACGGTTTTATCCTTCTTGAGATTGATTTTCCCGCGACTCGCCCTGCCCGGAACTTAAACCTCAACTTTAACACCGTGCGCGGCAACGCCACGACTATCGTAAAGAATTAATTCATAATGCATAATGCACAATGCATGATTGGCTTACGCCGCGCGTGGTGGCTGGTTATGCATTCTGAATTATGCATTATGCGTTAACGACACTTATGAAACTCTGCATTACCGAGAAACCCAGTGTGGCCAAAGATATTGCTGAAATCCTCGGCGCGAAAGTGCGCCGTGACGGTTACTACGAGGGTGGAGACTACAAGATAACATGGACTTTCGGCCACCTGTGCTGCCTGAAAGAACCGCATGACTATACCGAGATGTGGAAACGCTGGACACTGGGCGTGCTGCCCATGATTCCGGCTAAATTCGGCATAAAGGTAATCGACCAAGAGAGCATCAAGCGACAGTTTCATGTCATCGAAACCCTTATCGCCGAGGCCGACGAGGTTATAAACTGCGGCGATGCCGGACAGGAAGGAGAACTGATCCAGCGGTGGGTGATGCAGAAAGCGGGCATCAAATGCCCGGTCATGAGGCTGTGGATTTCGTCACTGACCGACGAGTCGATACGCGAGGGTTTCAACTCGCTGCGCCCCGAAAAAGACTTCAACAACCTATATTATGCGGGACTATCCCGCGCCATCGGCGACTGGATTCTCGGGATGAACGGCACGCGCCTTTATTCGCTCAAATATTCCTCGCCCGGCAACGTCCTTTCAATCGGGCGCGTGCAGACCCCCACCCTCGCGCTCATCGTGCAACGCCACTTCGAGATTGCCAATTTCAAGCCCGAGGATTTCTGGGAGCTGAAGACCGTGTATCGCGGGGCGACGTTCAACGCCACGTCGGGACGGTTCAAGAGCGAGGCCGACGCGGCATCGGTTCTTGCCCGCATCGCCACCCTCCCGATGACCATCACCGATGTTCAGGAGAAGAAAGGACGCGAGGCTCCGCCACGACTCTTTGACCTGACATCGCTACAGGTCGAGTGCAACAAAAAGTGGGGATGGACCGCCGACGACTCCCTGCGCCTCATCCAGTCACTCTATGAAAAGAAAGTGACCACCTACCCCCGCGTCGACACCACCTACCTGAGCGACGACATCTATCCCAAGATTCCGACAATCCTGAAACAGATGACCCCCTACGCGGCCTTGACCGCGCCTGTACTCGGAGAGAAAATCCCCAAGAGCAAGAAAGTCTTTGACAACTCCAAGGTCACTGACCACCATGCCATCATCCCCACGGGGCAGTCGCCCTCGCAGCTCGTCGGCGACGAGCGCAAACTCTACCACCTCATCGCGTTAAGGTTTATCGCCGCCTTTTATCCCGACTGCCAGTTCATGTCGACAACCGTCAACGGCGAGGTGGACAAAACAGGGTTCAAGGCGACCGGAAAGGTCATCACCGATCCCGGATGGCGCAAAGTGTACGAGGGAAAAAAAGACGAGAACCCTGTAGAGGAAGGGAAAGACGACGACAAACTGCTGCCGCCATTCGTCGTGGGAGAAAGCGGCCCTCATGAACCGGCATTGCAGAAAAAAACGACGCAGCCGCCCAAATACTATACCGAGGGCACGCTGTTGCGTGCGATGGAGTCGGCCGGAAAGACGGTTGATGACGAAGAATTGCGCGACGCGATGAAAGAAAACGGCATCGGCCGCCCGTCGACCCGCGCCGCCATCATCGAGACGCTGTTCAAGAGGCGTTACATTTATCGCTCGGGAAAATCGATAATGGCATCTCAGGCCGGCATCGACCTTATAGGCACCATCAACGAGGAGCTGCTCAAAAGCGCAAAACTGACCGGTCTGTGGGAAAACAAACTGCGAAGAATCGAGCGCGGCGAGTATTCGGCCGCCGAATTCATCGACGAGCTTAAAGCATTGATAAACGAGATTGTGCTCAATGTGCTGAGAGATAATTCGGGGAGCAAGATACTCGTTCAGAACGGCGGCGACCGCCCCTCCCCTTCGGCAACCGGCAAAGAGGCTGAAAAACCGGCCAAAGAGAAAGCGCCGCGCAAGCCGCGTGTCACAAAACTGGAGCAGATCGCGTGTCCCGAGTGCGGCCAAGGCCACATTCTAAAAGGGCGCACGGCCTACGGTTGCAGCCGTTTCCGCGAAGGGTGCACGCTGCGTCTTTCATTTGAGGAATACTCCGCCGAGCTGACACCCGGAAAGCTCAATCAGGCTATCAACAAACTGAAATCACGCAATGGCAGCAAATGAAATATTCCCGATAGTGACCCCCGATGGGGTTGTCACCGGCTCGGCCACACGCGCCGAATGCCACAGCGGCTCAAAGCTGCTTCACCCGGTGGTGCATCTTCACATCCTCTCCCGCGACGGGCGCGTCTATCTTCAGAAACGCTCGATGAGCAAGGATATACAACCCGGGAAATGGGACACGGCGGTGGGAGGCCATGTGGACTATGGCGAGGAGACCGAGACTGCTTTGTTCAGGGAGACACGCGAAGAACTCGGACTGACCGGTTTCGTTCCCACGGCTGTCACGAGGTATGTTTTCGAGTCAACCGTTGAAAAGGAACTTGTCAATGTGTTTGCAACGGTGGTGGAGGATGGTTTCTCGGCTGATTTTGACCCGGTAGAAATCGACGATGCCCGTTTCTGGAGCATTGCCGAGATTGAAAACGCTATCGGCAAGGGTATGCTGACCCCGAATTTCGAGCAGGAATTTTCCCGGATAAGGAACAAGCTGAAAGAATTGTTATGAGCGACCGGGTACAATGGGTAATCGTAGGGGCGATTATTATCGCGGCAATACTGTGGGTAATCAGACGTTCACGCCACTCGGGGAGTTGTTGCGAAAGCAATGACAACAACTGCGACAACGGGTGTGTCAACTGCCCCGTAGCAGAACACTGCCGCAAGGCAAAACGTCGTTAGAGCTTATTTAGCATCGATAAGAGAGTGTCAGAAATGCTTGATTAATGTGGCGCAACAGCAAAAAAATTTTCTTGATGCGGGTGATTGAAAAATCTTTACAGATTTTATGTGTCTGATGATATGTTTCCGGGGGTTGCGAAACCGCAACCCCCGGCTATTCAAAGAATAATCCTTACGGATTAGGATGTTGTTATTAAACAACCTATAATTATTTCCCGGGATAAAACTGAGTTTTGCAACAATCTTTTAATTGCTGATGAGCAAAAGCAGAATCAGCGCGACTATCGTCAAGCCGTAGCCTATATAACGTAAGACATAGGCGCGGCGACGGCGGCTGTCATAGTCGGGGAGCTTGCATTTGGTGTTCTCGGCCGAGATTTTTGCCAGACGGATGCGGGCAATATTTACACATGCCAGTCCCGCAAATGCAAGTCCTATTATTAAGTATAAGCAGAAGTTTTCCATATCGTCCCTTATTTGAATTTTAACGTCCTCAAATATTGAATGGTTCATCATCTCTAATCGTGGGACCGGGGAGGTGCGGTAACGCCGCGTCCGAAATCAGACAAAGGGTGTAACTGCCTCACTGAACATCTTGCATCTTCGCTGCGGGCGCGGTTTATCGCGCCCCTACAACCCACACCCTTCTGTCGCGAAAACAAGAGCCGTGTGGCGCGAAATATAAAAAAAATACAAGTCTCAGCATAAAAAGAGACCCGCTAAAAAGCGGGTCTCGGTTGAGGTTCCTAGCAGAATCGAACTGCTGTAAACGGTTTTGCAGACCGGTGCCTAACCACTCGGCCAAGGAACCTTGGGTTTTGTGACCACAAAGGTACGACATGTTTTTTAACTGTGCAAATTTTTTCAGGAGTTTTTTTTGCGGAATAAAAAAATCACAGAATCATAAAAACGTTACCGGCGGGGGCGTTTCATCTCAATTGAAATGAAACGCCCCCGCCGGTAATGGCCGATTATATCAAATCACGCCGCGCGTGGAGAGAAGAATCGACATGTGGTCGCGGAGCTTGCGGGCCTCGGCGGCAGCAACCTCGGCAAAGTCTTCACCATGAGAGGCGTAGATGATGCCACGCGATGAGTTGACAAGCAGTCCGCACTCGGTGGTCATGCCCCACTTGGCCACTTCATCAAGACTTCCGCCCTGCGCGCCGACACCGGGGACAAGCAGGAAGCTGCGGGGGGCGACACGACGCACGTCGGCAAACATCTCGCCCTGTGTTGCTCCGACGACAAACATGAGGTTGTCCTCGTTACCCCAACGCTGTGCCTTTTCAAGAACCATCTCAAAAAGACGCTCACCGTCAGGCTGGGCCATGAACTGGAAATCGCGGGAACCGGGATTGGATGTCAAAGCCAAAAGAATGACCCATTTCCCTTCGTAGGCAAGAAATGGCTTGACGCTGTCTTCACCCATATAGGGGGCGACGGTAAGGGCATCGACCTGAAGGTTTTCAAAGAACGCCCGTGCATAGAGCGACGAGGTGTTTCCTATGTCGCCACGCTTGGCATCGGCGATGACAAGCTGGTCGGGATAATTTTCGCGCAGATATCTGACGGTCTTGTCAAGTGCGTTCCATCCGGTCACACCGAGACTCTCGTAGAATGCCACATTGGGTTTATAGGCGACACAATAGTCAGCGGTAGCGTCGATTATAGCCTTGTTGAACTCAAAAATCGGGTCTTCACACGACAGAAGATGTTCCGGAATTTTCTTGATGTCGGTGTCGAGTCCCACACAGAGGAACGACCCTTTTTTCCTGATTTGTTCAATTAACTCTTTACGATTCATATTATATATTGTAAGTTATTATTTATCAAATATATATCCGTAAGCCGAGATGTCGGCGGAGCCGTTGGGCCGGAATTGCATCTGAAGCTCGGTCAGATGCATGATTTTATCTTTTCCTGTCCTCGCATTGCGGATTGTCACCTTCACCGGAATCTTACGGCTCCCGTCACCGCACAGTTTTTTTAGTTCTGCGGGATTAATCACCCACATAAAGCGGTCACTGTCAACGGTAAAAGTGCCGTCGGGGGCAGGCGTGACCCTTGACCCTTTAAAATCGATTGTCCTGACCCATACCATGTCGGCCGGGATGCGGACAAACCGTGTCGCCGAGTTCATTATAAATGAAATTTCCCTGTCGCTGTCGTAATGTTCAAGAGTTTCGTCAGGCACCGGCAGAATGTCAGGCACCGGCAAAATATCAGGTTCCGAATCGGCCAAATGCTGTTCCAACTCGTGGAACTGCATACTCCTCAATTGCTGTTGCACCTGACTTTCAAAGAATTCACGCAAGGGGCGCATCAATACATTTGCCGTCACGCTGAACCCGACCAATGCTCCCGCAAGCATACATGCCACAAGAAGGACAATCAGCTTGGGTTTTGTAATTTTTACGACGTTGTCGGCCTGTTGTCCTGACGGATTATGATAAGGAGGAGGGGTTGCCATGATTATAATTCGCTTTCTTTTAGTTTCTCGGCATTCTCGGCGATAGTGAGCCGGTCGATGACATCCTGAATATCGCCGTCCATGAACGACTGAAGATTGTAGACGGTATAATTGATACGGTGGTCGGTGATGCGCCCCTGCGGGTAATTGTAGGTGCGAATCTTGGCCGAGCGGTCGCCGGTCGATACCATTGTCTTGCGCCGCGAGGCTATATCGTCGATATATTTCTGATGTTCCTTGTCATATATAAATGTACGCAGGCGCGAGAGGGCGCGCTCCTTGTTCTTGGGCTGGTCACGGGTCTCGGTACACTCGATGAGGATTTCTTCTGTCTCCCCCGTGTTGGGGTTCTTCCACATATAGCGTAGACGCACACCCGACTCGACTTTGTTGACGTTCTGTCCCCCGGCGCCTCCCGAGCGGAAAGTGTCCCATTTTATCTCGCCCTCGTTGATTTCGACATCGAAAGCCTCGGCCTCGGGGAGCACGGCGACAGTCGCGGCCGACGTGTGTACGCGGCCCTGTGTCTCGGTTGCCGGGACACGCTGAACGCGGTGTACGCCGCTTTCATACTTCAAGGTGCCGTAGACATTCTCGCCTGTTACGGCCACGACAATTTCCTTGAACCCGCCTGCGGCCCCTTCGCTGAAACTGGTGACGGCAAGGCTCCATCCCCGTTGCTCGCAATATTTGGAATACATTTTGAACAGGTCTCCGGCAAAGATTGCGGCCTCGTCGCCGCCCGTGCCGCCGCGTATTTCGAGAATCGCGTTCTTTCCGTCCTCGGGGTCGGCAGGGATAAGCAACAGCTTGATTTCTTCTTCCAATGCGGGTATCGCCGAGGTGGCCTCGTCGAGTTCCTCTTTGGCCATCTGACGCATTTCGGGGTCATTCTCGCTTTCAAGAACCTCGCGCGCCTCGTCGATATTGCCCATAAGGGTGCGGTAGCGGCGTGTCACCGCTGTCAGTTTTTCCAAATCTTTATATTCCTTGGTCAGGCGCACATATCGTTTCATGTCGGCTATCACTGAGGGGTCTGTTATCAGGGTTGACACTTCCTCAAAGCGTGATTCAATGCCGTCGAGGCGCGAAAGTAGGGTATTATCTGCCATTGCAATCAAGTGGTTGTTTTCGTGACTGCAAAATTACTCAATTTCCATGAGACTGACAAATTTCGACTTCTCGACAAAATGCATTATCTTTGCGATAAAATGTATATAAGATTGCCATGATTACCTTCCTTATCTGTCTGGCGTGCCTGATCACCGCCTACTTTACCTACGGGAAATATCTTGAACGTGTTGCCGGAGTCGATTCGTCGCGTGTCACGCCGAGCGGGCGCATGGCCGACGGTGTCGACTATATCCCTATGCCACGGTGGAAAGTGTTTCTCATCCAGCTGCTCAACATCGCCGGCACAGGGCCGATTTTCGGTGCGATTCTCGGTGCGTGTTTCGGGCCGGTCGCCTTCCTGTGGATAACCGTGGGCGGGATATTTTTCGGGGCGATGCATGACTTCCTGTCAGGCATCATGCTCGTGCGCCACGACGGCAAGAGCCTTCCGGAGGTTGTCGGTCATTATCTCGGGGGCGGCATGAGGACCTTGATGAGATATTTCTCAGTGCTTCTGCTCGTTCTTGTCGGGGCGGTGTTCATTCTCAGTCCGGCGCAACTTCTCGACAGCATGGTCCCGGCGGTGTCGCTCAACGGGTGGGTGTGGATAATACTCGTCTATTACCTTGTCGCCACAATGCTTCCCATCGACAAGATAATAGGCCGTTTTTACCCGGTTTTCGGGGTGGCGCTGATTTCAATGGCCGTGGGACTGCTCGGCGCGCTGCTTATCGGCGGGATGTCTATTCCAGAGCTAACGTCATTCCGCAACTATCAGCCCGACCCTCATGCCTTACCCATTATCCCGACACTTTTCATCACCATTGCCTGCGGGGCGATATCGGGGTTCCACGCCACCCAGTCGCCGTTGATGGCGCGCTGCGTGGGCAACGAGAAGGAGTGCCGGAGCGTGTTTTACGGCTCGATGATTTCAGAAAGCATCATCGCCCTCATCTGGGCCGCTGTCGCTATGGCGTTTTTCGGCGGGGTTGAAAATCTCAACGGGGCACTTGCGGCAAATGACAACAATGCCGCATGGGCGGTCAACGAGATTTCGCGCGGCACACTCGGCCACATCGGCGCAATCCTTGCGTTGCTCGGCGTAGTGGCCGCCCCCATCACCTCGGGCGACACGGCTTTCCGCTCGGCCCGGCTGATTATAGCCGACATGACCGGCATCGACCAAAAACCGCTGTTGAAACGATTTGCCATCTGCATACCCTTGTTTGTAATCGGCTACGGAATAACCCTCGTCAACTTCGGCATCGTGTGGCGTTATTTCGCGTGGGCCAACCAGACTCTCGGCGTAATCGTCCTGTGGTCAATCTTTGTGTGGCTCACAGTACGCAAGAAGAACGTGTTGATCGCCCTCGTCCCGGCTGTCGTGATGACCTATGTCGTGACCTCGTTTGTCTTTGAGTCGCCCCAGTTTCTCGGGATGGAAAACCGCCTGACCGCCTATCTGCTCGGCGGTGTCGCCACTGCCGCCATAACCGCCGTCGCAGTCATCACCGCCCGCGCCAAAGCAAAAACAATGACGGAGTGACGAGTCGCGCGAAAGTCTGTTAAAAGGTGTTATTATTAAGAATGATTTTAAATAACAAGCGTTTGTAATTCCGATAATAATTACGACCTTTGTACCCCAAAAATATCGAGAGTATGAGGTTATCGGACTTACAGACAGGCGCGACGTGCACAGTTGTCAAGATTCTTGGCCACGGAGCGTTTCGCAAACGCATGATCGAGATGGGTTTTGTCAAGGGGCGTGAAGTAAAAGTATTGCTGCACGCGCCGCTCCAAGACCCGATCAAATATTCCCTGATGGGTTACGAAGTATCGTTGCGACGGTCGGAAGCCGATCTTGTCGAGGTCATTCCCGATAGCGAAAAACGACACGGTATCCCCGATAACTCTCACACCAACACCATCAGCGATTCCGACATTCAGGAACCGTCGTCGCGCCACGACCTGCACAAGACTATAAACGTGGCGCTCATCGGCAATCCCAACTGCGGCAAGACATCGCTGTTCAACATCGCGTCGGGGTCGCGGGAACATGTCGGGAACTACAGCGGCGTGACTGTCGATGCCAAGAAAGGGGTATTCTTTCACAAGGGTTACAAGTTCAATATCGTGGACCTGCCCGGGACCTATTCCCTCGCCTCCTATTCTCCCGAAGAACTTTATGTGCGCCGCTATCTGAAAGACGAGACTCCCGATGTCATAGTCAACGTCGTGGACGGCTCCAATCTTGAGCGAAACCTTTATCTTACCACCGAGCTTATCGACATGGACCGCTCGATGGTAATTGCGCTCAACATGTATGACGAACTTGTCAAAAACGGGCAGGACCTCGACTATAAGACACTCGGCGAAATGATCGGTGTCCCGATCGTTCCCACCACAGCCCGCACGGGGGAGGGAATCGACCGATTGTTTGACACGGCTATCGATGTCTATGAGGGCACGGACAAGAGCGTGCGCCATGTCCATGTCAATCTCGGCCCCTATATCGAGCAGGGTGTCAGCCTGATCAAAGACGCGCTGAAAAAAGACGCGTATATCGGCCGCCATTTCTCTCCGCGGTACCTCGCTATAAAACTGCTTGAGGGGGACAAGGAGGTCGAAAGCCTTGTAAAAGATTCCTCTCCCGGCGGGGCCAAGACTCTCGAACTCAGAGATTCCACGCTGAAAAAAATCACTGACAACCACCCGGGTGAAGACATCACCGCCGAGATTGCCAACGAAAAGTATGGCTTTATCGCGGGCGCACTTGCCGAGACGATGAAAAATTCTGAAAAACAGGAAATACCGTCAACCCGCATCATCGACTCGATTGTCACCAACAAGCTTTTCGGATTCCCGATATTCATCCTTATAATGTTATTCATCTTTTGGGCGACATTTGAAATCGGGTCCTACCCGATGGGGTGGATTGAAAGCGGGGTGGAATGGCTCGGCGACACGGTCAGAAAAATACTGCCCGACGGCATGGTGAAAGACCTCGTTGCCGACGGCATTATCGGAGGGGTCGGCGGCGTTATCGTGTTCCTGCCCAATATCCTCATCCTCTACCTCTGCATCTCTTTCATGGAAGATTCGGGTTACATGGCGAGAGCCGCGTTCATCATGGACAAACTGATGCACCGCATCGGCCTGCACGGGAAGTCGTTTATCCCGCTGGTCATGGGATTCGGCTGCACCGTTCCGGCAATCATAGCGTCCCGTTCAATCGAGAGCCGCAGCAGCCGCATAATCACCATCCTCATCAATCCGTTTATCTCATGCTCGGCGCGCCTGCCTATCTACATACTGCTTATCGGTACCTTTTTCCCCAATCATGCCACGCTGGTATTCATGGGGTTGTATCTTCTCGGCATATTGGCAGCCACAATTACGGCAAGACTTCTCAGACGATTCTATTTCAAGGCCGACGAGACCCCGTTTGTAATGGAACTCCCCCCCTACCGCATCCCCACGGCCAAAGCCACGCTGCGGCACATGTGGAGCAAGGGGGAACAGTATATCCGCAAGATGGGCGGCGTAATCCTTGTGGCAAGCATCATCGTGTGGGCACTCAACTATTTCCCGCTGCATGACGAAGACGCCTCGGCAGTCACGACCGAGTCAGCCTCGATTGACCCCGACCATGACAGCTTTCTTGAAATGATGGGAAAAGCGGTAAATCCGGTAATGGAGCCGCTCGGATTCCACTGGCGTGCCTCGGTGGCGGCGCTCGCCGGTGTCCCGGCCAAAGAAATCGTCGTGTCGACACTCGGCGTTCTGTACACCGGCAATGAGGAAGCCGACGACTCATCTCTCGGCTCCCGCCTTCAGGCCCCCTCCCCCGCTACCGGAAAACCCGACTTCACCACTGCCGCCGCCCTCAGTTTCATGGTGTTCATCCTCCTCTACTGTCCGTGTATCGCGACTGTGACGGCTATTGTCAAGGAAACGGGCAACAGATGGTACGGTGCATTCTCGGTTCTCTACAACACCCTCCTCGCATGGATTGCCGCGTTTGCTACCTATCAGATTGCTATCCTGCTATAAGATATATCGGATATTTTTCACATTTCCCCGCTATTTATTTTCAAAAAAAGTTTTGCAGATTGAAAAAAGTGTTTTACCTTTGCGGTGTATTAGAGATGTACAACACCTAAACACAGCAACACAAAACCAACTTTTCACTCTCTGCGACAATGAAAAAGCTACTGTTCACTATCATTTCAGTCATGCTGCTCGGTTACAGTTCAGCCGAGGCACAGCTACTATGGAAAATCTCGGGCAACGGCCTTGAAAAGCCGAGCTATATCTTTGGCACACACCACATGGCTCCCGCCAGCGTCCTTGACAGCGTCCCCGGTTTCAATGATGCACTTGCCTCGGTCGACAAAGTGTATGGCGAAATGGTTATGGCCGACGCGATGAGTCCCGAATCACAGCAAATGATGATGATGGCCGCTATCGCTCCTCAGGACAGCACACTGAACGCGGTTCTCTCTCCCGCAGCAGTCGACTCCCTCAACAATATCCTCGCCAAATATCTTGGTCCGCAGATGACAGCAGCCGCGCTTAACCCCATGAAACCGGCAATGGTGTCAACACTCCTTGCCGCCGCCCAGACTCAGGCCGCATTCCCGCAATACAATGCCGCGCAGCAACTTGACGGCGAAATCCAGTCACGCGCGACTGCCATCGGTAAAGAAGTTGGCGGTCTCGAAACTATGGCCGACCAGTGTCAGGCCCTTTTCGGAGGCTCGATACTCGCTCAGGCCAACGACCTTATGCAGGCCGTGCGCAACGACGGGATTGCAACCGACATCGTGAAACAGCTTGCCAACGCATATCTCGCCGGAGACCTTCAGGCGATGCTCGACATCATGGAAAACCCCGCGACAGGATTCAACGACGAGCAGGCCGACCGGATGATAAACCGCCGCAATGCCGACTGGATGCGCGTGCTGGCGGGGATGCTGCCTGCAATGTCGATTCTAATAGCCGTCGGAGCGGGCCACCTCCCCGGCGACAAGGGACTGATTTCCCTTTTGCGCCGCGAAGGCTATACTGTAGAGCCGACTACCAAATAACAGACCTAAAACACCATAGAAAATGATAGCACTCAACCACATTTCCTATACTTATCGCCACGGTGCCGAGGCACTGATAGACGCATCGGGCAAAATAGGCCCCGGCATACACCTGCTCCTCGGAGAAAACGGTGCGGGCAAAACCACCCTCCTCCACGTTATCGCCGGATTGCTATACCCGACCAAGGGTGACTGCGTCATCGACGGACGGAACGTGCGCGACCGTCAGCCTTCAACGATGCAGAAACTCTTTCTGCTGACCGATGACATCGAGTTCCCGGGACGCACAGTGAACGAAATCAGCGACATCCACGGTTGTTTTTATCCCCGTTTCAGCAAAGAGCTGCTTGCCGAGAACCTCGGCGAATTCGGCATGACCGGGAACGAGCCGCTCAACAAAATGTCGCTCGGGACACGCCGCAAGGCCCTTATAGCCTATGTACTGTCCCTGCGGGTCGAACTGCTGATGCTCGACGAACCTGCCAACGGCCTCGACATCAACGCCAAGAAAACATTGCGCCGCATGTTGTCGCGCTGTACCGATGAAGAGCAGACTGTCATCGTCTCCACCCACACGGTGTGGGATCTCAAAGACCTCTTTGACGGGCTGATGGTCATCAGCCGCGGGCGGCTTCTTGTCAACCGTCCCACATGGGAAATCGCCGAAGTCCTGACTTTCACGTCTGACAATCTGCCCATCGTTAACGCCCTGTATCAGGAACAGGACACAGGGATGTTCCGTGGAATCATCGCCAACGAGAGCCACGAACCGTCGAGCGAGGTTGATTTCAATCTTCTGTACTCGGCCCTGATGTCACCCGCATGTGACAAAATCATATCAATTTTATCCAATCCCGATGAACAATAACGACGACTATGGAACAGGCTGTATCACTCAATAACGACAAATTCTCATGGCAGCGCATGATGATGGTTGCAAGATACTACGGCAATCCGATGAAACGCATGATTATGATTTATTCGGCAATCCTCGTGGCCTTGTATCTGCTTGCCCTTCTGTCATCTTTCTGGGGTATCGAATTTCTGCTTTCCTCTGTCGCATCGACTGTATTCCAGTTCATGTGCTTTTTCGCCTCGTTTGTATTCGTGCTGAAAAATGACAGTGCCGTAATCACCCAGCTTCCGGCCCGCGGGCAGGAAAAAGCCGCGCTTATAATCGGGTGGTCGATGGTGTTCATTCCCCTTCTTCTCATTGCCGAATGGATTCTATGCACCTGCATCGCCGGCATCTTCACCGAAAATGCCGACGTGATGCAAAGCCTGATGGCTGTTTCTGACGAGATCTATGAGTCAAAATGGCTATACTTACTGAACAATTGCAGCAACCTCTTCCCGATGGTGACCGTGCTGTATGTGGTAATGACCGTAAAACGTAACCGCATTGCGATGGGTATCGCGGCGGCAATACTCAGCCTTGTCGCCCTCGGTATACTCGGAGGAGTCGTAGGGCTGGTTTCGGCACTGACCGACGATATTTTCCATGACATCGCAACCGGTGTAATGCCCTCTGAGCAACTGGTTTCGGATTCCATACAGGAGGTTGTCAGAGAACTCGTTGTCGTCATCGGCTCATTCTCTATAATCTACACTATTGTCGGCCTGATTCTCACATGGCGACGCATAGTTAGCCGTCAAGTCTAAAAACTGCCTATGGATTTTAACAGCAACAAACCTATCTATCGTCAGATTGTAGACTTCAGTTTCAGCCGCATAATATCGCGGGACTGGGTTGCGGGACAGCGGGTGTCGTCGGTGCGCGAGCTTGCGACAGCCCTTGCGGTCAACTCCCACACAGTGCTGAAAGCCTATGAATATCTACAGGACGAGCAGATTATATACCCGCGTCGCGGACTGGGATTCTTCCTTGCCGACGATGCCGCCGAGCGGGTCAACAACGCCCGCCGCAAAGAATTTTTCGACACCACGCTCGTGGAACTTTTCAACGAAATGAAACTGCTCGACATCTCAATCGAGGACATCGTGGAGCAATATCGCAAGAACAATTAGACAAGACAGAAAATCAACAGGCTGCAAGGAGTTCCCTTACAGCCTGTTGATTTTTGAAGTCGTTTATCTGATGTATATGAGGCCCAGCTCCTTGAAAACTATCGGCATAGCATAGCAAAGAGGAGCTTTTTTAGGGGTGAAATATTTTACCCGGAATTTCGGCAAGGCATTCACCAGTCTCAACGCCTCGGCATTGGCAGCCTCGTTTTTGCTCGGTCTGATTATCTTGGAATCCGTAACAGAACCGTCAGGCTGAACTTTGAACTGAGCCACAACTCTCTCAGTGCCCTTATACCCTTCGGGGACACGGATATTGGCTTCTATCCATTCTTTGAGCTTGCCGTTGCCGCCGGGAAATTCGCACTGCGGGTCATAGTTTACAAACAGATTTCTGTAAGTCTCGTCAACTTTGGATTTCAATTGGGAAAGAGTTTCGGGAGAGACAGTGATGAAAACGGCACGGTTGTCATATTCGTCATTTTTAATCTCAATTTTGAGAATAGAATCGGGTTCTATCATATCAGGCACGGCACCGCAGATCCATTCCTCATTGAAGTAATAGAAAACGGTTTCAGTATCGCGTTCGGTCAACGGGAACTGAATTTCGCGAATCACACTGTCATTCACACAGCAATGTTGTGCTGACAACACACCCACCTGAAACAGGAGCAGAACAGCAAGAAGAAGATTTTTCATATTATGATAATTTTAGAGGTTGTCAGTCAAGATTCATCGGGATTCTAAGGAATCAAACTTACAACCGCAAAGTTATAAATAATCTGCAACTTTTCACCCCCCCCAAATTAAAAAACATTAAAATAAATGTTTGTCCTATAAAAAACGAAGGCACCCGACAAACAAATCAACATTGTCGAGTGCCTATATTTAACTTAGAGGGAGTGTCAGGCTTCGAGAAGTTTCTCGATGTTGCGGCGCACCTGCTCCTTGGGTTGAGAACCGGCAAGACGGAGGTCGCGCACCTGCTCGCCATTCTTGAAGAACAGTATTGTGGGTATTGACATGATGCGGTTGGCGGTGGAGAACTCGGTCTCATCCTCGATGTTGTACTTGCCTACGAGCACCTTTCCTTCAAATTCGGCTGCGAGCTCGTCAATCACAGGCGACATGCGCATACAGGGTCCGCACCATGTGGCCCAGAAATCGATTACTACAGGCTGTCCTGAAGCGATAAGTTCATTGACGTTTTGGTCAGTAAATGCAAATGCCATTTTTCTCTTTATGTTTTATTCGTTAATATAAAATTGAATATCTTCTTCAACAAGAGCGTCGACAAGCGCGCGCGTGATAGGGATGCGCACCCCCGACGAGAGCTTGAGTGAGCGGTTTATCGACGGGTCAAAGACACGGAACGCCAATTCGCCTCGGTCGACTGTGGCGCCGCTGTTGACCTGTTCCACGATGAGGTCATGTATGTGGCGCGAAATCTTGTCCTTGGGAAGGTCTATCGTAATGCTGCGGATAAGTTTTCCCTTGACATCGCTCAACAGGCGTATATTGGTAATGTTGAATCTCAGATCCGAGTTGGCAAACCGTCGCTGGTACTGCCCTGTCACAAGGACGGGGGTTCCCGCGATACCATAATTGTGGAAATCGATATAGGTCTGTCCAAACAGCCTCAGCTCGGTACTTCCGGTATAGTCCTCGATTTTAAGGATGCCGAATTGTCCGCCGTTTCTCGCCGGGCGCGAAATAAAATCGACCACCATGCCTCCGAAAGTCAGATCGACACCTTCGACGGGGGCAAATTCCTCATATCCTTTTATTGTGCACGAGCAACCGTAGTTCAGCTCCATAAAGAACGGGGCGAGGGGGTGGGCCGAAAGGTACATCCCGACAAGTTCACGCTCTTTTTCAAGTTTTTCGGCATCGACCCATTCCATCGCAGGGACAATCTCGGGGCGGCCCGAAGTAGACAGCTCGGCATCCTCGCCAAAAAGTGATGCCGCCGAGCGTTGTTTGTCGGCCTGATAAGCCTGTCCGTAACGCACAAGAGTCTCGGAGAACGTTTCGCCGCGATGATTCTCGTTAAAGAAATCCTCACGTTTTATTTCGCTGAAACAGTCAAACGCTCCGGCAAGCGCAAGCGATTCAAACACCCTGCGGTTCATGGCCGAAGACGGGACACGCTCCACAAAATCATAGATTGACTCGAAACGTCCGCCCTCCCTGCGCTGGTCGATGATAACCTTGACCACGTTCTCGCCCACACCCTTGATTGCGGCAAGCCCGAAACGGATGTTGCCGTGGGAGTCGACACCGAATTCAAAGTAACTCTCGTTGACATCGGGACCCTTGACGGGAATGTGCATTTTCTTGCACTCGTCCATGAAGCCGGTGAGCTTGGTAATGTTGGCACGGTTGCGCGACAACACGGCAGCCATGTATTCGGCGGGATAGTTGGCTTTGAGCCACGCAGTCTGGAAAGCCACCCAGCTGTAACATGTGGCGTGACTCTTGTTAAACGCGTAGGACGCAAACTTTTTCCAGTCGGCCCAGATTTTTGAAAGCACTTTCGGGTCATGCCCGTTTTTCTGTCCGCCCTCCAGAAACAGTTCCTCCAGCTCGTTCATCTTGGCGATGAGTTTCTTACCCATTGCCTTGCGGAGGGTATCGCTCTGACCTCGTGTAAAACCGGCGAGGAGGCGAGACAGCAGCATGACCTGTTCCTGATAGACGGTAACGCCGTAAGTGTCCTTCAGATATTTCTCCATGATGGGAATATCGTACACAATGGGCGATTTGCCATGCTTGCGGGCGATAAAGTCAGGGATATAGTCCATAGGCCCCGGTCGATAAAGGGCGTTCATGGCTATAAGGTCCTCAAACGTCGACGGCTGAAGCTCGCGCAGGTATTTCTGCATACCGGCCGATTCAAACTGAAAAGTTCCCGTCGTGCGTCCCTCGCAATAAAGCTGATAGGTCTTGGGGTCGGCAATATCTATTTTCTCGATATCGATGTCGATACCCTTGGTGTTTTTAATATTGGAAAGAGCCTCCTTTATAATCGACAGGGTTTTCAACCCGAGGAAGTCCATCTTGATCAAGCCGGTATCCTCGATTATCGAGCCTTCATACTGTGTCACAATCAACTTGGATTTTTCCTTGGAATCGGCACTCTTGTCGACAGCTGTCGACACCGGCACCCAGTCGGTAATGGGGTCACGGCATATAATCACACCACATGCATGCACGCCGGTGTTTCGCACGTTGCCTTCGAGCCTCTTGGCATATTCGAGTGTCTCGGTGACGAGCGGATTGCGGCTCGCCAGCTCGGCCTGAAACTCGGGGATGTACTTATAGCAGTTGTCAAGCGTGGTTTTAAGAGTCTTGCCGTCAGGCCCGTCGGGCATTCGGTCAGGGACGAGCTTGGCAAGCCGGTTACTCTCGTCAAGAGGCAGCTGCTCGATGCGCGCCACATCCTTTATGGCCGACTTGGCGGCCATAGTTCCGAAAGTAATGATATGGGCCACCTTGTCCTCACCATATTTCTGAGTCACATAACGCAACACGTCGGCGCGGCCGTCATCGTCGAAATCGACATCGATATCTGGGAGGGAAATACGGTCGGGGTTAAGGAATCGTTCAAAAAGCAGGTCATATTTAATCGGGTCGACCTGAGTGATTCCGAGACAGTAGGCGACGACACTTCCTGCGGCAGACCCTCGGCCGGGCCCCACACTGACGCCGAGTTCGTTGCGGCCCACGTTGATGAAGTCCTGCACGATAAGGAAGTAACCCGGGAAACCCATCGTCTTCATTATATACAGCTCAAACTTGATGCGTTCTTCAAGTTCGGGAGTCAGAGGCTTTCCATAACGTCGCTCGGCTCCCTCATAGGCAAGTTTCGCGAGATAGTCGGCCTCAAACTTGATGCGGTACAGCTTGTCATATCCGCCGAGTTTCGCAATCTTCTTTTCGGCAGCCTCCTGACTGAGTACAACGTTGCCGTTCTCGTCACGGGTAAACTCGTCGAAAAGCTCCTGCGGTGTTATGCGGCTGCGGTATTCCTCCTCGGTGCCGAATGATGCCGGAATCTCGAAAAACGGCATGATGGGAGCATGGTCAATCGAGTAGGTCTCCACTTTGTCAAGGATTTCGAGAGTATTGGAAAGTGCTTCGGGGATATCGCTGAATATCGCGTTCATCTCGGCCGTCGACTTCAACCATTCCTGCTTGGTGTAGCGCATTCGGTTAGGGTCGTTGAGGTTGTTGTTGGTCGAGATGCAGATGAGACGGTCATGAGCCTCGGCATCGGCCTCGTTGATAAAATGAACGTCGTTGGTCGCAATAATCTTTATATTGTGCTTGCGGGCAAGCTCTATCAAGACGGGATTGACGCGCTGCTGCACCTCGTAGACATCACGGTTGCCGCCGGGTGCATTGGTCTGATGCCGCTGAATCTCTATATAATAGTCATCGCCGAATGTCTCCTTCCACCACAGCACTTGCCGCTCGGCTTCATCAATCTGCCCGGCTTGAATCAGTCTCGGAATCTCGCCGCCGAGACATGCCGACGCGACAATAAGTCCTTCACGGTGGGATGCGAGAGCCTGCTTGTCGGTGCGGGGATGGGAATAAAACCCCTCGGTGAATCCTTGGGATACAATTTTTATCAAGTTTTTGTAACCTTTAAGATTCTTTGCAAGCACAATCAGGTGACGGCCTGTGTCACGCTTGTCGACCTGCTCGTGGAGCGACTTCTGCGCCACATACATCTCGCAGCCGAAAATCGGCTTGAAAGCCAGTTTCCTCCCAAGTTTCTCAATTTCAGCCTCGATGGCGGGCTTTTCCTCAGGCGACGCGGAGGCGAGTTTCTCGCGGGCCTCCTTGAGCTTGTCGCCATATTTGCCGCCAAGCTTTTTGAGATAGTTGAAAAGTTCCTTGATTCCAAACATGTTGCCATGATCAGTCAGGGCGATTCCGGGCATACCGTCAGCCATTGCCTTGTCGACAAGGCCGGTCACGGCCGCCTGACCGTCGAGGAGGGAGTACTGGCTGTGAACATGCAGATGTACAAATGGGTGCATATATAGTGTTGAGCGATAGTTTGCTGTATAAAAATTTAGGCGGGAACATACCGTCGGCGGGGAAAAATTCCCACCCCAAAATTACAAAATATATCCAATACGGCAAAACGTGACAGACTTTCCCCAACAAAAAATAACAGGTGTGTATTTAATTTTATTTTTGCATCAGTACCTGCCCTATTGAGGTAACAACACTTTCATATTTTTTATGACAAATAAAATGAGCAAACTGCCTATTTGTGCAATTTTCAGAATCTTCTATTTCTATTCTATGATTTATATAGTCCGATAAATTGCGTGATTTTACATACAGCTCAAACATACGCGAAAACAATTGGCTGCGGTACTCTTGCGGAGGTATGTCATTGTGATTTCTACGGACATCGGAGTTAGCATCACAATAAAAACACAACACCACATTCTCATTGTCATTCATAAACTTTGCAAGGGTATCTGAAACAGCAAACAACACCTTATAACCGACATAACCGTCTCCCGATTTCCGTATTAACGCGACATCACAAAAAGCGAGTGTTGGCACTGTCTGTCCGCATGAAAATGAACTTACAATATCATAATCATATTATGAAAGGGCGACCATCACATGATCGCCCTTTGAATTCCTTATGTCAAAGGATAAATCCATATTACACTTCAATAGTGAACGTACACTGCTTTTTCTCAGTCAGCTTTTTAATCTGCTGCTGCTTCTTGTCTCTCAAAATATCAAAGACTTGAATCATCCTTTGAAAGGGATTTTTAATGGTGATGTTTCGAGTCATATCATTTTGCTTTTAGGTTCACTGCAAATTTACAACATTTAGAGGTTGTTTAATAACAAATGTTAATCCAAAGTGGTAGTATCTTTCAGTTAACTCGTTATTACACAGAGGGAGCATAGCTGTGGCTATGTGACCGAGGTGTAATGACGAGGTAACGAAAGAGGCTGCCATGAGGATAAGGTAACTTCATTTAGATATTAATTTCAAAATTTAACCATGAGGC
>Ga0209694_1000881_pt1 | contig 39095 bp, 39 predicted proteins | sample GluameincwithD2O_FD_187499 | JGI IMG/M metagenome (GOLD analysis project Ga0209694, IMG submission 187499) | Mouse cecum microbial communities from Vienna, Austria - Glucosamine amended microcosms incubated with D2O (SPAdes) (version 2) | ecosystem: Host-associated > Mammals > Digestive system >... | reverse complement strand
GTGAAGTATCTCTCGACGTCGGTGCCCGAAGCCCACGTGTACCCAGAGGCCGGCAGCCACTCGGCGAGGATGCGATGCCACAGCTCGTTCATGGCATCGGGCATCGGCCCGACGCACTCGAAGACCGCGTAGGTGGCCGCCTCGACGACGCGCTCCCCCATGCCCTCGGGGCACGGCTGGCCTGTGGCCACGCAGGCCATGTAGCAGTCGAACTCGCCGTCGTCGCAGAACTGGACGCCCAGCAGGCCCGCAGGCTCGCTGCCGTCCATCAGGTCCAGCACCTTGTGGACGTCCGCCCCGATCTTAGCCCAGTACTCGGTGGCCTTCGCCCCGGCGCTCTCGACGTCCCATGTCCCGTTGTCGGACGGTATCCCGACCACGCGGAAAGACGGCTGCTCGATAATCTTGTAGTCCATTGCCTCTTCTCCCTTCACGGATAGCGTGAACGCGAGGCGTGGGTGGAGTTTGAGCTTGGTGCCGGGCAGGCGCGCCTCGCTCGGCGACGCGCCGTGCACGCTTCGAAACGCCCTGCTGAACGACGTCGGAGAGTCGTACCCGTATCTCAGGGCCACGTCTATCACCTTCGCATCGGTTGACGCAAGGTCGTATGCGGCGCTCGTCATCGCCCGGCGCCTGACGTACTCCGAAAGCGTCACGCCCGCCAGATAGGGGAACATCCGCTGGAGCTGGTACTGGGAGCATCCGGCGATGCGGGAGAGCTCCTCCAGGTCGAGCGTCCCGTCCAGGTGCTCCTCAACGTAGCCCATGGCTCGGTTCAAGTTCTCAAGCTGGCTCATCCACGCCTCCTTTCGCATCCAGGTTACCGGGCAGAAGAAGGCGCGTCCTCTCATATCCCGTGCGAGTATTGGCTGGCCGCGACCACGCATCACGCCCGAACCGGCAGCATAGCTTAACATTGCAAGGCATGCAGAAGAAACCCCAGGCATCGCGCCCCAGAGGACATATCCTTGCGAGATGGTTATACTTGAAGGAGTCTAATCTGTTCGGAAGGGGAGGAAGATGGGCATAGCCAGAAGCCAACGAATAGGCCTGATTGCCTTCTGCGCGCTGTGCCTGACCCTCTACGTTTATGGCATCGCCTCCGCGCCGCGCATACCAAGCCACATCGAAGGCATCGCCCTGCCGCTTGATTTCATGGTGGGGATACCGCTTGGCTTCTACCTTCTTGTGGCTCGGCCAAGAAGGCTCACGCTGCTCTCGGTCATTCCCGTTATTTGGATCGGCTATGCGCTGAGCGCGCTCGCACTCGGGGCGCCAGATGCAGGTATCCTGCCGGCCCTGCTCTCCGTGTTGATTCCCGTGGAGCTCGCCATCGCCGCGCGGGAATGCCTGAAGATCGCCCACACTTTCAAAACCGCCAAGGCGAAGAGCCCTGATCCCATGGCCTGGTTCAGGGAGACGATGCTCTACCTCGTCCGCAAAGACGTCGCCGCTAACATGACGGCGGCCGAGCTGGCCGTTTGGTACTACGCGCTGCTCTCGTGGCGAAAGAAGCCCTACGCGCTGCCAAGCGAGCGGGAGTTCAGCTACCACAACGCCGGCGGTTACATGAACATGATACTCGGCCTTGCGCTCGCGTTCCCCGTGGAGATCGTCGCGGTGCACCTCCTGGTGTCACAGTGGAGCGTTCCGGCCGCTATCGTCATTACGGCACTTTCCGCTTATGCGGCCGTTTGGCTCATGGGCGACGCGCGCGCCCGCATACTGCGCCCCATCGTGGTCGGAAAAGGCTCCGTTCGTCTGGAATGCGGCATTCAGATGGAGGTCGTCATCCCCGTCTCCAATATCGAGATGGTCGCACTTTCGGATAACGAAATTGGGCCTATCGAGGAATCGGACAGGCTCAACTACGGCACGTTCTACCATCCCGACGCATGGCTGGTGACGAAGAGCCCCGTGGAGGTTCGAACACTCTTGGGCGCGAAACGCGTACGCGCCATCGGCGTGAGCGTGGACGACCCGAAGGCCCTTGCCGCCGCGATTAAAGAGGCCACGGAGTAAAACGCCGTGTCTTGGCGCATGCCAAGCGTCGGAGGATCGAAGCGAATGCCCAGCGACTTGAACACCTGATCCTCTGCGGTTGGCGCAAGCTCGAAGGCATCGACCAGGGGCCAAGGCGACTGGAAGGCGTGCACCCAGGCGCAAGCAAGCTGGAAGGCGACCGAAATGATCGCGTATCTCAAGACCAAATCGACGGCGCTCATACGGAGACCTCCTCTTCCTCCAGACGGCGCACGACCGCATCAAACCTTGGGTTGCCGCGAAGCGTGCCCCAACTCTCGTTCGATGTGATGCTGCTCACGAAGGACGAGCGTAGCGATGCCGCAGCCTCTCCCCTCGCCTCATCCGCCTTCTCGTCTCCGTTCTGCCACAAGAACTCGTCGACGGGTTTGAAGAAAGGCGGGTTCTGCGGGTTCTCAAACGTCTCGCAGCAGCGCTCCAGGTCTTCGACGAACCGTTCCAACTCGTCCAGCGCGCGGTCGCCATCTCCCGATTCCACGAGCTGCGTCGCCAACGCGATCCGAATGATCGGGACGAGCGTCGGGGAGAGCGCCTCAAACCCATTCGGCGCTTGAATGGCTGCCGCGAGAACAAGGATATCTTCGAGCTCCTCGGCGCTTACACCCTCGACCCCGGCCAAAGCCTGCGCGCAGCTGGCAACTTCGAGGAGCGAAAAGAGGAGCTGGCGCTTGAGCGCAATCTCGGCCCCCTTCGGGTTCCCTGCTCTTATGGCGATGCCCGCGAGAATGATTGCTGCCGTGTTCGGCTTAGCGGGAACCATCTTCCCAATAAGTTCATCTGCTTGCCCCTCCCTCCCCTCGGACGCGAGCAATATGCAGAGCGCTTGCAAAACGAAGTCTGTGGAGGGGCCGTCTGGGTCGAGCTGCAGCACACGGCGCAAGATCCTCTCAGCGAGATTGGCCACGTGCGATGCGGGTTCGGGGCAATTCGCCTCATCTGAGGCGCTCGGCTCTATCGCTTTCACATAGAGCGCGAGGCCAATAGCCTTGAGGAGCTCAGGGTCGGACCAGTACCGGGCAGACTGCCGCTCGGCATACGCAGCAGCCTGGGCAGGATCCTCCGCCAGCAACGCTTGCAGCCGCTCCGTGACCTCCTCCCGCTTTTCCTCGCTTGCCAGGGGTTTGTACCCGAACAAGTCGTCCAAGGTTACAGAGAAAAGGGAGGCTATCTGGGGCACAAGGGCGATGTCGGGCAAGCTTTGGCCGCATTCCCATTTCGATACGGCCGCTTTCGACACGCCGAGTCGGCAGGCAAGTTCCTCCTGCGTAAGATGGTTGCGGATGCGCTCTTCCAGGATATGGTCAGATAAAGAGAGGCGGTTCATTGGCAGTCCTTTCGACACCTCTCATTATCTCTGCGCCAAAATGCCGCAGCAAGCGAGAGGAGATTGACTTTGCCCGCCGTTAAATCAACCGACGGTTGACTGCCGCTCTTGTAACGTGATTTTGCGACGGCCGGGCCGAAAGGATCAGCACGGTAAAGAACCGGCTAGCGAGGCGGAGCTCACGCCCTCGGCTTCCCGTTACGGAAATCCTACGGCGGTGTAAAAGGCCGGTTTCGGCTCCGGGGTGCCCCCCTTCGGCTCTTTTCCGCAATCGCTACGGTAAAGGGACGGAAAACGAAAGGAGGAAGCTATGTCTTCGATCAGTCATACCGTAGCAAAGCCCGTCATCAGCAAGCCCGTATCCGAGAAAGCCCAGCGTAAGCAGCGCGAGAAGCAAGATATCGTCGCCGTCATCGGCCGCATCGCCTCCATCCTCTCGGTGCTTATGTACGTGTCCTACCTCACGCAGATCGCCAACAACCTCGGCGGCAACCCGGGCAGCCCCTGGCAGCCGCTCTGCGCGCTCTTCAACTGCACCATGTGGACCATCTACGGCTTCATGAAGCCCAAGCGCGACATCCCCATCATCGTCGCCAACATCCCCGGCATCATCCTCGGGCTCGTCACCTTCGTCACCGCCATCGTGCACTAGGGCTATTTCGCGGCGGAGTACCTGTGGTGTTTGCTTCAGCGCGCATCGAATGCGATGCGCGCATGCGCCTCAGGCTGTCATTTCCAGTTCGCAAAAGGGGCGATTGCGTAAAGAGGTATATTTTGCATCCAACCCTCGTCGCGATGCCCGGACAGACTGAATCTCCGCGCCTGCATACCTTTGTATTTCTCGCAAAACGCACGCAGGCTCTTTGATTTCAAGTTCTCTTCTGCTTTGACTTCGATCGGATACGTGATGCCATCTTTTTGGACCACGAAGTCAATCTCGCCACGCGAGTTTTCTGCCGACCAGTAAAACGGGGTCAACCCGCATTCTGCTATGAGTTGCTGGCACACGAATTGTTCTGCGAACGCGCCTTTGAATTCAGTGAAGAGCAGGTTCCCCCCTAAGATGCTGCGTTCGTCCAACCCCGACATTGCGCCCAACAAACCGACATCCAAAGCAAAAAGCTTGAAAGCGGAATTCGTATATGCCGAGAGGGGGACTCCGGGTTTTGTGACGCGCGGTACTTTCAAAACGAGTCCGGATTTAGTGAGCCATGTTATGGCGGCATGGTAGTTCTTTGCGCGAGCGCCCGATTTGATGTGTCCGAAGATGTACTTCTTATTCTCCTTGCTCAGCTGGGCCGGAAGGGAGTTCCAAGCTGCAAGCGTATACTCGGTTTCAGTTCGACTAAGATGTTTGGAGACGTCTCGCTCATATCCTTGAAGGATCTCCTTCTGGACTTGGCGAACCTCGCTAAGGTCGGCAGATTCAGCGAACCGCGATACAACCTCAGGCATCCCACCGACAAAATAGTATTGCCGCAGAAGCGATGTTAGCTTTTCTTTAAATGAATCTATGAGCTTCCAATCCCCCGAATCAACTAATTCGCGTAAAGCGCTCTCGTTTGTGGCATCTAAGAACTCCCGAAAGCTCAAGGGGTAGAGGTCCAATGTGGTTACTTTGCCTACGGGATATCCGGTGCCCTCATGAATCGTGATTCCGAGCAGAGACCCGGCGGCCGCTATTGCCTGTCCGGGCATTTGTTCATGGAAATATTTCAGTGATGTAAGCGCTTTTGGACACTCTTGAATCTCGTCGAAGATGATGAGGGTGTCTTCTTGCGTGACCTTTTGTCGTGATTCGGCTTGGATCCCCAACAGGATTTGCGCAAGATCATATCCATTGTCAAATAATGAGGCCAATTGCGGGTTGTTGTCGAAGGAGACGTATGCGACGTTTTTAAACGCTGCTTTTCCGAACTCTTGCAAAAGCCATGTTTTTCCTACCTGTCTGGCTCCGTTGAGCACAAGCGGCTTGCGGTGTGGCGAATCTCTCCATTCCAAAAGATCTGCCATGAGGAATCGACGCATGATCGCCTCCAGTCATGTTTTGTGATGGCGTTTTCGGCTACAGGCCTATTTGTCATGATGCTCCATTATAGTGCTTCATCCTGATTTTCTTGCCATTAGGACATTTTAAGGACGTAAAATCTCATTCCAAGGATATTTTCATGACGTAACCCGATAGGGCTGACATTAGGTCTGATCCACCGTCGTCTGAAGGGCATTGACGGGCGAATCGTTCGGAACGTTCGCAATAGCTCCTGTGATTACTGCCGCGTCGCAAGTCTCTTACTGCTTGAGGCAGTAGAATGGCGTAAAGGGATTTTGTCAAAAAGCATTTCAAGCAGGGCGGGCAGGAATAATCATGAAAAGGGTTTTGATTGTTGAGGACGAAGGCGAATTGGCGCAGCTGATGCGCCGCGCGTTCGAGGCGGACGGCATTGCGGCCGATATCGCCGGAAGCGCCGAGGAGGCGTACGATCTTTTGACCAGCGCCGTCTTCGATTGCCTGATGGTGGACGTGAACCTTCCGGGCGACGACGGCTACGCCCTCTGCCGCAACCTGCGCGAGCGCAGCGGGGTGCCCGTGGTGTTCGCCTCGGCGCGCATCGAGCCCGACGCGCGCATCCGCGCCCTGGAGGAAGGGGGCGACGCCTACCTCTCCAAGCCGTTCAGCCTGCGGGAAATGCTCGCCCAGGCGAAGGCGCTCATGATGCGGCCCGAGCGGAAAACCGGTGCCGATGAGGCCGTGCTCTCCGCCGGCCCGTTTCAGCTTGACGGCAGAGCCAAGACCATCCGGAAGAATGGGCAGCTGATTGCCCTGTCGCCCCGGGAATTCCAGCTCGCGTCGGCCCTCATGGGCAGCGCCGGCCAGAGCCTCAGCCGCGACGCCCTTCTGGCGAAGGTGTGGGGCGCCTTTGCCGAGGTGGAGCCGCAGACGGTCTCCGTCCACATGAGCTGGCTTCGTGCCAAACTTGAGAACGACCCGGCTCACCCCGTTTACTTCAAGACCGTTCGCGGCGAGGGCTATCGCTTCGATCTTCCCGAGGGCGATCGCTGATGGCGAAGCAGGGTGAACGCCTGACGAAGCGACTTGCCGGCGTGGCCTTTGCTGCCACGCTTGCCGTTGTCATCGCCGCCGCTGGGGGCATGGCGGTGATTGTCGGCGGGGGCGAAGAGACGCTGAGGGGCCAGGTGGTCGAGCTCAACGGCGTTCGGCAGGAAATCGCGGAAACCGCGCCCGGCGATGGCGAATCGCTTCGCGCTGCCGATCAAGCGCTCGCAGGCGCCCAGGATGCGTTGCGGGATGCCGCCGAATCCCGCAACGACGCGGCGGCCGGCGCCGTGGCGCTCACCGCCCTTGTCTCCGTTGCGGCCCTCGCGTTTTTGTCCATCTACCTGCACCGCGCGGTGGCGCGGCCCTTCACGCGGCTGGAGGGCTTCGCCGAGGAAGTGGCATCCGGCAACCTGGATGCGCCGCTTGCCTATGAGCGGTCCAACCCCTTCGGCAAGTTCACCTGGGCATTCGACCACCTTCGCAAGGAACTCGACCGCGCCCGGAAGGACGAGGAACGCGCGAGGGAAGACCACAAGGCTGCGCTCGCCTCGCTCTCCCACGACCTGCGCACCCCGCTCGCGTCCCTTCGGGCCTATGCGGAGGCCCTGGACATGGGGCTGGTGAACTCGGAGGAGGAGCGAGCGGAATACGAGCGCGCCATCATCCGAAAATGCGACGAGGCCTCGTCTCTGGTAGAGGACCTGTTCCAGCATGCGCTCTCGGACATGGATCGCATCGCGGTGGCCTGCGAGTCCGTGCAGGCGGCCCCCATCGTGAGGCGCTGCGCCAGCGACTCGTCCGGTCTGGCCCAGATTTCCTGCCTGCGCGTAGACAATGCCCGCGTGGAAGCCGACGAGGCGCGGCTCGCCCAGGCCATCGACAACCTCATCGGCAACGCCATCAAGTACGCGCGCGGTTCGGCCATCGACATCCAGGCCACGGCCGAGAACGGGCTGTACACGATAGCGGTGCGCGATTACGGGCCGGGCATGCCCCCTGAGGACATGCCGTTTGCCACCGAGCGCTTCTATCGGGGCGCGAACGCGTCGGACAAGCCGGGTTCGGGGCTGGGGCTCTACATCTCGTCCTATCTGGCAGAACGCATGGGCGGCCGCCTGCACCTGGTCAATGCCCACCCGGGGCTCAAGGCCACCATAGAGCTTCCCCTCCTGCCCTGAGCCGCAAACCCTGTGGCCTTAATGATTCCTTAATGGCCGTCTTTCTATGATGGGGCCGACGGCGCACAAGGGAAAGGACCAACCATGCGCGAAACCATACTCTCGACGCGAAAACTGTCGAAGACCTACGTTGCGGACGGCGTGCAGGCCCATGTCCTGGGAAGCGTCGGCCTCGATCTTTACCAGGGGGATTTCACCTCGATTATGGGCCCTTCAGGCTCGGGAAAATCCACGCTGCTCTACTGCCTCTCGGGCATGGATGCCCCCACCTCGGGCGAGGTCATCTTCGAAGGCGAGGACATCGCCCGCCTTGGGCAGGGCCGGCTCTCCGAGCTGAGGGCGCAGCGCTTCGGGTTCGTCTTTCAGGCGGCGAACCTCGTGAGCAACCTCACCCTGTACGAGAACATCGCCGTGCCCGGCTATCTGAAGCGGGGGCGCAGCGCCTCCGAGACGAAGCGCGCCACCGACGAGCTGGTTGCGCGCATGGGGCTGGCGCAAGTTGCCTCGCACCTTCCCAGCCAAGCGTCCGGCGGCCAGAAGCAGCGCTGCGCCGTGGCCCGCGCAGTGGTGAACGAGCCGGCGATCGTGTTCGCCGACGAGCCTACCGGTGCCCTCAACCGCGCGAACAGCCTGGAGGTGCTCGACCTTCTGGGCGAGCTCAACCGCGACGGCATCAGCATCCTCATGGTGACCCACGACGTGCGCAGCGCCGTCCGCGGCAACCGCGTGCTCTACTTCGAGGACGGTGGCACCCGCGGCGAGCTGGAGTTGGCGCCTTGGGACCCGGTGCTCTCCGGCGACGAAGCCTACGTTCGCGAGCGCGAGGCCATGGCGAGCGCCTGGCTTGCCTCGCTATCCTGGTAGGGGGTGCGCCATGGAACCGTTGCGCACGCTTGTGCTCGCAGGGTTGCGGAAGGACAAAGGGACGTTCGTCGGCCTCGCACTGCTCTTGTTCCTTGCCGCCTTCGCACTGACGCTGACCACCAGCCTCTTCGCCGACCTCTCCAATCGCGAGGAGGCCTTGCTCGATGAGGCCGAAGCGGGAGATGTTTTCGCCAACGACCTGATCGCGAACCTCACCGATGAGGACGTTCGCGAGATAGAGGCGCTTCCCGAAGTTGCCGAGGTGAAGGTGACCGAGGCTTTCGCCGCACCCACGCGCGTCGAAGATGCCCCGGGAAACGAGGTCGTGAAAACCGCACCGCCGTCGGCAAGCGCCTATGAGGCCTGGGGCTCATCCCTCGACTTCAACGTCTTCGCCGATGACCTCTCGTCGTATCGCGACGATGAGAGAGGGCCGGCGGACGGCGAGGCCTACGTCCGCATTGCGGAGCGCACTCTGCACAACATACAGATAGGCGACTACCTGGTGCTCGATATCGGCGGACGGGAGACCTCTCTGCGCGTCGCGGGATTCTACGAAGATCCGCAGATGGGGACGCCCTTCATGGAGATAAAGCGCTATCTGCTGTCTTCCGGCACTTTCGAGAAGCTGTTGGCGGAAGTTGAGGAGACGGGCGTATCCGGCGCCGGTGTCTCCAGCGGCGCCATGGCCATGGAGAAGGAAGCGTACCCCATCAGGGAGATCAACGTGATGCTGACGCCCGAGGCACGCTCCCGGGGCATCGACGGGCACGATCTGACGCAGCTGATCGACGATGGGACCTCGTGGGGCGAATCCGCGCACGCGCTTTTCTCCCGGCAGACTCTCGCTGGCTACAGTCTTTTGGTGGTGCAGGTCATCACCGCGGTGCTTGCCGTGTTCTCGCTGCTCCTGTTTGTGGTAGCCCTCATCCTGTGCCTGCACACGGCGTCCTCGAACATACAGAGCGGCTATGCCGACTGGGGCGTCCTGAAAGGGGTGGGGCTTCCGCGCAATGCGCTCCGTAGGGCCCTCGTCATGCAGTATGCGTTCGTCGCGTTCATTGGCCTCGTCCTCGGCTTCGTCGCGGGCTGCCTTCTGGAGCCGCTCTTCTGGCCGATGTTCTTGCTCATCACGGGAATCCTCGTGGTTGAGGCATCCTTTCCTTGGGTGGGCCTTTGCTGCTGTGCTGCCCTCTTGGCGGCCCTCGTGGTATGCGTTGCCGTGATGGCCCGCAAGATAGGGCGCATCACGCCTTTGGCGGCACTCCGGCAAGGCGATGGCGACATCCGCTTCTCGCCACGTGGGGCGAGCGCGATATCGGGCAATCGGCTGAGGGCGTCGCTGGCATGGCGGGCGATCGTGTCCGAGAAGGGACGCTATCTTGGAATCGGCGTTTGCTCCCTGCTGCTGTGCGCTTTCGTCGCGCTGTGCTTCGGAATCGGCGGCGCGGTTGCCGGAGACGACGCGATGTACAAGGCCTTTGGCGTGTGGAAGAGCGACGGCTCGGTTCGCTTCGATGCGCAGGAAGTGAGCCTTGACGAGGTGCGTGAAACCATAGAGGGCATCTCTCCCATAACGCGCGAGTGGGAAGAAAGCGCAGCGATTCTCAATTTGAGCGGCGAGGCCTGCACCTTCATCGGACTGTCCGACACGGGCGTTCTGGAGGAGGCGTCCATCGTCTCGGGACGCGCGCCAAAGCACGCCAACGAGGCGCTCGTAGGATTGAGCCTTGCCCGCGCCAAGGGGCTTTCGGTGGGCGATGAGCTGCAGGTGGAGAAGGGCGACGGCGAGGAGCGAACCTACATCGTAAGCGGTTTGCTGTCATCGGTGCTCAATGGGGGCAATGGCGTCGTCCTCACTCATGAGGGATTTCAGGAGCTGGTGGAGTTGGGGGCGGACGCCACGGACGTTTCGCGTCAGTACCAGCTGGCCGATCCCGATAAGGCCGAAGAAGTGGTAGAGGCGCTTGCAAGCAGGTTCGGGGACAGCGTTGACACCGAGCTGACCGGACTGTTCGGGTCGAGCACGAACATGCTTTTGCTCTGCAGGGACATGCTGACGATCATGGGCTATGTCATGTCCGCATTTGCGATGGCCCTTGCCTGCGTTGCCGTGATGCTGATAAGCAGGCGAACGCTCCTTTCCGAGCGTCGTGATATGGGCATCTATCGCGCCATGGGATTCACGGTGGCCTCGTTGCGCGCCTCGTTCGCGCTGCGCTTCCTCGGCGTGTCGGCGGCGGGCGCCCTGGTGGGGTCGGCCCTCACGATGGCAGCTGGGGGCGCCCTGGTCAGCTCGCTGTTCGGCCTGTTCGGCGTCGGCGCGTTCAGCCTCTCGCTGCCTGTCTGGGAGGCGCTTGCCATCAGCGCGGTCTTCGCCCTCGCCTTCGCGCTCTCGGCCTTCGGAATGTCAAGGAGGATCAAGGACGTTAGCGTCCGCGAGCTCGTTGTGGAGTAACGCCCATCGCTCCCGTGTCGGGGCTTCGCCCCTGCCGTCGGCAGCTCGGAAGCCGACGGCAGGGGTGGCCCGATCCCCATCCCGCACCTGCAGCGAGGGGAGAAGCGCCACATTTGAACTTTCGACTGCAATCGATACTGCAGCGGCGATCCCGGTTCGTTTCAATTACTGTCGAATCGAGTGTGTGCTATGCTGCTTGCACGTAACGCGCAGCTGGAGGGAGAAACCATGTCGCTGGAGAAGGCGAAAGATCATCTTGCGAAGTTCGGCAAGGCCGATGCGGTGATGGAGTTCGACACATCGAGCGCCACGGTGGAGCTGGCGGCTGCGGCCGTGGGGTGCGAGTCCGCGCGGATCGCGAAGACCCTCTCCTTCGCCATCGGCGACCGCGTTGCCCTGGTGGTGTGCGCGGGAGACGCCCGCATCGCCAACCCGAAATTCAAGGCGCAATTCGCCACGAAGCCGAAGATGCTGAGCCCCGATGAAGCCGAGGCGCGCATCGGACACGCAGTGGGAGGCGTGTGCCCCTTCGGCGTGAACGAGAAGTGCGACATCTACCTGGACGAATCCCTCAAGCGCTTCAGCACCGTGTTCCCCGCCTGCGGGAGCTCGAACAGCGCCATCGAGCTTTCCCCCGCCGAGCTAGCGGAAATCACCCACGGCACTTGGGTAGGCGTCTGCAAGCTTCCCGAATAACGGGGTCGCTTGCGGCAGAGGGCCCGGCTGTTCTTGCTGGAGGTTTGCGAAAACAAGAAAAGTTGCTACACGCAAACCTCGACTGCCACAAGGTGCCCGCATAAACCTGGCCCGCCCTCGTCGCGGAATGCTATAATCGTGGCACCTTGTCATTTAGCGGAGCCTTTGGCAAGTTCCGCTTCGAGTTAGGTTAGGTTTGATGAAGAACTAGCGATGCCCATTCGGGCGCCCCTTCGACCATTTCCGCATTCCCGGTCGCGCTTTCAGGGTGCCGCATCGCCTTTGCTTCTTTTTCCCCAGAACCGACGTGCCGCGAGCCTCACCTCGGCGCGACCTCCTTCCCAAGGAGCTCGCCATGCAACTGAATCTCACCTCCATCAGCTACACCTATCCCGGCGGTGCTGCGCCCGCGCTTACCGATGTGAGCGTCACCTTTCCCGTTGGCTGGACGGGCATCATCGGCGACAACGGGTGCGGCAAGAGCACCCTCGCCCGCATCGCCGCGCGCCTTCTTCAACCCGATGCCGGAGCGGTGAGCCCGCAGCTGTTCTCCGCCTACTGCCAGCAGGACTCCACCCAAGCGCCGCCCAACCTGGCCGACCTCGCGTCGGATTGGGGTCAGGACGGCCAACGTATCCGACGGCTTTTGCATTTGGAAGACGAGTGGTTCTGGCGCTACGAGACGCTCTCGGGCGGCCAGCGGAAGCGACTCCAAATCGCCTGCGCTCTCTTCACGAGTCCCGACGTGCTGGTCATGGACGAGCCGACCAACGACTTAGATGCCGTGACGCGCGACGTTGTGAAGGGAGCGCTTTCTAATTTCGGTGGCATCGGCATCCTCATATCCCACGACCGCGATCTGCTGGACAGCCTCGTCGGCCAGAGCCTGGCGTGCGAGAATCGCCGCTGGGTGATGCGCCCGGGCGGCTACTCGAAGGCCAGTTGCCAAGCGGAAAGCGAGAGGGCCTCCGCCCTTCGCCAGCGCGAGAAGGCCGTACATGAGGCAAAGCGCCTGAAAGCGGAGGCGCAACGTCGAAGCGAGGAGGCCGCCCGGCAACGGGGCAGGCGGAGCAAGCGCAGCCTGGCCAAAGGCGACAGCGACGGCCGCGAGAAAATCGGGCGGGCCATCGTCTCCGGGAAGGACGGCGTTGCGGGAAGGCTCTCGGCAACCATGGACCGGCGGCTCGCCCAAGCCGAGGGGGCTCTTGCGGAGCAGTTCGTCGCAAAGCGCTATGAGCACCGCATCAGCGTATTCGGCGAGGCAACGCGAGCGCCGTTCGTGGCCCACTTGGAAGCGAAGGCCCTGCGCGCGGGCGAGTTCGCCATCGAGGTGCCGGAGCTTTGGATTGGACCGACCGAGCACGTGGTGCTGACAGGCGAGAATGGCACGGGCAAGAGCCTGGTCGTGCGCGCGGCGCTTGCATCGGCTCCCGAAAGCGTCCGCGTGGCCTTCGTGCCCCAGGACGTCGGAGTTGGTGAGCGCGAGCGCGCGCTGGGCCAGCTTCGCGAGCACTCCCCAAAGCGGCGCGGTCGCATCCTTTCCATTGTGGCTCAGCTGAACTCAGACCCCGACAGGCTGCTCGATGGCGACGATATGAGCCCCGGTGAACTGCGCAAGCTCCTGCTCGCCGAGCAACTGGTGCAAGAGCCGAACTTCCTCGTGCTGGACGAGCCCACCAACCACCTGGATGTGGGATCCATCGAGGCACTCCAACGGATGCTCGCGGATTTCCCCGGCGCGGTTCTCCTCGTCACCCACGACCGGCAGCTGGCCGACGCAGTCACGCAAACTGCCTGGCACACGGAGCGATGCGACGGCATTGCCAAACTGCGTGTTCGCTGAGCACGCCCCATCGTCCGAAGCGAGCGAAGTGTGGTTTCATTTGCAGCATCCTTGCGGGGCGTTGCGCCGGACCGTTAGGCTATCATCTTTGAGCGAGCCAATGAGAAGGGAGGAACGATGGGCTGGCGTATTTGGCGACTGGCAGAGCATCCAATGCGGCTGGGAGTACGTGGGCGAGGTGAACGAGCTCGACGGCGGCCCAATCCGCCTCTACGGCGCCAATGCGCTTCTGCACCGCGAGCGGGGGAAGTAAGCACCTCCTCGAACACGGAGCAGCCGAAGTTTTACTGTCGTTTACTGTTTTGTCAAGGGAGCAGCAGCATGGGAGGGCGGCGCTTCACACCAAGCTCGGACTCTCGGAAAGCCCTCGCGTCTGAAACACCTACAAGTGCCGAAGGTTGGTGCGGTAGCTCCACAGGCGCTCCTCGCCGATGTCGGTGATAATGACGTCGAGAGCCGTGAGGATCTGCTCCCGCTGCTCGGGCAAGCGGCCCTGCAGCATCACAGGATTGGAGGCGCCCAGCATGGCGAACTCGGTCGGCACCACAAGGGCATCCACCAGCTCCTTTACCTCCTCGTACTTCTCCACCTCGGCCGCTTCTTGCCAGTTGCCGGCGACGATTTCCCGGTACAACTCGGAGTTCTCGTACACCGTGAGCATGTTGGCGCCGATAAGCCATGGATGCGTGCGATTCACCACGGCGGCCGTACGCCGGGCGCCCTCAAGCCCGCGCCCCCGCCCCGCAATGCCCACCAGGTAGAAAAAGGCGTAAGAAATGCCCACCGCATCGAGCCGGGCGCATTGCTCAACGATGTCGCGGGCCCCATAGCCCTTGTTCATGAACGCGAGCGCGTCATCGTCCCCCGTCTCGATCCCCAGAGTGAGGCCGTTGTAGCCGGCCGCCGCCAGCTCGGTCAGCTCCGCATCGGTCTTGCGCGCCACGTCGGTTATGCGCGAGAAACATCCGATGCTTCGACACTCCGGAAAGTACTCGTGTACCAGACCGGCTATCTCAAGCAGCCCCTTCGCCTTGAGCCCGAAAGGGTTCGCGCCCGCCAGGAAGATGCGCTCGCAGCTCGCCCGCCGCGTTTCGAAGAGCCGCTCCTCGGCCTTGCGCAGCGGATCGTGGTACCAGGTCTGTGCTTCCAGCAGGTCGGCCTCGATATGCTCGATTGGGGATGGCCTGAACTTGAACGGCAGATCGGCGTAAAGCGTGCAGAACTTGCAGGCATGGTGGGTGCATCCCGCCGTGGCCTCGATGATGAGCGAATCGGCCTCGTAGGGCGGCCGCCAAATGGTTCCCGTGTAGTGCATGGTTCGCTTCCTTTCCCTTCGGCTGCTCGCCGGCAGCCCCGCTGTATGCTGCTATCATGGGAGAAGAGCTACGAGCCGTGAAGTACTGTCTTTTTCTGGAGTGCATAAAGGAGGAACCTATGGCGCAAAGGCGCGGCGAGGAGATCGAGCGCTGCCGATCGGTCTCGACTATCCAGCGCATGATCGGCGGGAAATGGAAGATCGAGATCCTCTTCTATATCGCCTTGAAAGACGTGCGCCACTTCGGCCAGCTGCGCCGCTGCATCGGCAATATCTCCGAATCGACACTCTCCAAGCAGCTCAAAGAGCTGGTCGAGGACGGCTTCCTCACCCGCACGGACTTTGGCGAGGTGCCCCCGCGCGTCGAGTACGCCCTCACGCCCCAAGGCGAGGGCTTCGTTCCCATTCTTCTGGCCATGAAGCAGTGGGGAGAGGCCGAGCTGGGGCTGTAGATGAGGTGCCGGGCTTAGGGGGCAGCCGGGTTGCATCGAATGGGCGGCGGGAACCCGACGATGACGACGTTGCGCCGAGAGAAGGTTTCAGCGCAACAAAACGTTGCTTGAATGAGGATGCCCGCCCAGCCAGAATGAAGTCAGTTCCGAAACTGAGAGAAAAGAGGCACTCATGCCGTTCAAGGAAACACTCGTCGAGACGCGCGAGCAGCGCGGAATGACCCAGCAGGAACTCGCCAGCAAGCTCTACGTCACGCGGCAGGCGATATCGCGCTGGGAGAACGGCGAGACCGAGCCGTCGGTGGATATGCGCAAGCTGATCGCGACGGTGCTCGACATCCCCGCGATCCGGCTCTTCGACATCGACACGACACAGCTGTGCCAATGCTGCGGGACCCCTTTCACGGTGCCCAACATGCCCCGCGGCACCGAAGCCGACGGTGCAGAGAACCCGGATTACTGCCAGTGGTGCTACGATAGCGGCCAATTCGTGTACCAAAGCGAAGACGAGCTGATCGAGAAAACGACCCCCTTCCTCATGGAGGCGACTGGCATGTCGCAGGACGAGGCCGTCTCGTTCATGGGCGTTATCGTCCCCCACTTGAAGCACTGGCAGCGATAGGGCGTCCTCAAAGCGACAGGCGCTCCACCATCGCGCTCAGCGATGCGCACATTATCGTGGGATTCTCGGCGGCAAGAGCTTCCGCGGGGAACATGCCCCAGAGGGCGGCCACCGTGGTGCAGCCAGCCGCGTTGCCAGCCTGGATGTCGAAGGGGCTATCGCCCACATAGAGGCAGCGGGTCGCGTCGAGCCCCATGAGCTCGCAGGCGCGCAGCAGCGGCCCGGGCGCCGGCTTGTGCTCGGGCCAATCGTCGGGGCCGATGAGCACGGGGAAGAACTCGGCGATGCCGCTCATGGCCAGCCCTCGCTCGGCCAGGGCGTGGCGCTTCGACGTGACCACCGCCATCGGAATGCCCGCGGCCCGCATGCGCTCAAGGGCCGCGCGCGTGTCGGGAAAGGCCCGCACCTGCGCGTCGTGCACGGCCACGTTGTGCTCGCGGTAGGTCGTCAGCAAATGCTCGGCCAGGGCCTCGTCGCCTTCCGCGAAGCCGACCATTTGATCGCGCAGGGGCGTACCGACGCCGGCCATGAGCGCATCGTCGGACAGGTCGCGCCCCAGCACGTCGTTGATGGCGTAGCGCATGGAGGCGAGAATGATGTCGTAGGTGTCGATCAGCGTGCCGTCGGCATCGAACAAAATGCCCTGGATATCGTTCATGGAAGCCTTTCCGCGGTGAGGTCGATGGGATTAGTAGCCATTGTAGAACAGTTGGCATGCAGGTCTCGGTGGAAGTGCTCTGTTTGGTAGACTCGAAGCAATTGACATCAGTCATCAGACAAGCAACGCGCCACGCAGCACCGACCAATGACTGTATACGAAAGGGCGACCAGCATGCAGCAAACGAAGAAACGGAAGAGATCGACCGAAGCGAGGCTGGGAAACCAGGTGCGACACCACCGAGGAATACCTTGCCGCTGCCAACGCCGTTATTGCCAATCCGGCCTCGCTTCACAAGCTGCAAGCCGAGGACGGCGACGACCTCTACTTCCTGGAAAGCACCGGCGAGTTCGTCGTGGTCTCCCCCGCCGGCTACATCCGCACCTACTGCCTCACCGACCGCGACTACTTTGACCGGCAGTGAGATGCACCGGGCCTCTCCCACTGAATTATTTTGCTTGTAGGGACAAAGTTTATTGCCCTAGCTGTACAGTGCGTCGCGTAGCAGGGCGAACAATGTCTCGTCGAGGGGTTTTTTGCGGCGCGCAGCATCCACCATGGTCTCCCACACGAGATCGCACACGCGATCGGGGGCAAGCGCGCCCACGAGCTTCTTCCGACAGATGGCAGGATCACGCTCGAGAGCCATTTGCAGCCCCTGGCGCACATGGGCGAAACTCGCCGCCTCACGACGGCGTGCCCCGGCCAAATCATAAGACCCGAGCGCAGCAAGCCCCTCAAGAAAATCGGACCGGAACTCCTCCAAAGCCCGACCTACCTCACCGGACAGTTGACGGCAAAACGCCACGAAGTCGTCGTGCTCGAACTCTGCCGAACTACATGGACTGGAGCTATTAGCACTTTCCGCCTCCTCGCCCCCATTGGCCATGGCCATGCAGCCGGAAAGAGCCCGTTGCCAGAACCGGCCCACTACATCGTTGACCAAATCGGACTTTGTGGGGTACGAATTGTACACTGTACCCACCGCCACCCCACACGCCGTCGCAACAGCCCGAATGCTCAGCGCACCCAAACCCTGCGTGGTGGCAATCTCGTAGGCTGCACCCAAAATCTGATCTTTGCTGATAACAGGGCGATTCCCCATGACCTGTCCTTTCCAGCATACCAACATGAACAGTGCTCATTATGAATGTCCGCGGCGTAACAAGTCCGTGAAAACCTTGCGAATCCGCACAATCGCCCTTGCCCTCGCTGTCCGCTGCTCCTATCATGAACATTGTTCATTAATGAACATCGTTCATGATAGGAGCCTGGCGCTCTTATGCCTTATCTGAGAAAGGAGATTCATGTCCCCCGAGCTTATTGTTTCCACCGTGGCTATTTCGCTGGCACTCCTCTTCTATACGTGGGGCGTTTTCGGTGAACGCCGTCACGGTTCGCTTAACTTGAAGTACGTCCTGCTATTCTGGGCAGGCCTTGCCTGCGATACCACCGGCACCCTCATCATGAGCAACATCGCCAGCCAATCGAACGCCACCGGCTTTGGTATCCACGGCCTTACCGGCGCGCTGGCCATCGTGCTCATGATCGTGCACGCGCTGTGGGCCACTTTCACCTATCTGCGCGGCAGCCAGCAGGCGCGCCATCGCTTCCATACCTTCAGCACCGTCGTGTGGCTGCTGTGGCTCGTGCCCTACATCATCGGTATGCTCGTGGGTATTCCGGCCATTCATCTGAAAGCCGTCTGCGCCATCGGCACGGCCATCGTGGTGGTGGGGCTTCTGGCCGCCTACCTGTTCGCTCGCGATCGCAGCGACGACAAGCCACGCTCATCGGGCCATGGTCATGGCCCCGCGGCATCCCGATAGCCGGCAACGGGCCCTTACGCTTCATTGCGCAAGGCCACGGCAGCGCAGGCAAGCACTGCCGTTCAGCAGCCTGCGAACAGTGTCGCAGAACGGACATCGCCTTCGACCTCGCCATCTGCGCTATCATATTCAGGATGTCGGGACGTCTATCTGCCGCCACCTGAGGGGGGGGGCGAAAGCGTACCTATCCTCCGCCATCGGCCGCAGCTGTTCCTTCAAGAAGGCAGACGCCGTAGAGAAAACGGGGGAGCTCGCAGGGGAGATAGCGCGAGACCGTCAAGGGACTCTCTGCGAAGCTACCGCCTTCCTTCTCCCAGCGGCTACTCGCCTCCCCCAAGCGACTGGCCGCCTCGGTTCGGGCATGTTCCACCAGCTCCCGAAGAGCAGGATTGCGGTACAGGGTGCTACGAGATACCCCTGCCCGCTGTGCCACCTGGTAGAACGAGGGCCTCCTCCCCTCCTCCGCCAGGGAGGCCACCGCATCCCGCACGCGCTGCTGCACCTCCCGGCTACGCGCCTGCCGCGATACCGAAAGCACTTGGGGACAACATTCCGGCGTTCCCATGATCCCCTCCTTTGAACACAAACATTTGTTCTTTTCAGGAAGGTAGTCTAGCTGAAAAAATATTTCTCCCTGACCCCATCGCGGGACACAGAGACGCTTTGCTGATTGTAGAAGACTCACAGAACCATCGCCCCAGGTGAGACGCTATTCCTCACCAGACCGTTGCCAGCCTGTCGCCCGAGCTACTTCACCGTGATCTTGCACTTATAGGTCTTGCCGCCCACCTTTGCGGAGATTTTTGCCGTGCCCTTCTTCTTGGCCGTCACCTTGCCCTTGCTGTTCACCTTAGCCACTTTCTTGTTAGACGACGACCACTTCACCTTTCCCTTTGCCCACTGCATCTTCAGCTGGATGGTGTGGTTGGCGCCCTTCTTCTTCGTGAGCGTGGCCCTCGTCACGTTCAGCGCCGGCTCCGCGCAGGGGCGGCCGATGAACTTCACATAGGTGCCTGTAGGATCTTCCGGGTAATTCCGCAGGTAGATGTCGTGCTTCTTGCCGCCGCCGGTTGAGAGCACCATGCCCGCGCCCACATACAAGGTGGCATGATCGATATTGCGGTAGCGCTTGTTCACCCCTGCGTAGTTTGTCTGCGTGTACACCGTGTCGCCGGCCAGCAGTCGCGATGCCGGAACGCCCTTCTTCGCCACGCACTTTTTCTGTCCGTTCAGCCACTTTGCCTGATCAGCCGCCGGAAGCGCCCAGCTTTTCGCCGAAGTGCCTCCCAGCGCAAAAATCTTGCGCTTCAGAGACGTGTCCCAAAAGCAGCGAGACACAAACGAGCTGCAGTCACGATAGTTCTTGGCCATACGCTTGGCCTGGCTGTACGTTATTTTCGCATTCGCATCGGCAAAGCCGTTCTTCACCGCCTTGTAGGCCTTCTTGTACGTGCAGTCCACGGGAATGACCACGTCAACAGGGCCGAATGTGCCGCGCACCTCGCAGGCGCCCAAGCCCTTGTAGCTTATCTTTCCCCGCGCGCTTACCTTCGCCACCGCCGTATTCGAGCTCTTCCACGTACCCTTCGGCAGACCGCTCACCTTGGGGGTGGCGGTAAGACCCGGGTACAAGACGTAATTGAAACCGGTGAAGGAGCGTTTTCCCAGATCAATATCGAATACGCGCACGTTCAACGTGCCGGATACCACCGTGCCGTCGTCGCACGGCGCCTGATAGCTGATCGTGGTGGTTCCCACCGCGCAGGCCGTGATCACGAGGGAGGCGCTCGTGGAGTACCACCACGGGCTCCGCACGGCGACCGTGGCCACAGCGGGGTTGCTGGATACGGCCGTTACGTCGCCGTCGACCTGTCGATCCCCGACATCCAGGGAAACCTCGTAGAGCCCCGAATCGCCGCGAATCACATACACCGTACCCGAAGCAGCGTCTTGCGTGTAGTAGGACTCGCCCAGAAGCTGCATGGCCGCATCATCCGCAACGGCATAGGCTTGCTGGGCGAAAGCGCCCATGGCCGCCACAATGGCGAGCATGATGCCGGCAAGGGCAAACGCGACGGCCCGGCACATGCGGGCACGCGAACCGGCAGTCGGCGCGGCAGCGACGGCACAGGTATTCCCGAAAGGCAGACGAGTTCGAATAGGCTGCATGTCTTCCCCCTTCTCATTGGTTGACATGCATTCTACCTGACCGGAAGCGGCTCATCCAGAACTGAACGAGCCAGCGGCGCCTCCCTGCCCCAATACCGTGAGGGCGGCCCCTTCCCGAAGCCGCCCCCACTCTCAGATGACGTTTCCCTCGCCCTTCAGGGCGCCTCCCTCTCTGGCGCGACGCGCTACTTCCCCAGCAGTTTCTGGCAGAGCACTGCAAACGCGCACACGCCCAGGGCGAAGATGCCCACGGTCAGCACGACCTCCGGCACCGTGGGGGCATACACGCCCATGATCGCCCACATATCGGCAGCACCCCCGGTCTGGGCCGCCGCGCTGCCCAGGGTGATGCCCGGGCCGCCGGCAATGTTGGGCGTGGCGAACGCGGTGAACATGAGCCAGCAGCGCTTGCAGAACACGCCGGCCACCACGAGCACAGCCGCCACGCCCACGATCTTCATGTTGCGGCGGTTCTTCGCGAACACCAAGAGGCAGAAGGGAATCACCAGGCCGCACACCACTTCGAACCAGAAGAAGGGAGCCGTGCCGCCGACCAGCAGCGTGTTCAGCACCGCCAAGCCGCCCTCGGTGCCGTTGTAGGCCGTCGTGAGGATCTCGCAGCCGATGAAGTAGGCGTCCACGGCGATGCAGGTGCACAAAAGCCCCGCCAGGCTCGTGATCAGCTCGTTGGGCGTCTGGAACACGCCGCGCGCCCGCAGACCGAACAGGGCCAGCACCAGCAGAGCCAGGCCAGAGTCCAAAGCCGAGGCCACGAAGATGGGCGCCAGAATGGCAGTGTGCCAGGCCTCGCGAGCAATTTCCAAGCCGAAAATCCACGCGGTCACGGAGTGCACGAGAATGGCCACCGGCAGCGCGAAGCGCGATACCACCGCCACCTTCGCCGGATCGGCCTTCGCCGAGCACATAAAGTACAGGTACGCCAGGTTAATGACCAGGTACAGCGTGATGACGATCATGTCCCAGGCCAGAGGCGACATGAAGTTCAGCCCCGTCACCATGCGCCAGATGCGCTGGATACCGCCGAGGTCCACGAGCACGCAGACTCCCGCACAGCAGATGCACACGAGCGACAGGATGACGGCCGGCAGCGCCACGGCCTTGTACTTCTTAATGCCGAAGATGGAGGCCGACGAGGCGACGATGAGGCCGCCGGCGGACAGGCCGACGAAGAACATGAAGCAGGTGAGGTACAGCCCCCAGCTCGTGGAGTTGTTCATGCCGGTTATGCCGAGCCCGAACATCAGCTGGTAGACGTACACGCCGGCGCCCACGAGGGCCAGCACGCCCGACCCGACGACAAGCGGGTTTTTCATCAACGAAGTCATAGCGCAATCCCCCTAGCGAACGTAGAAAACCTGCGGGCGCGTGCCCTTATCTTCCAGCAGAACCTCGGCGCTGCCCTCGCGGCGCAGGCGCGACACGGCGGAATCGGGATCGTCCAGATCGCCGAAGATGCGCGCATCGCCGGGGCAGCAGTGCACGCACATGGGCACCTCGCCCTCGTCGGTGCGCTCCTTGCACAGGGTGCACTTCTCCATCACGCCGCGGCCGCGCTCGGGCACCCGCGCATCCCCATAGGCAGCCCCCGTGGCACGCACGGGCTCGTTCCAGTTGAACGTGCGGGCGTTGTAGGGGCAGGCGGCCATGCACATACGGCAGCCGATGCACTTGTCGTAGTCGATCTCCACGCGGCCCATATCATCCTTGTAGGTGGCGCCGGTGGGGCACACCCGCTCGCAAGCCGGGTTCTCGCAATGCTGGCACGCCAGGGGCAGGTAGGTGCGCGTGAGGTGCGGGTAGACGCCCTCGGCGCCGTCGAACTGCTCGCAGCCCTCGGTCAGCACCCGGTTCCACAGCATTCCGTCGGGCACGTTGTTCTGCATCTTGCAGGCCACCGCACAGGTGTTGCAACCAATGCAGCGGCGCAGGTTGATGCCGATGGCAAGCTTCGTCATGGCTACTCACCAGCTTTCTTGATCTCGATGAGCGTATCGTTATAGGGAATCATGGGGCCGAAGGGCAGCGCGTAGCCGCGCTCGTTCAGCGTATCGTTGGACACCGCCTGCATAATGGTGCCGTCCAGGTACTGGCGGTAGGTGCTCTCCACCATGAAGGCGCTTTCGGGGCGCACCGACTCGTTCAGCCGCAGCACGGTGCGGAAGGAGCCGCGATCGTTGAACACCTCCACCGCATCGCCGTCCTCCAGACCGCGGGCGGCAGCATCCACCGGGTTCAGCTCGATGTGGGGCTCGCTCACCTCCTGAATCCACTTCGCGCCCGAGTAGGCCGAGTGCACGCGGAAGCGGGAGCGAGCCTGGTTGAACTGCAGCGGGTACTTCTCGCGCAGCGGGTTTTCCGGATAGGCCTCGCACGGCTGCTCCCAAGCGGGGAACGCCTGGCCGAATTGCAGCAGCGCCTCGTAGTAGGGCTCCTGCTTGCCCGATGCCGTTCCGTAGGTGAAGCCCACTTCGGGCGCAATGAGGTCCTCCGACCCGATGAGGCGCAAAGCGCCGCCGGCTTCCTGGAGCTTCTCCAAGGTGAAGCCGGCCACCTGCGGGTCGTCGGTGGTCAAAAGCGCCCGCGCGTACTCCTCGCCGTCGGCCGGGAACAGATCTCCCAACCCCATGGCCTCGGCGATGCCCTTCTCGATGTAGAAATCCGACTTGCTCTCGAACAGCGGGTCGAGCACCTTCAGGTTGGCCAGAATATGGGCGTTGGCGCACTTGATGCCGCCGATGGCATCGGCGCACTCGAACTTGCTGCACGAGGGCAGCACCAGATCGACGAAGTCGGTCACCGAGCTGTGGTAGATATCGGCCAGGCACACGAAGTCGAGCGAGTCGATCCACTCCAGGGTCTTGTTCCAGTTCGCGGCCTTCTGGGTGGGAATGTCACCGAAGAACATCGCGCCGTGGATGGTGTCGCCCTTGACCACATCGTAGAAGCCTTGGGGGCTGGGCGCCGGCGTCATGCCCTCGGGGAGCGGCCAGGCACCCAGATGCGCCTCGTAGGGCGTCACATGGTAGCCGTAGATGCCGCAACCGGTTCCGCGCTTGCCATAGTTGCCCGTGAGCGAGGCGATGAGCGCGTAGCAGTGGCCGGCGATGTCGTTGTTGCCGAACTTGTCGATGCCGCCCACGCCGTTGTCGATGATGGAGGGGCCGGCCGCGTACTGGGTCGCCACATCGGCCACCACATCGGCGGGAATGTCGCAGGTGGCGGCGGTCCATTCCAAGGTGTAGGGCTCCATGTCCTTCCGCAGGCGCGTGAACTGGGTGAGGTAGCGCTTGCCGTTAACGGTGAACTCGCCTTCCAGGGCAGCAGCGACGCCCGCGGTCTCCTGGGGCACCGCCGCGTTCGTGTTCTCGTCCCACACGTAGAAGGTCTTCAACTCCACCGGCTCGCCGGTCTCGGGGTCGGTGCCCGGCGTCACGTCCACCAGGCACGCACCCGTTTCCGCATCGATGAGGAACGGCAGCGACGTGTGGGCGAGCACGTGCTCGCGATCGAACAGGTCCTCGTCCAGGATGTACTTCGTCATGCCAAGGAAGAACGCCGGGTCGGTGCCGGCCCGCAGGTTCACCCACTGGTCGGCCTTGCCCGCCGTGGGGCTGAAGCGCGGATCCAGGCAGATGAACTTCGTGCCCGCCTCCTGCGCGTCCAGCATACCGCGCGACCAGGTGAGGCTCGTCTCCACCAGGTTCGTGTTGGCCAGAATGACCACGGCGGCCTCCGGCCACTCCCAGATGGTGTTCTGCGCGAACATGCCGATCCAGGGCGAGAAGGCCATGATCTGCCCGTTGCCCTGGCCCATGTCGTAGCCGTTCATGCCGCCGGCTTGGGCCCCCAGCACGCTGGCCAGAAGCGGTGGGAAGCGCTGCGAGGCCTCGGTGGAGAACTGGATCCACAGGGCATCCTTACCGTACTTGTCCTGGATGGCCTTGAAGTTCTCGGCGATCATCTGGAAGGCCTCCTCCCAGCTGATGGCCTCGAACTCGCCGCTTCCCCGCTCGCCCACGCGCTTCATGGGGCGCTGGATACGCGCCTCGCCGTAGATGTTCTGCACCTCGGAAAGGCCCTTCAGGCACACGTTCTGGAAACGATGGTCCTCATTGGGGCGCGGCTGGATCATCGCGAGCCGCCCGTCACGCACAGTGCACTGCAGCATGCAATTGCACAGGCAATGCTCGTTGTGATAGGTAAAGGCTTGGGTCTCGCCCGCCGATCCCGCGGCCGGCGAACCAGCTGCCTCGGCGATGCCCGCCAGGTTCGCGCCCGCGAAGCCGACCGCACCGGCAACGGCAGCGGTTTTCAGGAAGCTGCGGCGGCTCAGCGCGCTCCCCCTCGGTTTCTGCTCCATGGTATCCTCCTGCTCTTCTCGTACCCGTCTTTGGCCGCTCGCGCCTTCCCCAAGGCCAGCGGCGATTCCTGGGTGCAGTCTACGAAGCGTCAACAGGGAAATCACTGCCCATTTGAGGGAGAGCGGGGCTTATGCCCCATTTTTGGAAATGTGGGCATTAACGAGGTCGCCGAAACGGCGTTACACCCGCTAAGATACGAACAACGACAAGAAGCAGGGCCGCGAGGAGGGGACGATGATCGACAGGAAAAGCGATCTGCGCGTCGTGCGCACGCGCAACGCCCTGCGCGGGGCCTTCGAGGAGCTGATCGCCGAGACGACCCTCGACAAGATCACCGTGAAGGCCCTCACCGATCGAGCCGGCATCAACCGCAAGACCTTCTACCTGCACTACGAGACCATCGAGGCCTTCTACGACGAGATCATGAACGGCATCATGGACGAATTCTTCGCCTACTACGAGAAGACCCCCGACGATCCGTGGGATATGGACGGCCACGCCCGGCGGTTCTTCCGCTACCTGGCCGCCCAGCCGCCCATGATCGAGCGACTCGTCTGCTCGCCGAGCTTCTACGACTTCGGCGAGCGCATCTACGCCACCCAGATGAACCGCTACCGCGCTTTCGCCGACGAGCTGTTCTGGCGCGAGGGCATCACGCCCGACCAGGAGGAGCTGGTCTGCGCCCTCATCCGCAACATGGCCCTGGAGTGCTATCGCGAATGGGTGCGCGCGGGGAAGGTGGTGCCCGTGGAAGATGCCGCCCAGCTGCTGGGGTCCATGACGCTCCACAGCGTGGAGCACTTGATGAGCCCGCGGCCCGAGGCATCCTAGAACAGCGACAGCTGGTCGGGGTCGGCGGAACGCTTCGGGCGCTGTGCGGGCACGGGCTCCTCCGCGGATACAAGGGGAACGGGCGCGTGGCGGCCAAGCAGGGCGCGGGCGTCGGCGGCGACGGCCAGCCACACGAGCGCCTCCGGGGCCGTGAGCGACAGCGGCATGCGCGTGTGCACGGCGCCCACCACGGCATCGGGCTCGCAGGTCACCAGCACGAAGCGGTCGCCCAGGCGCAGGCCGGCCAGCAGCAGCGCCTCGCTTCCGCGGGCGGAAAACCGGTACTGGGGGCGCCGGCCGGAAGGCGTATCCACGTTCCGCGTCTCGTAGAAGGCGCGCACCGGCACGATGCAGCGGGCCTGCTCCATGGCCTTATGCCACAGGCCCGATCCGCCCAGGGCCGACTCGATGCGCGCGTTGAAGACGAGCCCCCGCTTCCAGGGCACTTCCACGCCCCAGGCCAGATCGGCGCGCATAAGCTCGTCGCCTTCCGCGATGATAACCGGGCTCTCCGCACCGGGATAGCAGTCGATAGCCTCAAGCGGAATGTCGGCGGGGCGCCCGAACGACAGCGGAGGCACCGACGCCACGCCCGCCCCAAGCGCCACGGCCCGGCGCACCGCGTACAGCCAATCCACCACCGCATCGGCCTCTTCCCCACTCACCATCTCAAACCGGTGGCACACAAGCCCCCCTCAGAACGCCGAACGACCTAGATGCCCCAGGCCTCCAATGCAGTCAGACTATATCAAATATAGCAAGTATAATTACTTCCTAGAATATATCGACTCTGCCGTCAATGGCTCACGAGAAAGCGAGGTCTCCCCATGGCCGATACCGTTCTGTTCCTGGAATATCCCAAGTGCTCTACCTGCCAGAAGGCGAAGAAGTGGCTCGATGCGCAGGGCGTGACTTACACCGACCGCGATATCGTGACCGACAACCCCACCGCTGACGAGCTGAGGCAATGGCACGAGCGCAGCGGGCTGCCGCTGAAGCGCTTCTTCAACACGAGCGGCATGCTCTACCGCGAGATGGAGCTGTCGAAGAAGCTGCCCGACCTGTCCGAGGAGGAGCAGTACGCCCTGCTCGCCACCAACGGCATGCTCGTGAAGCGCCCGCTGCTAGTAACCACCGCCACGGCCATCCCCGGCTTCAAGGAGGCCGCCTGGGAGGAGGCCCTGGGACGGTAGAATCGTGCGAGGGGCGCCCCTCAGGCGGCGCGCCCCTCGCGAGCTCTCATCCAGTCCGGGCACAGCGTTCGCCAGAACGGCATCTACCAGCGACTATAGCTAGGAAATCGTCGGTGGCTCGGGAGGTGTCGGCGCTTCGGGAATGCCGCAGGTGTCGCTGGGCATCCCGGGGAAGCTCAGCAGGTCCACCACGGCCTGCCAGCTGGGATTCTCGAGGCCGGCCACGATGGAGCCTATGATTGCCATGCCCACCGCGAGGATGATGAACCCCACGGCGATGCAGGCCACCGCCACCAGGTGGACATTCTTCCAGGTGAGCCAAGGGAGCTTCTCGCTAAGATTCATGGACGGTCTCCTTTCCGACGAAGGCGGCCGCGCCCTCTTCTTTCACCTTCACAAAGGGCGCCTTGGCCTTCGCGATCCACTGGCGCGACACTTGCATGAGCGTCTTGCTGGCGGCCACGGCCCCGTGCAAGCAGAACAGCCCCAGACCGAAGCAGAGAAGGCCCGATCCCAGCTCGAACACACCATAGGCTGGCTGACCCACAGCCAGCGCCCATAGGCACACGCCAATGCCGAGCGGGCCGCCCGCCAGCAATCCCGCTGCCAACAGCCACAGCCCCAGGATGAGACACCAGATGGTCAGCAGGCCCGCCAGAACCAGCATACCGGCGGCGAGCAGCAGCGTGAGCCACAGCGGAGATCCCAAAATGACGAGCGTCCAGTACAGCGCACGGTTCCTCTGCTTAGTGCGCACCACGGTCCGCGGCACCACAGGCAAATCGGCGACGATGGCCCGTGCGGCGGCCTTCGGATCGTCCAGCTGGGCCGTGGCCTCTTCCTCGGTGAGGCCGTCGGCGACACGATCGTCGATCATCTCGGTGTAGAAGGCCACCGACTCCTCGATTTCACCCTCGGGCAGGCAGGCGAGGGCCGCCCGCAACTGGGCAAGGTATTCCTGCTTGTTCATGATGCAGCTCCTTCAGTTCGGAGGTCTTTCGTCGGCGATGGGGCAGGCGGGGCAGCTGAGACGGTCGCCGCGGCAGTAGTCATGGCGGTCTCGGTGATCCCAGTGGACGCAGGCGGCGCAGATACGGCAGCCAGAGCGGGCGCAGCAGGCACAGCGGCAGCTGCGGGCACAACGTCTGCGGGCGCGACCGTCACAGATGCACCGCCGACCGCGGCCTCGCGCACGAAACGGTAGATGGCCTCCACCTCGTTCCATTCCTCGATGAAAGCCTCCACGCGAGCGCGGCCCTCTGTTGTGATGCGATAGTACTTGCGCAGCCGCCCATTGTGCTCGGCAGAGCGCACGGCAATGCAGCTCGCGCCTTCCAGTCGCTTGAGCAGCGGATACAGCGTCGATTCCGTGAGACCCAGCGGCGGCGGCACGTCTTTGATGATCTGGTAACCGTAGGATTCCCCGCGGCTCAGCACCGCGAGCACGCAGGCCTCCAGAAACCCACGCTTCATTTGAGCGTCCATCACGCCTCCTCTCTCATCCGCGGCAAATACCCTTTGTTGCATGATACTATGTGTTGCATAGTATATTCGGGAGCGTCGTCTGCCAAGGGAGGATTTCCTTAAGATTCGCTGAAGAAGACGGAGCGGCAACCAAAGCGCATCGCGAATACGGAACATGCGGGGCCGAGCGAAGCCGCCGAAAGGGAACGGCCGCTGGACCCAGAGAGGTCGCCGGCAAGCGGATGCGGAACCTTCAAGCGAGAAAACCGACTGCCTCGATGAATGCTATCATGGGCTGCAACACATACCGCGCCCCGTCCCTTTCCCGCCATCCCGAGGAGCCCCATGATTTCCTTCGAGAACGACTACTCCACCGGCGCGCATCCGCGTGTCCTTGAAGCCTTGGCCGCCACCAACCTGGAGCCTGCTTCGGGCTACGGCACCGACCGGTTCTGCGCGAGCGCTGCAGAGCGCATCCGCGCCGCCTGCGCCGACGACACCGCCGACGTGTTCTTCCTCGTGGGCGGCACGCAGACCAACGCCGTGGTAATCTCGTCGTTGCTCGCCGGCTACGAAGGCGTGATCGCAGCCGACACCGGGCACATCGCGGTGCACGAGGCGGGCGCCATCGAGGCCACGGGCCACAAGGTGATCGCCCTGCCCGAGCACGATGGCAAGCTGCGGGCCGCCGAGGTGGCCGCTTACCTGGACACCTTCTACGCCAACGAGACCCATGAGCACATGGTGTTCCCTGGCATGGTGTTCATCGCGCACCCCTCCGAGCTGGGCACGCTGTACTCGCTGGCCGAACTGGAAGAGCTCTCGGCCGTCTGTCGCCGCTTCCACATTCCCCTCTACCTAGACGGCGCGCGCCTCTCCTACGGCCTGGCCGCCCCTGAAAGCGACGTCACGCTGCCCGACATCGCGCGCCTTACCGACGCCTTCTACATCGGCGGCACCAAATGCGGCGCCCTCTGCGGCGAGGCGGTGGTGTTTCCCCGCGGTGGCATGCCCAAGCACTTCCTCACCCACGTGAAGCAGCATGGGGCACTGTTGGCGAAGGGGCGCCTGCTCGGCGTGCAGTTCGACACGCTCTTCACCAACGGCCTCTACGGCGAGCTAGGACGCACCGCCATCGATGCGGCCGCCGAGCTACGCCGCATCCTGAGCGAGGCCGGCTGCACTTTCTTCCGTGAGTCCCCTACCAACCAGCAGTTCGTCATTTTGGAGAACTCCCAGATGGAGGCCTTGGCCGAGCGCGTCCGTTTCAGCTTCTGGGAGCGGGTCGACGACACCCACACCGCCATCCGCTTCGTCACCAGCTGGTCCACCACCGCCGAAGACCTCGCCTTCCTGGAAACCGCCCTCGCCGCCACCCTCTAGGTGGAGCGCGACAGCCTACAACACCCCACCGCGCCGAAGCGCTGCCGCCAAAAGCCCCCGGCGCAGCAACGCAGAACGGCCCGACATCTCCCGAAGGCAGCTCGACCCCTCCTTCAGTGGCGCATTATTGCGTTTCTGGTGCATACGCTCCATCTGGCGAGCATTCCAGCGCCTCTTCCCCTGCCGAATTTGCACCAGAGTCGAACTTTCGCACCAGATTTCGCCCCCTCGCCCTCCCGAACCAAAATCCGTTGCACCAAAAACGCCATTTTGCTCCACCAAACAGGGTCGCAGCCGTGGTTGTCCTCACGCCCTCTCCCACCGAAAGCAGCCCCGTGCCGACAAACGAGCCCTCGCTTCGATGAAAGGCCGCGGCATCGGTACGGTGGTTGTGGGACGTTGAGGCGCTCGTCACATGCAAGGGCGTCGACAGGGAGAGCCCCGGAATGCGCTCCAAAACACGGTCGCGCGCTTGGCACACTTCCGACAGCGATGGCGCCTGGGCAGGATACGATCGGCTTCGCACAGGATGCTGCCTTTGGGTGGACGGCATAGCTAGGAGTATTTCCAAAGCCGTTGCGTGGCTGAAGCAAACAATTTGAGCGGAACGAGCGGAAGACGGGCGAACCATGGCATACTCCTCTCAGGTCCGTGGTGAGAGGATCTTGCGAATCTGGAATACGAAGGCCCGGACACAGCCTCCGAGCATGGACTGACGAAAGCAGGATTCGCACTGGCTCGTGGGCATCGCAGTGTACCACGAGCCCGCGTAGCCGTCACGAGGTTTTTCCACGATCCCCTCGCCATTTGCCCATGCGCTGCTTCCACGCCCCAAATCTGGCGCATTTTTTCGAGATTGGTGCATAGGGCGTCTCCGAAAGTCAATCCCAACGTCGTGGCGGCGTTTCAATTGCACCAAAAACGAAAGCTTGCGCCATTTCTTCCAAGGAACGACGCTTTGTGCGTCTAGAGATGCACCGAAAGCGCCAAAACGCGCCACGCGCGCCATTTCGCAGTGCGCGGACCGCCGCGAGGCACATCACCTCGCAATGCGCGGACCAACGCGAGACACATCACCTCGCAGGGCGCACAAGGCTGCCGCCCGGATCGCGACGCCGGCGGCCCAAGGCGCACAAGGCAGCCGCCCGGAGCGCGATGCTGGCGGCCCAAGACGCACAAGGCAGCCGCCCGGATCGCGACGCCGGCGGCCCAAGGCTCGCATCCTACCCGAGGTTGATCTCGCGATGGAGCACTTTCGTCAGCACCAGATAGTAGATGATGCCAATGACAATAAACGCCACGCCCGCCGTGAGAACCACCTCACCGACCGAGAGCATGATAACGAAGCACACAAGCGCGCCCAATGCCGGAAAGATCAAGTGCATGAACAGGGCCTTCACACCCTTGCGCTGCTTCAGCTGGAACCAGCAGAACGCGATAACGCTCACATCCAGCATGGTGTAGGTGAAAAGGGCGCCAAAGCTCGGAATCTTCGCCACCGTGTTCATGTTGATACCGCTAAAATGGAAGATCAGCGTCAGCGCCACAGATAGCGCGATAATGAAAAACACGGCGTTGAGCGGGGAATTCGTCCGCTTGTCCATCTTCGCCATGAACTTCGGCAGACAGCCGCCCTTGGCCATGGTGAACATAACGAAGGCGATGGAGTTCTGCTGGGCAATGGCAGTGAACACACCTTGGGCCACGGCCACGCCCACGGCGCACAGGATCATGAGCCACGGGCCGGCGGCCATCTTAGCCACTGCGTAGAAGGCATTGTCGGTGTCGCCGGCAAAGCCCGCCCCGGTCGGATCGACGCAGGTGGCGATAAAGCACTGGGCCGCATACAGCACGCACAGTATGATCGCCATCACCATCATGGCCCGCGACGGACCGTGCTGGGGGTCCTTGGCCTCCTGAGTCAGCGTGGCGATGGCGCCGAAGCCCACGTAGGACATCACGGCCAAAGACACGGCCGACATGGTGCCGCTCAGCTCGAACTTGTCGGGATTGAACACGTTGGTCGGCGAGAAGCTGGCCGTCTCGGGATGCTGCGCCACGAATACGATGCCGAAGCCCACGAACAGGGCCAAAATGACCAGCTGGGCCGCAAGTGCCACCTTGTTCACCACCAGGGCTGTCTTCATGCCGATAACCGACACCGCGCCCGCGACTACGAGGAAGGCGAAACACAAGGCCAAGATGGGGATACTCGGCACCATGGAATGAATGGCGATGGCCGCAATGAGGTACACCAGTGCCGGGCTGACCAGATACTGCAGCAGCATAAGCCATCCGGCGATGAAACCCATAGCCCTGCCGAACACGTGGCTCACGTAGGTGTAGATGGAGCCCGACGAAGGGAAGTGCCTGATCATGATGCCGAAGGAGAACACCGAGAACAGCACGGCCACAAAGCCAATGAGGAAGGCCAAGGTGGGCATGCCGCCGGAATCGGCGAATACGCCGCCGTAGATAGCCATGGGGGAAATGGGCACCATACAGATAAGGCCCCAGACCACCATGTCCTTCACCGTGAGGGTCTGCTCGAAGGGGTCGCCGCTCTTCTGCTTCGTGGCCACAGCCGACTCCGTCGCCTTCTCGCCACTGCTCTCACGCATCGACAAGCGGGCGGCCTTTCCCGGATCTACCATCGTCGCCGACGGCATGCCGCCTGTCACGGCCGCGACTGCCGCAGGGGCCTTTGCCGGGACGCCCGCGGTCGTCTTTACGTTGCTGCCCATGAAGAACACCTCTATCCTGACCGGCCGCTCCCCGCGCCCGAGGCGCGGCCCGCTTCGCTACTAGCTACGTACCGTCGGCCGCCTTCGCGCCGCGCCCGCAGCGTCAGCGCCCTCGGCATCCGCCGAGGGCGCCCTTGCTTTTTCGGATCCTCGGACGCATGGGTTTCATGAATTCATTCCATATCCTGCGCTCTTCCTGGGCATTTAGGTGACTCCCACGGTTTTCGTTGCCCCGCCGTCATCGATTAGTTATCCGCTGCTTTTCTTGTCTCCATCTGGGCATCTTCGCAAAAAATGACTGCAGAGGACACCCTTTGGCACCTTCCGATTCACCATCTGGTTTCAAACGGGAAAGATGATGAGATGCCGTTGAAATCCGTGTCATGATGAGTCCGTGACGCCGGCCACGTGATGCGCGGGGGCCTCGGGGCCCAAAAGCCTTCGAGACGGCCCGGGCTGGACGGCGGCAGGTAAGACGGATTCAAGCGAGCAAGGAGGCTCCCATGGACAAGTACATCTGCGATGTGTGCGGCTACATCTACGACCCGGCGGTGGGCGACCCCGACGGCGGCATCGAGCCCGGCACGGCCTTCGAGGACATTCCCGAGGATTGGGTCTGCCCCGTGTGCGGCGTCGGCAAGGACGACTTCTCCCTGTACGAGGAGTAAGCACCCGCCGCTCGCGGATTCGCGGGCGCACGGTGCGGGAAGCGGCGCACGTCCGACGCAGTGTTCTCCAAGGCTATTCGGCGCCGATGACTACTGCAATGCAGCCGACAACGACGCGGGCGCCCCTTTCTCGGAGCGCCCGCGTTTCGTTTCGGCAATGGGAAGACCGAGCACCCTGCGAAAGGCTACCGGTCCTTGTTGGAGCACAGAAGCAGGATGCCGGCTACCAGCGAGCAGAAGATCAGCGTGCATACCCCGAAGGCCACGGTGTTGGCCTTGGTGCCCTTGTAAATGCCCCAGCTGATAACGGCCATGGGAATCATCCACGCCAGCGGGATGATGAGCCAGCACGAGCCCACGAGCGACAGGATAACGAAAATGAACGCCACGAGGCGCAGCGTGCGATCGGTGTCGGTCATGGGGTACAGAGCCGCGGGCGCCGCCGGAGCCACGGGCTGGGCGTACACCTGCTGATAGGCCACCTGCGGCTGCTCGTAGCTGGCCTGGTAGGGCTGCTGGGCCTGATAGGACTGCTGACCCTGGTAGGGATCGTAGCTTTCACCCTGCGGCGCATTTTGCGATTCGGTCATAGCAGATACCTCCTGTATCGAAATGGTCTACCGCCAGTATAGCCGCTTTCCCTCCTTCCGTCCTTACACGACGGCTTTCAATGTCGTAAGAAAGCGAAGGCCCGCCGGAAGCGGGCTTTCGCCAAGGGGGAGGGCGAGAACATATGGGTGCAGGCAGCACACCCCGCGAGGGCGGCGACGGGGGACGCGTCCCTTGGAAGCGGTGCGAAACCCGACGGCCGCCCCGATGCCGACTAGAGCGCGGCCACGTGCTTGCCGGCGAGGTAGCCGCCGGTGATGGCGCGGCCGATGGAAAGGCCAAGCACGTCCATGGGGTAGTCCACGCCGCCGTAGAAGCAGCCGGACACGTTGCCCACGGCGAACAGGCCCTCGATAGGGGTGTGCTCGTCGGCCTTCAGCACCTGATTGTCGGCGTTGATGAGCAAGCCTCCGATGATGGCCGACAGGCCCATGCCGAACTCGTGGGGCACCACCATGAAGGGCGGGGTGTCCACAGCGCGCATGAAGGTGGGGTTCTTGCCGAAATCGTCGTCGGCGCCCTTGGCGCACAGCTCGTTGTAGCGGTCCACCGTGGCCTGCACGACGGCCGCATCCAGCCTATAGGCGCCGCTCTCGGTGTCGGCGGCCATGGCGGCGCAGGCTTCCTCGATGGTGTTGCCCTCGTAGTACCACATGCAGTTGGAGGCATCGATCTCCGGATCGATGGCCTTCCATTCCGCAATCTGATCCTGCCACTTCGCATCCACGATGGTGTACAGGTTGCCGGCAGCCGCATCGCCATCGGCCTCGTGGATGTAGTCGCGCACGTAATTGTTCAGGTAGCCCTGCATGGGGCCCTCGCACATGAAGCGCTCGCCCTTGGCGTTCACCAGCAGATGCGGCGTGTCCACACGGCCCACGCGGGCATCGTGGATCATCTTCGTATGGGTGGTCGGCTCAATTTCGCCTCCGGCCCACACGCCCATCTTGTGCCCGTCGCCGGTACGATTGATCTGGCACGGCGGGAACTCCTTAATGTCGGGGCAGTAGTAGGCCACCATCTCGGGATCGCACTGGTAGTCGCCCGTGGCCAGGATAACGCCCTTGCTGGCGTTGAAGAGCACGTGCTTGCCGTCCTCCTCGCACACCACACCGGTCACGCGGCCCGCCTCGTCGGCGACAAGCTGCACGGCCGGGCAGCTGAAGAAGAATTCCACGCCCGCCGCCTCGGCGCCCGGGGCGATGGCCTTCACCACCTCGTCGTGGCCGATGCGGAAGTAGGTGTTGGCGTGCAGGTACACGTCGTAGCCGTTGATGTGCAGCACGCGGTCGGCCTGGGGCTCATCGGGGTTCACGTCGATGCCGCCGGCCGACGCGGCTTCCTTGAACCACGCCAGGGCCTCGAAGGAGTTGTCAGCCCAGGCCTCCAAGAGCGCCCGGTTGCTGCGGTGGTCAGCCAACTTGATGAGGTAGCTGATGAGCGCTTGCTTACCGGCCTCGCTCGTCTGGCTCAGATCGACGCCAGCAGCCATGTTGCCCTGGGAAGAGGGCGTGGCCTCGCGCTGCACGCAGGCAATCTTCGCGCCGGCCTCGGCGGCAGACAGTGCGGCGGCCATGCCGGATACGCCGGCGCCCACGACAACCACTTCGTAATCGCGCGTCTCGTCAAACTCGGTGATGGGCGCGGGGGCCACCAGAAAGCTCGGCGTGCCGTCGGGAGCCGCGGCCCCCTCGCCCGTGGAAGCGACGGGCGTGCCCTGCTGGGGCGCACAGCCGGCAAGGGCGGTGCCGGCGGCTACGGCAGCCGTGGCGAGGCCACCGATCTTGAAGAGGCTGCGACGGCTGATGGAGCCGATGGCAGCTTTGGACATGGTTTCGTTGCTCATGGGAACCCTCCTGTAGTTTCCACTTTCCCTTCCCGCCCCGGCCCGTCTATGGCGACGGCGCCCGGAGCGGCTCTCGGGCTCCCACTATGGCCCGCCGAGGGGCCGAGCACATCCCCCATCGGCCCCTTTGGCTGTTTATCTTTGTAAACAGGTGCCATAAACACCCAATTTGCCAGGGAATACACTAGAGACGCCTTAAGAGCTGCCGACGAAACCGCAGCCAACCCGCACCCCGCGACCGCTATAATGGAAAGCGGCCTCAGGGGAATGGCACGAGAAGGGGAAGACGTGGCCCACAGCGACAACGATGACAACAGCGGGCGCCCGCGGTCGCTCGGGCATCTGCTCGACATGCCCCTGGCCTTCCTCGGCTTCGCTCTGTGGCGGGCCTGGGTGTCGCTCTCTTATGCGAATCCCGCCGCGCCCCTGCCCGTAAACGAAGCTGGAGGCAAGCTCCTGTACGATATCGTGCTGGCCGCCTGCGCCGTTGCCATCGCTCTGCTATCGCCGCGCCTGGCGCCGCTGGCGGGAAGGCGATGGGCCTTCCCAGCCGCAACCCTGCTATTGGGAGCCTCCACCGCCGTCAACGTCATCGGGCTTGCCCGCCCCGAGCTGACAGCCGCCCTCGCCCCCATCGCCACTGTGGCCGCCGGCATCGGATCGGCGCTGCTCATCCTCCTTTGGTGCGAGATCTACAGCTGCCTGGCCCCCACCCGCGTGGCCCTGTACTACTCCTTGTCCATGGCGGGCGGCGTGGTGCTCACCTTCATCCTGGAAGGATTCCGCGACCCCTATCTCTATGGAGCCCTCGTGGTGCTCCCCGCCCTTTCCGCAGCCCTGGCGTGGCGTTCCTACCAGCGCTATATCCCAACCGAAGATCGTCCCGTACCGTCTGAACGTCGGCTCATTCCCTGGAAGTTCTTCATTATCCTGGCCCTATTCGAACTGGTGGCCACCTACAGCGGAGCCCAGATTCGCGGGCAGTACGCCGCGCTCATGGGCTCGCACTCCACCTGGACGACGCTGATCTGCGGCGTGGTGCTGTTCGTATGGGTGTGGCGCTTCTCCAACCGCCTGCCCCTGTCCACCCTCTATCGGGCGCCGGCCCTGCTCATCTGCTGCGGCCTGCTCGTCGTGCCGCTCTTCGGTCTCGGCGGCAGCGTGGCGGCCGGCTTTTGCATGGCCCTGGGCGTGGGGCTGTTCAACGCCATCGTGTTCCTGTTTCTCTGCGACATTGCGAAGCGCTTCGGCGTGAGTGCCCTCTTGCTGTTCGGCATCGAGGAATCGCTGCTGCTCACTGGCTGGATCGGCCACGAAGGGGCGCTGCTGTTCGACGGCCATAGTCTGTTCGGCACATTGGGACCTGCAGTCGGAGCCCTGGGAGCCATAGTCGTCATCGCCATCGTGACGGCCCTCGTGCTGAACGAGCGCGAGATCGGAGAGCGTTGGGGCATCGCCTTTTTGGGGAAGCGGCCGCCCGAGGAAAACGAGCGCACCCGATTGGCCCGCCGCTGCGCCGCCGTGGCCGAGCAAGGGCGCCTGACCCCGCGCGAGCGGGAGGTGATGGAGCTTTTGGCCCAGGGCAAGTCGCTTTCCGGCGTGGCCGGCGAGCTCATCATCGCCGAGGGCACCGCCAAGGCCCACACCCGCCACATCTACGAGAAGCTCGGCATCAACACCCGCCAAGAACTGCTCGACTTGCTGATGGCGGAAGCATAAGCAGCTGGAACTACCCTACGGCCAAGCGGACGGAGCCTGCAGGAAACGCCACAGCCTCCTTCTTCCGAGGCGTGATGCGAATCTCTACGTCACACCCGAGGGCATCGGCATAACGCGATAGCGTGTCGATGCGCAGCGAAGACGTCCTGCCGTTCTCAATGTCGGATACGCGATTCTGTGAGATACCCGCCGCAGAAGCAAGCGCCGTCTGAGTCATGCCCAGCGTCTTGCGAATCTCCTTCAGCTTGTATTCCTCTACCGCCTCGATCATCTCCGTTTTAAGCCGATCGACATTTTGCCGGTCAGCGCCAAGCGTTTCCATGTATTCGCTGAAGCCCATCTCAGCCATCTTTCTTGCCTTTCTCGCTCAACCGCCTCAAATGCTCGTCATACCTTTCATCGGCAATGGGAATGGCCTTTTTGTACCATTCGCCCCATTTATCGCGCCTTGACTTCTTCCTTTCCGCCATTCCACTCTTATCTCCGCCCAGAAGAAGGATGGCTTTTCTCCGAGGATCAAAGGCAAAGAGGATGCGGAACTCCGACATACCCGGCGACGGCGGTCGCAGCTCCTTCATGTTCTTGTGCCGGGACGCCGTCACGGTATCCACAAGCGGACGTCCCAACGAGGGACCATATTCCATAAGCACCTCAACAGCAGCCGTCACGCAGTCCCTCGTCTCAGGGTCAAGAGAGGCCAGCCATTCGGTTAAGTATGTATAATCCACGGTCCACATAGGCAGAATATAACATATTTACGATATTATTTCCAGGAAAGCAAGGTCCACGCTTTGGAAGCGGGAGCCCGCATCCGCAAGTTCTTACGAGACCCAACCGAGATGCACGCATCGCAAAAGCGATTAGCGCTCATCTCCGTACGTGCTCTTACATCTGGCAAGCGCTACCGACAGGACGGCCGCCCGCCCCTCCTCGTCGGGAGCGATGCGAATGCGATCGGGCCACACGTCGGCGAGCAGGGCCTCGGCGTCGTCAGCCAGATAGTCGCGCACCACGACAAGGGCATGGGGAAAGGCGACCGTGGGGCCTTCCCCCAGAAGGGCCACGGCCTCGGCAAGGCCGCCGCCGCGCCAGATTTCCAAACGGCCCAGCTCGTCCACGACGAGCAGCCCGGGCTGCCGAGGAGGGGGCGGCACTTCCGATTCGGCATCGGCTTCGGCGCGGGCCGGAAAGCGCAGCTTCTCGAAATGGGCGTTCACGCGCTCGATGGCTGCGTCCGATATATGCCAGGCCAGTTCCGCCCGGGCCGCCTGGCTTCGCTCGTCGAAGGTGCCGTCGGCGCGGGCCAAATCGCGGCGGCGCGCGAAGGGAACACGCTCGCCGCCGGGCAAGAGCACGTTGTCGATGCCGAGCTTCTCGTAGCCGTTTCCGTCGGCGCGCTCCCCCGCCGAGGCCACCCACTGCCCCGGCGCGAGCACCCCGGCGCACAGCACGCCGCGCTCGGCCAGGTCGGCGACGAGCTTCTCCAGCCAGCGCGTCTTCCCTATCTGAACCTCGCCCGTTAAAAGAAACAGCATCCGGAAACCTCTCGCATTCGCCTGTCTATCCTGCACCATGTACCACTACGATCTGACCGACGAGGAGCTGAACGACCTCATCAAGGACGCCGTGCGGAAGTAACGCCGCAACCTCGCGCTTCCCCAACCGGAGAAGGCGCTTCACCAAGCACGCAGGCAAAGCCCCCCCCCCGACGCAACCCCGCGTTATCGCGCCGCCTTCACCCTGGGGG
>Ga0209694_1000875_pt1 | contig 39453 bp, 43 predicted proteins | sample GluameincwithD2O_FD_187499 | JGI IMG/M metagenome (GOLD analysis project Ga0209694, IMG submission 187499) | Mouse cecum microbial communities from Vienna, Austria - Glucosamine amended microcosms incubated with D2O (SPAdes) (version 2) | ecosystem: Host-associated > Mammals > Digestive system >... | reverse complement strand
ATGCCTTATTTACATAAAAGAGACAAAATTCTCTCATTTTTGCCTCTTTTTTGACCTTATTGGTCGCATTTTTTTATTGTGTTTCTCTACTCCCTGCTGACTTTCACTAATTTCGTCCGGTTATCAGGATTTTAATATTTAGTTATTGTGTGTGGAGTTCCTGTTTCTTCTGCAGCTGTTGAACTTGCTGTTACTTGAACCTCAGATCCCAGAGAAACTACAGGGCGCAGACGAACGCGGTTGTTGTCATTGTTGCCGCTCGAATGGAACACAGCATTACCATACATGTTCGTGTAAGCAAGGCGCAACCCGAAGTCCGCACTGCCCGAACTGCAACCAACATAGCGCGAAGCCACCCAGTAATAAGTACTATTACTAAAAGCCTTTGATCCGTCTCCATAATTTGTACTATTTATTGGTATATAATAATATGTTTGTGTTGTTGTTAAATTATCTGCTTGTTTATATGACTTTTCCGCTGTTGTTCCTGTTGTTCTATCTAATTCTGCTTTATTTGTATCTTTTATTCCATCTTTCTTTACTTCCTCAGTATTTATTCCAGAGCCATTCTCTTTTGCATATAAATTTGGATAATATGACCTATCTTTTTTATATGTTACTGTATTATTATCTGCATTTACTTTTTCTATAAAGTCATTTGCCGATAATCCTGAAACTTGGTCACTTATATACTTATTCTTTGCTGCTTTTCCTGCATCTGTTAACCAACTCTCCATGTCATCTAATGTTACACTTCTTGCTTTTATTCCGTTTCTACTATACAATTTTTCGCATATATCATGCATTACATATACTCCATTATTATATCCTGTTGCATCTCTAAAATATATTATTTGGCTTGGACTTCCTATTAAATCCATACTTCCGTCAGCATATATTCTTGATACTTGCCATTTTAAACTATCTCTAGTAATATCCTCTGTATTACTTGTTGAACCTGTTATATCTTCTACTAAATTATCTTTTGAATATGTTGTTTGTGACGTAGAATCCGGTTCATAATTGATATAGTCCCCTACTTTTATTCCTGTTCTGTCTGCGATTATTGTTTCTTTCACAATTCCTTCACTGTCAACTTTATAAACACTTCCGTCTAATGTTACTGTTATTGGAAAATCCTCTCCTGTTATTGTCGCTTCTGGAATATTTTTATTAAGATTACTAATTAGTGTGTTTGCGTCTAATTTCCCACTTTGGTCATAACTTCCCATTACTTCTATTTGTATTCTCTCTTTTGCATTTGCTTTTTCTGTAGCATTTTTTGCTTGTGCTGCTTTTGTTAGTATTCCATTGTCTCCTGTTAATGTCGCAATTGCCACTCCTGCAAGTATTAGGAGTACAATTATTGTTATTACTAGCGCTATTAATGTTATACCTTTGTTTGTTTTCTTTTTAAACATTTTTCTCCCCTTCTCTTTTGCTTATTTTGTGTATTTTTATACTATAATATACGAAAATAATATCACAGTTTTAATTGTAGTTCAACATTTATGGTTTGTTTTTATTGTTACAATTATGTTACAACAATAAAAAAGAAGCTATTTGCAATATAAATTTAATAGTGATATAATAAAAGAGTAGGATATAAAATTAAAAGAGGTTATATACATGAAGCAATATATAAAAGAATTAATTGAACAGGACGAAGAATTCAAAAGCATTCTAACTCCAATAATAAATAACGAAACCGTACAAGAGATGAAAAACTACAGACAGCACTATGAAACCAGCTGTTATGACCACTGTCTACAAGCATCATATTACTGTTATTTAATATGCAAAAAATACAATTTAGACTACAAATCAGCAACAAGAGCAGCCATGTTACACGACTTATTTTTGTACGACTGGCGAGTAAGGCAACCTGATAGAAAAGGTCTGCATGCCTTTACCCATGGAAAAACTGCTTGTGCTAATGCTTGCAAATTATTTGATTTAAATGAAAAAGAAAAAGATATCATTTTAAAACATATGTGGCCTGTAACAATTGCATTTCCAAAATCTTTTGAAGGTTTTATATTGACTTTTGTTGATAAATATTGTGCAATGTCAGAGACAGCAGAAGTTTTGAAAACTAGATTGTTTTCAAAAAAGGCTTTCAGATGTGCTTATATGTCTTTATGTGTTATGTTTTCAAAGATATAATTTTGAATATATAAAAAGTGGATAATAAAACTATCCACTTTTATTTGATGTTGATGCCCATCTTAACATTTTTATATCTTTGTATTTACTTAGTACTTCTCTATATTTGTCATATTCTTCTTCCCACAATTCATTTGGTACACTATCAAATGCTTTAAATATTTTTTCCGCTTCTGATAGATATATTATTTGTTCTTGTGGCGACATTCTTTCGTATTGTCTTGCAAATCTATATAATTTATCTAACATTTGGTTTGCTTCTATAAAGCTCCAAAAATCTTTTACTTTCATTCCAAATAGTTTTATTTGTAGTACTGCATATGCTACTAATGCAAAAATTATAAATATTAATATATATACTAACATAAGTATTCCCATTGTTTTCCTCCCGATTTTACTTTCGTACTATTAAATTATAGCACTTTTTGTTTTTTTTTGCAAATTTTTCTAGAATTATGTTATAATATTTTTAAAACTTATAATTATTGGTTGAAAGGATTGAACTTTAAATGGAAGAAAAATTTAAAATAACTAAAAAAGCCGGATTTTTTGGCATTATCGGAAATATATTTTTATTAATAATAAAAGCAACTGTTGGATTTTTAAGCAATAGTCAAGCAATGATAGCAGACAGTGTCAACAGTGCAGGAGACATCTTCGCCTCACTTATGACATTCATAGGGAATAAGATTGCAAGCGCTCCGAATGATGAAGACCACAACTTTGGTCACGGAAAAGCAGAATACATCTTCTCGATGTTTATTAGCATATCAATGATTTTGGTATCTGCTAAACTATTATATGATTCTGTAATAACATTAATATATGGAAGTAAACTTCAATTCTCTTGGTTTTTAGTTGGTGTTTGTATTGTAACAATTGTTACTAAACTTTGCCTTTTTGCCTACACTAAATATGCTTATAAAAAACACAATAGCATTTTACTTGAAGCTAATATGAAAGACCATAAAAACGACTGCATTGTAACTACTTTTACATTAATTTCTGTTTTGCTTACTTTAGCTAATATTTATTGGTTTGATAGTATTGTTGGTATTGGAATTTCAATTTGGATTTGTTACACTGGTGTTGCTATTTTCATTGAAAGTTATAATGTTTTAATGGATATTAGTGTTGATGATAAAACAAAAGAATTAATTTTAGATATTGCAAATGGATTTAATGAAATACAAGAAATAAAAGATATTGTCTCTACACCTGTTGGTGATAAATTTTTAGTTTTTATAACTATTTGCGTTGACGGAAATATGTCTACTTTTGATAGCCATACACTTGCAGACAATTTAGAAACTTCTGTATCTGGCTTAGATAAAGTTTACAAAACTGTTGTACACGTTGAACCAAAATTCTAAACTTTTTGGGACAGGCCAAAAAAGTTTCGCTCACAGACATTTTGGGACAGTCCCAAAAAATCCAAAGTTTTAAAAGAGGACTTGATTTTAAATAATCAAGTCCTTCCTTATTTTTATCTATTATGTCCGTGGCATTTCATGTTCATTTTCTGCATCTTGTTCCATTTGGTCTTCCACTTTTTCTATCAATTCATCTGTATCTGGCATTTTGTTTGCCTCTAGATTTTCTTTCAATTTGTTTATTACATCATTTTTGTTATAAACATTTGCAACATTATCATTCTCCAATATTTTGTCAGCACATTTATCCAAATATTCTTCATCTATTTCTATATGAGTATGTGTATCATTGTATTCATTATCGTCTATGTCTCTAATTGTAGGATTACAGCCTAATTCTTCGTGTTCATTTATTCTTTCTATTTCTTCTTTTACTCTTGGGTTTCTTTTCTCATTCATAAGTTCTCTTGTCTCTCTTGTTGTATGTCTTATGTTAGATGTCTCTATTGGTATGCTTATTGCTTCTTGATTGTCTTGAGCTGGTGTTCTCACCAAACTTGTTTCTATTGTTCCCATTGAACCTATTTTTACAGCTATTTGTTTCTCTTTTTCGCCCTTTATTTTAAATATTGAATTTACTTGCTCTTGTTCTATTTCAGTACCATCTCTATTTAATGAATTAATTGACTTTGTAGGTGTCGCTCCATATCCTTGTTCTAATGTATCAATTCTTTCAGCAGTACCGTCCTCTTTTACACCAACTATTGAAAATCTTGTAGAGTTTCCTGAATCTTTAAAGCTATCTGAGTTTATAATCGCAATTTTCTTATAACCCTTGTCTTGCACATTTAATAATGATGCCATTGTTTCATAATCTGTTACTTTTTGATTTGTGTTTATTTCTGTTTTAGCAGAAACTTTTTCCATTTGTTTTTTAGTTAATACTTCCTTTTCATCGTCTTGCTTGATAGACTCGTCTGCTTCTTCTTTCCTATCTTCTTTTTCATCAATTTGTTTATCAGCATCAATCTCAGACATTCTTTTGATTTCTTCCTTACTTATACCTAATGCCAATGCAATCTCTTCTAGCCTTTCATCTTCCAACTTATTTAAATCTATCTCTCCGTCTTTATCTAAATCTTGTAAACTCTTTAACAATTTTTCATCATCTTGATGCTCTTTTGCTAAAATTATAAAATCGTATTGGTCTGACTTATTATTTCCACCTAAAAATTCGCCGTCTTCTGTGTAATATCTCTCAATATCAATTGTAGTTCCATCTTCCTTTTCTTCCTGCTCAAGCAACAAGTAGATTTGTTTTGGCTCTCCATTATATTCTATAACTCCAAGATATTTTACGTTTGCCACCTTTTTATTATCTTGCCCTTTTTCTATAAAGTCGTTCTCTCTGTTGAATTTAAGTTCTCTCATTTTATCTAATACTTCTTCCATATTTTTACTTTCTCCTTTTTAAATCAGGGTGTTTTTGGGGACAGACCTTAAAAACACCCTCATTTTTAGCTTTAAACATTACTTTTTTCAGTTATATCTAGTGGGTGTTTTTAAGGTCTGTCCCCAAAAACACCCATTAGATCATAATTGCTCACATCAGTAATTTTGCATTTTTTATACATATTTAAAATTTGATTTTCTTTTTCTGTTTCGTCATTTTTTATATATACCAGTCCGTCTATATCTGGCACATCTTGCATTGTTCTACCAATGAAATATTTATTGTCAAATGATATGTTTTCTATAAGCACTTCACATTGTGTTCCGATTTTCTTTTCTAATTGTTCTCTTGATATTTTTTGTTGTGCTTCCATTACTTTGTTATATCTTGATTTTTTTGTGTTTCCATGTATTTGATTTGGTAATTTTGCTGCTGGTGTTCCTTCTTCTTTTGAGTATTGAAATACTCCTAATTTATCAAATTTTGCTGTTTTTATAAATTGTAGTAATTCTTCAAATTCGTTATTTGTCTCTCCTGGGAAGCCTACTATTAAGCTTGTTCTAAGTGTTACATTTGGTATTTTGTTTCTTATTTTTTCAATTAATTGTGTTATGTTCTTTTTGCTTGTTTTTCTGTTCATTTTCTTTAATATATTGTCTGATATATGTTGAATTGGTATATCAAAGTATTTTGCTATTTTTTCATTTTTAGCTACAACATCAATTAATTCGTCTGTTATTCCTTCAGGATATGTATATAAAAATCTAATCCATTTTATTCCGGCTATTTTACATAGATTTTCTAGTAATTCGGCTAATTTGCTTTCTCCATATAAATCAACTCCATATTTTGTTGTATCTTGCGCAATAATTATTAACTCTGTTATTCCTTTTTCAGCCAATTTTTGAGCTTCCTCTATAATGTCTTCTTTTGGTCTGCTTACAAATGGGCCTCTTATGTATGGAATTGCGCAATATGTACATCTATTGCTACAACCTTCTCCAATTTTTAGGTATGCAAAATTTTGACCTGTTGTTATTGTTCTATCTAAAAATTCCTTTTGTTGAAACATTGGCATTACTGGTATCTCGCTTATTTTAGTTGATGTTTTTGTTTTCGATTTTTCTACTATGTCTCTTTTTATTAGGTCTTCGATTTTCTCCCATAGCTTGTCATATTCATCTATTTTGATGAACAAATCTACTTCTGGCAATAATTTTAGTAAATCTTCATAATACCTTTGCACTAAACATCCCATTACTATTAGGTATTTACATCTTTTTTCCTTATACTCTGCCATTTCTAAAATTGTATTAATCGCTTCCTCTTTGGCAGAGTCTATAAATCCACATGTATTTACAACTATTATATCTGCTTTTTCTTCATCATTTACAATTATATAATTGTTACTTTTGAATTTTCCTATCGCTGTTTCTGTATCTATTAAATTCTTACTACATCCTAAATGTACAAATCCTACGTTCATTTTCTACTCCTTATGGCTACATATATGTTTTCTTGTCATTTCCATTAAATCTAACCTTGTAAAACCTTCAACTTGTGTTTTTGTTCTATCTTTTTTTAATTCTTCTTTTAGTAATTTTTCAATTGATTGTTTGTCTTCTTCTTTTTGCATATCAATGTAATCTATTATTATTATTCCGCCACAATCTCTTAACCTTAACTGTTTTGCAATTTCAATTGTAGCTTCTTTGTTAACTTTAAAAATTGTCTCTTGTAAGTCTTTATTTCCTGTAAATTTACCCGTATTTACATCTATTGCTGTTAATGCTTCTGTTTTATCAATTGTAATAAATCCGCCACATTTTAGCCATACTTTTCTATTTTGAGATTTCTCTATTTGCTTGTTTAAATCATATATTTCTAAAATATCTCGATTATTTATTTCTATCTTTACATTTTGATGTTCTGTGTTATTTTTTATAATCTTCGCAATTTCTTCGTGTTCTTGCTTATTATTTACAACTATTCTGTCAATTCCTTTTGCACTCAAATCTAATAATATTTTTTCTATAATATTCTCGCTCTTATACAACAATTTTGCCTTATTTAGCTTTGGATTTATACTAGTTTGTGTAATTTCATTCCATTTGTTTTCAATATTTTTTATATCATCTATAATTTCTTTTTCTTTTCCTTTTGCAGATGTTCTTATTATTGCACCATTTCCAGCACTTAAATTGTCTCTTACCAACTTAACTAATCTCTTTTGTTCTTCTTCATCTTCTATTTTTTGAGAAACTGTAATTATATCTGTATTTGGCATAAGCACTAAATACTTACTTGGCAAATTGATATGTGTTGATACTCTTGCACCCTTTTTCTCGTTGCTATCTTTTTTTACTTGCACTAAAATCTTTTGGTTTTGCTTGATTATATCTGAAACTTTTATGTTTTCATCATATTTCTCTTTTGTTTCATCTATTTTAGGCAATATATCTTTTAAATGTATAAAACTATTCTTCTCTGTCCCAATATCTACAAATGCTGATTGCATTCCTTTTATTACATCTCTTACTATACCTATATAAATATTTCCTTCACGTCTATTGGTATTTTCATCTTCTTCATAATACTCTACTAACTTTTCATTTTCTATTAATGCTATCTGTTTATTAATTCCATTTTTTTGTATAAATAATTCTGTCATTTTTCCCATCCTTATCCGATGTTTTTTCTCTGTCCCCAAAAACATCATTAATTAAATTTATTCATTGCGTTGTCCACACCACTTTTTATAATTTCCACAACCGCATCTTTTGCATTCGTTGTTGCACTCTCTAAAATTTCTTTCCCTTCTTCTGGAATTGCCCCTATTACATAATTTATTAAATCATCCTTATTTTCTGGCATTCCTATTCCAACTTTTACTCTCGCAAAATTTCTTGTTTTGATATGTTCCACTACTGACTTCATTCCATTATGAGTCCCTGGGCCACCTGTCTTTCTTATTTTTACTGCACCTTCTTTTGTGTCTATATCATCATATATAATTATAATTTTATCTTCTTCTATTTTGTAAAAATTGATTGCTTCTATTATACTTTCTCCGCTTAAATTCATAAATGTTTGCGGTTTTAGCAATATTACTTTTTCATTCTCTATTATTCCAGTTCCATACAATCCTTTGAACTTCTTTTTATTTAGCTCAATTTCATATTGTTTAGCTAGTTTATTAATTGTATTAAATCCCATATTGTGTCTTGTGTTGCTGTAATCTTCTTCTGGATTTCCAAGTCCTACTATTAAATACATTGCTCTCTCCTATTCATTTTTGTTATAATAACTTGTCACTATTATTTATTTTATTATGTTTTTGCTCATTTTTCAAGCTTTTTTGCTAATTTTGTTAAATTGCCATTGGGGACGGACCTTTTTGGCAATAAATTGTCAACGGGGACGGTGCTTTCTGGCAATAAATTGCCAAAAAGGTCCGTCCCCAATGGCAATCGAATATTAGATACCAAAAAAAGCACTCGAAAGTGCTTTTCTATTTATCAATTATTCTGCTGATTCCTCTGTTTCTGGAGCTTCATAAGCTTCTAAAATAGCTTTTTGAATTTTCTCTCTTGTTTCAGCATTGATTGGATGAGCTATATCTTTGAATTCTCCGTTTGGAGTTTTTCTGCTAGGCATAGCTATGAATAATCCGTTTTGGCTTTCGATAACTTTGATATCGTGAACTGCGAATTCGTTATCGAATGTTACAGAAGCAACAGCTTTCATTCTGTTCTCTGAATTTACTTTTCTTAAACGTACGTCTGTAATTTGCATCTTAGTGCACCTTCCTTCCTTATGTTTTATAATATTTTGTACATATCCGTTTAATCTTATGTACAATTATAATATTCTTCATAAAAAATGTTTTTCCTTCTTTTTTTTACAAAAATTTTGTAAAACTTTTTCTACCTGTTAATTTGATATTATTTTTATTTGTATTAAATTTTTTTATTTCTTTTTACTATTTTTTGATAATTGTAACCTATATATTATTTTATGCATATATTACACTATATTTTTCAATAAACTATTGAATTTTTTCTAATAAAATTATATAATTTACACGTTATATAAGAGGAGTGTGTTTTTAATGCCAAACATAGATAATATAAAAAAATACAAAAATATTCATATGATAGGAATTGGTGGAGTTAGTATGAGCGGAATTGCTGCAATTTTGCTAAACTGGGGATTTCACGTTACTGGTTCAGATAGAGCTGATTCTGAAACATTAGATAAATTAAGACAATTAGGAATTAAAGTTACAGTTGGACACAACTTAGAAGATGTTGAAACATCTGATGTTGTGGTTTATTCTGCTGCTGTAAAACAAGATGACCCTGAAATGCAAAAAGCAAAAGAATTAAATATTCCTACAATTGAAAGAGCAGATTTTTTAGGTGATTTAACACGTTGCTATGAAGATTCAATATGTATTTCTGGAACACATGGAAAAACAACAACAACTTCAATGGTATCACTTTGTTTTTTAGAAGGTTTAAAAGACCCTAGTATTCAAGTTGGGGCTTATCTAAAACAAATTGACGGAAATTACAAGGTTGGAAATAGTGAACATTTTGTTATTGAAGCTTGTGAATATGTTGAAAGTTTCTTAAAATTTAGTCCAAAAGCTGAAATAATTTTAAATATTGATAATGATCATCTTGATTATTTTAAAAATTTTGAAAATATAAAAAATGCCTTTGTAAAATATGTTAAGCTTTTACCAGATGATGGTCTTTTAATTTTGAATGCCGATGATGAAAATTGTTTGAATTTAAAAAACTTTACATCTGCAAAAATAGTTACATATGGTATTCATAACGAAAATGCGGACTTTATAGCAAAAAACATTACTTTTGATAATGACGGCTTTGCTATGTTTGATGTATATTATAAAAATGAATTTTTCACTAATATTCATTTATCAGTACCTGGTATGCACAATGTTCTTAACGCTTTGGCTTGTTTAAGCCTTTCTACTGAATATGGTATAAGTAAGAATGATATACAAATAGCTTTATCTAAGTTTACTGGTGCACATAGAAGATTTGAATATAAAGGGAAGATTAATAATATAGCTAGTGTTTATGATGATTATGCTCATCACCCTACTGAAATAAGGGCAACTGCTAATTCCCTTGCGAATAAAAAGTATAATCAATCTTGGGTTGTTTTTCAACCACATACATACAGTAGAACTAAAAATTTGTTAGATGATTTTGCAGATGCTTTGCTTTTATTTGATAATGTTATTGTTTTGGATATTTATGCTGCTAGAGAAAATAATGTGTTTGGAATTTCTTCTAAAGATTTAGTTGATAAAATAAATTTACTTGGAAAAAATGCAAAATATATTCCAGATTTTGATGAGTGTGTTCATTTTGTAAAAGAACATATTAATGAAAATGATGTTGTTATAACTCTTGGAGCTGGTACTGTTACTAAAATTGGTCCTATGCTAGTTGATTAAATATTGTGTATATTCGGTGCTTTTGATGCATAATTCAAAAGCACCTTTATATTGTTTTTATTTCTAACATTTTTTATTTTTAAGCTAATATTTCTAAACGTTCTGTTGTTTTTTGTAGATTTCTAGTATTTGTGTTTCATATATTTTGTGTTTTTTTTGGTTTCTGTCTATTTCAGGGTTGAATTCGTTTCTTATCTCTTGTACTATTATTTTATGTTCATCCTCAATTTTTTTGTAGATAATTTCACCAACACTTCTTATTTCTTCTGCTATTTCTTTTGTATGTTTGTCAAATCTCTTATCCATTTCTTCTCTCAATGCATCTACTTTTTGGTCTACCTTTTCGATTTTTCCAGTCATTTCTTCTCTCAATGCATCTACTTTTTGGTCAACATTGTCCACTTTATTATTAACATTGTCTACTTTTTTGTCAATATTGTCTACTCTTTTATTAACATTATCTACTTTTTTGTCAATATCGTCTACTCTTTTATTAACATTGTCTACTTTTTTGTCAATATCGTCTACTCTTTTATTAACATTATCTACTTTTTTGTCAATATTGTCTACTCTTTTATTAACATTATCTACTTTTTTGTCAACATTATTTATTTTATTGTCTACTTCCTCAAATCTTTCGTTCATATCTTCTCTTAATGTATCTACCTTTTGGTCTACCTTTTCGATCTCTTTTTTCAAACGTGTCTCCACATTATTTATCTCTTGTTTATTTTCCTTAACAGCTTGTAAAATTTCTTTTAACATTTGTTGTTCCATATATATTACCTCCTTGTTCTAGTTTTTTCTTTGGAGTGCACCTACTTAGTTAAGCTAATTCAGATTATACAACCAAAAAATAAAATATGCAATAGTTTTTTGCATATTTCATAAAAAAATTTCATTCTAATATTCAGTTTGACAAAATCCAACATTATTCGACATTTTTAGATTGCTTCAACATAATATCGCCAAATACAGCATACCCTTCTTTTGGATTATTAACAAGCACATGTGTAACCGCACCAACAAACTTACCATTTTGTAATATAGGTGCACCAGACATACCTTGAATTATTCCACCAGTTTTGTCAATTAACCTTTGGTCTGTTACTTTTATTTGCATACTTTTATTATCATAATTATTTTCCTTATATATTTTTTCTATTTCAATTTCATATTCCTTTGGTTGTTGATTGTCTAAACTGCATAATATTGTTGCTTTTCCTGTTTTTATTTCATCTCTTAGTGCTACTTCTACTTCTTTTGATTTGTCTATATTTAAGCTTGCTAAATTGTTTACTTTTCCATATATTCCAAATCTGCTGTTCTTACTTATTGTGCCTATATTCTGTTGATTTTCCACCGTTCCTTGTATTTTCCCAGGTTCTCCTACTTCACCTTTTGTAATGTTCAATATCCTTGTTGTTATAAATTCTCCTGATGATATATTTATCAACTCATTTGTGTCTATGTCTGTTATTCCGTGACCTAATGCTCCAAATGTTTTACTTGCTGGTTCATAGAATGTTACTGTTCCTACTCCTGCAGCACTGTCTCTAACCCATAATCCCAATTTGTATTCGCTTTTGTTTGTTTTTACAGGTGTCATACTGCATTCTTTTGTTTCTTCTTGATGTATGAATTTTACTTTGATGTCTTGTCCGTTTGACATATTTACTGTTTTTATTAGGTCTTCTGTTGTACTGATTTGCTTGTCATCGATTTTTATTATTGTGTCTCCTTCTTTTATTCCTGTGTTTTCATATGGTTTATATTTTTTGCTGTCATTTCCTTCTATTTCTGACATTCCTACTACTAGTACTCCACTTGTGTATAATTTTACTCCTGCTATATTTCCTACTGGTATTACTGTTGTTCTTGGCAATACATTTACATCAACATCTTTTAATTTTAATGTATTTAAAAAGCTTACTTCTAGTGTTCTTTTTCCTATTTGTTCACTTATTTTGTTTCCGTTTGTTGATGCTGTTTCTATTGTGTTTTCTTTGCTTTTTATGTTCATTCCTATAAGTGTTTTCATATTTATACTTTCTCCTTCAAATATTACTAGTTTGTTTGGTATATTTGATATTACTAGTGTATAAATATATATTATTAATAAAAAAAATACTAATAATAGCATTTTTAAGAATTTTTTCATAGTTTTTCTCCTTAATTTTTACTATTATTAGTATTTACATTTTTTATTTTTATATTCTTTTTTAATTCAAATTTTAATTTACTTATGGCTCACTTTCAAATGGATTCGGAAATGGATTGTTTACTCTATACATTCCATATCTTTCTCTTCCTAATGCTGTATAATATAATTGTGCTAAGTTTATTTCCCAAGTTTCAGTTGGATTTTCTAAATTTATTCCATTGTCCGAATTTAAATTTATTATAGAGCTATATGCCCCATCATCTTCTCTTGGATAATAATATACATTTTTCTTAACTTTATATGGGTCATTTTCCTTATCTTTTTCAGTATCCCCTTCTGAATAACTGGTTTCAACTGTTCTTCTTTCAAAATCCGTGTTATACAAACCTATTGCATTACTTAAACTCTTGGTTTTTAGATTTTCATCTGTTACCCTATAATATGTTCCATCTACTAAAATATATATTGAATCTTCTGATACAAAGTCTTCATTTATATCATTTGGTACATATGCATATCCACTATATATTTTTCCACCTATATTTAATCCTTGTAAAAATGTAATCATAGATATATTTGTTGTTAATTCTTCCCATTCTTCATCTTTTAATTTAGGCATAGCAAAGCTTACTCCTGATGATGATACTGTATTATAATTTGAAATTGCTACAATTAAATTTGATTCTATTGAATTTCTAATTACTTGTTTTCTATGCATATTAAAATTAGAATTTTCATCTTCTATGGATGTTCCAGAAGTGTTGAATAGCTCATCAAAAATATTTATATTGATTGGATATGGATTACTATCATTAGTATATGTAGAGTATTTTTTTCCACTTTCGTCTACTGCATCATTAGTTGATAAATTTATTAATGCATATAAATCTCCACCAGGTTGGAATTTTGCTTTAAAATTACTTGCTGCTTTATAAAAATCTTTTGCATTCGTATTTGTTTTTACTTTACTTTGGTCGATATTAGTAGAACGAATTACATTGTGATTTATTAAAGAGAATACTCCATTACCATTACCATTATCGCTATCAACATAGTATTTAGTTCCATTTATTCTTCTATATTGATAATTCTTTATTACTCCTGCTGTTTTTGTTGTACCATTATAATTAATCGTGATTTCTCTACCTGATCCTACATTTTGTTCTTCAGGCATATATACTCCGTTGCCTTAATCCAGGTTTATTTTCCTCTTCTGGTATTTTTATTCCCCTATAATATACATCATCTCCACTAACACTAACATTGCTTAATAAATAGCCTGATTCATTGACTACTTTACTTCCTATTGTTCCCTGAATTGTTATATATGAGTCTAATGAATATGTTATTACTACATCAATATTACCATTTTGATATCTACAGCTATAATATACATATGGTTTTAATCCATATAAATCTTCACCATTTTTATAAGTTGCATCACTATAAAATCTATCCCCATCTTCATTGTTTGGTCCATAAACATCTAAATCATTCTTGTAATCAGAATAAATATAATATCCGTCATATAATGTATATACAATTGCTGGGACATAGTCTTGTAAAACGTCTTCTCCATATCCTGTCATACTAAATTGACTTGCCAATGAATTATAAAAAGTCTTTATTGCAGCCTTTATATCTCTCATTTTAGAGTCAGAAAAATCCGAAGTCATACTATTTGACATATTCATTTGAAAAGCTTTTATTCCGTCATATGTTGCAACTTTTAATCTAGAGTCATAATTCATTTGTAAGTCTACTGTTTTTATTTCATTTGCTGAATAACTATTTAGTATTATTGCCATTGGTAAAATTAATATTATTGCTAAAACAGCTAATCCTTGTATTTTCATAGATTACCTCTCTTTAGTTTATAATAAACTTTTAATTTTATTTGCAAATAGCTTGTAATTATATTACAAGCTATTATTTGTTTATATATAATTATCTTCCATTTGCTGTTACAATTCCTGCATGGTTTGCAGCAACTGTATATGTATCATTTCCTGTTACTGTGTAAAAGAAATTTTTTAATTGTTGTGCTATTGTTTGGTTTGTATTTTTTACACGTGCTGAAATTAGGTCTCCTTCTTTACAGTAGTATATACCTTTATTCTTTTCCCATTCTTCCATAATTTGTGAAGTATACACTGTATATTGGGCATTTTCACCTATCTTATCAGCTTGCACCATTGAAGTTTTCTTTCCTAAGTTTGTATCTCTTACTTCTACTTCTAATTCTACATCATAAGTATTACCTGTAGATGTTATTGTTTCAAGAAATTTATCATAATTAGCTTCTGTTATCTTACCTGTTGTTCTTGCTGTATCTACAAATTCTGTTGTTGCTGTTTTTACTGCTAATTGAGATACATCATCTGTTCTATCAGCTATTGTCATTAGTGGAAATACAAACATTAAAATTGCTGCTAATGCTATCGCAATTACTGTTATTAAAGTATCGCTCATATTATCTCCTCCTTTTTTTACAATTAATACTTATAATGTAAAATATTTTACATTAATATTATCTTCGTTCAAACGTATATGTTATAACTCTTAATTCACGTTTATTAACATCTGAAATTTCGGCTGGGTTATCTTCCTCATCTTTTCTCATATTTAAACGATTTCCATCTGCATCCGTTCTATCTTCCATATAATATGTTCCAAGTGTTTCCTTTATTTTGTAGTTAGATACATATTCTTTAAGTTTTGCATACAGTCCTGCTGAAGGTAAGTCTCTATGATTAGCTCCTCCAAAAATATTATCAGCAGGTTTATGGTATACAATTGCATCTAAAAATTCTTTCGCATTATCTTCTCCACTAGTATCTTTACCTTTATCTAATTTATATACATTTCTATCTTCTGTTTTTATTTTATATAAGTAATATTCATCTGGAAAACCTGGTACTGCTGTATCCCCTCTTTTTGTTTCAAATACAATTTTGTAACTTTCGCTAAATGTTCTGTATATTGTTGGTATTATTGTATCAATTCCAACATATCTCTCAGTATCAGTTGATTTTCTATAATAAAATCTGTCTTCCATTGTTGAGTACTCTCTATCTGAATATTCAACTAATGTCCCTATTGCAGTTCTTGCTTGTGTAAAAGATAGCATAGCTATGGAAAGTGCCATCACAAATAGTAAGACTGACCCTGCCATTTTTAGTGCTTCTACTGCATTTTCCATAGTATACCTCCTTTAATTTATTCATTACATTATGTTGATGATTTCTCTGAATATTTTATATTGTTTATCCTACCATTTGCACCATATTCCATTTCTACCTTATATGTTTTTGTAGTATCTATTCCTGACGTTGTTATAGAATCTGAACCATTTACTTTAACTGTTGCTGAATTATTTTTATGATTGTCATCTGCATTGCTTGCTATTGCTTCACTAACCATTGTTTTTACTACTGATCCTTTTCTATCCCCTTCATATTTTAGAAATTGTGAATTAAATGTTTCTATTTCTGCCTTTGACATTCCACTGTTATTTACAGTATCTTGTGCTTGACTGAATATCATAATTCCTAAAGAAATTAATAATATAGCTAATAGTATAGCACCTGCTATAATTAGCGCTTTTGATGCATTCTCCATAATATCTCCTCCTTTATGTTTTATTTAATACATTTATTAATTATAAGTAATGGCATTTATTCTACCATTATCTCCATATGCCACTGTTACCGTATATGTTTTAGTAGTGTCAATATCTGATGTTGTTATAGCAGTACCAGATTTAGTATTTACTGTCACTGTTGCTCCATTATTTTTATGATTATCATCTGAATTACTTGCTATTACTTCATTTACCATTGTTTTTACTACTGAACCTTTTCTTGTTCCCTCATATTTTAAAAATTGAGCATTAAATGATTCTATCTCTGCCTTTGACATACCACTATTATTTACTGTATCTTGTGCTTGGCTGAAAATCATAATTCCTAAAGAAATTAATAATATAGCTAATAATATTGCACCTGCTATAATTAGCGCCTTTGATGCATTCTCCATATTACATCCCTCCTTTCATTTGTAATTTAATTTATTTACATTTTTACTAAACTTTAATTTATTTAGTAACATTAATAACATAATTTATTCTGTAACTTGTTCAAATCTCATATACTTTATTCTTCCTGTTGATTTATGATATTGAACTTCGCTACACCTAAATGTAATTCCCCTATAATTTTGAACAAAACTTGCTATTCCAGCTTGTCCTATTCGCTCTATTGCATATGTTACATCAACATCTGTAAATGTTATATCCATTTTTATTGAATTTTCATTATTTTCAATAAATTCGCCTTTATCATTTTTAGGAATTTCATTTTTTTCATTTGTATTTAATACTCTATTCATTATTGTTGCTAGTTCTTGTCCTATCATCTCTTGGTCTTTTTTTATATCGAATTGAGCATTCTCTTTTTGCAATGTTCTATTTGTTGCTATTTGGTTCAAATATATGTAAGCAACTGTAGATACTATTGCTATTATTATAATAAAAAATATTGCTATTTTCTTCATTGTAACTCCCTATTTTATTATAGCATTTTTTTGTCGTTTTTTCAAGTATTTTCAATTTTAGTTTAACGAACTGTATTTCAATTTTAGTTTAACGAACTGTACTAAATTGGATTTTTGAGATCCTTCCGGTTGTCATGATATTCTGCCTTAGTGCATTCATATTTAACCTTTGGTACTACTGTGGGTTCCCCATTTTCATCTGTTGCCGATTCAACATCATTATTTGTTGTTATTAACTCTAGTTTTTTTTCTTCGTTAATTGAAGTTATATCACTATTATTTAATGATATTTCTATTTTATAATCGCTTTCAAACACTCCATCATTTTGATGTTCTTCATTATTTTCTTTTGCTAAGTTAACTAATGAAATAATTTGGTAAATCGTTACATCTTTTCTTCCAACATATACATTAAATTGTGCATTAAATTGTGTTAATTGATTTGATGTTATTCTATCATGTATTACTGATGCTTTCCCACCAAAATCAATAAATAAGTATACAGCTAATGATAAAATAAGTATTCCAATTAAAACTCCACCTGCCATTATCAATGCTTTTGATGCATTCTCCATATCTTCCTCCTAATTATTTATGTCAAAATACATTTTACTAATTCTGTTATCCAAATTTTTATATTCTATTTTATCTGATAGACATTTAAATTTCAAATTTTGTTTCTTTGCATCATCAATAGTTCTAAAACCATTTGGAGTTAAAAATTTATTATAATCATCATTACTTAGACCTGCTTTGTTCTTTAGTAATGCTTCATTTATGTTATGCTCAATTTTATATTCTGGGTGTTGAGCATTATTGCTTTCTATCTTATTATAAACACTTTTGAGTTCCATCAAAGTCAAGTTGTCTTTATTATAAGGCTCAAACTGATTGTTAAATTGTGCAATTTGGCTATTTTTAGTTTGCGCATCATTAGTATTCTGATAATCTTGCAAGCTTGTGAACATCATAATAAGTGCTCCCAAAATTAGTAATGCTATTAAAATTCCCCCTGCCATAAGCAGGGCTTTTGATGCATTTTCCATAAATTCCTCCTATTCTATAATGCTGACATAGAAGCAAATGAGTTTGACATACTTGTTAATCCTATAAATACTAATGGTATAATTAAGTATCCACAGAACATTGCAATCATTGGAGTAAATCCAATTCCTTTTCCTATCATACCTTTTCTTTTGATTAATCTTTCGTTTGATTCTTTACGTTTTTCTTTGTAATAGTCTCTTTCTGAGTCTAATTCATCAAAGGCATCTCTAATTGGTATTTTTTCTACTGCTGCTTGTAAGCTTTCTATTATTCTGATTAATGGCTGATAAGAAACTTCTTCTTTCATAGCTTCTAGAGCTTCCCAAGCTCCTGCTTCATAGTTGTTCACACATCTTGTAATTTGTGGTCTGAATATGTTTGAATATCTTTCTAGCCAGTCTAGTATAATTTCAACATTTCCCCTTTCAATTCTCATAAGCATTAATATAATTGTCTGGAATTGCATTACTTCGTCTTCCATTTCTAGCTTTCTCATTATTACTTGGAACATTAGTAATCCGATTGGTGACATATATCCAACTAGTGCGAATGCTATTGCTAGTAAGATTTCGAACCCTTGTAGGTATTCTGTATTAATTATTGCTAGTTTGTCTTCTACAATTCTTCTTGCAGTTTCTGTAATTTCATCATCTGCCATATCTTCTTCATAGTATCTTGATCTTCTAAATGCTAATTCAACATCTGCTGTTGTAGTGTCTAATTTTCCTCTAAACATATCTAGGAAATAATTGTCCATTTCGGTTATTTCCATAGCCTTTTTCCTGTCTTTATCTGTTAAGTCTCCTATTATATTATAGTCTGTTGTCGGCTCTGTATATATGTAATTTATTGCAACCGAGTGCAATTGTGCAAATAGTATAATTGATGCAATAAATGTTACAATACATATTGTTAATCTATTTACATAGAGCCATTCCATTTTTAGGTGTGATGCTGAGTCTTTTAGCATTTGTTGTATTTTTTTGTATTCTTTTGTTCCTTCTTTTGGTATAAATAAGTCTACAAATTTTTTGATTATTTTCTTGCTGTATAGTCTTTGTTGCCATGGGTTTTCTGTGTTTCTTGTGTTCATTGCTGTTGACCCATTGTCTTTTAATTTTCTAACTAATATGTAACACATAACAGTAATTAGTATTATTAGTATTTGAACTATTAATCCTGGTTTTCCTTCATACCAACTTTGTGTGAATGAGAAGTTTGATATTGACCAAGCTTTTAATGGCTCTAGTAGCAATACTGGTACTACTGATATTACTGATAAACTTTGAAATACATAGTTTAATTTGTCTCTTTTTAAAATTTCTAGTTGCATTTCTTGTGTTATGTTGTTTATATTTTTTAAGTATAATGATGCTCCGTCTACTTTTCTGTCACCAAATTCTTTTGTTAGGTATGATACTCCAGCAAATTCTTTTAAGTAACTGTTTGGAGCTATGTCGTAATATTTTTCTAATTCGTTTTCAGGGTCATCTGATATTAATATTTCGTATATCTTTTCCCCTTGTCTTGATACTTCTTTCTCGTCATCTTGTGATACTTGATATATTGCTTCTTCTACCATGTTAAATTCATGGTATGCGTGTCTTATTTCTGAAAAGAATTCTATTTGTTGTTTTAATATGTTATTGTCTATTTTATCTACTGAACCGTCTATGAATGTGTCTACCATAAATAGTTCAAAGATTAATAAAATTGACATTAATAAGTAGTTTGAAGATGTTATTGCTATTGTTACTATCATTAGAGGTACTATTATTGCGATTGCTATTGTAAGAATTTTTGCTGTACCTTTTCTTGTGTTGTATTCGTCGTCTATATTTATTATTTCTAGTCTTCTTCTTATTTTTAATACATATCTTTTTAGAAATGGTATTTTAATGTAAGATAAATATAGTTTTTGTAATAATACTTCCATTGAAAATCTTCTGTCTTTTGTTCCTTCTTGTAGTTGCTTTATTTTTTTGTATTCGGATTTTTGCATTTTCTTAGATAATATTACATAAATAAGTATTATTACCACAAGGGCAGCTACTGCTCCACCCATCATATAGACTAATATTTGATTGTTCACTTAAAAATAGCACCTCCCTTTGTATAGGCATTAAATTTCATTTTTCTTTTTTCTTCCTCTTCTTTTTGGTTCTTCTGTTGTTGCTGATACTTCTACTGTTTCTTTGCGTGAATATGCTTTTCCCCAATGTTTTTTAACAAATTCATCAAATTCTGCAAGGTCTGTGTCGTCCATATTTAGCCTCATTTCGCTTAGGTTTTTGTCTGTTATTGGGTTTGTTATTATATATTCTCCGTCAACATATTCTAATATGTTTCTGTGTATGTATAATTGTCTGTCTGTTACTTTTTCAAAATATCTTGTCGCATTGTCAAAGAATTTGTCAAATTTTCCTTCTAGTGTTTTTTCTTTTCTGTGGTCAAATGTATATTCATTTTTTTCTTCGATTGGTATACATTCTGTTATTCTTTCTACATATCTTTTTCCTCTAAAGTCTTTTGTTAAGTGTATGTCAAAGTTTAATACTTGTACAACTTGCTCTTCTGCTGTTTTTTCGTTTTTAAATACTCCTGCTCTTAACATTGAGTTTCTTAGTGCTGTTACTAAGTTTGGAAATGTCTTTGCGTGGTGAGTAAATAGTGTAAATTTAGATGCAACTTGGGCTGCTTGTATCATCCAAGATGCTACGGGGTCTGTTGCAACCTCTCCGGATTATATTAACAGAACCGTCAGTTTTCTTTTGAACGTCTAGACCTTCTTGTCCTGAGATTGTATCTGTTTCACGGAATGTTAATATGTTTCTTGTTGGGTATATTTTTCTTAAGTGAAGCTCGAATGCTGTTTCCTGAACACGGATGTTCATTGTTTCATATATGTTTTCAATCATTCCCATAAGCATTGTTGTTTTACCACAACCTTGCTCACCAGTGATTGATATAATTCTTGCTCCTTTTACTAAGTATTTTAATAATTCTATTGATTCTAGTGAACCTGGTTCTCCTTTGAACCATTGTTCAAGTGTTGAACGTTTTACGTCAAACTTTCTTACAAAGAATGCCCATGTTTCAGAGAAACTTGGTCTTACAACAACAACACGTGAACCATCTTTCATTTCATTGATTTTGTATCCATTTGTGTCTGATAATTGTCCTGGGTTGTTGTATTTATATATGTTTTGACATACTCTTTTTAGTTCTGATTCTGTTCCAAATGATAAAAATGCTAATCTTATTGATTTACCTTGGAAGAATATCCATATACTGTCACATGCTCTTGGAACTTTGTGTTCTGCTATTTGATCTAGGTAGTCTGCATCACTTTGTGCTACTTGGCTTAGAAAACTTTCTGGAAGTCCAGATACACCACCAGATACACCGTCTATATTCATATCTCTTACTTCGTCTATGCTGCTATAACCTTTATAGTGTTGGTATATTCTTTGTACTATTACACTTAGCTTGTCTGAGAATGATAACATTACATTTTCTGTTTCATATATATCCTCAATTTCTTTGCTTGTTATAACGTAAGATGGTTTTGTTTCTCCTTCAACATATTTTAATTCTGCTAAATTGTATTTTTTAATTAATTCTGTTAATGCTTCATATCCAAATTCTTTTTTGTATGCATATATTAGTATGTCAAATTTGTCTTGTGCTGTTAAAAGTGATGGTATATCAAATGGAATTGCTTTTGATATATTACTTTCTGTTACTCCATATTCTTTTTGTAGTATGTCGAATATTAATTCTTTTACGTATTTTTTATCGTTAACGTCTCCATATGTACATCCTTTTAAAGCTTTTTTCAATTCGTATTTTTTGTTCTTTCTTCTTTTTAATTCTTCTTCTGAAAGACCAATATCATATAAGTTTATTTTTGTTATTTCATCTAGTCTCTTCTTTACGAATTCTGTCATCTTTTCGATTGTGTAGGTTTTGTCATCTACTTCTATTAGTGTTTCTACTTCTGCTGTTTTTTTCTTTTTTATGACATATGTTACTGCATATGCAGCAATTCCTAACACCGCGATGATTAGCACAATGTTCATTATTGTCATTTAAAGGTTCCTCCTTACATTTTCATTGCTAAGTCTTGTATCCTATATATTATGTTGTCATCAGCTCTTTTTACTTCTGATAGAAATATTACATTTCTATCTTCACTGTCTATTACTTTTTTCATTTTAAAGAATAAATCTACTACGTCTGCTTCCTCAGCCGCTTCAAAAAACAGTGTATTGTATGGTATTGCTATTACCTGATTTTTTTCGTTTAAGTATCTTGAAATATTTTTTGTATTATATTTTGAGAATTTGTCATATCTTCCTATTGATATTATTGTTTTTTTTGATTTTAATATTGGCTTTTCTTCTCTTATTTTTATAAATTCATTAATGCTTGATAGTCGTTGTCCTATGTTTGCTACTATTACATTTGATTTGTTTAATATGATTTCTTCTATATCATTTCCTAGTTCTTTATCTAAGTCCACTAATATTAAATCATAATATGAATTAGCTATTGTTATTATCTCAGAATATGATTTTTTTAGTTCTTCATATTCTGTAGCATTTCCTTTAAAACTTTGTAATACTTCTAGTCTGTCTTTTAATACTACTTTTGTATAATTTTTTATATCTTCTGGTTCTAATTTATTGCTTCTCATTGCTTTTATTATTCCTGTTATGCCATCTTCTAACCCTATGTTAGTATTTGGACCAAATAGTCCACGATTTTTTTTACGTGTTACTTGTTTCCAAAAGCAATTGTCTAGCGTTTTGTCTTGATATCCTGTTGAAATAATGAGTATTTTATAGTTGTGTTCTATTGCCATATGTGTTCCAATAGCTGCCACTGCTAATGTTTTTCCTGTTTGTTCTTTTCCATTGCTCCAAAATGTTACAATTGACATCTTACACTCCTCTTTCTATTATTTTTATCGCTCTCCTTGTTGCACTCGAATTTTCATTCCCTAAGATTTCATCTGCTAAATACTCTAACCCGTCTTTATATGCAATACTTAATCTTTTAAATTTTATTTTTGCCACTCTTTGATTTTCTTGTATTGCGTATAAATCTGCTGTTTCAAATGGGAAATATAATCTTTGTTCGTTCCATGCTATTTTATATCCTAATGAAAGAAAATTTAAATAATCATCTTCTTCTTTGTCACTTGTTCTAGAAAACAATACTTTCGTTAAGCTTATCACTCTGTCTAACCTAGCAAAGATTTCTAGTCCTTTTTTTAGTGAGTACACATCGAATGAGGTTACAAAATAGTTTTTTTGTGATTCTTCTAAATTGTAGTTTTCAAATCCTTTTGGATTGTCGGTGTCTATCAATGCAAAGTCATACTCTAGGTCTTGCCCTTCGGTAAGACCTAGGTATTTTTTTATATCTTCTGTGTTAGAGAAACCAACAGCTATATCAATTTCTTCATATTCTGTTACATATTTTATTGTAGGGTTTATTGCTGGTATCACATATCTTGCTTTTTGGTTTGTTGTTGCATCAATTACTAATACTTTTTTCTTTAATGTTGTTAGTATCTTAGCAACATATATGATTAAGTCTATTTTGTCGTAGGCGCCTATAAAGCCTATTTTTTTCATATGTATTTTCTCCTTCTTTCTTTATTGTGCAGTTGTGCCTGTTGTTGGTGTAGCTAATGATTCTACATATTCTTTTCTTGTGTTTTTAGAGTTTGTTACACTTTCTTCCATTTTTGTTTGTAAGTTTGATTGTGTGTCTATATTTTCGTTGTTTAGTTGTCCATTTATATTGTTTCTTATTGCTACACTACCTTCTCCACTATATCTGCTTGCTATTTCGTTCATTGATTTTTCAAGTATGTTTGGATCGTTTCTTAATTGTGTAAGTGTTTCACTATTTACTATATATGTTGGTGTTGCTGCTTTTTGCATTCCTGGGTCTGTGTATTTATTTGCATATATTTTACTTCCTGGTATTTTCGCTGCTTCTATTATTGCACAACTCATATGTAATATTTCTTCTTCTGATAAGTTTGCCCAGATTGTATCAATTGAGTCCATACCAGCTATGTTTGGTATTTCAACTTCTTTTTTAGATACTACTATAAAGTCTTGTCCGTTTGGGAACATAACTCTTATATCTATGTAATCTCCTGTTGTGATATCTACTGGTAATACTACTATGTTGTATTCTTGTTTTCTGATGTCATCTTGTACTGGGTTGTCAGCTCTTGTTATTAAGTCTTCTGTTAATACAGTATTTGCATTTAAGTCTACTTTTGCTACTAGTGGTACACTGTTTAATTCTATATATTCTTTTTCATTTCTTACTTCAATATAGTATTGTTCTGTTTCATCCTCTTGTTTTACTTCATATTCACTTCCATTACGTTTTATGTATAATTTATATATTCCATTGTCGCCTTTTTCGTTTGTTTTTATATATATTTCGTTTCCTTCTTTATCTTGCATTTTCCATGTTTCGATTATGTCCATATTGCTTGTTGCATTTGCTGGAACGAATTTTTTGTATACACTTTCTTTAGTTAGCATATCACTTGTAATTACTTGTCCTGATTTAACATCATTTTTCAAGACATATACACTTACCATTTCTAATTTTTCTTGTTTTTCTTCTTGCATTTTGTTCATAAGTTGTAATACTAATACTGCTATAACTGCTCCTGATATTACTAACATTAGTAGCATTCCTAATAAAAATGAATTTCTTGCTTTTCTTTGCATTGGATTTGTTGCCATCACAAATTCCTCCCTTTATTTTATTTTATATTTTTAACAAATAATCATTTACTTTATTTTATAACAATTAGTGTGTAAAATCAACCATTATCGACAACTGTAATTAAAAGTTAATACCATTGTAATATTTTTGTAATATTTGTGCTACACCATCTTCATTATTAGCTGGAGCAATATCATTTGCAACATCTGTAACCACTGGAGTACTGCCCTTCATGGCAATTCCTAACCCTGCATTTTCTATCATCTTTTTGTCGTTAATATTATCTCCAATTGCTATTACTTCTTCTTGCTTTATTCCTAATTTTTTTATCAAAAATTCTATTGCATTCCATTTATCAACATCTGCTAGTGAAATTTCTGTGTAATAGTATTCTATTGGCACATCTTCTGTCCCTTGTTTTATCATTTTTCTTGACATGTGAGACACTTCCAAAATCTCTATATCACTTATTTTTCTTAATTTTCTTATTATTGAATTAAAAACTATTTTATTCTCGTCACATATTGTAATTTTTAGAAAATTTTCTTCTTTCATATTTTCTACATATTCATACATATTTTTTACAATACTAATATTAGTTTTTTTATTATCTTCTTTTTTTAGATTTTCTTTGTGGTAATACAAAACATTGTGTTTTAGTGCTGTTGCAAGTATGGTTTTATCAGTATATACATTGTATGATATGCTATTTTCTTCGCATATTTTTATTACTTCTAATACTTTTTGTTTTGTCATATTTTTTTTGTATATTATTTCATCTTTTTCGATATCATAAATAATAGCACCATTTCCTGCTATAAAATATTTTTCACTTCCAATTTCTTTCGCTATTGTTTTTATCGAATCTATTGGTCTTCCTGACGCTATTATTACTTCTGTTCCTTGTGCTATTATTTTTTTTATTGTGTTTTGTGTGTTTTCTGTTACAACACCATAATTATTTAACATTGTTCCGTCTAAATCTATTGCTACTAATTTATACATATTTCTATCTCCTCCTGTCCATTTGGGGACGTTTCCTTTTGGACATTTTGTCCATTTTGGGACACTTCTTTGTTATTATATATTTAATCTTTTTAAATTGCAATTTATTTTTGCTAAAAATTTCCTGTTTATTTTTTCTGTTTTTTGCAGATTATAGTATTAGAAAAAGCAAAGGTTTTTTCTGATATGTAATATTACAGGAGGTGAAAAAACAATGGCAAACTCAAGTAACAAAAAATTAGTTCCAGAAGCTATGACTGCTTTAGATAAATTCAAATATGAAGTAGCTAGTGAAGTTGGTGTTAACCTAAAAGACGGATATAACGGTGATATATCTGCAAGAGACGCTGGAAAAATCGGTGGACAAATGGTTAAAAAATTAATAGAACAAGCTGAAAGAAACATGAAATAGTTAAACTTTTAGATTGAACTTTTTAGTCAGAACACGCAGGAAGTTAAATTTTGTTTTTATATATTTTTATAAATACATAAAGGCAGGATTTGATTTCCTGCCTTCTTTTTGATGTTTTTAAGGTCTGTCCCCAAAAACACCCTTTTCACTTATTACGCTTCTGGTTCTACTAAACCGTAATTTTTTCCGTCTTTTAATCTATGTACAACATTTACTTTTCCTGTTTCAACATTTATAAATGCTAGGAAATTGTGTGTTGGTTTTTCTTGTAATTTTAAAACTGCATCTTCTGGTAGCATTGGTTTGATTTCATAGTATGATGTTTTTACTATTTCATCTTTTATTTCAGTTTCTTGTTCTTTTGCAACTTCCATTGTTCTTATTGATGCGTCTTTCATCATTTTCTCTCTTTTTGTTTTTGCTTTTCTTATTTGCCCTTCTAATATGTCTATATCTTTATCAATAGATGCATACATATCTTTGTCTTCTGTTACTGCTCTGTATTTTTCTCCATTTGCTGTAACATAGATTTCTGCTATTTGCTCATTTTTTTCTGTTCTTAAAGTAACGTCTGCTTCTGCATCTTCGAAATATTTATCTATTCTGTCTAATTTTCTTTCTACATAATCGTTGATTGCTTCTGTTATCTTTAGTTCCTTTCCTGTTATTTTTATTTTCATAAAAATCGCTCCTCTCTTTTTCGTTTTTCTACATAGATTATATTTTTATTATATACATTAATTTTTCTATTGTCAACTTTTATTTAAAATCAACACATAGACACCCACGGCAAAAGGTCAGGAGTTGGGAAGGAGTGTCCCCAGTGGCAAAAAATTGCCAAAAAGGTCCGTCCCTACTGGCAATTTTCTAATACTCTTTTTCAAGTTTTTCGTTAAAATAAATCTTTGTTACCAACTTAAATTCTTCCAAGGCCTCATCCTTCAAATTAAAAGAATACAACTTTTTAGGAGGTGCTGTAACTGTATACTTTATTGCATTAAGAGCACTTTGGCTTATCGCAATCGCACTCGTATCCTGTTTTCCACATACTTTGCATTTAAGTCCATTATCTTTTATACTAAAATATGCTAATTCTTCTTTTTCTCTGCAATTTGTACATTCTTGTATCTGTGGTGTAAATCCTAATATGCATAACAAACGCAATTTAAAGACACCTAATACCATATCTAAATTTTTATCTGTCTCAGATATTGTATATAGTGTATTTAGCAACAATTGTAATATTTTATAACAATTTTGATTTTCGTGTGTTACGTCTTGCACGATTTTGTTTATATGTACTGCATATTGCAATTTATCTAGGTCTATTCTAAGATTATAAAATACTTCTATTGGTTCTACTGAATTTATATGATATGTTTGTGAACCTTTGTATACCAAATATTCTCCAAAGCTGAATATCTGTGTTCCGGCCAAAAGAGCACTTTTAGGTCTTCTTGCTCCTTTGGCGACACACGATATTTTTCCAAGGTTTGGAGTTAATATTGTTAGCATTTTGTCAAAGTCACCTACATTACTTTCTGATAATACTATTCCATTTATTTTCGCATTTGACATTGTCTTCCTCTATTCCTTTTTCTAGGTTTTCTATTTGCCTTAATTCCATAAAAGCATTGATATCACCTGTATTTTTAAATGTTTCCCATGCTATTTTTTTAATCATAAGTCATACTCTCCTTTGCTTAAAGTTTTACCTTTAATTTTATCTTTTGCCTTTTTATTGTTTTTTATACAATTATATTATTTTAATTTAAATTTGTTAACAATAGAGTCATTTGATTGCCAGTCTGGTTTTACTTTTACCCAAGTTTTTAAGTTGATTTTCAGTCCGAAGTTTTCTTCCATATCTATTCTAGCGGCTCTTCCTATTCTTTTTAGCATTTCTCCGTTTTTCCCTATAATAATTCCTTTATGTGATTCTCTTAAACAATAGATTGTTGCTTCTATGTCATATATTTCTTCACCTTTTTTGTTTTTTCTTTGTTTCATTTTTTCCACTTCAACATAAATTCCGTGTGGCACTTCGTCTTGCAATAATTTCAATGCTTTTTCTCTAATTGTTTCTTCTGCCAATTGTCTTAATGTTTGGTCTGTGTATTCTTCTACATCATAATATGCTGGGCCTGGTTTGAGATTTTTTTCTATTTCTTCTAATATGATTTCTTTGTATTTTAAATTTGTTGCAGATATTGGAATTACTGCTTCAAAATTGTATTCTTTGCTATAAAGTTCTATTAAGTTTAGTAGCTTTTCTCTTTTTACTAAATCTATTTTGTTAATAATTAGTATTGTTTTTCTTTTTGCTTCTTTTATTTTTTCTAATATGATGCTATCTCCCCTGCCTATATCTTCGCTTGTCGCTTCTATTAGAAATAATACTACATCTGCGTCTGCTAGGCTTGTAAATGATGTTTCTACCATTGTTTCATTAAGCTTGGTTTTGGGTTTGTGTATTCCTGGTGTGTCTGTAAATACAATTTGACTGTTTTCTCTGTTGACTATTCCTTTTATTGCTGTTCTTGTTGTTTGTACTTTATTTGCTATTGCTGCTACTTTTTCTCCTACTAGTAAGTTTACTAGTGTCGATTTTCCTACATTTGTTCTTCCTATTAGTGTTACAAATCCTGATTTAAATTCTGCTTCTTTCATTTTTACTCCTTGTTTTTTGTTTTTATATGTTTATATTATACACCATTTTTTTGCTAAATTTGTAGAATTTACAATATTTTTTAAAAAACTTTTTGGGACAGGCCAAAAAAGTCTCAACAACTTTTCTTTCCCGTCCCAATTTTTTTGGCTGATGTTTTTTTGCTCAGTCTCCAAATACATCACGCATATGCTTGACGTTTTTTAAAGCTAAGTAGATTTGTAATTTCGTTTTCTGTATTTTTAGCTTTTTTAGTTTTCTTTGCTCTTTCTTGTTCAAGTTCTCTTTTTTGTTTTTCTGCCATAGATTGACAGATTGCTTTTTGATAAGTAAAGTGTGTGTCTTGTGCTATTTTGCTCCAATTGTATTCATTTCTAACTTTATTTTTTGCTTTTTTAGTAATTTCGCTACAAAGTTTGTGGTCATATAATAATTCTAATATAGAGTCTGCTATTGAATTTGGATTTCCACAATATGCTTTCATTCCATTTACTCTATGTTCTACTATTTCGTTTAGTCCTCCGATATCTGATACTACTATTGGATTTTCTGATAGCATTGCTTCTAATGCTACTATTCCAAATGGTTCATATGTGCTTGGGAATACTGCTATATCTGCTGCTTTGTACATTCTTTGTACATCTTTTCCGTTCATATATCCTGCAAAGTAGACTTTATTTCCTATGCCCATTGCATTTACTTGGGCTTTTAATTCGTCCATCATTCCGCCTTTTCCGCATATTACTAGTTTTGTGTCATGATATCCTGCAAGTATTTTTGGCATTGCTGATATTAAGTGTTGTATTCCTTTTTCATATACTAATCTTCCCATAAATAGTATGATTTTTTCATTGTCCATTGCGTATTTTCTTCTAAAGTTGTAATCTCTTTCTATTCCATTAAATAGGCTTAGGTTTACTCCATTTGGTATTACATTTATTTTTTCATATGGTAGTCCAAATAGCCTTTGTAGTTCACCTTTCATGTAGTTACTGTTTACTATTACTTCTGCTGATTCGTATGTTAGCATCCATTCTGTATCGTTTATGTATCTTTGTTGTTCGTCATGTATTCCGCTGTTTCTTCCTGCTTCTGTTGCATGTATTGTTGATACTATTGGTATGTTGTATGAATTTTTAAGTGTTTTTGCTGCATATGCTACTAGCCAGTCATGTGCATGTATTACGTCGAATTTTCCTTGTTCTGCCATTACTTCGTTTGCTTTTGCTACTAAATTAAAGTTTAATTGCATTACCCAGTCTATGAAGTTGTTTGGGTTTATCATATAGTTGTCTACTCTATATACTTTTACTCCTTTATCATCTTCAAAATATGGTGCATCTCCGTCTTTGTATGTGATTACTGTTACATCGTGTCCGTCTTTTAACAAAGTTCTTGATATATCATATACTACTCTAGCAATTCCTCCTACTACTCTTGGGGGATATTCCCATGTTAACATTAGTATTTTCATTGATATACTTCCTTTCTCTTTTTTACATTTTCTTTTGTTTTTTGACATTTTTTTCATTTTTCTATATTCTATACAAAAAATCAAAAAAAGTAAATGCTTTTTTTAAAAACATTTACTTTTTTTCTAATTTTTTGTTATTCTTGTCCTTGTTCTTGGTCATTTACTTCTTGAAAGTCTTGATTTCCTTGGTTTTCTCCGTCATTGTTTTGTTCTTCACCATTTTGCTCGTTATTGTTTTGTTCATTGTTGTTTTGCTCTTCTCCAGAATTTTGCTCATCATTATTTTGTTCATTATCATTTTCTTCTGTTTGTTGTTGGTTTGTTTGTGGTCTTGTGGTTGAGTTTTGTTCATATGCTCTAGGATTTACATCTATTTGATTTAAGTATTCTTCTGCATCCATTTCTTGGTCATTTGCTCTTATATAATAGTGTTTTTCTCCTCCGTCAATTGTCATATAAATATCGTCTGCAACTGGTCCACTAAACAATTCTTCCCCAATACTATTTAACAATGTGTATTTTTTGTCTTTGCATGCAACAATTACGTTGTAATCTGGAATTACTAACAAGCTTAATGCGTTTCTGCTGCTCGTTGCTGTATATCCTAAGCTGTCATATTGATAATCTACTAGTAAATTACCTTTTGTATCGTATAGTCCCCATTTTCTGTCTTTTCTTGCTGGTATTAAGTTTTCTGCTAATATATATTTGTTTTTAATTCCATTTTCTTTAAATCTTGATATGTCTACACCTATTTCGTCATTTTCTATATATATTATTACTTTTCCTCTAAAATCTAGAACTCCATATTTGTTGTCTTTTTTTGCCACATATAGTCCTGCATCTAGGTCTAACAATTCTATTGAATCATATATTAATTGTATTTTTGTTTCTCTATTTTTTGACATAACTCCAACTTTGCCATTGTCTTCTACTAGAAAATCTCCACCTTCTCCTACACTTGAAAGATATGTTATGTTTGAGTATTTTACTTCTAGTATTGATTTTCCTTCTGTATCTAATACTCCTACTCTTTTATTATTATTTGTTACTACTAACATATTTTTTAATATTGCTTTTTGATTTGCAAATTCTTCACTTATTCCTACATAACCCCAATTTAATACATATGGATTATAGAAATTTACTAAATATGGTAGTGTAAATATTTGTACTGTGTTTCTATCTTCATTATATTGAAAGCTTACATTAAAGGCTTTTTCTATCGCATCTGCTGATGCGTATAATTCTCCACCTATTGCTTTTACTGCTTCTTTTGAGTATACATATTCATAGTTTTCTGCTCTTGCATTTAGGTCTAATTTATATATCTTTTTAGAATTTAATTCAAAGTTTGCTACTTCATTTTCGCTTTCTACATAGCATTTACTATTGCTTTCTGATTTTTCAAAGTATTCCCCATTATAGCTGTTATATCCTAAATAACTTGCTATCTTTTTTATTGGTGCATATACTGTTCCATTTTCAAATACTAGCATTTTCTTTACGTCATTATTGGCATTACCATCAAGGCTTACTTTTAATTCTTGTCCTTTTATATATGCCATGTATGATACTATTCCTATTATAATAACTACCACTAATATTATTGCTGCTAGTACAATTCTTATTGCTGTTTTTTTATTTTTTTCTTCCTTTGTTTGGAAGCTTTCTTCAATTAAATTCATTTTTTATACCCCCTAATTATTTAGTATAACCATACTTTTTATAGAATTCATCTCTAAAAGTCCCTAAATTGTCATTCTCTATTTCTATTCTAACTCTTTCCATTAAATTAGTCAAGAACCTTAGGTTATGAATTGACAATAATCTTACTCCTAAAATTTCATTTGCTTTAATCAAATGCCTTATATAACCCCTTGTGTAGTTCTTACAAGTATAACAATCACATTCTGGGTCTAGTGGTGTCCAATCTCTTTCATATGTTGCATTTCTTACTACTACTTTTCCATGTGATGTCATAGCTGTTCCATTTCTTGCTATTCTTGTTGGCAATACACAGTCACACATATCGATTCCTGCAATTGCCGCTTCTATTAAATAGTCAGGTGTTCCTACTCCCATTAAATATCTAGGCTTTTCTTTTGGCATAAGTGGAGTTGTATATCTTAATATATCCAAAAATTCTTCTTTTGGCTCTCCTACACTAATTCCACCAATTGCATATCCTGGCAAATCTAAATCTATTAAATCTTTTGCACTTTGTTCTCTTAAATCTTTATAAAATCCACCTTGTATAATTCCAAATAATGCTTGTTTATCAACTGTTTTATGTGCTTCTTTACATCTTTTTGCCCACCTCGTTGTTCTTTCCATAGAATTTTTTGTGTATTCATATGTTGAAGGATATGGACAACATTCGTCAAATGCCATTATGATGTCTGCTCCTAAGTCTTCTTCTATTTCCATTACTGATTCAGGTGTAAAAAAATGTTTGCTTCCGTCTAAATGTGATTTAAATTGAACTCCTTCTTCATTGATAGTTCTTAAATCTCCTAAACTAAAAACTTGAAATCCTCCACTATCAGTAAGTATCGGTCTGTCCCATTTCATAAAATTATGAAGTCCACCTGCTTCTTTTACAATTTTGTTTCCTGGTCTTAGGTATAAGTGGTATGTGTTTGATAGTATTATTTGTGCTTTTACTTCTTCTTTTAGTTCTTCTGGTGTCATTGATTTTACTGTTGCTTGTGTTCCTACTGGCATAAATATTGGTGTTTGTATGTCTCCATGTGGTGTGTGTATTATTCCTCTTCTTGCTCCTGTTTGTTTGCATTCATGTAGTAGTTCATAGGTTACTGCGTTTTTCATCTTTCTTCTCCTTCTTGTTCAAATTATATCAGCTATCTTACTTCGTTAAAAATTATAAAAAGTGCAGTCACATATCTACATATGCTCCTTTACTTTTTATAATTTTTGCCTAGTAATATAACTAATCTAATTTGAACATATAGTTATTTTATTAACATAGCGTCTCCGAAACTAAAAAATCTGTATCTCTCGTTCACGGCTTTCTTATATGCGTTCATCACAAATTCTTTTCCTGCTAATGCTGATACTAGCATTAAAAGTGTTGATTGTGGTAAATGGAAATTTGTTATTAATCCGTCTAAGCATTTGAACTTGTATCCTGGATAAATAAATATTTGTGTGTCACCTTCTGTTTCCTTTACCATTCCATTTTCATCTGCAACTGTTTCTAACACTCTACAAGATGTTGTTCCGAACTGCAATTACTCTTCTTCCTTCTTTTTTTGCAAGGTTAATTTTTTCTGCGTCTTCTTGTTTTATATAGTAATGTTCTGAGTGCATTTCATGATTTTCTACTGTGTCTTCTTTTACTGGTCTAAATGTTCCTATTCCTACATGTAGTGTTACATTTGCAATTTGCACACCTTTTTCTTCTAATTGTTTTAAAAGTTCTGGTGTAAAGTGTAATCCTGCTGTTGGTGCTGCTGCTGAACCATTGTATTTTGCATATACTGTTTGATATCTTCCTTTTTCTTTTAGCGCTTCGTGTATGTATGGTGGTAATGGCATAAGTCCTATTTCGTCTAATATTTCGTTAAAAATTCCGTTATAATAGAATTTGACTTTTCTTGTTCCACCTGGCATTACTTCTAGAATTTCTGCTTTTAGCTTTCCTTCTCCAAAGTTTACTTTTGTTCCTACATGTAATTTGTTTCCAGGTCTAACTATGCTTTCCCATATATCTCCTTCGATGTTGTTTAGTAATAAAAATTCTACTTTTGCTCCTGTTTCTTTTTGTCCATATAGTCTTGCTGGTATTACTTTTGTATTATTTCTTACTAGTACATCTCCCGGTTTTAAGTATTCTACAATGTTTTTAAATTTTTTGTGTTCTATTGTTTGATTTTTTCTGTCTAGTATCATTAGTTTTGATTCGTCTCTTTTTTCTAATGGTGTTTGTGCTATTAGTTCTTCTGGTAGTTCATAATTAAATTCTGATACTTTCAACTTTCTCTCTCCTTGTGTTTTTATTTGTTTCATTGATAACAAAGTATTTTTATTATATTTATGTTGCCTTATGTAAATTAAAGGCCTGTGTGTCTTTCAGCACAAGCCTTTTTCCTTATGTTACTATTCTTCTGTTTCAGCTTTATTTTCAGCTAAATCTTTCATACTTAAATTTATTCTTCCTTGGTCATCAATTTCTATTACTTTAACTGCAACTTTATCTCCAATGTGAAGTACATCTTCTACATTTTTTATTCTTTCTTTTGATATTTTAGAAATGTGTAGTAATCCTTCTTTTCCGTTTACTCCTAAGTCTACAAATGCTCCGAAGTTCATTATTCTTACTACTTCTCCATAGTAGATTTCTCCTACTTCTACTTCTCTTACTATGTCTTCTATCATTTCTAATGCTTGATTTGCTTTTTCTCCGTCTGTTGAGTAGATAAATACTTGTCCATCTTCTTCTATGTCAATTTTTACTCCTGTTTCGTCAATGATTTTGTTTATCATTTTTCCACCAGGTCCTATTACATCTTTGATTTTTTCTACTTTGATTGTTGTGTTTACTATTCTTGGTGCATATTCAGATACTTCTTCTCTTGGTTCTGAAATTACTGGTAACATTACATTTTGTAATATATGAATTCTTGCATTTCTTGTTCTTTCAAATGCTTCACTTATAACTTCATATGTTAATCCGTCACATTTGATATCTACTTGTATTGCTGTTATTCCTCTTTCAGTTCCACCAACTTTAAAGTCCATATCTCCGAAGAAATCTTCTAGTCCTTGAATATCTAATAACATTACATAATCTTTATCATTATCAGGATTTGTAACTAAACCTGTTGAAATTCCTGCTACTGGTCTTTTGATTGGTACACCTGCGTCCATTAATGCTAGTGTACTTCCACATATACTTGCTTGTGATGTTGAACCATTTGAAGATAATACTTCAGATACAACTCTTATTGCATATGGGAATTCTTCTTTTGAAGGTATTACTGGAACTAAGGCTTTTTCTGCTAATGCTCCATGTCCTACTTCTCTTCTTCCTGGTCCACGTGAAGGTCTTGCTTCACCTACTGAGTAGCTTGGGAAATTGTAGTGGTGCATATATCTTTTAGATTCTTCTGTGTCTATTCCGTCTAATACTTGTTCTTCACTTACCATTCCTAATGTTGCTATTGACATTACTTGTGTTTGCCCTCTTGTAAATAATGCACTTCCATGTACTCTTGGAAGTAATCCAACTTCACATGATAATGGTCTTATTTGGTCTAATGCTCTTCCATCTACTCTTTTATGTTCAACGAAAATCATTTCTCTTACACATTTTTTCTCTAATTTGTAGATTGCCTCTCCAATATCTGCTTTGTGTTCTTCGTATGCATCTTCTCCAAATTTTTCTTTGTATGTTTCTTCTATTTTTTCTGTTATTTCATCTATGTTGTGGTCTCTTACTGTTTTGTCTTCTTCTTGAACTTTTTCTTTCATTTCTTCTTTAAAGTTTGTTTCTACAAATTCATATACATCGTGGTCAACTTCAAATGATTTATATTCAAATTTTGGTTTTCCAATTTCGTTTTGAATATTTGTTATAAATTCACATATTTTCTTGATTTCTTCGTGTCCTGCTTTTATTGCATTTAACATTACGTCATCTGGAACTTCGTTTGCACCTGCTTCTATCATTGTTATTTTAGTTGGTGTTCCTGCTACTGTTAATGTTAAATCTGTTTTTTCTCTTTGAGCCTCTGTTGGGTTTATTACAATTTGTCCATCAATTAAACCTACATTTACTGCTGCTGTTGGTCCATTAAATGGTATGTCTGATATTGCTAATGCTGATGCAGCACCTATCATTGCTGCTACTTCTGGTGAATTGTCTTGGTCAACACATAATACTGTTGCAACAACAACTACATCATTTCTAAAATCTTTTGGAAATAGTGGTCTTAAAGGTCTATCAATTGCTCTTGATGTTAAAATCGCTTTGTCACTTGGCTTTCCTTCTCTTTTCAAAAATCCACCTGGTATTTTTCCTACTGAATATAATTTTTCTTCAAAATCTACTGATAGTGGGAAGAAATCAATTCCTTCTCTTGGTTCTTTTGAAGCTGTTACATTTACTAGTACACATGTATCCCCATATCTTACTAGTACACTTCCATTGGCTAGTCCTGCCATTTTTCCTGTTTCTATTACTAGCTTTCTTCCTGCTAGTTCTGTTTCATAAGTTTTAAACATATTATCTTTCTCCTTTTCATTTTTTTGCACCTATTTTATATTCGCACTCTTTGTGCTTTTTAACATTCAATTTGCGTACTTCTCTTTTCTAAGTAAGTTTAGATGGTAACCTCTATAATACATTATTTATTTTTTTATAGTGTATTATACAAGCTACTTACCTATTCTTACTTAAAATCTTAATAAAAGCCCACGCTGAATATAAGCATAGGCTCTTATTGTTAATTATTTTCTTAATCCTAATTTTTCAACGATTTCTCTATATCTGTTTACGTCCTTTTTAGCTAGGTAGTTTAATAAGTTTCTTCTTTTTCCTACCATTTTTAAAAGACCACGTCTAGAGTGATTATCTTTTTTGTGTACTTTTAAGTGTTCTGTTAATTCGTTGATTCTTTCTGTTAAAAGAGCTATTTGAACTTCTGGTGAACCAGTATCGTTTGCTTCTCTTTTATATGTTGCTATTACTTCTTGTTTTCTTTCCTTTGTCATTTTTTACACCTCCTATTTTTCTTTTTGCCTTAAACTGAGCTTAAGTTTTGGTGCTTGCCTTTAAGCTAAGTATAAGGTCTATGTTTTTTAACATATCTATTTTACTATATTTTGCCATAAAATTCAAGTCTTTTTTGAAACTTTTGGGGACAGAACAAAAAAACATCACTTAAAACTTTTTGGGACAGGCCAAAAACGTCCACGAACGAAACTTTTTTGACCTGTCCCAAAAAATCCTAAATTCTTTCATATGTTATAAATTCATAGTCTAAAGTATTTTCTTCATCTTTTATTCCTTTTTCTTTTGAAACTTCTTTCCATGTATTTTCACTAATTACAGGGAAGAACGCATCCCCTTCAAATTCTTGGTCTATTTGTGTTACATACATTTTTTTAACATATGGCATTAAAAAATTATAAATCATTGCTCCACCAATTACAAATGCCTCTTCTTCACCTTCAATTAGTTCTTGTATTTGTAATAAAGAATGCACAACTTCTACATTTTCATCTTTTACTTTGAAGTCTGGATTTTGGCTGAATATAATGTGTTTTCTGTTTGGTAATACTCTTCCTAATGATTCAAATGTTTTTCTTCCCATTATTATTTTATGCCCTGTTGTTAGTTCTTTGAAATGTTTTAAATCTGCTGGCAAGTGCCATACTAACTTATTGTCCTTTCCTATTATATTATTTTTTGCTTTTGCTACTACTATACTTAACATTTTTATTTCTCCTTTATTTTTGTTTTATTTTGCAACTGGTATTTTTCCCAATTTTATTTCTTTGTTGTAATCATAATCTTGAATTTCAAAGTCCTCTATTTTGAATTCATAAAAGTTTTTTGTTGGATTTTTTATTATTAATTTTGGATGTACGTCCATTGCTTCTGCTTCGATTAGTTTTTCTACAAGCGGAATATGTCTGTCATAAATATGACAATCTCCTATATTGTGTGTTAATGTTCCAACTTCAAGTCCTGCTACTTGTGCAAACATACATTGTAATGCTGCGTATTGCATTATGTTCCAGCCATTTGCTGCTAACATATCTTGTGAACGTTGGTTTAATATTAGATGTAGTTTTCCTTCTTTAACTAACCATTGTGTTCCATACACGCATGGCTCTAATGCCATGTCTTTTAGGTCCTCGTGATTGAATATGTTTGTCATTATTCTTCTACTTGAAGTGTCGTTTTTTAATAAGTTTAGTACGAAGTCTACTTGGTCCATTTCTTGTATTCCTTGCTTTGTTTGGAATTCGTATTTTTTACCCATTTGATATCCATATGCTTTTCCAATTGAACCTTTTTCGTCTGCCCATTGATCCCATATATGTGAGTTTAGGTCATTTATGTTGTTTGATTTTTGTTGCCATATCCATAATACTTCGTCTATTGCTCTTTTTACTGTTCCTGTGTTGTTACGAAGGGTTATCATTGGGAATTCTTTTCCTACATCATATTTGTTTGTTACTCCTATTATTGATTTGTAGTTTGCTTCTGTTCCGTCTTCCCATCTTGTTCTTACATTTGTGCCTTCTGATGTATATCCATTTTCTATTATTTCTTTACAAGTTTCTATAAAATGTTTGTCTGCTTGTGTCATTTTATTCCTCCTTGTTTTGTTTTTCTTTTGAAGTATATCACAACATTTTTTTGTTGTAAACTGTTATTTTTTACTTTTATAAATATGCAAAAAAACATTCTCGAAAAGAGAATGCTTTTGTATATTAGGTAATTATTTTTACTTTTAAAAAAACTTCACATCAACAAGTAACAGCTATTATGCCATTTTTAGTTTTTCTAATTTTTTTGAGTCGATTTTGGCTATTTTCATTATTTGTTCATCACTTAAATTGTTATTTATCATTTCTTTTACCATTTCGGCTATTGCTTTGGCTATTCCTAATTTTTCTCCACATTTTTCTCCTTTTTGAAATTGCATTTCTCTATCTTTTTTTATAACTTCTATTATCATTTCCTTATCACCTAACCTTTCCAATTTATTATGAATCTATGTCAAGTTTTTGGACACAAAAGCGTGGAATTTTTACGCTGACATTTTTTCTATTTCATAAGGTATTTGATATCCTATCGCTGAATGTATCCTTTTTCTGTTATACCATCCTTCTATAA
>Ga0209694_1000873_pt1 | contig 39495 bp, 30 predicted proteins | sample GluameincwithD2O_FD_187499 | JGI IMG/M metagenome (GOLD analysis project Ga0209694, IMG submission 187499) | Mouse cecum microbial communities from Vienna, Austria - Glucosamine amended microcosms incubated with D2O (SPAdes) (version 2) | ecosystem: Host-associated > Mammals > Digestive system >... | reverse complement strand
TGAACAGGGTAGATGCTGATGGGAATAAATATACGATGATGGAAGATGTAGCAGCATATCCCGCAAACACAAATCTTTTAAAGTATTACGATCCGAGAACCGGCCTCATTCCTGGTGTTGCTCCTATAAACGATCCAATAAAAGACCCTTTAAAAGAGGCTGGGAAGAGGGCTTGGCGGACGATTGTACCGGGAACGTATTCAGTTGGGATTACGATAGAAGGATCGATTGGTATATCTGGGGTTCTTTCGGGTGGTATTGTTGTAGATAGAAACGGAAATGTTGGTTTAATTGGTTCTGCTGGCGGAGGCGGAGGGTCTCCAACTGCATCGGCGGTTCTCTCCGTTACACGAACAACTGCCACTGATATTAACAATCTTAATGGCTGGGGAATACAGACAGGTGGTTCTGTAGATGTTGGAATAAGTGCTGGAGCCGAATATGTATACTTTTCAGACCCGATTACAAATAAGCCATATCACGGATTAACCCTGTCAGCAGGTGGAGGAATTTCAATAGCGGCTGAAATGCACGGGAATGTTTCATATACTGTAGTTATACCAATTGGAAACATTTTCGATTAGCTCTAATGCATACACTTATCCATTTGTCTTTACAATATAAGGGGGCATATATATGAAAAAAGAAGACAAGTTCGTTTTGTTGTGGAAATATGTTGGCGCCTATTTAGCGATTGCGTTTCCGATTATAATTTTTATCTTATGTTCTGTTGCATCAAGAAGAGTTTGTATTAATTATAATGGGTTTTCAGTTGATGAAAAGGGTAATGTGTATATCGGAAAAATGGGTGAAATATACGTTATTGATTCATCTGGTTCTTCTTTGGATACCTTCGATGTACCAACATCCAGGGGGTATTCCTTTGTAGTTACAAAAAACAATAGAATTTTGCTCCGTGCAGGGGAAATTGTTTTTACCATGGATTTGCAGGGGAACATCATAAAAAGGGAACCTACTTCCGAACGATTTATAGAGAGAATTCCAACTATTTGTCCAAAAGAAATTATTGCAGCAGATGGAACTGTATACAGAATGGAAACTCATTTCCTGCGTACTGTAATTCAGGTACAAACAGGGAACAAAATCAATCAAATATATCAAATGCCTTTATATGATTATATAGTTACGCTATTATTTACACTAATTGTAGTGGGTTCTATAGTTTATATATCGATTATTGTGTTTCGCATCAGACATGTTTTGAAGAACTAGAAAGCAACAATCTACCAAGTTACATCATTTCCTACAAGGGCCAGAAGCTCGCCTATGAAGGGCAAAGCTATAACAGCTCAACTAATACCGTAAGCGGGAATCCGGTCAGCGGAAACCCTGTCAGCTACTATAACGGCAGGCGTTGGGAGATGACGTGGAAAAACGGCAGATACCTGTCGAAAGTAAAATCTGGCGGAATTATTGCTACTTATGAGTACGATAAAAACGGCCTTCGCACCAGTAAAACCTACAACGGCACAAGGTACGACTATGCCTATGCGGGGGACAAGCTGGTCTGGCAGGGCTGGGAAGGCAATGAGATGTATTTCTTCTATGACAATACAGGCGCTCCCATTGCTTTCTGGTATTTTCCCGATGGAGGAAGCCGGGTAACCGGGTATTATTTTACGAACGCTCAGGGAGATGTGACCCGCATAGAAGACCCCAACGGCAATGTGCTGGCGTCATATTCCTATGATGCCTGGGGCAAAGCATATAAAAGCTCAGGGAGTATGCGAAATATCAATCCCCTGCGGTTCAGAGGATACTATTACGATACCGAAACGGGCTTTTACTACCTGCAAAGTCGGTACTATGACCCCGTTGTTTCAAGATTCATCAATGCAGACAGCTACGCCTCCACCGGCCAGGGCTTCCTGGGCTATAACATGTTCGCCTACTGCGGTAATGACCCGGTGAGCAGGTCTGATGTAAGTGGCGATAAGTTTACTAAGCTTGAAAATTTTGGGAAAAAAAGTGTTTATGGGTATGCTAACTTTAATGGATATTACTCAGATGATAATGGAACGTATTATTCTTGGGGAACATATACAAAAACTACATCGTCCAATGTTACCTTTGATGTCTTTTCGAGTGAAACTTCCCGCAATAAAACCAAAGATGAATCCTTCGGATTGAATCTTGGAGGAATAGAAGGCGGAATTGGTGCAGTAGGAGGAGAATACAAATACGGTGGTTGGCGATTAGAATGCGTTACGGGAGAGGTGCAAGCATCTGTGTCGCCTGAATTTGTCGGAATTAAAGTTGGTGGCCGACTAATTAGAATGTCAGGCAATGGAAAAATTCCATTGCCATTCACAACGAAAAAACTAGTTATAAATGGTGACGTTGATTTATTCGGTTTCGGTTTTGAATTGTATTACGATGTTGAGGAGAGAAAATTTAAGCAGGGATTTACCCCGATAATTGGTTCTGGCCTCAGTGTATCCTTTGTAGATTAAGGAGCCACCTATGAAAATTTACAGAAAACAAGAAAAACATGCGTGGTGTTATACTGTATCAGAAAATTCCAAAATCAGTGGAACCAGTCGCTATACTTTGGGCTTCCTGTTTCACAATATAACTGTACGATCAGAATCTGGCGACACCCTTTGCTTACGTCAAACCAATTTTTTCTTGCAGATTTTGGACAACATCCCTCTTATCGGTTGGTTTGTTTTTGTACCTTTTCAAGCGTATGTAAATGGAGTTTATGCTGGAAGCTCAAAAAGGAAATATGGCGCTGCAATGTATACGTTTCCTATCGGAGAAGATATTTATGAAATGTCATTACACAATCCAAATAAAGCTGCGCTGCTGAAAAACGGAAAGCAAATTGCCTTATACAGAAGAGATGATGAAATCTGGCTTGAACAAACTGTTTATAGGGTACAGCACTCTGCCGACGCAGTTCCCGAAATACTGCTTCTATTTGCTGTATTTGCAGATCAGGTTTTGTTTTCTCTCTCCGGTAGTCAGGTGGCTGTTTATCGCAAGGAGAGATATTATCAGTTGCGAGATAAACACCCGGAACGGGGAAATTGGAAACCGGAAGTAGATGAAAAATAGGGAGGAATTTGTTATGTGGATCAAAAAGAATTGGATCGTAAGCAAGCTTTCACGGTTGAACCCAGCGGTACGTGTGCTGATCATTGTTTTTTCCTTTCTCCTGCTCGCGGCATTGCTGGCCTGGGGAATGTGGAACTTCCTGCTTTCCGGGCGCACGCCGTTTTTTGTCCCTCGGTATCAGCTGTTTCTGTACGGTACGGTGCTGTGGGGAGTGACCGCGTTTGCGGTTCATGGAATTGTGAGCTTGGGGAGAAAGATGTCTCCATCTGCCAAAAACCTTGTGGCAAATCTCTGGTCTATGATCACATGTGTTGCGATGGTCGCAACAATAGGTGCTTTGTGCTTGATCAGTGCGATATCCAACAGCTTTATTGCCGGGGATATTTCATCAAGGGTAGATCAGGGCCTTGTCTGGTGCAGTTCTCCCAGCGATAAATACTGTACTGTTTATTGCTATAAAACCTCCGGGAATAGGATAGAGGGAATGGATCTGGATATAACGCTAGAACTGACGGACGAACCGGGAGTGGAATATCCAGTATGCTGCCTGGAAGACGTTACCACTATCGGGATCGCTTGGAAGGGAACCAGGTCGTTTCTGGTAAACGGAAAATATTATACCGTCCAAAAAGTAAAAGCGGCAGTTGAGTAGCTTTTCTGCCTTTACTGTTTGAAAGGAAAGAACTGTGAATAAAAAATATATATGATATTTGGAATTGCCTTATTTTCTATCCTTTTTCCTTCTGGTACTTCCCCAAGGGCGGCGCCCGCATTACCGGCTACTACTTTACGAACCAGCAGGGAGACGTGGTACGGATAGAAGATCCAGACGGAAAATTGTTGGCCTCCTATGTCTATGATGTCTGGGGAAAGGTTATTGTCTCCTCCGGTAGCGTGTCAGCTATCAACCCGCTAAAGTACAGAGGGTACTACCACGATACCGAAACGGGCTTTTACTACCTGCAAGGCCGCTACTATGATCCCACTGTTTCCCGCTTCATCAACGCGGACAGCTACGCCTCCACCGGCCAGGGCTTCCTGGGGTACAATATGTTTGCCTACTGCGGTAATGACCCGGTGAACAGGGTAGATGCTGATGGGAATAAATATACGATGATGGAAGATGTAGCAGCATATCCCGCAAACACAAATCTTCTAAAGTATTACGATCCGAGAACCGGCCTCATTCCTGGTGTTGCCCCTATAAACGATCCAATAAAAGCTCCCTTGAAAAAGGCAGAAAAGAGACTTTGGCAAGTAGTTGTACCGGGAACGGCAAGTATGGGAATTACCTCATCTGCATTCTTCGGTGTAGGCGGATCGGCTTCTAGTGGAATCATTGTGGATCGTGAAGGAAATATTGCCCATATCTCCTCAATTTCGGCAGGAGGTGGTAGTCCATCGGCATTTGCAGGAATGTATTTTAGTGCTACCTCTGCCCCAACAATTAAACAAGTCGAAAATAGTGTGTCTTTGCAAACAGGCGGATCTGTTGGTCCTGTTGGATTTGAGTATATCGTTTTGCCAGATAAGCAAACTGGAAATCTTTACGGAGGTGGAACAATAGCCTTTGGTCTGGGTGTGCTGGCAATTCCTGCTGAAGTTCATGCAACTGTGCCAGTGTGTACAGATGTAATTTATCTCGGTAATATTTTTGATTGATAAGAGGGAGTCAAAAGATGAAATATAAAATTTCAAAGATTGAAATCATATGGGCTGTTCTGTCTTTCCCGCTTTTTCTGTTTATTTTGACTACTGTCCTTTCGGGCGCTGGTAATATATCTTATCAGGGATTTGCCTATGACAGGGAAGGAAATTTGTATCTTGGCAGAAAATACAGGATCGATGTTTTTGCTCCAAACGGAGAGATGGCGCATTCTATTCCGGTGGAATCAAACATGAGTTACGATTTTACACTTAAAGATGAAACTGTCATTGTGCACGCCGGTTCTTTTCTATATTGGATAGACCTTTCGGGCAATGTCCTAACAAAAAAACAGGAAACTCGCGAAGGGTGGGAAATAGTTCCGCCAAACCAAGAGAATATATTTATCAGCGATGACGGAATAAAATATACCATGGAGTATTCTGGCTTTTTTTCTTCAAGTATCTATCGGTGGGACGGAGATCAAAAGACAAAGATCTTCACCATGCCTTGGTTTGATTATCTGACTAGATTGATTACTGTCTTTACTTTCGGCGGCATGATCGTAATGGTGTTTTACTGCCTTAATAAGGCGAATAAGTTGGGTCTTGTATCCAGTCCATTTGATTTTTTTCAGAATCAACATAAGCTCAGATAAATTGCTCTGCACCTTTCTGGATTTTGCAGCTATAACAACAAAAGCGTATTGAAAGCAGGGAGATAAGCAGCTACCAAAGCCGATACGGCGCGGGAAATGAAACCTATACCTATGACACGGCAGGAAATATGCTGAGCCGTACACAGGGTAGTACCACAATAGATTACGGCTATGAAAACAGCCAGTGGGGGGATCTGCTTACTTCCTACAGGGGCCGGAAGATCGCCTATGAGGGACAACGCTATGACATGTTCTCCGACAGTGTTACCGGAACGCCGGTCAGCGGAAACCCTGTCAGCTACTATAACGGCAGGCGCTGGGATATGACATGGAAAAACGGCAAACAGCTTGCCAGCGCCACCAGCAGTGGAAGAACCGTAAGCTATGAGTACGATAAAAACGGCCTTCGCACCAGTAAAACCTACAACGGCACAAGGTACGACTATGCCTATGCGGGAGACAAGCTGGTCTGGCAGGGCTGGGAAGGCAATGAAATGTACTTCTTCTATGACAATACAGGCGCACCCATTGCTTTCTGGTACTTCCCCAAGGGCGGCGCCCGTGTTACCGGCTACTACTTTACGAACGCTCAGGGCGATGTAACCCGCATAGAAGACCCCAACGGTAATGTATTAGCTACTTATGCTTACGACGCCTGGGGCAGAAACTACAGCGCCTCCGGCAGTATGCAAAACATCAATCCCCTGAGATACAGAGGGTACTACCAGGACGCTGAAACCAATTTCTACTACCTGCAAAGCCGCTACTATGATCCCAGCATTGCCCGTTTTATCAACGCAGACAGCTACGCCTCCACCGGCCAGGGCTTCCTGGGCTATAACATGTTCGCCTACTGCGGCAATAACCCGGTGAGCAGGGTAGATGCTGATGGGAATAAATATACGATGGTCAATGATAATGTATTCGGCGGAGGAGGTGCCGGTTTAATTGGAATTTTTGGACTTTGGGCTCTTGCTCAGAGTGCACAGAATGTAAAATCTCAGCCTTTAGCAAAAGCAACAACTGATAAGCCACCTGAGGAGAAATCAAAGACTTACTACCATGTGACCACGGCTGGGAATGCTGCTGCTATTATAGCAAGTGGGCAGTTAAGAGGTAGTGGTTGGGAAGGAGGATATGTTTTCGTCTGGGAGAAGTATCCTAATGAGCAAGCTATCAAAAATAGTGGCGCAAATTATGGTCAAGGAAAATCGGGTGTTATCATTTCCATTGAAACAAATGCGGCATTTGAAGAAGATAAAGGCATAACAGATAAAAAAGCAAAATCATGTGGACCGCTTAGAAGCGTTTTAATTGGGCCAGTTTCAGTTCAAAATACGAAAATTGTAGGGTGGTATTAGTGAGAATTGAGAGTGTTGAGATAAGCAGCAGTGGATATATGCGCTGTAAGTCAGAATTCTACACAGTTGAAGATGTAACAACCAGGGCAAATACCTACCATTTCTTTCCTGGTATCAATGCTTTATATGGAGAATGTGATTCCGGTAATTGGGGAATCAGTTATTTGTTGTCTATGTATCAGCACGAGCGATATAGTCGGAAGCACATTATCAATTCACCGCTGATTGCCAAAGTAAACGGCGAAACCGTTCCCCTGGAACAGATTTGGGATATATCCTGTTACATGGTTTCCGGCATGGATCCCTTGTTTGCTTCCAGAAAAACAGTGCGGCAGCTGGTACAGAAAGCCATCAACAAAAATCATCTCTCGGAATCTGTAGAGGATATTCAAAGGATATTCCATATAGAAAATGTTAGATTTGATCGTCGTATTCAGTACACAGGGCATGAAGTGTTTCGAATGATGGCGGCAATAGGATATTGTAATGGGAAAGAAATCTTTTGCTTTCCGTGGATGAGTGAAAGCCGGTTTGATGCTTTTACCGGTCATCTTGCTGATACGCTTCGCATTTTGGATTCCCTGAATAAAATTGTAATCCTGCCAGTATCGGAGGCTACTGATATTGATGCGTTTTGGCGAACTTCCTCCGGTAGTGAAATTTTTCAAAAGTACTGGAACGACAGCAGATTTCAGGATTTTTATACCCATACTGAGGCCAAATAATCTGATCAATACCAGCCCAATAACGGTTCCTTGTCGAAGCTGATGCCTACAATAACGCCAACGGCACCCTGAAAAGCATGGAGCTGGGTACAGGCCGCTCATTGACCTTTGGGTATGATAACCTGCTCCGCCTGCAATCGGAAACCCTGGAAGGGATCTACCAGCGGCGCAGGAACTACGGCGAAACCACCACCGCGAATAAGGAAACCAACCGGCCCAACTATTTCATCTACTATAAGCCAGACGGAACCACAGTGAAGCTCGGCTACCGTTATCTCTATGACGCCGCCGGGAATATCAAGCAGGTCTACAGCAGAGTAGGGACGAATGCCCTTGCGTTGGAATCCAGTTACGAGTATGATAAGTTCGGGCAGCTAATTAAGGCCGATACGGGGAACGGGCTGGAAACCTATACCTATGACACGGCGGGAAATATGCTGAGCCGTACCGTAGCCAGCACGGTCAAGAGCTTTGGTTACGAAAACAGCCGGTGGGGAGACCTGCTCACCTCCTATCGAGGCCAGAAGCTCGCCTATGAAGGGCAAAGCTATAACAGCTCAACTAATACCGTAAGCGGCAATCCGGTCAGCGGAAACCCTGTCAGCTACTATAACGGCAGGCGCTGGGAGATGACATGGAAAAACGGCAAACAGCTTGCCAGCGCCACCAGCAGTGGAAGAACCGTAAGCTATGAGTACGATAAAAACGGTCTGCGTACCAGCAAAACGTGCGAGGACACAAGGTACGATTACGCCTATGCCGGGGACAAGCTGGTATGGCAGGGCTGGGAAGGCAATGAGATGTATTTCTTCTATGACAATACAGGCGCCCCTATTGCTTTCTGGTATTTTCCCGATGGAGGAAGCCGGGTAACCGGGTATTATTTTACGAACCAGCAGGGAGACGTGGTACGGATAGAAGATCCAGACGGAAAATTGTTGGCCTCCTATGGCTATGACGTCTGGGGAAAAGTTATTGTCTCCTCCGGTAGCGTGTCAGCTATCAACCCGCTAAAGTACAGAGGGTACTACCACGATACCGAAACCGGCTTTTACTATTTGCAAAGCCGCTACTACGACCTCGTTGTTTCCCGTTTCATCAACGCGGACAGCTACGCCTCCACCGGCCAGGGCTTCCTGGGCTATAACATGTTTGCCTACTGCGGCAATAACCCGGTGAATAGAGTGGATGCTTCAGGGAGTATGCACGTTAGGATTGATGATTTTGGCGGGGGCGGGATAGATGGAAGCAGTAGTACATTTGACAAAGTTAGAGACACTGCTTGGGCTTTCCTTCAATCAGCAACAATTTCTGGTGGTGTTGGTACCGGGATACAAGGTAGCGCGCATGTTTCTCCAATTGTCACATCAGGTGGTGCAAAAGTTGATATTCTTGCCATTGAGCTTCACGCCGGTAAGGGTGTTAGAATCGGTCAACGAGGTGAGGCTGGAGCATCTATCGGACTAGATGGCTCGTTTGGAGATGCAGGAAAGACTTTACACATTGGCGGATCCGAAAGTTTTTTTAAGTCCCATTTGAATTACGGTTGGTGTTCAGAGCACGGATGGACATGGTGCGAGTGTCCGAACGAAGAAATAACTAATGGAGTAAAGAGTATTTTAGGTATAAGTGCTTCTGCATACTTTATTGCAGGTGTATCTTTTGATGCAGGATTTGATATGAACTATTTTTCAGAACAATTTGCACTTATTTGGAAATAACTCGAAAAGGAATGATACAAATGGAAATTCAAAGCCGCCGGAAAACAGATTACTTTAAGAAAGTTCAGTCTCTTTCATTATTCAAGCGAATCTTTATAATGCTTGGTGTAGTGCCTATTGTAGCTTTTAGCTTATGTTTTGCAAGAATAGCTGAAAGCTTTGCCCTAAAAATCGGGCTGTCTTTACTTTGTATCGCTGGTGGATATGTTTTTTGGATACTACTGCTTTCCTTTACCCCAAAAAGGGCATTTAGAATTGCTGTAGTTTTCATGTTTGTGTTTATTCCTGTTGCCGTTCTAGTAAATGTTTTTGGGGATTTTTCATTTTTGAATCACAGCTACTATCCATCGAATATGGAGCTATTAACCTCCGTAACCGCACCCTGTGGGGACTACTCGGCAGAAGCATACCAGGTATCTATAAATGAAGACGGTACTTTTCACGGGAAAGTATATCTTGCGTACTCACCAACAGGTAAAAAGCACATGTACCAGAACACAAAAAAGGTGTTATACGAGAACGACAGATTAGAAGAATTGGATTTGCAATGGCAAGATGATAAAACACTTCTTGTGAATGGTTCTGAGCTTGAGGTCTATCCTTAGCATGAGATGAAAGAACGATCATCAGCTTGCAAGCACCACCAGCAGCGGAAGAACCGTAAGCTATGAGTACGATAAGAACGGCCTTCGCACCAGTAAAACCTACAACGGCACAAGGTACGACTATGCCTATGCGGGGGACAAGCTGGTCTGGCAGGGCTGGGAAGGCAATGAAATGTACTTCTTCTATGACAATACAGGCGCCCCTATTGCTTTCTGGTATTTTCCCGATGGAGGAAGCCGGGTAACCGGGTATTATTTTACGAACCAGCAGGGAGACGTAGTACGGATAGAAGACCCAGACGGGAAATTGTTGGCCTCCTATGGCTATGACGTCTGGGGAAAAGTTATTGTCTCCTCCGGTAGCGTGTCAGCTATCAACCCGCTAAAGTACAGAGGGTACTACCACGATACCGAAACAGGTTTTTACTATCAGCCGGGACTGGCTTACTCCTGCTTAGCGGCCTGCCGCAGGGCGTATTGTTTTGGGGTAAGGCCCTGACTGCGGCGAAAGACACGAATGAAATAGCTGAGGTCGTTAAAGCCGCAGGCGAAGGCCGCTTCCGTAACAGAGCAGCTTCCCTCGGCCAGGAGGTCGCAGGCATGGCTGATCCGGCGGAGGTTCAGGTACTCCATGGGGGTGTGCTGAGTCATCTCCCGAAAAAAGCGGCAGAAATATTTTGGGGACATTCCAGCCTCCCGGGCAAGCTGCTCCAGGGTCAGGGATTCGGCATAGTGCGCCTCTACAAAGGCAAATAATTTTTTCAGCAGGCGGATATTTTTCCGCCTGTTTTCCTTTCCCGGCAGATTTGAGGTATACCACCCTTGTTCTACCATGTGGCCGAACAGCCCGCAGAGGGCGCCGAAGGCGGCGAGGCGTTCCCCTTTTTCCTTTGCTGCTCCATGGGAAAAGAGCAGCTCCGCCAAAAGAGAGAAACCGGCGTCAGCCGTTGGAGGCTTCGGCAGAAGAAACAAATTTCCCGCGGCAAGCTCCCGTAAATGCTTTGACCATTGGCCGCAGGCGCTTCGCAGCAGCTCCAAATCAAAAACGATGCACTGGTAAACGCTTCCCTCCTCCGGCTGGCCGCTGTGCAAAACGCCTCCGCCGATCCACAGCAGCTCTCCCGGCTCCAGATGATACTTTATCCCGTTCAGCCAAATGGTCAGCTGCCCCGTAAGCACTCTGACCAGCTCGTATTCTATGTGCCAGTGATAGGGCATCACAAAGCGAGGGTGTCCTTCTGAAATATGGTAAAGCTCCAAAGGGAAATCCGGTTCCCCTCTGGGAAGCAATTCGTTATAGGCCTGTTCCTGCATAGCGTACCCTCCAGGAAGTGAATATTATCCTACTTTTTGCCATGATAACACAAGTGCCAAAAAAAATATAGGGATATAATGAAAAAAATATCATTTTTATGATGAAGGAGGAAATGTACTCATGACAGAAAATCGGTATCGGGGAGACTATCCTGTGATCGGCATTCGGCCTACCATCGATGCCCGCCGGGGCGCCTTGCAGGTGCGGGAATCCCTGGAGGCGCAGACCAGGGCCATGGCGGAAGCGGCGGCTAAGCTGTTTGAAGAAAATTTGCGCTATAGCAACGGAGAGCCCGTGAAGACGGTGATTTCCAGCGTATCTATCGGCCGTGTGGGCGAGGCGGCTGTTTGCGCCGATGAGTTCCGCAAGGCCGGAGTGGATATCACCCTTACTGTAACGCCCTGCTGGTGCTACGGCGCGGAAACCATGGATATGGACCCCAACACCATTAAGGGCGTTTGGGGTTTCAACGGCACGGAGCGGCCTGGCGCGGTATACCTGGCTTCCGTTCTGGCGGCTCACGCTCAGAAGGGTCTGCCGGCCTTCGGTATTTACGGGAAAGATGTTCAGGAGGCGGACGATACCTCCATTCCGGAGGACGTGCGGGAAAAGCTGCTGCGGTTCGGCCGGGCGGCAGTGGCCGCGGCCACCATGCGAGGGAAATCCTACCTGCAGATCGGCTCGGTCTGTATGGGGATCGCGGGTTCCATTATCGACCCGTCCTTTTTCGAGGAATATTTGGGCATGCGGGTGGAATCGGTAGACGAGGTAGAGCTGATCCGCCGCATGACGGAAAATATTTACGACGAGGAAGAATACCAAAAAGCCCTGGCCTGGACGAAGAAAAACTGTCCTGAGGGCTTTGACAAAAACCCGGAAGAGCTCCGGCGCAGTCCCGAACAAAAGGAAAAGGACTGGGAATTCTCTGTGAAGATGATGTGCATCATCAAGGATCTTTGCCGTGGCAACGAAAAGCTGCCTGACCGCTGGAAGGAAGAGCGGGTCGGACACAACGCCATTGCTGCCGGATTCCAGGGCCAGCGCCAGTGGACGGATTTTTACCCCAACGGGGATTTCGCCGAGGCCATGCTCAACTCTTCCTTCGATTGGGAGGGGTCCCGGGAGCCTTTTGTGCTGGCCACTGAGAACGACACCTTAAACGGCGCCGCCATGCTGATGGGAAAGCTGCTTACGAACCGGGCACAGATCTTTGCTGATGTTCGCTCCCACTGGAGCGCCGATGCCGTAAGACGGGCCGCCGATGGGTACGAGCTGGAGGGAAAGGCGAAAGCGGCAGGCGGTTTTCTGCATTTGATCAATTCCGGCGCGGCCTGTATTGACGCCTGCGGCGAGGTAAAGGACGAAAACGGAAACGCCGTGATAAAGCCCTTCTGGGAAATGAGCGAGGCAGACCGGCAGGCCTGCCTGAAGGCCACCGAATGGTGTGCCTCCGACCTGGGATATTTCCGGGGCGGCGGCTTCTCTTCCCGGTTCTGTACCCGGGCGGAAATGCCGGTCACCATGATGCGTCTGAATCTGGTAAAAGGCCTGGGCCCTGTGATGCAGCTGGCAGAGGGCTGGACAGTCCATCTGCCGGAGGAGGTTTCCGATAAGCTTTGGAAGCGTACCGACTATACCTGGCCCTGTACCTGGTTCGCCCCCAGAACCACCGGGGAAGGCGTTTTTGCCACAGCTTATGACGTGATGAACAACTGGGGCGCCAACCATGGCGCCATTACCTACGGCCATATCGGCGCCGACCTGATCACCCTCTGCTCCATGCTGCGGATCCCCGTCTGTATGCACAACGTGCCGGAGGAGAAAATTTTCCGTCCCGCCTGCTGGAACGCCTTCGGCATGGAGAAGGAGGCCCAGGATTATCGCGCCTGCCGGACTTATGGCCCCCTGTATCGATAACAAACGTAAACAACTTCCATAAGAAAGGGAGATCGAATCATGTTTGACGGACTGCAAATGAATCTTGGAAATCTGTTTCGGACGTCCGACGCGAAAACCCGCTCTCTGTCTCCGGAGAATGTTACCGGAGAAAAGGGAAAAGGGGGCATGTGCGAGCTGGAAAACGGCAGCGCCCGCCAGGCCGCCCGGGACTTGGGAAAAACCTGGAAGGTGAATCCTTATTTTGTCGTTGCACCCGGTGAAACCATTACCCTGGCAGATGTGGCAGGTCCCGGCTGCATTCAGCATATTTGGATGACTCCCACCGGTAAGTGGCGCAGCACCATTCTGCGTATGTACTGGGATAACGCGAAGCGGCCTTCGGTGGAATGCCCCCTGGGAGATTTCTTCGCCAGCGGCTGGGAGGAATACGCGCCTCTTTCTTCTTTGGCGGTATGCGTGAACCCGGGCAGGGCCTTTAACTGCTATTGGCCCATGCCTTTCCGGGAGCACTGCCGCATCACCATGGAAAACCGCAGTGAAGAGCCCATGACCATTTATTATCAGATCGACTATACCCTTACGGAGCTTCCAGAGGATACCGCCTATTTCCACGCCCAATTCCGCCGGGTCAATCCTCTGCCCTATAAGCAGGTCTATCCCATTTTGGACGGTGTGAAGGGAAAAGGCCAGTATGTGGGTACCTATCTTGCTTGGGGCGTCAACAGCAGCGGCTGGTGGGGAGAAGGGGAGATCAAATTCTTCCTGGACGGCGATACGGAATACCCCACTATCTGCGGCACCGGTACGGAGGACTATTTCTGCGGCGCTTACAATTTTGAAAACCAGAAGCTCCATCAGTATGAACCCTATTGTACGCCTTATGCAGGCCTTTCCTATGTTTCCAAGCCGGATGGCCTGTACCAAAGCCAGCAGCGGTTCAGTATGTATCGCTGGCATATCATGGACCCCATTCGCTTTGAACAGGATCTGAAGGTGACTATTCAAGCCCTGGGCTGGCGGGAAGGCGGGCGCTATCTGCCGCTGCGGGACGATATCGCTTCCGTTGCCTTCTGGTATCAAGCCGGAGAGACTCAGCCCTTCCCCGAGCTGGGCGATAAGGATGCGTTGGAGGTCAATTAGCAAAGCCGATCTCAATTTACAGAAACGAGGATCCTACTATGAACAGTAAAACCTACACCGGGAACCAGCTGGACTATATCGGGTTCCCCTTAGGCGGCATGGGCGCGGGAATGTTCACTGTGGAAGGCACAGGAGCTTTTTCCGCTTTTTCCCTGCGCAACGCACCCAACGTCAATTTGGAGCCCTGTCTGTTTTCCGCCATTACCGTGAAGGGGGAAAAGAACCTCAGCCGTGTTATTGAAAGCCAGGTGCCGAAGCACAAAATTTACGGAGCGGCCACCGCGCCTGCCACACCTGTTCTCTATGAGGAAAATTTTGCCAGGGCTACCGGCCTTCCCGGCAGGACCTATGGGCTGCCCCGGTTCAAAAGCGCCGTGTTCTCCGCCCGGTTTCCCTTTGCGGAGATCTGCTTTGAAGACCGGCAGTTCCCGCTGGCCGTTTCCCTGAAGGCGTGGAGCCCCTTTACGCCGCCCCACGCGGACGATTCCAGCTGCCCTGTTGCCTATTTGGAATATACCTTTGAAAATACCAGGTCCATCCCGCTGGAAGCTGTTTATTATTACAGCTCCATGAACTTTATGGCCCAGGGTAGCGGCGTTCGTTCGGTATACCCGGTGGAGGGAGGCTTTGTTCTGGCCCAGGAGGGAACGCCGGAAAAGCCCTGGGATCGGGGCTATTATACCGCCGCTGTGCGCGATCCGGCGGTCAGAGTGAATACCGCCCTGTTCCGCGGGGGCTGGTACGATTCCCTTACCATGCTTTGGAACGATATCGAGGCGGGAAAATCGGAAGAGAAGTACCGGGAAAACAACAGCGAGTACCCCAATCCCGGGGGAAGCCTTTCTCTGCCGTTCCGGCTGGAGCCGGGAGAAAGAAAAACCATTGTGGTGCAGTGTGGCTGGTATGTGCCGGAATCCAGGCTGAGGATCGGGCAGACAGATCAGAAAGAGCCTTATACCGACGAGCAGCTGGTGAATTTGAAGCGGTACCAGCCCTGGTATACCACAAAATTCCGGAGCGTTGAAGACGTGGCGGAGTTCGCGGCCTCTCACTATGAGAGGCTCCGTAAAGAAACCGTGCTGTTTTGCGATACTTTTTACGCCTCCACCTTGCCCGATATCGTTCTGGAGGCGGTGGGGGCCAACCTGTGCATCTTAAAATCTCCCACCGTACTGCGGCAAACCGACGGCAGACTGTGGTGCTGGGAGGGCTGCTGTGACAGCGTGGGCTCCTGCCATGGTTCCTGTACCCATGTGTGGAACTATGCCCAGGCGTTGTGCCACCTGTTTCCCGCTATGGAGCGGAGCCTGCGGCAAACGGAATTTTTCGATTCACAAAACGAAGCGGGCCATCAGAATTTCCGCTCCGCCCTGCCCATCGGAGAAACCACCCATGATTTTTACGCCGCTGCCGACGGCCAGCTGGGTGGGATCGTAAAGGTCTACCGGGATTTCCTGATCTGCGGGGATCTGGCCTGGTTGAAAAAGCTGTGGCCCAGGGTAAAGGCTTCCATGAAGTTCTGCATTGACCGGTGGGATAAAAACCGGGAGGGCGTTCTGAAGGAGCCCCATCACAATACCTATGATATTGAATTCTGGGGCGCCGACGCTATGTGTTCTTCCTTCTACCTTTCCGCCCTGAAGGCCATGGTGGAATTGTCCGCGCTGCTGGAAGAGGACGGCCGGAAATACGAAGAATTGTTAGAGAGAGGAAAGGCCTATTTGTCAGAGCGGCTCTATAATGGGGAGTACTTTTGCCAGGAGGTGGAATGGAAAACCCTGGGAGAAAAGCCCGGACAGGCCGCGATCAATGATACGAAGATCTCTCCCGAGGCGGAAGCTTTGATCACTGAAAACGGCCCCAAGTATCAATATGGCAAGGGCTGCATTTCCGACGGCGTGCTGGGCTTTTGGCTGGCGGCGGTTTGCGGTCTGCCGGAGGTGGGGGATCCCGAAAAGATCAAGAGTCACTTAAATTGTGTGCATCGCTATAACCTGAAGAAGGATCTGTTGGAGCACGCGAACCCCCAGCGTTCCAGCTATTGCCTGGGGGAGGAAGCCGGGCTGCTGCTCTGTTCCTGGCCCCATGGGGAAAAACCGGCCCTGCCCTTTGTGTACAGCGATGAGGTGTGGACGGGTATCGAATACCAGGTGGCTTCTCATCTGATGTTTGTGGGAGAAGTGGAAAAGGGCCTTGAAATTGTGCGGGCCTGTCGCAGCAGATATCAGGGGGACGCGCGCAACCCCTTCGACGAGTACGAGTGCGGCCACTGGTATGCCCGGGCTATGGCATCTTACGCTCTGCTGGAGGGCATGACGGGAATCCGCTACGATGCTTACCGGAAAACTCTGTACATTGCGCCCAGGATTCAGGGGGATTTTCAATCGTTTTTAGCTGCCGATACCGGATACGGCCTGGTGGGCATAAAAGACGGTGAAGCCTACTGCCAAGTGGTTTCCGGCTCCATCGATGTGGAAAAGATTCAGCTGGAGGTATAAGGATTTCTGACAAGAAACCACTAAAAAAGGAGCTGCTGCAAAACGGGTCGTTTTGCAGCGGTTCCTTTTTTAGATATTAGTCGTAAGTAATGAGTTGTTAGAGAAGGGCAAGGCCCCTCCTTTGTCATTCTGAGCCGTAGGCGAAGAATCTCGCCCTTAATTTCTGAGCAAAGAATCAAAGAGCGAGATTCTTCACTTCGTTCAGAATGACAGGTAGAAAGTGAGCGGATAAACACTAAATTCCCATTCATTAAACTTTGCCCGTAAATTTAATAATTCCTCATTCCTCCCTGTCCCCCTCCCTTTCTGAGCAACTCACCACGCACAACTCGCAACTGGTAAAAAAGAAAAGGCTTCACTCTATTGTTCTTTTCTGTGCAAAGTCTTTTGGGTTCAGGTAAAATGGGAATACTTGAAAAGAAGGAAACACGGCAGCTTCAAGGTTTTTTGAGTTTTTCAAAAAAGCACTGGCCTGAGAGAGCCGCAATTTACAGGAAAGGATAGGAGGAATATGATCAAGAAAAGACAGTACAAGCTTACGGACAAGCAGCTTCTGGAATATGAAACTTATCTTCGGGAGCAGGAACGGGCGGAAAATACCATACAAAAGTATATCCGTGATCTGAAAAATTTGCAAGCCTACACGGAGGGCAAAGTTTTCACAAAGGAGCTGCTTCTCGCCTGGAAGGAAGAACTGCTGGAAACACGTTCCTCCGTTTCGGTCAATTCCATGCTGGCAGCCGCAAACAGCTTTTTCACATTTATGGGGTGGCAGGAGCTGACAATGCGGTTTTTGAAAGTTCAAAAAACTCTTTTTCGGGATGAGAGCAAAGAGCTGACCCGCACAGAATACGCTTCGCTTGTCCGGGAGGCAAGGCGGGAAGGAAATGAAAGACTTTCTCTTTTGATGCAAACCATCTGCGCTACCGGGATCCGGGTATCGGAGCTGCAATATATCACGGTGGAGGCTGTGGCGCGGGGCAGGGCGGAGATCAATAACAAGGGAAAGCGCAGGGTGATATTCCTGCCGCAAAAATTGCAAAAGCTTTTACGGAAATATCTTCAAAAACAAAAAATAACCGCCGGAGCGGTTTTCGTAACAAAATCGGGAAACCCCTTAGACCGTACCAACATCTGGCGAGAGATGAAGCTTCTCTGTGAAAGGGCGGGGGTGGAACCGGAAAAAGCTTTCCCACACAATTTGCGCCACCTGTTTGCCAGAACGTATTACGGAATGGAGAAGGATCTGGTGCGTTTAGCAGATATTTTAGGACATTCCAGTGTGAACACAACGCGGATCTATACGGCGGAAAGCTGCCTGGATTACGCAAAACGCCTGGAACGATTGGATCTGATCACCGTATAAAGCGAAAGCAAAGTGGGCTTGCAAAAATCAATTTATTATTACAACATAATTTGTATTGTGTGGTAAACTTGCCTGCTGACTTTTCCCTTTTTCTTCCGAAGATTTTTGGCACCCTCCCCATATTTTCCTCATTGCTTTTTTCATGAAAAATCCACGCCTAATGATAGGCGCGGAACAGCAGATGGAAATATGTTGTAATGCTATCAGCGAAACACAGGCGCAAAAAGAACAGCCTTTTCTATACTGACAGCAAAGGCTCGGTAATATTGCTTTGGGGCAGCACCAAACAAATCTGAGTGTCGTATTTGCACAAGCAAGACGATGCTTAGATTTGTTCGGTATTGCCTGAGAACCAGAATTTTGCTTTCCCTTTTTCAAATGCTTGAGTTCAACAGGGCAAATTCTTTCTGTAACGAGAAACCTCTTGCAAAGCAACGCATAGTATGATAAAATTAAATATGTAATTTTACCACACAATACAAATTATGTTGTTGTGGGGCCAGGGGGGGAATTGGTTTGAAGAAGCGAGCAAAGAAGCTGTGGGTCTCCAGAATGCTTTCCGGGTTGGTTGCTTTTTCCCTGCTGCTGGGGGGGCTGCCACTGATCGCCGCGAAAGCCTACAGCACAGAAAGCCAGATCGTGTCGCCTTTTACTGTCTCCTGTGATGGGACATCTTTGTCTCTGGGGCTGGAGGGAAGGTCGTATAGCTCGCAGGAACCTGTGTTGACGTTGATCGGACAGGATGGCTCCCGGGAAACGTATCTGGTCGTCATTTCACAGGATAACATTCAGCTTTTGAAGGATTGGGCTCCGGTTTCCGGGGCCAGTGCTGCCATACAGAGAGACAATACAGAGGCGGGAAACTGGGGAGAAGCTTATCAAGGCGTTTTGACTGTGCCGCTTGCTTCTCTTCCTTTAGATCGTTTCAGTTTGGAATTTATGGGTACGGCAATTTCCGCCGCTGAACTGGGATTTTCCGAAGAGGCTCCGGAATCCACGCCGGAGTCTGCTGTGGAAAGCGGCCTGGAATCTACTTCGGAAGACAAGCCGGAATCAGGGATCACCTCTGAACCGGAAAGCAGCGTGCCGCCGGTGGAAGAGGAAACAAGGAAACGGCCTGCCGATACCACCGGACGGATCACAGTGGACGGCAGCGCGGAGGATTGGAGCGCCGTAACGCCTGTTTCCCTTTCCGGTGTGGAGGATCAGGGAATCAAAATCAATTCTCTGCGAACCGCCATGGATACGGAAGGCAATGTATATCTTTGCTTTGAAGGTTCCGCCAATCAGTACAACCTTCCCAACGCAAAATGGATCATGGTGAATATCACACAAAATGGTGTAACACAGCAGATATCGCTGGATTCCCTTTGTCAGCAGGGCGGCGAACTGCAAACCGGCGGTGAAGTGGGAAATAGCGATGGGCCCGTAGTGGTGGAGGTGAAGCTGCCCGCCGGTTATTTTGCGGACAGCGATTTTACGATCTCCTATCGGAATACCTCATTCCCGGCCTCCGGCATGCCTGTAATGGACGGAACGGAACTGGAAAAACCGGAACCGGTTTATGAGGGGATCGTCATAGACGGCAGCTTTTCCGATTGGGACGCGGTAAAAAAATACCCGGGAAATGATCCCGGCGGCAACTTGGACTGTGTAAGCGCCGTGTTTGACGGGGATTGGATCTATTTCTATCTTAAGGACACTCCCAGCGGCAACGCTGCCAACGCGGGCAGCCACGGAAACGGAAAATATTCCCTGAAAACCGATTTGGGGCATGAGCTTTTGTTCCAGTTAAACGCGGATGGCACAGTAAGCTGCCCGGCTGAGGGGGCTTCCGCCCGGCATGTGGGAACCCAGTGGGAGGTGGCAATTCCCGCTTCTGCTCTGCCCAGCTACTTAAACACCTTTGATTTTGGACTGTATCTCCATGACCCGATCATCACAGAGGTGGCAAATTTGAATGGACAGGGAAGCGGGGGCAGCTTTGAAGGGATCGTTTATGATGGGCTTTACGGAGACTGGACCTACTACCCGCATACCACGATCCAGTATGATACCCAGGGCACGCAGGAAGAGAGCATCGATGCCAGCGGTGCTTTGTACACCAGCGGCACTACATTATACGGGCATGTCAAAACCACCGTGCCGGACCATCTGGCCCAGAAGGGATACGAGCTGTGCCACGCGGTGACGATCCGTTTCAATGAAAGCAGCGAGCTTCATTTCCGCCTGGTTTCCGTGGCAGAGGACGGAACCATAGACTATAACACCAATGTGGGCGGTTTGGCCCCCGGTACTTATGAATACTACATTTTGGAAACAAACGACAGCCAGGAATTGAAAAATATCAATAACACCGATCCCAATGCGCCCCCTTGGTATGGGAAAATGATGATCACCGTCAAGGAAGGCGTAGACGAGGGTGAGTTTTATCTGGATCTGGAAAAGCTTGCCAAAACCTTTGACTGCGGTGTGGGAGATTTCAAAACCATTTCCGCGCAGTTCGGCGAGCTGGGTCAGCAGTGGATCACTATAGCCGGCACTTCCTCCGGAGCGTGGCTGGGCGTTTTACTTTGCCTTGCCGCTGTGGTAGGCGTGGGTGGCTGGCGCAGGCGCAGAGGCGGCGTAAAAGAATCATGAATCCATTTTTCCTTCTTTTCGCGGTTCTCATATGGGTTTTTCTGCTGGTGGTCACAAAAAAAGCAGAGCTGCATGCCTGGCAGTTTTTCATTGGAAGCGCGGGGCTGTTTCTTCTTTTGATGACGGCAGCTCGCCCAGTGCTGACACAGCCGCTGGCCAGAGCTGTTTCCGGCTTGGTTGGGATAGTCGGCAATCTCACCGGGCAGTTTATGGCTTATTTTAAGTACGGCATCATTTTTATCGCCTGCGGGGGAGAATCCATGACCCTGCAGATCGATTTTGAGTGCTCCGGGATCATCGAGATCATGGCCTATGAAAGCCTGCTGGCGTTTTTCAATGTATACAGCGCTACAGAAAAGCTTCTGCTTGCCCTGGCCGGCTTTTGCTATATCATGGCGTGCAACGCCCTGCGAATCGTGGTGATCTGCTTAGCGGTATGCTTTTTCGGGCCGGGGGCCTACTATGCCGCCCATGCGATCATCGGGCGGATCATCTTCTACGTTCTCAGCATTTACCTGTATTTTTATGTGTTTACAAAGCCGCAGATCGTGCGGATGAAAGTGGGAAGTTTTGCCTATGCCCATACTAAAAAGACTCCTTGATTCCTTTGCCTTCTGGGGTGCCTGGATCATCATTTCCGTGGCAATGGAGATCATTCCCTCTCTGGGGAGCATTCTGCTTTTGCTCAAGCGGCGGATCCAGAAAAGGAAGCCTTACGAGCGGCCTAAAATCGACCCGGAAATTTCTGTGATCATTCCGGTGTACAATTCGGCGGAAACACTGTTTCACTGCGTGGAGTCTATTGCGGAAAGCACCTATTCCAGTGAAAGCATTCGTATTTTTCTGGTCAATAACGGTGGCAGCGACAACAGCTTTTCCGTGTTTGATCAGTGCCAAAAAGCCTTTCCCCAGTTGAAAATGCAGTGGCTGAACGCGGAACAGGGGAAATCCAGGGCCATGAATCTGGCCCTTTACAACAGCGGTGGAAAATACATTATCAATATCGACAGCGATGGATATCTGGAAAAAAACGCCTTGGCAAATCTGGTGGCAAAATTTGAAGCCAACCCTGATTTGAATTGTATGACAGGCGCTGTTTTGACCCACCCCGATGACATTCGGGCGCGGAAGGGCTTTTTCAGCAGACTGCTGCGGAACATGGAATTTATGGAATACGCTCAGGCCTTCCTGGCCGGGCGCAGCTACGCCTCGGAAACCAATTCTGTTTATACGCTGTCGGGCGCTTTTTCCGCTTTTCGCAAATCGGCGGTTTTGAGTTCCTGGCTGTATAATACCGATACGATCTGCGAGGATACCCACATTACCTTTCAAATGCGGGTGCGCCAGAAGGAGCGGATCGAGATCTGTGAAAACGCCATCTATTTCACCGATCCCATTCAGGGAATGGATCAGCTGTATACTCAAAGGCAGCGGTGGCAGCGGGGCAGCCTGGAAGTGGCCCAGATGTTTTTGGATAAAAGCTTTCGGGTCCACAAACTCGTAAAAGATGTAAACGTTCGCACCCTGCTTTTTGATCATACCTTTGCTCTGCCTCGTATGATCTGGTATTTAGCCATGTTCTGCCTGGTCTTTATGAATTATTCCGGGCAGACCATTTTATATGCCATGGGTGTGATCTTTGCCCTGTATATCCTCATCGGCTTTTTTTATTTTTTCTCGGTTCTCGCTTTTCTGAAGATGGATCCCCCGGTGCGAAAATACTATGCCGATCACTGGTGGTGCGTTCTGCTTCTGCCGTTTTTTAATATCATGGTGTTTTTTATCCGGCTGGCGGGGATCGTGAACAGCATTTCCACAGACAGCGCCTGGAAAACCAGAACGCTTTCCGAAGAAGGCAATTCCTTTGCCGCTGCCGCCAGGGAGCTTTGCAAAAAGCCTTTAACGCTTTTGGGAAAATTTCGTGATGCCGTCAATCGAAATAAGCCGCAAAAAGAAAGTGTGAAAAAGCTCCCGTACTCTCTGTCTTGGTATTTGGGAACAGGGGCCGTCTGGTTTTTCGGGGCGCTGCTGCTTGTGGTAGTGTATTGGTCCAGAAAAGCCTTCGGTGTGGAAATAAACGAGATCTTAAATACGCTGGCGGGCGGTACGGAGGGTACCGGCGCCGGCATGATCAGTGAGATCCTATGGGGGCTGGTGCTGCCTCTTGGGGCGGCGCTTCTCTGCTGGGGGCTTTTTTGCTTTTTGGACTACCTTGCGGGCCGCCGCCTGGAAAAACGGCGGACGGAAGCCCCCCGTCTCTCGCGGGTCTATCGCGGCTTTCATACCGCTGTGCTGTACGGCGGTGCGGTGCTGCTGCTTTTCGGGGCGCTGTATGCCAACGGGGAATATAAGCTTCTGGATTACTTTGGGCTGTTGGGAACTACTACTCGCCTTTACGAGGATTATTACGTGCCGCCGGAAGAAACCGCCATCACTGCTTCGGGAACAACGAAGAATTTGATCTATATCTATGTGGAAAGCTTGGAGACCGCCTACGCTTCCCGGGAGGCCGGAGGAAAGCAAACGGAAAATTATATCCCCCGGCTTACGGAGATCGCCCGGCAGAATCTCAATTTTTCCGATACAGAGGGCCTGGGCGGCTTTCACTGTACCCAGGGGGCCAACTGGACCATGGCGGCGCTTTTTGCCACCACCAGCGGCGCGCCCTATGCGTTACCCGGCACAGAGCGGAATTACCTGGAGGGAGAAGCGCATATGCCGGGGATCGTCACCCTGGGAGATATTTTAGCGGAGAAGGGATATGTTCAGGAATTTCTCTGCGGCTCGGCGGGCTCCTTCGCGGGGCGCTCCAATTATTTCCAGCAGCATGGGGACTATGAAATTTTCGACCTGTGGGCGGCAAGAAAAGAGGGCTATATTCCTGAGGATTACAAGAAAAACTGGGGAATTGAGGATAAGGTACTGTTCGATATTGCCAGGGAGGAGCTCACCGAGCTGGCAGGGCAGGGAAAACCTTTCAATTTTACTCTTCTTACAGTGGATCTTCACGCGCCCGGCGGTTATCTCTGCGACTGGTGCGAGAAGAAATACGAGAACATTACCGCCAATGTCGCGGCCTGTAATGACAGTCTCATCGCGGAATTTTTGGCATGGTGCGAGAAACAGGATTTTTACGATGACAGCGTGATCGTGATCGTGGGGGATCACCCCCGTATGGACGGAAACCTGGTAGAGGGCTTGGACTATTATGACAGAACGGTGTATACCTGCCTGATAAACAGCGATACCTCCTGTCAATCTGATCCGCAAAGGCGTACCTATACCTCTATGGATCTGTTTCCCACCGTGCTCGCTTCCCTTGGCTTTGAGATCGAGGGAGACAGGCTGGGATTGGGGGTGAACCTCTTTTCTCAGGAAAAGACCCTGGCGGAAGAAAAGGGTTTTGCCTGGCTGAATAACGAGGTGCTGAAATCTTCCGATTACTATATTTCTTCCTTCGTGGAAAGTCCGGCAAGCTGAGGAAGAGAAAGGAGGCGGCCACATGAAAAGAAAAGAACTGGCTCATAAGGCACAGGAGAAAGGGAACGTGAAGAGGCATACGGCGCTGCTGGCGGCAGTGCTTTCCATTTCGGTTTCCCTGTGCGCCGCCTGCCTTGTCTGGCTGGGCCTGGACCGGTACGAGCGGGGCGTTCTGGACGTGTGCGCGGTGCAGCAGGACGCCTATGTGCAGCTGGTATTAGACCAGATCAACCTGAAAGAAAACCGCAGCGACACGGAGATCATCACCGGTATTCTGAGCAGCCTGGACGCTTCCACCAATAAGTATTGGACCTTTTCCCGGGAGCAAAATATGCTGTTTGTCAAGGATGTGCTGGAAACCAACAAGTATAAGGGCCTTACCACGGCGACTTATTACGCCTCCAACAGCGCGCAAAGCTTTCTGAACAGTCTTTCCGTAAATCATGTGATCCATGGCGAGATAGAAATTGATGGAAGGGAATACATCGCTTCCGGCGTGGCTTTTATTTACGACGGCGCTCCTTATCGTATGTGTCTTTTGACCAACCGCAGGGTGCTGCTGGATAACAACCGCTTTTTGGAGGCAAAGGTGGGGCTGTGTATTACGGCAGCGGTGCTTTTGGTCACTCTGTGTGTCACTTCCCTGGGAATGGCTCATCGGATCCAGAAGCTCCGGGAGGAGCGGGAGCGGCAAAAGCAGCTGATCGAAGGGCTGAATCAAAGCCTTACCTCCATCAATGAGCGATTTTCCGAGCGGGACATTCACGATGCTAAAACAAATCTTTGGAAGAAGGAAGCCTTTTCCGGCTTTTTACAAAAGCTTATACAGCGAAAGGCGTTTCCCATTTCCATTGTTCAGCTCCGGTGCGCGGACAGCGCGGGACAAAAAAGCGTGCTTCTCCTTTCTCAATATCTCACGGATAAAAGTGTGTTGAAATTTCAGTGGGCAGACCGGGTCTTAGTGCTGGCTTTCATACAGGCCAGCGCCTCCGCGGTGGAGCAGGAGCTCTGCTCTCTGCTTTCTCCGGAGGGAACAAAGCTCCTTTGTCAGATCAGAGTCACAGAAGAGGGGCCCGGTCAGGAAGAGATAGAAGAAAAGCTGAGGGAGGGGGAGAAAATATGAGTGTGCGGCTGTACCGGGAATACAAGCTCAAGTTTTATCTCAATGCCCGGCATTATATCATCGTAGGCGGACGCAAGGGCGAGCCCCACTCCCACACCTGGGAATTTGCCCTCACCATTCGGTTTGGGCGCACCTCCTTTGTGGAATTCAACGTGTTTGAAAAGGGAATTTCCAAATACCTTTCCCGCTATCAGAACAAGGTGATGAACGAGGAGGAGCCCTTCGACGGCATTTTGCCCACTTTGGAAAATATGACAGATTACTTTTCCGGGGAATTTTACCGTGTGATCCATGAGATCGGCGGTATTCTCACAAAGGTCGAGGCCAGTGAGACGCCTACCAGAAGCTATATTTTGAACCTTTCTGAAAATGAGGAAAACAGAAGGCTTTCGGAAGAAACAGAGCAGGAGATCCTGTCCGATGTGATGGACGCGGTGCTGGATCAAATTGTCGAAGAATGAGAGTGGGATTTTCATAACCGATCAAAAAAGGGGGGCTGCACAGATGGCGCTTTGGCGGAAAAACAGACAGTTCGGGCGGCAGCTGTACGGCTTTCTGCCGCTTTTCTATCTCTGTATGGCTGTGGGGGTAGTGGCTCTGGTAAGCCGCGGCGGCGTATACCCCAGCGGTTCTGATACCATGTATCACGTGTTCCGGGGAGATCTGGTTTACAAAGCGGTTTGCGGCGGTGATCTCTGGCCTGGTTATACGCCGCTTTGGTACAACGGGGTGGAAATTTTGCGGTACTGGCCTCCTCTGCCCGCTTATTTTATGGCGTTGTGCCAGGCGGCGGCAGGGGGAGACCCCCTGAACGGCTATCTGGTATTTGTGGGCGCGGTCTGCTTTTTGGGGGCGCTGCCCTGGCTGTGGATCGGACAGCGGCTGGAAAGACCGTTTTTAGGCGGTTTCTTAGGCGCTTTATGGTTTTTTCTTCCCAATAATCTTTTGGCGATTTTTCAGGAGGGGAATTTAGCCCGCGCGCTGAGTATGGTGTTTCTTCCGGTGTTTCTGTACCTTGTGGAGGAATACCTGAGAACCCAAAACCGGCGGCTGTTTCCCGGACTTGCCGGAAGCTTCCTGCTGATGGTGCTTTGCCATTTAGGGTACGCGGGCATGCTGGCGCTGGCGGTTTTGCTGTTTTTATTGCTGCATCGGATCTTCCGCGGAAAAAAACAGGGTGCGGGAGCGGTACTGTTTTCCATGCTGTTTGGATTTTTGATGACCGGCATTTGGTCATTGTCCGCGTTGCGGGGAGGAATCTCCAATGTAGACAGCTCGGAAAGCATGGCGGGCTTTTTTCAAAGCCTGGCCATCACCCTGAATCCTCTGGAGCGGCTGGAAAGCGGTAACGGGAATTTCTATTTCGGACTGGCGGCTTTCCTGCTGGCGGTTTTCGGTATATTGGGCGGAAACCGGGAAGAGCGCCCCGACTTTGCGGCGGGAATTCTGATCTGTCTTTCCACCGGCTCTTCTGTGTATTATCTGTTTCGCTCTCTTCCCGGCGGCCAGTATTTGTGGATGCTGCGGTTTATTTCCATAGCCCTGTGCCTGATCCTGCTTGGCCTTCTGTTTTGGAAAACCCTGCGGCGTTCCCTGGTGCTTCTGTGGTGCGTTTTACTGGTGCTGGACTGTATTCCCTCCCTGTCGCTGCTTACCGGCACACAAAACGGCGTGCGGGCCGCGGACCGGCTGGACAGCCTACAGGAGACCACCCTTATCGCCCGGGCGCAGGAGGTCACAGAACAGCGCATGGCGCTGATGGACGAAAGCGCTATGGGCTCCACCGGGGCCTTTTTGGTTTCCGATTGGGGAAACAGTGTCCCCGCCGTCTTTGGCGCGGGCTGGGAGGCGGCTTCCACCTCCTCCAATATCGTACAGCTCAATAAGGCGCTTTCCGGCGGGCAGTTTTTGTATCTTTTCGACCGGTGCCTGGAGCTTGGAAGCGATACGGTGCTGGTGTATGAGTCCAGGCTTCCCAAAACTTCAGATGCTGTAGAAAACTTGGATGCCGCAGCGAAATCGGTGGGCTATGAGCTGCTGGAAAAAAGCGGGGGATATCGGCTGTACCATAAGGAAACCGGCTGTAAAAGCTGGGGAACGAAAACCCGCTACAGCGCCATCGGCATTGGCTCCGGCGCGGCGGCGATTTCCCTGGATTTTCCGGCGGTAGAGGAAACAGATTCCTGGAATTTGAACGAATACAGCTTCGAGCAGCTTTCCCAATATGAAACCATTTATCTGGCCGGCTTTACCTATGACGATAAAGAGGAAGCGGAGGCATTGGTCACTCAGCTCAGTGAAGCGGGGGTACATATCGTCATCGCGGCGGATGGCATTCCGGAGGACCGAAAAGCGAATAATCAAAGCTTTCTCGGCATCACCTGCAATCCGGTCACCTTTTCCAACGGTTACCCGGAGCTTCTCACCGTGGACGGCACCATTAACGCGGATCTTTTTCCCACGAAATATGCCACCTGGCAGACCGTGTTCGTAAACGGCCTGGACGAATGCTGGGGAAGGCTTTACGACAATGGCTTGGAGCTGCCATTTTTCGGCACGGTAAAAAATGAAAATATTGTAGTGATCGGGATCGGCCTGACACGGTTTTACGGCCTGACTCAGGATCCCTCTGTGGGAAAGCTGCTGAGCAGAGCCATGACGCTTTCTTCTTCCAAGCTGCCGGAGCGTACCATTGTCCCCTTGGAAATTCGGCAGAGCGCCCACGAGATCACCGTGGAGTCCCCGGAAGATAAAGTAAATACCGCGCTGGCATACCACGATTCCTTCCTCAGTGAAAAGGAGCTTTGGGAAAAGAACCATTTGACTTATGTAAACTCGGGGGCCACTGTGATCCGGATCACATCGCCCTATTTCTGGTCGGGAGCGGCGATCAGCGCAGCAGGGGCGGTGTTCCTGGTACTGTATCTGGTATTTTTAAGCCGTTGCGGTCGAAAAGGACAGAAGGAAAAGCCGGAGAAGGAGGGAACAGGGCTTGGAAGGTCGGAATAAGCCGGGCGTGCTGATCCCGGCGTATGAGCCGGGGGAACAGCTTTTCATTTTGGCAGGGGAGCTTTTGGAAAAAGGGCTGGAGCTTGTTGTGGTAAACGACGGCAGTACGGGAAAGGCAATCTTTTTGCGGCTATCAAAGCAGCCCGGCGTAACGGTGCTGGAGCATATGGAAAACCAGGGAAAAGGCGCGGCGTTGAAAACCGGACTGCGTTATATGAGGGAGAGGGGCTTTACCCACGCGATCACGGCGGACGCCGATGGTCAGCACAGCGCGACTGATATTCTCAGAATGAAAGAAGCGGTGGAAAAGAACGGCGGGAGCTTGGTCTTGGGCGTAAGAAGCACCGCGGAAATGCCGGGGCGCTCCCGGTTTGGAAACAAGCTGACCTGTCTTCTGCTTCATGGGCTGTACGGACTCAAGCTCAGCGATACCCAGACCGGACTGCGGGGAATTCCTCTCACAGGGGAAAAGGTGGAGGCTCTGCTCTCCCTTCCCGGAATGGGCTATGAGTTTGAAACGGAAATGCTGATCCGCTCCGGGGAGCTTTTTCCGGCGGGGATCGTGGAGCTTCCGATCCAAACGATTTATCTGGGCCAAAACGAATCCTCTCATTTCCGCCCTATCCGGGACGGTATGCGGATCTACCGGGTGCTGTTCGGCAGCCTGCCCCGCTTCCTGCTTTCTTCTTTAGGAGCTTTTGTTCTGGATTATCTGCTGTTTAATTTGATTTACTATATGGTCTTTCCCCAGGAGGTGGCGGCAGCGGTGATCGCAAGGCTCATCAGCGCCAGCACGAACTACCTCATCAACCGGAATTTTGTGTTTCGGGGAAGGAAAGAAAGCTATACGGCCTTAAATTACGGAAAGCTGGCCTGTGGGCTGCTGCTGGCAAATGTTCTTCTGCTGCGCTTTTTTACAGGTATTCTGGGAGTGCCCGCCTATCTTACAAAGCTGTTTGTAGAAGTTTTTTTGTACATTGTCAGCTTTCTTGTGCAAAGCAGCCTGGCGCACAGGCATATCGGGAAGAAGGAGAAGTGAGGCAATGGGGAAACAACAGAAGAAAAAAATTTTGATCGCGGACGATTCTCCGATGAATCGGGCGCTGCTTCTGGAAATGCTGGAGGATCAGTTCGAGATTCTAGAAGCGGAAAACGGCAAGGTGGCGGTAGAGCTTCTTTCCGAGCATAGACAGGAGCTCTCACTGGTGCTGCTGGACATTTTGATGCCGGAAATGGACGGCTTTGAAGTGCTGGCAGTGATGAATAAGTACCATTGGATCGAAGAGATGCCGGTCATTATTATTTCGGCGGAAACCTCTCCTTCTTATATTGACAGGGCCTATGATTTTGGCGCGATGGATTTCATCACCCGCCCCTTTAACCTGGCTGTGGTACGCCGCCGTGTGGAAAACACCCTGCTGCTTTTTGCCAAAGAACGAAAGCTTACCAATATTGTGACGGAGCAGATTTTTAAGAACAAGCAGAGCAGCCGCCTGATGATCTCCGTGCTGGCACAGATCGTGGAATTCCGAAACGGGGAAAGCGGCTTGCATGTTCTGCACATCAATACCATCACCTCTCTGCTTTTGCAGCAGCTGCGGCAAAAGGAAAACAGATATGGCCTGGATCGGGAAAAATCGGAAAGGATTACAACCGCCTCCACTCTGCACGACATTGGAAAGATCTCTATTCCGGAGGAGATCTTGAACAAGCCCGGAAAGCTCACCTCAGAAGAGTTCGAGATGATGAAAACACATTCCATGATCGGGGCGAAAATGCTCAGCGGCCTTTCGGAAAAGCAGCGGGAGGATCCACTGATCCAAACGGCCTATGAGATCTGCCGCTGGCACCATGAGCGATATGATGGCAGAGGATATCCCGATGGGCTGAAGGGGGAGGAAATTCCCATTTCCGCCCAGGTGGTTTCCCTGGCCGATGTATACGATGCGCTGACCAGCGAGCGCTGCTATAAAAAAGCCTTTTCTCACGAAGCTGCCCTGGAGATGATCCTGCAGGGGCAGTGCGGGGCGTTTCACCCCATGCTGCTGGAATGCCTGCGGGAGATTTCCGAAAGTCTGAAGGTGGAGCTGGCGGTCAATTCCGACCATCGTGAGGAAGAGGAAGATCTCAGAAATGTTGCGGATCAGCTCCATGATTACGGCTTGCTTTCCTCAGAGCGTATGGCGGATCAGGAATATTTTGAGCGGCAGAAGGTTCGCTTTTTTTCCGATACCAGTGAAGAGATAATCTTCGTCTATACGGCTTCTCCGCCCATGCTGACCTTGAATAAATACGGAGCGAGGCGTTTGGGGCTGGAGGAGTTGCTGACAGAGCCGTTACAGGAGGAAAAAGCAGAGAAATGGCTGGGACAGGGCAGAGCGCTTTTCAGGGAAAAAATGGCGGCGGCCTCGCCGGAAAACCCGGATTTCGGTTTTTCTTCCACAGTTTCCATAGACGGTCAGCCGCAGGGCTGCGATTATGAATGCCATACGGTGTGGACCTCTTCCGGCTGCTACGGAGCCATCGGCAAGCTGCTTTTGAAGCGGAAGGAAAACCTGTCTGCCGACCGGGAAAAGCACCGCCTGAAAAAGCTGGCGGAAGCGGTGGAGCAGATCTCCGCCGGGCGATTTGAGCTTTCCCTCTCCGTGGAGGGAAAAGACGAGATCGGCAGGCTGGAAGCGGGATTTCAAAGTATGACGGAGCATTTGACCCGCCATTTGGACGAACTGAGTGACCTTGCGTATCGGGACAGCCTGACCTCGGTGAGAAACAGGGCGGCCTACCAGAAAGACGCGGCACGGCTGGATCAGCGCCTGAAAACGGAGCGCTGTGACTTTGCCGTGATCGTACTGGACGTGAACTATCTGAAATACATCAATAATACCTACGGCCATGCTTTGGGAGACGAACTGCTGGTGAAGGGCTGCAAAATAATTTGCGGGGTCTTTCAGCACAGCCCGGTTTACAGGATCGGCGGCGATGAATTTGTGGTGATCCTGGAGCGGGAAGACCTGAAAAATGATGAAGAGCTTACCGAAACGCTGCGTCATAGCATGGTGGAGATCGACTGTTTGGACGGCACGGCCTTCAAAACGCCCATCTCCATGGGGATCGCCCGGTATGAGCAGGGAAAGGATCTCTCCTTCGACGATGTCTTCCGCAGGGCAGACGCCCTGATGTACGAAAACAAGCTGGAAATCAAGTCGGCGCATCGTTTATTCTCCGATTTGACTGACGGATCGCAAAAAACAGTACAGGCGGGAAATTGACCGCAAAGAATCAAAGCTGGAGCAGGCTTCGGAAATAGAAGCAGCACCGTATAAAGATAAAGCTGAGCTTCTATTGCATTTTCAGGAACCGCTCTAAGGGAAAGGGTGTCTGTATGGATCTGAAAAGCTGTTATACCGCCTTTGGCGGAGATTATGAGGAGGTTCTGGGCAGGCTGTATTCAGAAAAGCTGGTAAAAAAATTCCTTCTGAAATTTTTGGAGGATAAAAGCTTTGAAGCTATGGTTCAGGCATGGAAGGAAGGAAACGGGGAAGAGGCCTTTCGCATGGCGCACACGCTGAAGGGCGTGTGCCAGAATCTGGGGATCGCCCGGCTGGGAGCTTCCGGAGCAAAGCTCAGCGACCTGTTTCGCGGCGGCACGATCCCGCCGGAATCCGGGGCGGTCATAGCCGCGGCGGCGGAGGAATATGCACAAACCCGGCAGGCGATAGAAACCTATCGAGCCGAAACGGAAAATTTATAAAGCATAGGAAGGTGACTGTATGGACAGCAATCAGCTGCGCAAAAAGACTTCCAGATTTCTTATAATCGGTTTTGCGGCTTTGGCAATACTCAGCACAGTGATTTTCAGTATGACAGGAATTATATTGAACCGGGAAAGCACGGAAGGGCTTTATGAGCTGGGCGAGCTGTATATGACCGGCATGAGCGAGCAGCTTTCCAGACATTTTGAAACTACGATCAAGCAGCGGCTCAGTCAGGTGGAGGGCCTGAAAAAGGTGATTCAGGCGGAGGGAATGACTTCGCAGAGCCTGTATCAGGAAATGGAATACCGTGGTCAGGTGCGGGATTTCGATTATCTGGCCCTCTGCTCTGCGGAAGGCGATTTTGAAATGATTTACGGAGAAATGATCCAGGCGAAAAACCTTCCCCCCTTTCTGGAGGCCTTGAACCGGGAAGAAATGCGGGTGGCTTTGGGAAGCGATGCTTCGGGAAACGCTCTGGTCATGTTCGGCGTCAGCGCGGAATATCCCATGCCCAACGGAAAGGTCAGTACCGGTCTGATCACCGCCGTACCTCTTGAATATATCACAGAAACCCTTTCCCTGGACAGCAGAGAGGACGAGCTGATTTACTGTCATATCATTCGCCCGGACGGCAGCTATGTGATCCAGAATTCCAATACGGAGCTGGAGCCCTTTTTTCAATCCGTGCGAGAGCTTTATCAAAGCAGGCAGACGGGAACCCCGGAAAAGGAGGAAGCCGGGCAGGAGGAAAAAGAGCTGTGCGATGCATTGGAGCAGGCCAGGCCCTATTCCGCTTCGCTGAATATCAATGGAGAAAAGCGGCAGATCTATGGAACCAGCTTGCCCAATTCCGAGTGGTATCTGCTCATGGTTATGCCCTATGGCAAGCTGGATCAGGTGGTAAGCGAGCTCACGGCAAAGCGGCTGTGGGGAACGCTGGGGGCCTGCGCCGCCGTGCTGATCATTTTGATTCTGATCTTTGTACGCTATTTTTCTCTGACAAAGCTTCAGCTGCAGGAGCTGGAAAAGGCCAGAAGCGAAGCGGTGCAGGCGGCAAAAGCGAAAAGCGAATTTTTATCGAATATGAGCCATGATATCCGCACGCCGATGAACGCCATCGTGGGCATGACCTCCATCGCCATGTCTCACATGGAGGACCGTGAGCATGTGAAGAACTGTTTGAAAAAGATCGCGCTGTCCAGTAAGCACCTGCTGGGGTTGATCAATGATGTTTTGGATATGTCAAAAATTGAAAGCGGCAAAATGAGCCTTTCGGTAGATCGCGTTTCTCTAAACGAGGTAATGGAGGAGATCGTCAGCATTGCCCAGCCTCAGATGAAAAGCAAGAGGCAAAGCTTTGATGTGCATATCGAAAATATCACAGCGGAATATGTGCTCTGCGACAGTGTGCGCTTAAACCAGATTCTGCTGAACCTTTTGTCAAACGCGATCAAATATACGCAGGAGGAAGGTCATGTGCGGCTTTCTCTGTCGGAGGAGGCGTCTGAAAAGGGAGAAAGCTATGTTCGGCTCCGCTTCCGGGTAAAGGATAATGGGATCGGAATGTCCCCGGAATTTCTGAAGCGGGTGTACGATTCCTACAGCAGGGCGGATAACGCCAGAGTACATAAAACAGAGGGCGCGGGCCTGGGCATGGCGATCACAAAATATATTGTGGATGCCATGGGTGGAACGATCCAGGTGGAAAGCGAGCTGGGAAAAGGTACGGAATTCTGCGTTACGCTGGATCTGGAAAAAGCTGAGATCACAGAAAAAGAAATGAACCTGCCCGCCTGGAAAATGCTGGTGGTAGACGACGATGAAACCCTGTGCCGAACTACCGTAAAGGCGCTGGAATCCATCGGGGTGAAGCCGGAGTGGACCTTAAGCGGTGAGAAGGCTGTAGAAATGGCTCTTCGGCATCATGAGGAGCAAGATGATTATCAGATCATTCTGCTGGATTGGAAGCTGCCCGGCATGAGCGGGATCCAAACCGCTGCGAAGCTGCGGAACAAGCTGGGGGAGACGGTTCCGATCCTGCTGATTTCCGCCTACGATTGGAGCGAATTTGAAACGGAGGCAAAGGAAGCGGGAATCAACGGATTTCTTTCCAAGCCCCTGTTTAGATCCACCCTGTTTTATGGATTGCGCTCTCACATGGGAATCGAGGAAGAGAAAGCGGCGTCTGAAGAGCCCGGCTCCAGCCTTGCTGGCCGCCGGATCCTTCTGGCGGAGGATAACGAGCTGAATTGGGAGATTGCCAACGAACTGCTTAGCGATGTTGGCGCGGAAATAGAATGGGCGGAAGATGGTCAGGTTTGCCTTACCATGTTCCAGGAGGCCCCCGAAGGCTATTACGACGCGATCCTGATGGATATTCGAATGCCGATCATGACAGGATACGAAGCGACAAAGAAGATCCGGGCCCTGCCCCGGCCCGACGCGGCCGTTATTCCCATTATCGCCATGACGGCAGACGCCTTTTCCGAAGATGTACAGCGCTGCCTGGAATGCGGTATGAACGCCCACATCGCGAAGCCCATCAATATGCCTGAGCTCTTGCGGGTATTGCACAAGTATCTCAAGTAGCACTGATACAGGGATAAAAGCAAAAGGCACTGCGACAGCCGGCTTTCCAGCTGCCGCAGTGCTGTTTTTGCCATACAGAGCTAACGACGAAAAACAACAGAAAATTCAGTTTGCCAAATTGAAATTTAGCGGTGAGAAAAGCCTCCCCTTGCTTGCAAGGGGAGGGGGACCGCCGAACGGCGGTGGAAGGGATAGACACCCGCAGAAAGTGGGATAAAACCGCCAGTTTTGATCCCCTCAGTCAGCCTTCGGCTGACAGCTCCCCTTACTCGCGCAAGTGGAGCCTAGGGACGTTGAACTATCATTTAGCGCCTATCCGCCTTCCCAAAATTGACTTTTTTGTCAGATTCAGGTAAAATAGCAAAGGTTTGCAAAAAACCGAAAAAAGTCCCGGCTTTGCTTTTACAAAGTGATATCAGAAAACGCAAATTCCGGAGAAAGGCGACGAAAGATCGTGACTATGGATTGGATCAAAAACAGAAAGATCGACTGCCACACCCACATTGTCAGCCCGAAGATCAGGGAAGAGTATTTTCGGTGTACCACCGGCTTTGCCCTGGTAATGCAGTTTCCGGAGAGCATTATGAAAAACCCGGACTGTATTCGCACCGTGCAGGAGGACGACCGGCTTTTTCTGAACGCCTCTGTAGACCTGAAGCGTCCTATTCCTCCGCAGCTGAGCCTGATCGAGGAAAATTTGGAGCGCTGGAAGGTAGTGGGGCTGAAGCTTTATTTGAGCTACCAAAGCTCTCGGGCAAATGATCCTCCTCTATATCCGATCTATGAATTCGCTCGCCGTCATCGGCTTACCGTGACCTTCCACACCGGCCTGTGTTCTTTGGTGCTGCCATCCGATCAGGATATCGAGGGCTCTGCCGCCTGCTATATCGCAAAAGCGGCGGAGGATTTTCCCGAAGTGAATTTTGTAGCGGCCCATATGGACGATCCCCGGTTTACGGAATGTATTCGCCTTGTGGCGGAGCATGAAAATATGTACACCGATTTTTCCGGCGCCTATGAGACCGGCACAAAGGAAGGAAATGATGTGGAGGGCGCCATTGCCACCTTTGGAGCGGCCATTCATTCCCAGCCGGGTATGGAGCGGAAAATTCTTTACGGCACTGATTTTTGCCCGCCTATCAATCTGGCTCAGTTGGAAGAGTATGAACTCAGTATTGAAAAAATATTTCCGCCGGAGGCCTTCCCGCTGGTCTATTTTGAAAATTGTCTGCGCGCCTTTCCGAGGCTTGAAAATTGGATAAAAAGAGAGGATCCTTCCCTGTGAAAAGCTTTTTGAAATCTTTTACCCCATACCAAATCATTTATCTTGCCGCTGTATTTCTTTTGACAACGGCCTTCATCATTTTTTTCCCTGATCATATGCTGGACGATACCTCAAATACACTGGTGCTGGTTTGCTCCGTGGTCGCCACCCTGGCAAATCCTGTCTGCGAGCTGCTGATCTCCAAGCAAAGCAAATGGAATTTTGGGGTGGACGTGCTCTTGATCGAGATCCCTGAATTGGTGATCTGTCTCGCCATGGGCTGGTACACTATTGCCATTGTTACCATGGTATTCTGGATCCCCATCGATATCGTCAGCTTCCTGCGGTGGACGCGCCACCCTGACGAAACGGAGGAGGAGCTTACCGTGGTGAAGCGTCTCAGCTGGAAACAGGACATTTTGGTGGTCCTGGCGATCTTGGCCTTTGGCTTCGGCGTGGGTTCTTTGATCTCCATGCTTCCCGGCGCGGCGGACTCCTATCTGGACGCTCTATCCGCCGCCTTCGGCATGGCAAACGGTATTTTGCTGCTGCTGCGCTACAACGAGCAGTGGTACGCCTGGTTTATTACGCTGGTGCTTTACGCCGCCTTGTACATCATTTCCGGTACTTATATCATGCTGATCACGGTAGCCGCCATGCTGGTCAACACCTGCTACGGCTTTGGAAAATGGGTGCTCTACATCAAGCGTCACCCGGAAACAAAAAGGGAAACAGACGCCTCGGCAGAATTGCCCCAGTAAGAGACGGAGAAGGAGAAAGCGTGTATGAAAAAGCTGGAAAACAACTATGATCACACGAAATATGCCTGTTACGTTGCCTATGTGACCCAGGCGGTGGTCAATAATTTTGTTCCGCTGCTGTTTTTGACCTTTCAAAAAAGCTTCGCGATCTCCTTAAACCAGATCGCGGCGTTGGTCACCATTAATTTCGGGATCCAAATGGCGGTAGACCTTTCCAGCTCTTTCTTTGTAGATAAAATCGGCTATAGGACCTGTATAAAGGCCGCCCATTTGTTTGTAGTGGGAGGACTGTTGGGGCTGTGCTTTTTTCCCTCTATTCTGCCCAGCGCCTTTTTGGGGATCATTTTAGCGGTAATGCTTTACGCAGTAGGCGGCGGGCTGCTGGAGGTGCTGGTCAGTCCCATTGTGGAGGCTTGTCCCACGGAGAAAAAGGAGTCGGAAATGAGCCTGCTCCATTCCTTTTACTGCTGGGGCCATGTCCTGGTGATCTTATGCAGTACGGCGTTCTTCGCAGTGTTTGGCCTGGAAAACTGGCGGGTGATGGCGTGCCTGTGGGCGGCGATCCCGCTTTTGAACTTTTTCTATTTCTGTCAGGTGCCGGTTCCTACTCCAGTGGAGGAGGGAAAGGGTATGAAACTTCGGGAGCTGATAGGAGCAGGCGTTTTCTGGAGGCTGTTTCTGATGATGCTGTGCGCGGGCGCCTCAGAGCAGGGCATGAGCCAGTGGGCTTCCGCCTTTGCGGAGGCTTCCCTCCACATTCCGAAAACCGCCGGAGATCTGCTGGGGCCCTGTGCCTTTGCGGTGATGATGGGCCTTTCCCGGCTGTTTTTCGGGAAGTGCGGGGACAAGATCAAGCTGGAACGGTTTCTGAACCTCTCTAGCCTGCTCTGTGTTGCCAGTTACCTTCTGGCGGCGCTTTTTGATCAGCCAGCCCTGTGCCTTCTGGGCTGTATGCTCTGCGGCCTTTCCGTGGGGATCATGTGGCCCGGCTGCTTCAGCATTGCCTCGAAAAAGCTGAAAAACGGCGGTACCGCCATGTTTGCCCTGCTGGCTTTAGCAGGGGACGTTGGCTGCGCGGCAGGCCCGGCCTTAGTCGGAAACGTGGCAGAACTCTTCGGCGGCGAGCTGCAAGCAGGCCTCTTGGCCGCCGTGATCTTCCCAACCCTGCTCCTGCTCTGCAACCTCCTCCGCAAAAAACAGAAACCAAACGCAAACAACCCCTAAAAGCCCATCAAAAAAGCGTTTCAGAGCGGTGTCCTCTGAAACGCTTTTTCTAACAACTAAATCCCCATTTCTTTCTTCACTTCCTGGAAGCACTGTACCGCAAAATCCAGATCCTCCTTGGTGTGTCCGGCAGATACCTGGGTGCGGATACGGGCCTTACCCTGAGGCACCACAGGGTAGCTGAAGCCAACCACATACACGCCCTTTTCCAGCATACGGGCGGCAAATTCCCCGGCAACCTTGGCATCGTACAGCATCACGGGAACAATGGGGTGGCTGCCGGGCAGCACGTCAAAGCCCAGCTTAGAGAGCCGCTCCCGGAAGTAAGCGGTGTTCTCGTGCACCTTATCCCGCAGCTCGGTGGAAGCTGTCAGCAGCTCCAGGGTTTTCAGGCTGGCGGCGCAGACAGCGGGAGCCAGGGTGTTGGAGAAGAGATAGGGACGGCTCCGCTGGCGCAGCAGATCCACGATCTCCTGACGGGCGGCGGTATAGCCGCCAGAGGCCCCGCCCAGGGCCTTACCGAAGGTGCCGGTGATGATATCCACCCGATCCTGTACGCCGCAGTATTCCGGGGTGCCCCGGCCAGTATCGCCCATAAACCCGGCGGCATGGCTGTCGTCCACCATGACAAGAGCGCCGAATTCCTCGGCCAGGTCACAAATGCCCTGCAAATTGGCAATGTAGCCGTCCATGGAGAATACGCCGTCTGTGGCAATGAGCATCACCTTGCAGCCAGCTTCCTTAGCCGCTTCCAGCTGCAAGCGCAAATCGTTCATGTCGTTATTCTTATAGCGGAAGCGCTTCGCCTTGCAAAGCCGCACGCCGTCAATGATAGAGGCATGGTTCAGCTCATCGGAGATCACAGCGTCCTCCGGCCCCAGCAGGGTCTCAAAAAGGCCGCCGTTGGCGTCAAAGCAGGAGGAATACAAGATCACATCGTCCATGCTGAGAAACTCCGCCAGCTTCTTTTCCAGCTCCTTGTGAACGGACTGGGTGCCGCAGATGAACCGCACGGAGGAAAGACCGAAGCCCCATTTATCATAGCTTGCCTTTGCCGCCTCCAGCAGAGCCGGGTGGTTGCTGAGGCCCAGATAGTTATTGGCGCACATATTGACCACCTGCCGGGCCTGAGTGGTATCGATCCGCGCCTTCTGCGGGGTAGTGATGACCCGCTCGTCCTTCCAGGTACCAGCTTCGCGGATCCCTTCCAGTTCTTTTCTGTACTTTTCAAGAGCCTGCTTCATAGGAAAACCTCCAACTTTTTATTTCAATGAGTAATCAGCAATTAGGAAGGGCACAAACAGTACAATTAACGCCAGATAAATTGGAATATATATGGCGCTCCTTGGCGCCCCTGAAAGGGGAGCTGTCAGCCGAAGGCTGACTGAGGGGTTCCGTGGTGATGAGTAGAAAAGGCAAGTTTTGTGCGGGATTTCAGCGCCCTATAACCCCTCCGTCACGGCTTCGCCGCGCTGCCGAAATCTGCTCGAAGAGCAGATTTTCCCCTTCTCAGGGGTGAGCGCGTCCCGGTGGGGGGAAGGTCTCCAGTGGAGAACTCAGCTGTCGCTTCAGACATTGCTGAACGTGCCCCACTGGGGCACAGCAACCGCTCTGACCCGTTCTCGTTTGTCAACTC
>Ga0209694_1000871_pt1 | contig 39647 bp, 32 predicted proteins | sample GluameincwithD2O_FD_187499 | JGI IMG/M metagenome (GOLD analysis project Ga0209694, IMG submission 187499) | Mouse cecum microbial communities from Vienna, Austria - Glucosamine amended microcosms incubated with D2O (SPAdes) (version 2) | ecosystem: Host-associated > Mammals > Digestive system >... | reverse complement strand
CATGATTTTATACACTTTATTCAGTTGTCAAGGTACGCATTTTTATATGTAAATCATCCTAACTCTCAGGATGTATCTACCCAAGTCATCTGCATCATATCAAGGCAGGTTTTCGGACGGTCTGCCCCCACCTATCCGTCCAATTGAAAAATATAATATACTTATTCAATTAATCTATATATAAACAAATCAAAAGTATTACCTTTACAGGCAAACATCAAGATGAGTTTCCAGAAAGAAATACCCCCATCCCGTAGATACTTATACCTTAATTCTAAAAAAATGCAGCCTATACGAATCCGGTTATTCTTGTGGATTCTTTTAAGGAGATGTGATAAGATAAAAACAAAGAGAGTTAGACGGATAAAAGCAGAAAATATACTTGCGAAAAATATTACCGCAGTCGGAGCCTTGACCAATTATGATGTATAAACAGATATTGTTGAAGAAAAATTAGTTGCCAAGTGCGCAAAATTTATGAATAAATGGATAGGGAGAAGCACGCAGATGTTTTTTATCATGGGAATTACCCAAGGAAGAAAGGATTTTGACTATAATCAGATGATGGTCTGTGCACATTGTGGTTCTTATGGAAGATACCGGGTGTACATGACTTACATGTGTCTGTCGCTTTTTTTCATTCCCTGTTTGAAATGGAGCAGACAGTACTATGTACAAAGTACATGCTGTAATACGGTTTATTCTCTTGCGCCGGAGATTGGGAAACAGATTGCAAAGGGAGAAAAGATAGAAATCCTGCCGGAACATCTGACACAGGTACAGGCAGGATACAAAAGCAGCGCCAAAAGATGCGTAAGCTGTGGATATGAGACGCAGGAAGAGTTTGAATACTGCCCAAAATGTGGAAGGAGATTTTGATTATGGGTACATTAGTGATTTATTTTTCCCAGACAGGAACAACCAAAGCGGCCGCTGAGAAGATTGCGGGGCTAAAGAAGGCTGACTTAGTGGAAATTAAGCCGGGAAGACCTTACGAGATGTCCTATGGGAAGACAGTATTGACCTCTATGAAAGAGATCTTTACAAAAGCACGTCCAGAGCTTGCAATGGAGATACCGGATATCCAAAAGTATGACCGGATCCTGATTGGATTTCCGATTTGGTGCGGAGGTGCTCCAAATGTGGTTCTGACTCTGATAGATGCCTTGGGTTTGAATGGCAGGCATGCAGCAGTATTTACCACGAGCGGAGCCACAAAACCGACGAAACTTGCCGTAAAGCTAAAGAAATTGTATCCGGAGGTCAGATGGCATAAGCCGTTAAATGCAAATGGCGTGACAGAAGAGGAAATCCGGAACTGGATGTAAGACATGCAGCCGGTTGTGGAGCCAGACCTTGGGTTATACGATAACCTCAAGCCGAATAGGTTCTTCGGAGCTGAAAGAAAACGCTTTTATAGGGCCTTGCTCACGCAAGGTCTTTTATTTTTACCAAAGGCGGCTATACAAAATGGATATTTTACAGCAATCCGCATTTGGTCGGTTTTCAGTACATGAAAGATCTTTCCCTTCCAAACTATACATCTGCTAAAATTGCAGACCGAATTCTGGAAGGGAAAATAACTTTTAAACAGATTCAAAAAGCAGTACAATTCGATGAAATAATCAAACCACGATTAGAAGCATTAATCCATTTAAAAAATTCTTTAGATAATGATTTTAATCTTTATTCTTTCATGCCGCGAATGTATCCTTTTACCACTAACATCAAAGCAGATTATCTGATTTCCAGCCACGTTATGATTGATAGCTACGTTTTCATCATCCATACCACTCCAAAGGGAGATGCAAAATGCGATTTTCTTTGCTGTTCAGCCTTTACAAAAGGCGGCCGCAACTATGAAGCAAATCAACGAAAACGTGCACTGCTCAAAAAAGAGCGTATACATATCGCCACAAACACAACAACTGTCTTACTCGATAAACTGAATACAGAATCATCATAAAAAACGTTTCCAAATTTCCATGGTTTAGCTTATTTATCAACAAATATTATATAATAAAATCGGGATGGTAATCACCAAGAATTATCCATCCCAATTTTTTAGTTTATCATTTCAAAACTCAAATTCCAGAAACAATCACTCAATTATTTAATTTTAATCTTAACAGCGCCCTTCTTATTGCTTCCATCTGTTGCTGTTGCTGTAATTTTTACTGTCTTACCTTTTCCGGCCTTCTTTGTCTTTACGACACCGCTGGCGGATACTGTTGCATACTTTGTATTAGAGCTTGTCCATTTCAGCTTCTTATTAGCCTTCTTGCCGGTCGTCTTAACAGTAGCTTTTACTTTCAGCTTCTTTCCTGCTTTCACAGTCTTTGCCGCTTTAAGCTTAACGCTCTTTACCGCATTCTTCATAATGGAAATCTTATAAGTAGCTTTCTTACCGCTTCCATCTTTTGCCGTTGATGTAATCGTAACTGTCTTACCTGCTCCTGCTTTTTTCAATGTAACCTTACCGGAAGCACTGACTGTTGCATATTTTTTATTGCTTGTCTTATATGTGACAGCCTTATTCGTCGCATTCGCAGGGAACACCTCTGTCTTCATCTGTACTTTCTTACCGGCCGCAATCTTTTTTGATATAGCACTGAGTTTGATACTGCTGACCTTTACCGGACTCGAATCTGTCACCGGCTTCTGTACATTTGTTCCTGCAGATGTGCTTCTGTATACATAACTATAGGTTCTTCCTTCATCTACCCACTCATCAAGCTTTGGCTCTTTGATAAGCTTATAACCTTCAATCTGCTTCGGCGCAATGCCAAATCCCTCTGGCATAGAGATGCAGTATCCTTTATACACATCCGACTTTGCCAGCTCTTTGCCGGCCTCATCCACATATTTAACAGTAACATATTTGAAGTTATTAGAAGTGCAATCTCTGAATTCTGACTCACCGCTTATACCTTCATTCATAACCTTCAATGTTACACATGGTTCCTCGATAAAGTTCTTTCCGTCAAGTGCTACCTGAATCTTGTACGTCTTATTCGTTCCCGCATATCTCGGGGGAAGCAGTTCGATAAGCTGACTGTTGCCGTCACCAAACACACCATTTCTATGAGGCCCTGCAATGGCAATGAATCTCCATGTTCCGTCACACTCTGAAATCTGGTAGACCGGCCATATGATACCATTCTCATCAACTGCACGTACCTTTGTCAGCTCAGACTTAAGATTCGTACCGTATACTCTGAGCTCTGTCTTAAGCTCACCGATATTGTTAGACACATTAACTTCTATATCTGTTGTATTGTTAACTTCTGTTTTGTTATTGCCGGAGATTGTTACTTTGCTCAAAGTAACGTCCTTGTCCGTCTTACCTTCCGGAAGCACGGAGATTGCCGTTCTCTGGCCGCGGCTGTCTGCGGCGCTCTCATATACCGGAGTTCCCTTGTACTTAACATTCAGCCAATAGCTCATAGTGCTTGTCGTCTTGTTTTCCGGAACTGTGAAAGTAAGGACTGGTTTTTGGTCTTTGTTTTTCGCCTTGCTGACTACAATGTTCGATGCCTTTGTCTCTCCCGGAATGTATACGGCTGCTGTCAGATCATTTTCAAGATCAATATCTTCCACTTTGTAACCGTTCAATACTGCTGTTACTGTTCCGCCTTTGCTGTCAAACAGGTCTTTGTCTACAGTGATGCTAGATACTCTTGTAGTGGTCTGAACAAGCCATTTGATATCAGACACTACCAACGTCTCTTTATTGACAACTGTAGTCATTGCGCCTTCTTTAATATACAAATATGAAGTCGATCCAATATCACTTAATGGCTCTGCATACTCGACAATAACTTTCTTGTTATCAATTGTCACTTTACCTTCGTCTGTCAGATCATAACTGTTTTCTCCGTTTGTATCTGCAATATAAACCAACTTTTTCAGGTCTGCTCCTTCTATTGCCGATATATCCTCCGCAAATTCTGCAACTACAGTTTTAGCATCTGCAAGCACTACCGCTTCAGGTGTTAATTTTGTTGTAGAATAAGTCTTAGCCATCTGCTTTACAGTCACTTTTTGGGATTCCTCGATATTCTCCCCCTTTTTCGGTCCTACAGAGAACACAAAATCTATATCGTTTTTCATTCCATTTGAAGAAATCTCAATTGTAGCTCCATTTTCTGTAATATCCTTTACAGTAGCCACCCCTGCACTATTGCTCGCTGACACAGTTGTTCCGCTTATAAAGCGTTCTGTCTCTATTCCCCAATTCGTCTTGGTCAGATTCGTTCCTTCAACTTTAAGCTGTACGACACCTCCGCTTGTGGGAATTTCAGATGGTGTAGCTGTTACCTTTGTGATTGTAGCTGTTTTTGATACAAGCGCATCAAGAGCTGCCTGTAATGCTTCCTGCGCTGCTTTTACTTCTTCGGCTGTTGCTTCTTCTTTATTATTTACATCTTGGGCTGCCTGTAACTTTTCCTGCATTGCCGCCCATCCAGCCGCTTCATAATCCTGCTCTGTTCTTGATTTGGCATCTGCAATTACTTTTTCTAGCTCTGTTTTGTCTACTGGTTCTACAGAGCCATCTGAGCCGGCAATTTTTATGGCCTTTTTAAAAGGATTCGTTATTGTATCACCAGTAGGTTGATTTTCTGTTACACATATTAAGTACCCAATCTCTTCGCTACTATCATTTTTAGGAATCTCTATTGAAAAACTCTGCGCATTCTCAACCGTTACAGTTTCAATTTTTGCCTTTGTATCATATACAATATTCCCATCCATTATTTCCTTCTGTTTCCTAGCTTGATACCAAAGTGTTTTTAGATTTTCTCCTGTAAATGATACTGTAATTGTCCCCCCTTGACTCCCTAGTGCTTCTGGGGTCACTGTTATGCCTGTCAAATTAGGAAGATCACCCGTCGCCTTCACAGTTATCCCCGTCCCTGCGAAGCATCCTACTATCAACGCTAACGTCAATATCAACGACAGCGTCCGTTTTTTACACATTCTCATATATCTTACCTCCTCAATGCGTTTATCTGAATGCGTTATTATATATCATCCCCATTATACCCCCCCCCACGTATCCGTCCAATTGATATACTATATATGTACCTATCATATATTTGTATTTTCAATAAGTGAACACAACACGCTCCTTGCTATTTACATCAAAAAACTGGCAGACGTTTCTGAAAAAGACGTTGCCAGCATTATGGGCATAAAAAAAAGAGGATATTGCTCAATCATCTATTTAGATGACTTTGCAACACCCTCTCAGAAATTCATTCCATTTTATATTTTTATTGTCGAAAACTATGAAATTAAGAACCCAACCTTTCCCATCATGTAATAGTAACTACCCACCAATCAACACCTCTTTCCCACAAAATGCAAACCCGTACTTCCGTATCCGTTCTTTTTCTATACCCTTTCCTATGAGCACAGCATCATAATTTTTCTCTTCAATCTGCTGCAAAGCGGCTTTTGCCGTATCAGAAAGCTCCTTCTCGCGTCTTTTATTCTGTACTTTAAATTCCAGGATAATAGCATCATCACTTTGCCGCTTAGGCTCCAGCATTACATCATACCTTCCGAAGCCGCTCTCTCGGTTAGAAGTAATCGTATAACGGCTATTAAGCTCTACCATTAGACCCAACACAAAACCATGATAAAATCTTTCCTCCCCTTCCCCTAATGGATTTTTCCCGGTATCAAAATAGCTGAATATCGTAGATGTAATTCTATTCATATAAGCATTCATAGACTCTATATCATCTGAAAGCAGTGCCTTTATAAAACCGTTGTAGGCAGACGCACTTTTACGAAACCACCCCCGTACCATATTTCCAAACATATGTCTCGTCTCAAAATTTGTAATTGCAAGCTCATACTTCGGCGCATCAATCCCATATTCACTTTCTTCATAATCTCCAGGTTTAACTACTTTAAGATATCCGCTGGCAAGCAAAAGACTCCATATTGCCGCCTCATTATCACCTAATTCATTATAAACAATCTGTTCATCAATTGGCATCCTCAGATGTTCCCCTGAAAGAAGTTTCGCAAATGATTGCTTTATCTCTTTATCTCCCACGCGGATCAATTGCCCCACCAGACTATTAGAACTTGTGTTTGCCCAATAAGCGTCTATTTTTTTTATATTCAAATAATTAATGATAGACCAAGGATTGTAGATATCTGCCTTTTTCCCAAATGTAAAGCCGTCGTACCAGTCTTTTACCTTTTCCTTCTTTTCTGACATTCCAAATTCGTCTAATGCGGCAAACGTCTCTTCTTCTGTAAATCCAAAAGCATCTTCATACTGCATAGAAGTTGTAGTGATCACTTTCAAATTATTCAAATCCGAAAATATAGATTCTTTACTCACTCTCGTTATGCCTGTCATAACAGCCCGTTCCAGATAAGGATTTGTCTTGAATGTGGCATTAAACAGGCTTCTGATGAACTCCACCATTTCATCCCAGTACCCGCTTATATATGCCTCCTGCATCGGCGTGTCATATTCATCCAGAAGAATGATTACTTTTTTCCCGTAATACCGCATCAGATAATCTGAAAGCGCCCGCAAAGAACCTCCCGCAATATAATTTTCCATCTCGGCTGATACTCTGTGATACATCTCCTTCTCATCTTCATTCAGGCAACCACTCTCAAGCAAAAAATCATTTTTATTATATAACTCCTTGATAAGCTGGCAGATTTCCTTTCTGGCATCCGAAAATGATGTCGTTTTCACTGTTGCAAAGCTTAACGCTATCACAGGATAAGTTCCCTGTATCTTACGATACTTTTCATCCTCCCATATAGAAAGCCCTTCGAACAATTCTCCCCGTCCGGCGCACTTTACAGAAAAGAACTTTTCTAACATACTCATGTTCAAGGTCTTCCCGAATCTCCGGGGACGGGATATCAGTGTCACTACATCATCTGCTTCCCACCACTCTTTGATAAAATTCGTTTTATCCACATAAAAATTATCCTTCAGCCGCAAATCTTCAAAATCCTGATGACCGATTCCAACTGTCCTTGCCATAAGCCCACTTCCTTTCAATTATCGCCGATTGCCCTGCCAAGTCTGTCTTCCAAAATCAGAGTTAATACATTATATCATGCCAAAACTTTCTCAGCTACATAAATATACCTTCCTCTAAAAAATTTTCATAATCTCCCTGTACTCCCCATACTCCCCCTTGTCATAAAAATACTCTTTCTTCCGCCCCGCAATCCCAAGCTCCCGAAACCACCTTTTTTTTAGCATCCTGCGTAACTCTTCCTTTTTCTCTCCCTGTATCGTCTTATAGTTCCACAGGGAAAAATGCAGCGCATAATTGATAAAATCCTTCTCCAGTTCATAGTACAGCCCGTACTTTATCAGATTTTCCTTAAGCGCCGTCAGTGCATGATAAAAACACTGCCACGACTTTTCCCTTGTGTTGGATAAAGACTCGGGATTATCCCTTCGCTGATGCGCCAGCACCCTCTCTTCCACCTCAATCTGCTCTGCCAGCACAAGTGCCGAAAAGACGAAGAGAAGGTCGTTGGACGTCCGCTGCTCCTGAAATTCAAGCCCATGTTTCAGGACGAATTCTCTTTCAAACAGCTTATCCCATGTCCAGCCCACGAACACTTTGAATACATTTTCCGTGAACGTTCGGTAATTCATAGGGCGGTACGGCGGCAGGGCATGTCTCCGGATTGTCCATCCCACCTGATGATATCTTTCTAAATCGCTCCGGTACTGGTCGGAACCGAATACAAGAATCTGTGCTTTCTGCTCCTTCGCTTTCCGGTAAGCTGTCTCCAGCATATCCGGCTCAAAGAAATCATCTGCATCCAAAAACGACAGGTATTCTCCCCCTGCCTCTTTAAACCCTCTGTTCCTTGCCGCACCCGCGCCCGCATTTTCCTGACTTATAAGGCGCACCCTTTTGTCCTGCCGCCTGAACCGCTCCAGGATTTCCGGTGAGCCGTCCGTAGAACCATCGTCCACACAGATAATCTCTATCTCTCTCAGCGTCTGCCCGACGATGCTGTCCATACATTCTTCAATATACTTTTCCCCATTGTAAACTGGCACGATGACCGACACTTTCAAATCTTTGCTATCCATCCTGGTTTCCATCACTTTCCCGTTTTTTCATCTCTTCCCGCCAACCAGCTTTCTCAATTTCCCAGGCACGCATAAAATCATCCTCCCAAGTCGGAAAGACTTTGAGCCGCGCACTCTTGCAATCTCATTTTTCAGTTTCTGATTCTTAAGCTCCAGCTCATTTATGCGCTCAAATAACCTCTCATCCACACTTTTCGCATAAACCCGGCAGATATAATACTGCTCTGCATCTTCTGTCATGCCCTCAATGTGGCTCCATGCCGAATCGGAAAATACGTCTCTCTTAATCTCTCCCAGCGCCATTCCACGCTTTAGCTCTTCGCTGAACCTTAAGACATATTCCCTCCGGTACTCCTCCCCGATTCTCCAGAGTGTTCCCATATAATTGTGGTATTTCTTGAACCAGTACATATATTTAAACCGTTCCCACACCACGGGATTCTTTATCAGGAGCCCCCGGATATAATCATATTCTATATTGATGCAGTAGACCTTTTCCCGGCTGTTGACAGAGGAGTCCGGATTGTCCCGGCGGTTTCTGTAATAGGGCTTATCGATAAGCATCGCCCGCTCTCCATAGACAAATGTCTGAATCCAGAATCCATTGTCCTGAAAGGATGCTCCCGGCGTCTCATGGTGCCGGATGCCGTATTTTTCCAGAAAATCCCGGCGGTAGATGCCACTCCATGTATTCATGATAAAGCGGAGCGCCTCCGGCTGTCTGCCCGGGTTGAATACTTTATGATAGTCCGCCGGGTTTGGCGAGAGATGGTTATAGGCAAACTCCCTCTCTCCGCCCTCATTTGCCGTAAAACGGTAAAAATCCGCCTTTACAAAGTCCAGAGCATATTCTTTTGCCGCCCTATAAAGTTCCTCATACATGTCAGGTGCAATGTAATCGTCCGGCTCCACAATTCCTACATACTCTCCGGACGCATACCCCATCCCGCAGTTCACGGCGCTTCCGTATCCCCGATTCTCCTGACTGATCAGAACGATTCTATGATCCTGTCTTTCATATTCCTTAAGTACCTTTAAGGAACCATCCAAAGAGCCGTCATTGACACAGATGATCTCTATATCTGCAAGTGTTTGCCCAACGACACTCTCCATACATTCTGCAAGATATTTTTCCACATTATATACCGGTATGATAATTGATACTTTTGCCATATGAATCTCCTGCTTTCATATACTGTTACGTACTCTTTTTCACCTTTTTGATAAATTTCCGGATTACCCGTACAGGGAATCCGATCATACGTGCCAGTCGATATGTCTCTGACTCTTTGATCGCCTCAAGTTCCCGCTCTAACTGCTTGATCTTAACCCCGCGGTCGTATTTTTCTTTATACGTGATCTGAAGCTTCCGATTTATCTCTGATTTTTCTGCATATGTCTTCTGCAGTATCCGGTTTATCTCAGACTTTTCTCTGTAAGCCCGCTTCATGCCTGCATGTGCGATTGCCTCTTCCTCCACGAAAAGCCTGAACAATGTCTGCTCCATCCCTTCAAGCCCAAGATATGCATATCTTTCTTCCTCCGGCAGTTCATTGTACCGGCTTTTTGCATTATCAAGCACTCCTCTCAGGGTATCGTAGAGCACACTTGTCATTTCTTCCGGGAAGTCCTGCCGTGTGACAAATGACAGCATATTTAAAAATCCTCTGAAATATCCGTAACTATGGGCAAAGCTTGTCCCTGCCGTCATAATGGAGTCGTTCCGGATTCTCCTTCTAAAATAAACACCTTCTGTGTATCCGACTCTTTTTGCAGTAAGCAAAGTAATAAAAGTGAAATCATTATCCTCATGGAGTATCCCTGGGCAAAAACAACACCCCCACATCTTTAGAAACCCGCGTCTAAAGAACTGCAGCCCTGTATTTGTCCGATATTCTCCGGTGCGGCGCATCCGCACAAACATCTCCTGTCCCGGGCACTGCTCCGGATAACTTCCCTTCCTTATATAGTAATCTCTGAATTCAGGATGACCGCTTTCTAACGCATGGCTTTCATAGAAAGCTTCCCCATTAAAATACAGAATATCCAATTCCTTTTCCGCACTCTTCTGATACAACACCTCCAACCCTTCCGGCACCAGCATGTCATCACTGTCCAGAAAATAGATATATTCACCTGCCGCCAGGGACACTCCCCTATTCCTTGCTGCTGACAAACCGGCATTTTGCTGATGGTATACCTTAACTCTTGCATCCTTTCTGGCATAGGAATGCAAAAGCTCCAAAGACTGGTCTGTAGATCCGTCATCAATACAAAGTACTTCCAATTCCTCTAACGTCTGTGCAAGGATACTGTCAATACATTCCGCAAGGTACCGCTGCATATTGTAAACCGCAACAACGACAGATACTTTTATCTTCCCCGGAAGAATATTGTTCTCTGTACCGCACTTGTCTTCTCCTGCGCTATATTGTACAGTTCTTTCCTGCGCTCTTAACCTGTCCTGCTCTTCCCTTACCTCCACCGCAAAAGGTATCCCGGCAATCCGATAGAAATATTCCGGCATGTCATAATACTTTGCCGGATGATTTAAAATCCCCATATCTGTGAATCTATCGCTGCATAAAGCACGCATGATACTCCAACGTGCTTTTTCACTGTAAATTGTATTCAGATTATATACACATCCTGAAAGCACCATATCACAGAAGCCTCTTTCCACCTCGGCGTAAAGCCTTCTGCGGTTCAGCTCATCATAGGCCGCTCTGTAAGCTTCAAGAAAGCACAGCGGCGCTTCATCTTTTTTATTCTGAAGACTCCCTTCTCTGAACACACGGTAGTACACAAGATCTTCCCGTATGACTGCAATCCGCTCCGCCACTGCAAGAGCAGTCAGTACAAAACGTACATCATTACTGTTGGGAAGCTCCTGAAAAAGAATTTTCTGCTCCAGGATAAAATCCCGTCGAAATGCCTTGGTCCATGGCGGAGGGGTCGTAAGGCCAAACAGTTTTCCGTCCATATCCCTCCTTGAAAAGACCTCCTGTTCAGGAATCAGTCTTCTCCACAGATATCTGGGGGCATTCGTCGTTTCTCCGGTTCTGTCATCATATCTTTTCGCTCCGAAAAGTAACGCATCTGCCTGTACGTTTCTTCCTTTCACTACAATCTTTTCCAGCAGGGTCCTGTCAAAAAAGTCATCAGAATCAAGAAATACCACATACTCCCCTGAAGCCATAGAAAGTCCTGTATTCCTTGCTCCTCCGGCCCCTGCATGGTTCTGGTCAAATACTTTTATCCTGTTATCTTTATCAGAAAATTTATTAAGGATCTCGGCCGAACTATCCGTTGAGCCATCGTTGATACAGATAATCTCTATATCCTCTAATGTCTGTCCTGTAAGCGAAGACAGTGTCTTCTCTAAATAGTTCTCGCTGTTATATACCGGCATGATCACGGAGATATCTGCCATACTACTGTTCTCCTTTGTATCTATTCTTCACTGCCTTTAAAATCTTCCGGAAACAACGTACCGGAAATCCTATAAGCCGCGCAAGCTTATAGCTTCTGGATCTTTTTATAGATGCAAGCTCTTTCTCAAGACTTTTTATTCTTACTCCTCTGTCATACTTCTCTCCATAGGTGACTTGAAGTTTCCGGTTGATCTCTGACTTTTCTTTGTACGTCCGCTGCAGCTTTGCGTTGATCTCTGACTTCTCTTTGTATGTCTGCTGCAGCTTATCGTTAAGCTTTGTCTTCTCCTGACTGAGCTTTTGTATCCTTTGTTTCACATCGATATCTTCCTTTTCCGGCGTTGTATAAAGCGCAGTCTCTTCCCGCTCCACATACATCCAGAACAAAAAGCTTTCCGCCCCCAAAAGCTTATCAAAAGCCTTTCGCTCCTGCCAGGTCAGCTTTTGGAATTCCTTCTTTAGACTGCATCGCATCCCTTTTAAGATATCATAAATCATTTCCTGCGTATCTGTATCATAATCCCTTGTTTCTGCAAAGGAAGTCATATTCTGTAAGACCCGGAAATATCCATACGTATGCAAGATTCCATTTGTCTCGGATATGATCGAGCCTTCATGCACTCTGCGCCTGTAGTAATCCGCCGGAAGATATCCTGCACGTTCCGCCTTAAGCATCGCCCGAAAAGAAAAATCATTGTCTTCATGCAGGATACCCGGATAGAACGTAAGACCGGCATCCTCAAGAAATCCTCTCCGGTAGAACTGCATCACGACGCTCGCCCGGTATTCTCTGTTTTTCCGCATCTTGGTCAACATCTGCGTCCCTTTTAAACACTCCGGATACGCCGCTTTCCGAAGATAATAATTCTCAAGTTCAGGGCGTCTTTCCCTGTCACCTGGGGTTTCAAATACTGTCCTTCCGTTAAAATACAAGACATCAAGATTCTGCTCACTGCTTTTCTGATACAGATTCTCAAGGGCTTTTTCCTCTAAAGTGTCATCGCTGTCAATAAAATAGACATATTCTCCCAAAACTTTCCTGCATCCTCTGTTCCGCACTGTCGGAAGACCGCAGTTTTCCTGAGTAAATACAGATATCCTGCGGTCTTTTCCTGCGTATTTTTTAAGTATTTCTAACGAATCATCTTCTGAACCGTCATCGATACAGATGATTTCAATCTCCTGCAAAGTCTGCCCTATGATACTGTCCATACAGGCCGGTAAATACTCTGAGACGTTATATACAGCCACAATAACAGATACTTTAATATCCGTCAACTCTTCTCTCTGGCAAACGATTTGCTCTGGTTTTTCTTTCATAAGATCCGGTGACAAAAGCCTGTCCATACATCGGATACATTCCCTGCCATATTCCCTGATCTTCCTGCTGTACTGAACGAGCTGCTCTGCACGGACACTGAAAGAATACTGATCACGGATCAGCGGCCATAATGCCCGTACTTTCTCCTTGACGTTATCATAGTCCTCAACGATTCTTTCTGTCTGTCTGACAAACTCTTCTTCATCGCGATAACACAGAATTGCATCCCCGAACATATCAGAAAGCACTTCCGAGTAATCCGATATCACAGGCAGCCCGCAGGCAAATGCTTCTATGATCCTTGTGTTGATAAATCCGCTTTCTATCATATCCTCATAGTGATCGTCTACCGTAACCTTTGCATTTCTATAGAGTTCTGGCAGTTCGTCATTGGGGATATTATCAGCCACCACATATTTTTCACTGTCAGGGATGAAATTCTTCCAGTTTGCCCCCCATATTTTTAAGGGAATCCCATGCTCAATTGACCAGGAGACACTTTTTCGTCTGACATATCTTGAATTGCCGACAAATATCCAGTCATATCCCTTCCCGATGTGCTCAGATTCTTCCGGATAAAACAGTTCTGTATCCGCGCACATGGGAAGGTATTTTATCGGCACAGTCACTTTCTGCGCGACTTTTTCTGCATGTTTCCTTGAACCAATGCACAGGAGGTCATACGACTGATATTCCTCGTCTGTAATTGTGGCCGGATGGCTTAGATTCCACATAATATACAGGCAGTCTTTATTGCTCCTGTCCGGGAAATACTCCTTATGCCCCCGCAACACGATTACAACATCCGCCTCTCCACTGTCATACCACTCATCATAGGATTCGATTATAACGTAACATCCCAGTCTTTCCAGATATTTTTTAAGGGAATTGGAAAAAACATATTCTGACCACCACTTTTTAATGGGTGCATCAGGAAATCCTGCTTTTATTACCCATATCTCTTTTCCGTCTGCAAGTTTTCTTCTGTCTTCCATACATTTCTCCGCCTGTGCATTTTATCAATTTCTATTGCTGAACCCAGTAGTCTCCTGTGCCTGCATCCGCAGTATTCGACCATCTGTAGACTGATTCCGCATAATTATAGCTGTTCTCATAACCGAGCATCTTAAGCACGAGCTGCATGTATCCGGAACGGATTCCTCCCGTACAACATGTGGCTATCTTATCTGTCTTTTTAATTCCTGCCGCATCAAACAACCGCACTAATTCACTGTTGCTCTTGAGTGTTCCGTCCGGCCGGAACATATCTGTAAAGCGAACCTGCAAAGCATCCTTCATATGCCCTCCGGTTGTCCCTTCTTCAACTTTAATCCCCTTAAACTCATCATCCGTGCGGACATCAACAACTTTATAGGATGCATAATCTTTCAGAAGTTCCTCTGTCGTCACCTCATTTGTTGTATCTACATTTGCGATATTCACTGTCTTTGTCGCTGGTTTTGACGGTCCTTTCTGTGTTGGGATCCCTGCATCTTTCATAAGCGGGAAGCCGCCGTTAACCACCCGGACATTCGTATATCCACACTGGATAAGCTGCCATGCGATCCTGCCGTCTTCACCCCAGCCCGACGTCTGATACCTGTCGCTGAACAAGAAGATCTGATCATTTAATCCAAGTCCAAGCGCACTGAGCTTTTTACTCACTTCCGCTGCGGGCAGTGTCCTTGCAAAGCCTGCCTTGCCGCGGTTACTTAAGGAAGAATCGGATATATCCTGCCACGACATTGTGATTGCATTTTTCGCCGTATCTGCCGTGGCCTTAATATTTCTGGCATCTACAAGTATCATAGATTCTTTCCTGTCAATCTTTGCCTTAAGCTCAGAAGCACTGATCACCAGTTCTCCTTTAAATTCCTCTCCATATACAACTTGCTTTTTTGAAACTGTAACCTTACAGGTTTTTGATAAGTACTTTCCTTTACTGTTTTTCTCTTTTGCCTTTGCTGTGATAACTGCCGTTCCCGGAGCTTTCGCTGTTACTTTACCGTTCTTATCTACAGAAGCCACCGATAAATTGCTGGATTTGTAAGAAACAGGGCAATATACGCCTGCCGGTTTTACTGTTGCTTTCGTCTCCGCCTTCTCACCGACGGTCATTGAAAGATTTGATGCACTGAGACTTAGACTGGTGGGTTTCATATTTTTTACTGTTATCTTAACCGTCTTTTTTACTTTTTTGTTCTTTTTAGATGTAACTGTGATCGTAGCCTTTCCCGCTTTCTTGCCTGTAACAACACCTTTAGATGACACGGCAGCTACCTTTTTATTGCTTGACTTATATTTTACCGCTTTGCTGGCATCCGACGGCTTTACAGATTTCACGGAAATCGTCGCTTTTCCTTTGATGTCAATCTTTTTTGCCGTTACTTTAAGCGACATCTTCTTTGGTGCTTTAGCCGCTGCTTCCGCCGTAAGGCTGCCTCCCGCCGACATAAATGTCAGTACTGTTACAAGCATTGCCGCAGCGATTCTTTTTATCATTTTCTTCATATTTATTCCTTTCCTTTTAACAACTTAAGGAGAGCAAAATAACGCTCCCCTTAAGTTCGCATCCCTGTGATTTATTTTACAGGAACCGCTTTATTCTGCTTCCTATCATAATGCACGGTATTTCCGTCTTTGTCAATATACGGATGTCCTTCATTGCTCCAGCCGATCCAGCCGTCGCTGTAGAGAGACACATCCTCATAGCCGAGCACCATAGCATCCCATACTTCTTCCGCTGCTCTCCAGCCGCTTCCGCAGAAGAATGACATGTGCTTACCTGTGTCAATTCCCTGGTCTTTCCACATCGCCTCTAAGATTTCTTTACTTCTCATAGACTTGTCAGGGTTTCTGTAATTATACATAGAGCTGGAGTATCCGATTCCGGATTCTGAAAGAATCGTACCGTCAATCCTTCCTGCCAGGTCATGATATCCGTATCCTGTGTCCTTGCCGTCCCACTCTTCAATGGTACGCGTGTCAATCAACTGGAAATTGGAATCGTTCTTAAGCTTGTCCTCCGCCTCTTCAATCGTGTCAATCATGTCAGGATTCTGGGGCTTGTCCGCGCCAAAACTTACCTTTTCCGGCTTATTGATGCCAGTCTCCATCTCATATCCCTTTGCGTTCCAGCCCACTAAGCCCTCGCTCATGACATGGACATTCTCACAGCCCAGATATCTCAGGATAACAGCCATGCGTGTAGTCGCCATCGGCTCATAGCCAACGATAACGACACAACTGTCTTTCGTAACACCTTTCGCCTCCGCCAGCGCAATCAGTTCCTTATCAGGAATCAGACGCCACTCACTTCTAAAGTCCTCGTCCTTCTCTTCAACATAAACCTTCGGAGTCTCATACTCATCCGTATTCACATGGACGGTTCCCGGAACATGCCCGTCTTCATAGCCGGAACCAGTCTCTTCATTGTTCGTCTCATCTCCCCACGACACGTCAAGCAGTGCAACCGGAGCATCCTTAACGATATCCGCTGCCTGGGCCTCAAGCTCTGTGCCGTTTATTACATGGTCGGAAATATTCTTCACAATGTCCGCTGGCATATACAGGTTATAATTCTCATAGCTTACAAGATTTTCCGAGCCGGAGTTAATAAGCTCTGCCGCGTTAAACGTAGAAACGTTCTTGTATCCAAGCCCTTCCAGATAGCCTTTCACTGCCGCCGCGTCCTTCCCGTTGGTATCATAGACGATATAGGACTTTTCAGCCGTCATCTTGTTGGCATCCAGCTCTTTCTGGATAGACTCTTCCCTGGTCTTATTCTCTTTCTCGTTGGACTCATATTCACAGTCAATCCACTGTGCAGAAATGTTGACCGCATTTTCAAAATGCCCGCCTTTCTCCGCGCCGTCAAGCGCCCATCCCTGGTAAGCGCCCGAGACTCTGGCATCCACAAGGACAGTATTCTCATCGGTGTCCTTGATATACGCCAGCACATCTTCCTTGGTTGCCTCTCCTGACGCGTTTTCTTCTTTTGCGGATTCTTCTGTCTTTGTCTCCTCCTCCGGCGCTTTCTCCTCGCTCTTTCCGCAGCCGCCTAAAGTTAAAACAGCCGCAAGCATAAGTATGATTACTGCATTCCTTTTCATACTCTTTCCTCCTTGGATTTTATATAGTATACGATTATCGAATGCCTGCATTTCGATAGTAGTATATTATCACTATTATATTTATAATATACATCTTCGTCTAATCGATTTTTTTCATGACAGAATCACTTTTATAGACTGTTTCTATAAATATCCTGCATCCCATTTCCTTACTTCTCCACTTCGCCCACAACTGCCCATCTCCAGAAGGACTGGTCATAGTTCCATGTATTTTCATATCCTGCCATCTCCAGCACAAGCTGCATATACGCAGAGCGGATTCCTCCGGTACAGTAGGCCACAATCTTATCATCCTTTGAAATCCCCGCGTCCGTCATCATCTTCTCGATATCCGCCTGGGACCGGAGTGTGCCGCCCTCCCGGAACAGCTCCGTGTAAGGCATAAAGATTGCTCCCGGAAGATGGCCGCCTTTTGCCTCATGATATTTTACAGCCCCTTTGTACTCTTCCTCCGTCCGCACATCCAGAATCTTGTACTCATCATAATGTGCCTGAAGTTCTTCTGTTCCCATCACATGGGTATTGTCAATGGCATCAATTGTCACATCCGCCGGCTCCGGCTCGGAGGCTCCCTTCTGGGTCGGCACTCCCGCCGCCTTCGCCGCACTGTACCCGCCGTCTACCATCTTTACATTGTCGTACCCCGCTGCGGCAAGCTCCCACAGCACCGTGGCATCATCGCCCCAGCCGTCAAGAGTCTCCCCCAAAAGGATAATCTCTTTGTCCTTGCTCATGCCAAGCCCGCCAAGCTTTTTCGAAAGCTCCGAAGGCTCCGGAATCTTCCCCCAGCCTTCGTCGCCCTCCTTGCCGTAGCTCTCCTCACAGGTCCGGATTTCCTGCCATGTAGTGGCAACCGCTCCCTCAAGGGTCTCCTTTTTTGCCTTGTCCGCGCCCCGGCAGTCTACCAGAAGTACGTTCTCATCCGCCGCATGTTCCTTCACATAATCAGCTGTCACAAGATACGCTCCCTCAAACGCCGCATCAGACACAAGCTCCTCTTCCGGCACTCCCTTACTCCCGCATCCCGCAAGACATCCCGCCAGCAGGACAGCCGTCAAAAAGAGCGCCCTCATTTTTTTCATTCTATTCTCCATCTGTCTACTCTTCTTTACTTAACACTTCTTCTGTCATCTGTATTACTTTGTCCACAAGCCCCGGGCAATATTCAAGAAGTTTCCCGCTTTCAAGCGCGCCCTTAAGCCCTTCCGGCGTAGACACGTCATAGCCGATCAGGCACTTGCAGTCCACGGACTCGAACTCCTTTAAAAATTTCTCCTTGAACTGCGCCGTCTTTGCCAGCAGGATGTCCTTTTGCTGCATCAGTCCTTCCGGATTGCTGTGTCCGTACTTTAAACCAATGGCCATAAGCGCCCCCGTATATGCCCCGCACACAGAGCCGAGCTGCATCCCGCCTCCAAAACACGCCGACACACGGTTCGCCTCATCCTCGCTGATGCCAAGTTCCTCTGCAAAATGCCGTAAGACCACCTGGGAGCAGTCATACCCTTGCATAAACTGTTCTGCAATCTGTTTTGTATCCATATCTCTCTCCTTACACTATGTACTAAATATAGGCAATTGCGAAACTCTAATTTGCCAGTGTCGAATTGTGCAGCTTGTATGTTCCATAAGCAGACCTTAGTTTATCGTCGGTACTTAGCCGCCGTATTTTGGCGGCTTATGTACCGCTACGGTAAACTTGGAGCGCAAGCGTGTCTGTGTTGGAATATACAAGCTGCACAATGACCCCCGGCAGACCTTAAGTTTCGCAAGCGCTTATGTATTAAGCCGTACAGCCGCCGCAGCTTGAACCCTGCCCTGCCGTACAGGCGTAGCAGTGCTTGTCAAGGCGGATTCTTCTCTTCTCATAAGGCTTTCCTACCAGGTCTTTAATATTGTCTATGCCCTCTATCGGCATATCTACCGCCTGGTTAAAGTCGCAGTCATACACTCTTCCATCCCATCCTACCGACAACTGGCTCCTGCACATCATGCCTGCCACCGCCCCCGGGTTAAATGCATCGTAAAGCTTTGTGAGATACCCTTCCATATTGCCCGTGCGGGTAAGGAACGCCCCGAATCTTCCGATGGGATTGTTGGTAATCGTGAAAAGATTGTTAAACACAATCCCATACTCACTTCCCAGATGTTCCTTGTACTCCTTCTCCATCGCGGACTGCTCCGGCGGGAAGAACGCGCCGCCCGGATTGAACACCATGTTCAGCGTAAGAGACGGGTCTTTGCCGTATCCAAGGGCATTGAGCTTTTTCAGCACCTCAATGGATTTCTCAAAAGAGCCTTCTCCCCGCTGTTTATTGGCATTTCTTGCTTTGTAGTGAGGCAACGAGCAGATGACCGTCACCTTATTTGCCGCATAAAACTCCGGAAGGTCCTCATAGCCTCCTTCCAACATGATGGTAAGATTGCTCCGCACCATCACATCGCTGCACACCTTTACCGCCTCTTCTACAAACCAGCGGAAATAAGGGTTCATCTCCGGCGCGCCTCCCGTGATGTCGATGGTCTGAAATCCCCACTCTTTATAGAGCTTAAGACATGTCTCCAGGACGTCTTTTTCCATTACTTCCGTGCGGTTCGGCCCCGCCTCCATATGACAGTGCTTGCAGGCAAGATTGCAGAGCCTCCCCACATTAATCTGCAGCACCGACATCTTATCCGTCATTAACAGTTCCTTATCCTCAACGGAATCCGCAAACTTCGGAATCTGCGTTAATTTCTCAAATTCTTCTCTTGCATCCATAATTAAAGCTCCAGTTTCTTCACAATATTTTTCATCTGCACCCCATGAACGAGCGTTGCCCCGCCCCGGATGGCCGCCGCCACATGGATTGCCTCTGTCATCTGCTCCTCGTCAATGCCCTTTGTCAGGCAGTCTTGTGTATAAGAATCGATACAGTACGGACACTGGACCGCCGTTGCCACCGCCAGCGCAATCAGAGATTTCTCCCTCGCCGTCAGCGCGCCCTCCGCGAATACACCGCCGTAATACTGCATGAAACTCTCCCAAAGCTTAGGCGCCTCCTCGCCCATGGTCCCAAATTTCGCCAAGTCCTCCGGATTGTAATAAGTGTTCATTTACCTGTCCTCCTTTTTTCGTCTTTCATTATATAATTGCTTTAATAAAACAATCAAAGCTGATATGGCAAACAGAAGAAGAAGTCCTGTCACAAACAGTTTTGCCCCTCCTGTCAGCATACTTCCCACATAGGAATAGATGATGGTCGCCGGGAGCTGCCCGATTCCCGTAGCGACAAAGAAACTCCCGAACGACATGGAAGTAAGCCCCGCCGCATAGCTCACGATATCAAAAGACATAAACGGCAAAAGCCTGGCAATCAGAATGCTCATCCTCCCGTGCCTCTCAAAAAATTCATCAATCTGCTTAAGCCCTGCCCGGCTCGTAAGCTTTTCCGCCGCGTCACGCCCCAGGATTCTCGCGATATAAAAGCAGACCGCCGCACCCGCCATCGCGCTTGACCAGGAAAGGAGCGCCCCCTTCCACCAGCCGAACAGATTTGCATTCGCAAATGTCAAAAGAAACGCCGGCAAAGGCGCCGCAATCGACTGCAGTATCATCAATAAAAATGATACCGCCGCCGCATACGCTCCGTAAGACTCCACAAAATCCCTCACCACCGTAAAATCCCCGCTGGCAAATGCCGCCAGCACCGTATTCATCGTCCGTTTCACCGACGGAACAAAATAATATATAAGAACCGCCGCCAGGGCAATGAGCACCACCGCCGCTTTCCCTGCCTGGTTCCTTTTTTTCTTATCCATGGCCCTATACCTCATCTCTAAAAATAATCCCGCGACAGCATCTCAAGAAAATCATGGGAAAGATACGCCTCAAGCTTTTTATATGTAGATTCATTAAATATCAGTTTATCCGGCTGCTGGTACTGCACCCACGCCATAGCGCACCACGTCACTCCCCTCAGGCAGGTGATGGGAATAAACGTACCGACCCTCTCCTTAAGCCCCTCCACCGGAAATCTCCCGTCTACAGCCCTAATATAATCATCCAGAAACTTTTCCGTTTCCTCCGGGGCAAGGATTACATCCGTCTTCCAGAACGTAGTCGTAGGAGCAAGAAAATGCCCAAGGTCCTGCGCCGGGTCTCCGTACAAAGGCTTTTCCCAGTCAATCAGGTAATTTTCTTTTCCCTCCCCGTTGATAAGAAAATTCGTAGAATTAAGCTCTGTATTGATGCAGCACCGATAACCCTTAAGGTTCTCCGTCCTCCGAAACCTCTCCCAGCCCCTGTCCAGGAGATTTCGGATGACACTTTTCGTCTCCTTATCTCCCAGAGGAGAATCCATATAGACCTTCACCATCTCCTCACACTCGTTAAGAATCGCCTCCAACGGATTCTCCGGGCTTAAAAGCCCATCCTCCGCCGACACCGGAACACTGTGGATATCCGCAAGACACTGCGCCGCCAGCCCCATATCTTTCCGATAGTCAAGACTCACGCCCGGAAGATATTCCATCACCAGCACCCCATGCTCCAGCTCCTTACAGCTCCCGTCCACGAAAAACACCTTCGGCGTCCTCCCAGACTCCCGCAAAAGCTCAAGCGCATGGTACTCATACCCAATCTGGTCCTCAAGATGCATCTGGCTCCCGCAGTTCACCCGCAAAAGGAATTCCTTCCCACTGACCGGATGGGCAAAAATATAATTAATATTGTACTCCCCCTGCGCCAGAATCCTGTACTCCTCACAAACCTCCCCCGGCAGCCCCATCGCCTCCCGGTAACAAGGCTTTCTCACATATTCCGCTAATCCCTTAATCCTCTCCATCTCCAAACCCTTTCCGCATTATCTCACACACTTACCTTACATCCCCATACATCCCCGCAATCGTCTCGATATCCACCCCATCCCGATACTTCTTCCTGAGCCGGTTCATCTTCCACATCTCTTTAAGTTTCGGCAGCGTTCCCGCCGGAAACCTCCTGTCAGACGTATAAATCCTCTTCTTCGTAATCCCAATCTTCTCCCCCCGCTCCCTAAGTCCAAGAGAAAACTGGTAATCCTCCATCACCGGCAGCTCCGGGAACATCCCCATCTCAAAAAACAACTTCCGCTCGATAAAGATTCCCTGGTCGCCGAATACCACTTTCCTGTCCTTAATTCTATGATTGGAGATGACACGGCATGTATACATAAAAAAATTCCGCGAATGAAACGCAATCCCAAAGCATCCCACCCGATAGTCCTTCATCACGCTGCGTATCTGTTCAAGAGGCTTTTCCGGCAGCTCGCTGTCGCAGTGGAGGAAAAACAGGATATCTCCCATGCTCTCCCTCGCCCCCAGATTCATCTGCGCCGCTCTTCCCTTTTCCGAGTGGAGCAGCTTAAAATCAGGGCTTATCTCCTCAAGCGTACCGTCCGTGCTGCCCCCATCCACAAGGATAATCTCGCACCGCTCCTTTATCTTCCTCAGGTCTTCAAGGAGCCCCCCTATCGTCTTTTTCTCATTATAGACAGGCACGATAATAGAAATCCTGCTTGTCCTCATCAGGTACTTCCCCGTCTCCGTCCTCTGGAGCGCCTTTTGCCTCCTCATTCTTTCCCGGTACGCCGCCACATCCTCCCGCGTATCGATATCGCAAAGTGTTTTCCCCAGTCCGGCCGACAGATTCTCAGATTCGATTCCGTACACTGTATTATTAAGAACACTCCCATGCCCGTAAGTCTGCTTTTCAAAAACCTCTTTCCTCGCCGCCTTCATGCCCACAAGATAATATCCCCCATCAGCGGTAGGCCCGAGTACCACGTCCTTCCCCTCAAGAATCTGAAACGCCAGGCGGATATCCGCCCACCGCACCTCCGGCACATCCGTACCAATCAATACGCAGGACTTATAGCCCATCTTAAGCACCTTCTCAATCCCGCGGTACATCCGCTGCCCTAAGTCCTCTCCCTCCTGGGGAAAATAACCCGCGCACTCGCCGAATATCTCCCTGAGACACCCTGCGCCGTTCCGACTTTCTCCCATCCCGTCGGCATGAGATGCGCTGTAGCATACATATATATCCGCCTCGTCCTCCCCTTCCCTGCACATCGCGGCAATATCCTTCAAAAAGCAGCAATGGAGCCTGGCGCACTGTTTCGGCGTAAAATAAGGCATCAGCCTCGTCTTCGTCTCGCCCGGGACCGGAACTCGGGTAAATATTATCAACGCTTTTGTCTTCATGCATCCTCCCAATCACAAGTTTTTCGTCCGCATCCGGTTAATGAGTGATTTCACCGTATCAGGCCTTTCGCCCGTTCCGAGTATCTCCGGCAAGACGTGCCGCACCTTTTTGCATCCGTTTCTCGTAAGATTTCCCGAACAGGAACCACAGTAGGTGTAGACGGTATCCGGATATCCCTTCACTTTCACCGCAAATCCTTTCGCAAGCTCCGGCTCTGACACCCCGCCGTTGCCGCCAAGGCCGCAGCACTGGACATCCTTGATCGGTTCACATTTCTCCTCCAGGAAAAACTCAATATCCTTAAGCCATCTGCCCCTCTCCCTGTCCGGGCAGGGGCGAAACATCAGACACCCTCCGGGAATCTTCTTCCCAATCCCCAGTTCCCTCAATTTTTCATAAATATTCACAACCTTCACCGGAACGCGCCCGCTTAAGTAGTCCTCACAGTTCGGGCAGACCGTAATAACCTCTGTCACTCCTGCCGCAGACAAACGCTCCCCGATTCCCTGCACGATTCTTTCCTCTTGCTCTTCCATGCCGATATCCGCAATGGGTTTCCCGCAACACTCATACACCGTCCCGATACCCGCCTGCTCCTCAAAAAGTTTCGAAAGCATTTTCATCGTCTTCGGGTACACCGACGGGAAATTACAACCCGGAAACAGGACGCTCTTTTCCGTGACATGCCGGTAATTCCGATACAGATATTCCCGCTTTTCCGAAATCATCCTCTTATACTTTTTATTTACATACGCTCCCCCGTCACCGCTCACCTGCCTGCGGCGCATATCCCGTACCACCTGCCGCCCGTCAATCCCCACAGGGCAGACCTCACTGCAGCGTCCGCACAGGAAACAGTGGTACGCCAGCTCATTAAGCCTCAAGACGTCCCCGATATCAATCCCGTATTTCTTCAAAAACGCACAGTTTTCCCGGCAAATATGGCAGTGTACGCATTTCGACGCATCTGCAGTCCTACCTTTCCGCTCTTCCATCATCCTTCTCCTCTTTCATGTAACGTTTCTTTAAAAATGCTCCAAGACCCATCACTACTGCCGCCAAAGCCAGCGCAACCCCGATGTACAGTATCCGGTTTTCCTTGTCCGCGAGCCCCGCCGTTCCCACCGTATACATAGCGGTTCCGGGCAGCATGAATATCAGGGAGCAAACAGAGTAAGTGCTGAAACGGATATCCGTCACCCCATAGGCAAAATTCTGGAGATTATACGGAAAGACCGGAACCAGCCTCGTAATCATAAGGACAAATATCTCATTGCCGCCGCCCTCATCAAACAGCCATTTTCTAATATATTTATTCTTCATTACCATCGGTTTTATACTGTCCTTCAGGAAAAACCGCCCCACGGCAAATGCTAACATCGCTCCGATTGTCGTCGCCGCCGAGCAGCAAAGCGTTCCCAGCACCGGCCCGAATAAAAGCCCCGCCGCGATAGCAAAAGTCACGCCCGGCAGCGCCAGCACCACGCACCCGACCACTGTCAGCCCAATATAGAGCAGCACCGCCAGCAGCAAATTCTCATTCACCATATCCTTCAAAAACTTGAGATTATCAAAATCTCCAATATAAGAAGACCACTCGAAAATGTGGTCTAAACATAAAATTACAATAATTATGCAAATAAATATCCATAGCTTTTTGTTTTTCATTATACGCTCTCTGTTATAGGGTTGTCTAAATGTACTGTTCTTATCATTATAACATTGACACATATATCTGTATAATTGATATTAAAAATATATCGTTGTATTTATAGATTTTATCTATGTATTCATTGATTTTCCATTTAAAGCCGCAGATACCAATCTGTCATGCCCGTCATATACAAGCTTCAATGAAAAGAATTCTTCGGAATCCCTCAGTAATCGAAGGAAAATCTTATCTCCTTCCCATATATTAAGGCCCTCTACTTTATCAATATCTACCCACTCAAGCTGCCCTTCATCACACTCCGTCTGCTCCCCGCAGAATCCGTCCGCAGTAAATAAAGACATATATTCTGTCACGCCGTTTCCGGAAATAAATGTCACAATTCCCCGGTAGCGATACGAAGTCAGTGTATACCCTGTCTCTTCTTTTACTTCTCGTAAGAGACATTCCTCCGGACTTTCATCCTCCTCAAAATGTCCGCCTACTCCAATCCATTTATCCTTATTTACATCCTTTTCTTTCACGGTTCGATGAAGCATAAGATACTTTCCATCTTTTTCTATATAACACAATGTACTCAATCCACACATATTTTTTCTCCTTTTTTCATGAAACTGCTATTGTTCGATACCAAACAAAACAGCACACCATCTCTGATGTGCTGTCACGTTTACTTCGTCACTATTAATACTGCTACAGAACGAGGCCCCATTGTGAACCGGTTTCCATCCGGCACTGCAACCTTTCCTTCCTCTGATACATTACAAGGCAAATATCTGCCTGACGTATCCGCCTCGAACTTCCACTTCAATTGTAACGGCAATTCAGGCAGGAAACATACCTGTTCCTCCCAATATGTATTGATTGCGAGACACACAATATCATCCCCTGTGTCATCCTGATTACGTCCTGCATAGATGACACGGAGAACCTTCGTACTCCCATTAGGCTCTGATACTTGTATCTCCGGGAATCCAAGGGAACAGCCTCCGGTAAACTTACGAACCACATCATGCTCCTTGCGCAGTTTGATCATATGTTTTGTAAACGTAAAATGTCCTTTATTCTTTTCAAGGAAATCCCAGTTCAGCCATGACACTTCATTGTCCTGACAGTAAGCATTATTGTTGCCGTACTGGGTATTTAAAAACTCATCCCCTGCAAGGAACATCGGTGTCCCACGGCTCATCAGCAATACAGCAACGGCATTTTTCGCCAGTCTCCTCCGAAGGGAAAGAACCTCTGCGTCGTCCGTCTCTCCCTCTGTTCCGCAATTCCAGCTCCGATTATCATCGCTGCCGTCCACATTGAACCATCCATTCGCCTCGTTATGCTTCCTGCTATAAGAATACATATCCCACAATGTAAACCCATCATGGCAGTTCAAAAAATTAACGGATGCGTTATTGCCTCTGATATTCGGATCATACAGATCATGAGATCCTGTAATCCTCTGTGCTGCGACTGATGCTATGCCAAAATCTCCTTTAAGAAAATCACGCATGTCATCTCTGTATTTTCCGTTCCACTCTGTCCAGCGGTTCCATGCCGGAAAACTTCCTACTTGATAAAGCCCGCCTGCATCCCACGCTTCTGCGATCAGCTTCACATTTCCAAGTATCGGGTCAAAAGCAAGACTTTGAAGAAGCGGCGGATTACTCATAGGAGTACCGTCCTGATTGCGTCCAAGGATACTGGCCAAATCAAAGCGGAAACCGTCTACATGATAAAAAGTTGTCCAGTATCGCAAGCATTCCAGAATCATCTGACGGACTACGGGATGATTACAGTTCAATGTATTCCCGCAACCGCTGAAATTATAATAATATCCGTCCGGTGTCAGCATGTAATAAACATTATTGTCAAAACCTTTGAAAGAAAAACTGGGGCCGCGGTCATCTCCCTCTGCCGTGTGATTAAATACTACATCCAGGAAACATTCGATACCGTTCTCATGCAGCGTCTTGATCAATGTCTTCAGCTCATTCCCCTCACGGTTATACTCTACGCTTCCCGCATAGCTGGTATTCGGGGCAAAAAAGCTTACTGTATTATATCCCCAGTAATCCAAAAGCTGTCTGCCGTTTACTTCTCGGCAGTCTTTCATCTCATCAAACTCAAACACCGGCATCAGCTCTACTGCATTGATACCCAATTCCTTCAAGTAAGGTATCTTCTCCATAATACCGGAAAAGGTTCCGGGATAAGTAACTCCGGAAGAATCATGTCTCGTAAATCCTCTTACATGCATCTCATAGATGACCAGATCTTCCATAGGGATCAACGGATTCAGCTCCGCCCCCCAGTCAAAGTTATCCTGAACAACTCTCGCTTTATAAAAGCTGCCGCTCTTGTTCTTCGTCCCCCATACGCTCTGCCCTGTAACGGCTTTGGCATAGATATCCAATAAAATATTCTTCTTATCAAACAACAGACCTTTGGGCGGATCATAAGGACCGTCCAGACGATATGCATATTCAAACTCTGTGATATGAAGTCCGAATACAATCATAGAATAGACATTACCGATGCGGTAGTGCTCCGGAAACTTGAGCACTGCATAAGGTTCATCCTCCATCAGACGGAACAGCAGCAGTTCACAGGAAGTCGCCCCCAAAGAATGTATCGTGAAATTCACTCCCACAGGGATCGCCACCGCGCCATTCAACTCATAGAGCCCGGGTCTTACCTCAAAACCTGCTATTTTATCCATAGGCTCCATATGGACAGCGTTCATTGATGGGTTAAAGTTTTGTTTCTGCATAATCATACGCCTCTTTTCCGTCAGTCTATTTTGTTTAATCTAAAACCATACTCAGAGTATCAAATAATTTGTCAATATCGATGGGCTTTGCAATATGTCCATCCATTCCGCTTTTTAATGCCTCCTGCTTATCTTCCTCAAAAGCGTTAGCAGTCATGGCAAAAATAGGGATTGATGAAAGTTGCTTATCTTTCAGCGCCCGGATTCTTTTCGATGCTTCATATCCATCCATTATCGGCATCTGGACATCCATAAGAATCAACTGGTAATATCCCGGCTCCGATTTCTCAAGCATGTCTATGGCAACTTTTCCGTTTCCGGCTATATCAATACTGAAGCCTGCATCTTCCAGAATCGCAGTGGCAATCTCCTGATTCAATTCATTGTCCTCTGCCAGCAGAATACGCCCCGCGTGGAAACTCTTTTTCTCTTCCTCATCCCGTCCCTGTTCACCTTTGTCATTCACAATGGAGTGCAGGCAGCTTCTGAGTTCGGACAAGAACAATGGTTTACTGCAAAATGCCGTAACACCTGCTTCCTTTGCTTCCTCCTCGATATCTGCCCAGTCATACGCAGTCAGGACAATGACCGGCACATCCTCCCCCATTTCCTTGCGGATTCTTCTTGTGACCTCAATGCCGTTCATATCCGGAAGCAGCCAATCGATAATATACACACTGTAAATATCCCCTCTGGTAACTGCCTGGTGGGTACGCAGCACTGCTTCCTTACCGGACAATGTCCACTCCGCACGCATACCAATCTGCTGAAGCATGTATGAGACACTATCGCACGTATTGTAATCATCATCAACCACAAGTGCCCTGAGATTCTTAAGCTGCGGGATATCTCTCGGCCCCTTCACCTCCGCATTGAGACGGAAAGTAAAAGCTACAATAAATTCTGTTCCTACCCCCTGCTCACTCTTCACTTCGATAGTACCGTTCATCATATCCACAATATTCTTTGTGATGGCCATCCCAAGCCCAGTTCCTTGAATCCCGCTGATCGTACTGTTCTTTTCCCGTTCAAAAGGTTCAAAAATATGGGCTACGAATTCCTCACTCATACCGATTCCCGTATCTTTAATGTGGAATTCATAATTAGCATAACCAATCGGTGCTCCTGGTTTTTCTATGATCCGTATGCTGACAATGCCGCCTGCACCTGTATACTTGACACAGTTACTTAAAAGATTTAAAAGGACCTGGTTCAGGCGCAGCTTATCACAGAAAATCTCTTCATCAAAAATATCCACGGCATCAATATATAATTCAAGCTGCTTTGCATGGATATCCGCCTGTACGATGTTGCGAAGCCCATGCAGTATATCCGGCAAACGGCACGGCTTTTCCTCCAAATGCATCTTCCCGCTCTCGATCCGGCTCATGTCTAACACGTCATTGATCAAGCTTAACAGATGCTCTCCCGAGGTCATAATCTTACCCAGATACTCCTTCACCTGCTCTGTGCTGTCAATATGCGTAATCGCGAGGGATGTAAAACCTACAATAGCGTTCATCGGTGTACGGATATCATGTGACATATTGGAAAGGAATACACTTTTTGCCTTATTCGCTTTGTTTGCCTGCATAAGTGCATTCTCCAACAGCTCTTTTTTCTTCATCTCGCTGCGGATTTCCTCATCTACACTGCGGAAGCCAAGGACCATACCGTGTCCTTCTTCCCATTTTCCGGAACGCACCGCTCTCATCTGGAAATATTTTACTTCACCGTCTTTAACCGTCCGGTAATTGACATAATACTGCTTATCTTCTGTCAACTCCTTTTTCAATCTCTCTCTGCCGGAAACTTCTTCCATCATCTCTTTATCTTCATTATGGACGTATCTCTCTATGTATCGTCCCATGCTTTCTTCCAGCGAGATTCCCTTGCCGAAAACGGAATCAAACATATGATGCTCTTTGTCAGACAACCGGAGAGGCATCCCCATCCCTGTATCAAGATCAAAAAAGCAAACGAGATTGTACTCTATACTCAAGGCATGGATCAATTCCATATGATGTCTTTCATTCTTCTTTTCCTGGAGCTTTTGAGCCGTACAGTCTAATAGAAATCTCTGATAAACCAGCTCCCCGTTTTGCTTCAAAAGCTTAACGTTTCCCATAATATGAAGAGTGTCTCCATTTTTATGACGTACGCGGTACTCAACACTGATACTGTCTCCCTCTGTCTTTAACTCCTTAATCCTCTCTCTGAGACCGGCACGGTCTTCCTCCGCGACAGACTTGGCGACCATATTAAATCCATCTTCCAAAAGCTCTTTCTGGGAGTCGTACCCCAGAATCTTAAGAGCAGCCCTGTTGATGCTGATAATCCGGCTCCCATCCAGCGTATGGCACATAACACCACAATCCATTGTAGTGAAAATTGTCTCTAAGGTATGGTTCTTTTTTATGATCTCCTGTTCATATGCCCGCTCCTGTGTTACGTCAATGGCCACGCCCACCGTGCCCATAACGCTCCCATCGAAATCATAAAGAGGAGATTTGTATGTAGTAAGAAGCCTTGTTCCGTCCCCTGATTGGACCGTCTCCTCAGACACACATGTCTCTCTCTTTTCCATCACTTCACGTTCCGACTCTATACAGGCCGGATCATCCTGCTCCACATCCCATATATAGGCATGCCCGCGCCCTTCGACCTGCTTCTTTGTCTTATTGACCGTCTTACAGAAACTGTCGTTTACCTTTTCATGGATTCCATCCTTATCCTTATACCAGACAAGATTGGGAATATTATTGATCGTCGCCTCCAAATACTGGCTGGTCTGCCAAAAGTCCCTGCTCATCTTCAGGTTCTCCTGCCACCGCAGGAAGCGAAAACAAATCTCATCATCTGACATAGGCAGCTTCCATACATCCGTAACTTCTTTAAGCTCCTCTGCCGTCAAACTCATCTGTTTCCCGCCTACAAGCAATATTAAATCTGTATCCTTGCCTTTTCCTGTGATCAACGTGCGCAATGCTTCTTTTTCATCTATATCTTCTATATTGGCAAAAATCACGTCTGACGCGGCTGCTGGTTCCTCTGAAAGCCTCGCATCCTCAATAAACTCATGCGTAAAATGCTCAAGCGGGGACATTTCCTTTATAATCTCAAATATTTTGCAATGATGACCTGCCAAATAGAAATGAACATGACAATGATACATCTATCTTTCCTCCCTGCTTTTTACTCTCTTACTATTTTACCAAGTGCCGGAACATGTGTCAATGTCCAGAACGTACTCTCTTGCACCCTTTTATTCCTCTAAAAACAATATATGTTCCTCTGTAAACTTAAGATAAGGAGGCAGCCCCCTTTTTTCTATCTCACGCTGTCTGTCCCTCTGCACGAACCAGCAGATCTGCTCCTGATCCTCTTTTTGGGAAACCGCTCCCTCCGGCCGAAGAAAATACTGCTTTTCAAAGGGCAATTGTGCCGCACTTTCCACCTGCACCTTCATGCAATTCTTCTCCCGCATCCCCCATACAGGTTCGAACTCATGTGCCCGAAAGCCAATATATGCCGTATTCTCAGGGATCTTCCTTTCCGTGCATAACACAATCCCAAAATCTGCCGCCTCCAGGCGGTGGTCATCTATACGCCGCACTTTTGAAAAATTCTTACAACCCGTCAATCCTGCTGCCACTTTCTTTTTCGGATTAGAAAAAATATCCTTGCTTTTTCCAAAACATGCTGCCTGCCCCTTTTCCATAATAAGAAGATCATCGCTGAACCGATAGATCTCATCCCGGTTATGAGAGACAAGAATCACTGTCCCCTCATAATCTCTGAGCATGTCTAATAGTTCCTGCTGTAACCGATCCCTCAAAAACATGTCAAGAGCTGCATAAGGCTCATCAAGAAGAATAATCTCCGGCTCATAAGCCATAATCCTTGCAAGTGCTGTCCTCTGCTGCTGCCCGCCGGAAAGTTCTCCGGGAAGCCTCCCTTCGAGTCCCGACAGCCCGAATTTCCCAATCATCTCCTGTACCCGCTCCTTCTTTTCCTTCCATCTTCCTCTAAGCCCCGCTCCAATATTCTGTTCCACCGTCATAGTTGGAAATAATGCATAATTCTGAAAGAGATAGCCGGCATTTCTTTTCTGAGGTTTTATATTGATTTTCTCACCAGAATCAAACAATATCCTGTCACCGATCTGTATCTGCCCTTTCTCCGGAGTTTCGATTCCCGCTATACTTTTAAGGGTCATACTCTTTCCGCAGCCGGACGCTCCCAGTATCCCAATTCTCTTTGAATTGCTCTGAAACTGAAGATTTAATGAGAATCCGTCCATGTTTTTCCTTATCTCTACATACACCGCCATCTGTTTACCTCTGCCACCGCTTGGTCTGCCGTCTGCCACTTCCTGCCAGCAGATCAATAAAATAAAGAGACGCAAAAGCAATCAAAAGAACTACCGCCGCCCAAACTCCTGCGGTTATATAATCACCGTCCTGAATCACCATTGCAATCTTTTGGGATATCGTTCCTGTCTTTCCCGGGATATTCCCTGCCAGCATAGAAGTCGCCCCATACTCCCCCAGCGCTCTTGCAAATGTCAGTACTGTCCCTGATGCGATGCCAGGTCTGGCCTCGGGCATCACTATTTTCCAGAATATTTTATATTCCGGCATTCCAAGCGTCCTTCCCGCATGGATCAAATTCATGTCCACTTGTTCAAATGCTGCCCGTGCATTACGGTACATCAACGGAAACGCTATAACTGTGGCGGCAATCACACATCCCAACCATGTCTGCACCACTTTTATATGAAATTCATCAAACAAAAAAATTCCAAGAGGTCTTCTCCTGCTAAAAATAAGTAACAGAAAAAAACCTGCCGCCGTCGGCGGCAGCACCATAGGCAACGTAAGAAGCCCATCTACAAACTCCCGTTTCTTCTTTGACATCCGCATCACTCTGCCAGCAGTATAAATCCCTGCAAAAAAACAGATTCCTGTAGCCGCGATCCCTGTCTTCAGCGAAATAAAAAGGGGGCTCCAGTCAAGATTTATTAATATTTCATTTAACATCTACTCCACATCCGTATCAAAATAATAAGATTCAAATACCTCTTTAGCTTCTTTCGAGAGAATAAATTCCAGAAAATCATCGGCAGCATCATTTTGCGCTTTATCGGCCTCTTCATTTCTTACTCTTGCCACAGGATAGGTCACATCGCCTGTCAGATCATAACTTACGGTCTCCAAAATATTCAGCTCATCCTCATACCCATAAATATCCGAATAATAAGTAGTGCCAACCTCGCAAGAGCCTTCTAAAACTGCAGTCAAAACCTTGCTGACATTATCTTGTTCACTGATCTGTGCATTGCCAAGTGCCTCAGAGATCTCCCGTGTTGTAATATCAGCCGCCTCCCCTGTCTTTGCAAGGATGCCGGAAGATATAAGTGCCTGCCGCGTATATCTGCCAACCGGAACACTCCTTCCGGCAAGTGCGATACTCTCTGCATATTTTAGCGTTTCAAGCCCCTTCACAGAAGTTGTACTGTCTTTTCTTGTAACTAGGACCACTTGATTATTGACAACATCGGCAAGAGTTCCCGTTTTCAAAAAACCGTCTTTTTCCAGCTTGTCCATCTGCCTTTGTGCTGCCGAAAAAAAGATATCACACGCATACCCCTCCTCAATCTGAGCCAGAAGGGTTCCCGAACTATCTGCATTGAAAGTAATCTTTACTTCCGGGTGCTCCTTTTTATACATCTCTGAAAGTTCGGTCATAGATGTGTGAAGGCTGGCAGCGATAAACACTTGTATCTCTGTCTCTTCCGTTTTTTTACTGTTCCCCCCGGCACAGCCTGCCTGTGAAAACAAAAATGCCGCTGCCAATATCCATACCCATTTCCTACCGCCTTTCACCTTTTGTACCTGCATCTGCACACTCACTTTCTGTCCCTCTCAAGATTCCAAGACCATGTCCCAGAGACGGCAAAATATACTCCAGCCCCTCCCTCACCGCCTTGGGACTTCCCGGAAGGTTCACGATCAATGTCCTTTTACGGATTCCTGACACCGCCCGGCTTAGCATAGCACGGTCTGTGATCGTCAGTGAGTGCGTACGGATGGCATCAGCAATCCCCATAGCCATCCGGTCACAGACTGCCTCTGTCGCCTCCGGCGTCACATCCCTCTCCGAAAATCCCGTACCGCCTGTAGTAAGTATCACATTGACCTGCCGCATATCTGCAAGCCTGATCAGTTCTTTTTTAAGCATCTCCTTCCCGTCAGGCAGTAAAAGTGTCTCTATGATCTCATATCCTGCTTCTGTAAGCATCCTGCAGATTTCAGGGCCGCTCTTATCCTCCCGCTCCCCCGCATAGCCCTTATCACTCAATGTTATAACAGCAGCAGTAAAGGGGCGTTCCTTATCAGGCAAAAGACTCTTAATCCTGTCTCCGGGCTGAATCTGACCTCCCCTTATGACTTTTGTAAATACGCCCTCCCTGGGCATAATGCAATCACCCATAACCTGATAGATTGCGCAGTGACTGTGACATTCCTTTCCGATCTGGGTCAGTTCAAGCACCGCCCCGCCAATCTCAAACCTGGTCCCTACAGGAAACTCTCTCAAGTCAAAACCTTCCGTAACAATATTTTCTCCAAAAGCTCCAAAGTCAACCTTTGCCCCTGCACTTTTAAAATCTTCTATCCGTTCGGCGGCAAGAAGGCTCACCTGCCTGTGCCAGTTTCCCCCATGAGCATCCCCCTCGATTCCCCAATTTTCTCTTAACACCGCATGAGTAACCTTTGTCTTCGGAGTTCCTTTTTTTTCGCTGGTGCATATTGCAACCACCTTTCCCCATCCTTCCCGGGAAATTCTTTTTTGTTCCATCTGTCTACCCTCCTATCTGAACCATCTGCCGGTCTTCTGATATCTGTTCCTTACTTTCAAAACAGTGCATTGCCGGTTTATGCCTGACCGCTTTATAAAGCGCTTTGCGGACTTTCTCCCTCCGGATATCTTCCGGATCATCACCTCTTAATATCTCCCGCATATCTACACTGTCACTGTAACAAAGGCAGGGCTTTAGTTTCCCCTCTGCCGTCATACGGATACGGTTGCAGGAGGCGCAAAATTTCCCATGTACTGCATTGATAAATCCAATGCTGCCGGAAAATCCCGGAATTCGGTAATTGACTGCCGGTCCATTTCCATGTGCAAAAAGTTCCTTTTCTGCCAGAGGATACTTCTTCTTAAGTGCCCAGAGCACCTCTTCTCCCCTTATCGCCTCATATTTCTTACCGCAGCCTATAGGCATCATCTCGATAAAACGTACATCCATCCGCCTGTTTTCTGCCAGATTTACAAGACTCTCCCATTCTCTGTCGTTGATTCCTTTCTGAAGGATGCTGTTTATCTTTACTCTGACACCTGATTTTACTGCTTTCTCTAAATTTTCTATTACAACAGAAACATCTGCGCATCCCGTCATCTTCCGGTATATATCTGCATCTAATGTATCAAGACTTATGTTTACCGCATCCAATCCGTTTGCAAGAAGTTCCTCCAGATATTCTCCTAAGAGGATGCCGTTAGTCGTAAGAGTCACTTGTTCTATCCCTGCAATCCTTTTGATTCTGCCGATGAGCAAAGGACATCCACGCCGCACAAGCGGTTCCCCGCCTGTAATCTTAATCTTTTGAATCCCAAGGTCTGCCGCTGCCTGACATACCGTAATAATCTCCTCAAAAGTGAGAATCTTTTCTGCCGGCACCAACCGGACTTTCTTTGGCATACAATAGGTACATCTGAGATTGCACCGATCTGTAATAGAAATCCGCATATAATCTATCGTTCTTCCAAAGTTATCCTGTAAAGGCTTCGCCGCCGCCATTTTCCTACGCTCCTTTTCCAAAACTGCAATTGGGGAAAGTGCACACCGGACAGGACAGACATAACCCGCCTTCCCCCAGCACACGAAAGTCTTCTTCACTTAGCCTCTCACCTGCCAGTATACGAGGCAGCACCAGATCAAAGATGGTCCTTCTCGCATACATCACGCATCCCGGAAGTCCCATCACCGGGATATCTTTCTCATAATATGCCAGCAAAAACATCGCTCCCGGAAGCACCGGCGCCCCGTAAGTAACCACCTCCGCACCTGTATTTTTAATTGCAAGAGGTGTGCGGTCATCTGGATCCACACTCATACCACCTGTACAGAGAATCATGTCCGCACCTGCTGACAGCAATTTTTTTATACATTCTGTAATACGCTCATGGTTATCATCACTAATTTCATGACCGATGATCTCTACATCATATTCTGCTAATTTTTCCTCAATAACAGGGGTAAATGTATCCGGAATCCGTCCGTGATATACTTCATTGCCTGTTGTCACAATCCCTGCTTTTTTATGTAAAAACGGCAGAAGCTCAAAAAGAGGTTTCCTGCCGCAGGCTTCTTTTACATCCTCCAATTTCTTCTTCTCGATCACAAGCGGGATAATTCTCATCCCTGCCAGTTTATCTCCTGCCTTCACCGGGAAATCCCCGTGCCTTGACGCGATCATCATCTCCCCCGCGCCGTTGATCATATTAAGCCGTTTCCGGTCTACTTTAAAAAGTCCGTCACGCTCTGCGGTTATCTCAATCTTTCCTTCCTTAACCTCTGAAGAGCACATATATTTATTCGCACACAGCGAACAGAGAATCTCCGCCGCTTCATTCTCATGCAGCATGTGCTCATCTTTCTCCCAGATATACACCGAATCTTTTCCCATACTGAGAAGTACCGGGATATCCTCTTCGCTGATCACATGTCCTTTTCGAAAAGCTGCATCTTTTGTCACGCCTCTGATAATCTGTGTCACATCATGACATAACACTTGTCCGACAGCTTCCGTCGTTTTTATCTCTCGCATTTATTATCGTTCCTTTCCTTTGTCTCTTCTTTCATACGCTCTATGATCAAGTCCACAATCATCCCAATATCATCAAATCCCACTGTCTTTTCTGCAAAATCAGATGGATTCTTGTCTGTCACAATGAGAAATCTTCCTTGATGATTGGATACCGGTGCTTTCGATATCCCCTCACGGATAACCTCTATCTTCGGATAGCAGCTTTTCTTCATTCCCTCAAAAAAGACAATCTGCGCCTCCGGGAACAACCGAATCAAATTCCCTTCCCTTTCCTTAGTTCCTGTCTTGTGGACAAATATCCGGGAGTCTGAAAATACTGCCGTCCCATATGCTCCTGCCTGTTTCAGCCTGTAGCTGTCAGTCCCCGGGATATCACAGGTAAAATCATGTCCGTCATGCTTGATCACCGCAGTCTTTATCCCCCGTCTTGAAAATTCTCTTACCAATTTTACAAGTAGTGCCGTCTTTCCGGAATTTTTTTCACCGCAGACGGCAATCACCACCGGTTTCTTTTCTATAGAAGGACAACCCATACCTTATCCCCCTCTCGCAGCGCTAGCGTCCCGGCCGGAATCTCAATCAGACAATTGCAGCCGCACATAGACCCTAAAACCCCTGATGCGTCAGACCCCTCGGGAATCCGAACCATGCCGCCTATATAATACCCGCGTACATACCTGGTCACTATACTTCTTTTGGAAAAATCACTCTCTGACACCGCCTGTATCCTCTGAAGCCTCATATCTTCTCTTCCGGAAAGCTTTGCAAGAACCGGCTTCACCAAAAGTTCCAGATTCACAGCCGCCCCATAAGGATTCCCCGATAAGCCTACAAGAAGCTTTCCCTTATATTCGGCACAAAGAACAGGCATTCCCGGCTTCATTGCAATTTTCCAGAAAATCCGTTTTACGCCAAGGATTCTTAACACTTCATGCATTTCATCCTTTTTTCCTACAGAGACACCTCCTGTTGTAATGACAATATCTGCTCCTTTCACAACTGCCTTTATCTTCTCTGCTATCTCTCCGGCATTGTCACTCACATGCTCTCTGCCTGCAATCTGCACTCCCCACATGGATAATCTTGCTGTAACCATATAGAGGTTCGAGTCATAGATCTTCCCGTCTGAAAGCTTTTCACCTGGAAGTATCGTTTCATCCCCTGTGGTCAGCACCGCCGCTTTCACTCTCCGGTATACAGTTACCTTCTCTCTGCCAAGACTTGCCAGAACGCCGATTTCCACAGCTCCAAGAAATGTATCTTTTTTTAACAGTCTTGTACCGGCCTTATAATCCTCCCCTGCAAAGCAATAATTTTCATATGCCCGGATTCTCTCATAGACTTCTACAATATCTTCCCCATAATCCGTATCCTCTTGTCCCACAATACAGTCAGCTCCATCCGGTATAGGCGCCCCTGTCATAATCCGAACTGCCTTTCCTCTCTCTACACGTTTCTCACTGACATAGCCGGCATCCACTTCATCAATGACCGTCAGCTTCACCGGACATAGCCTTGATGCTTCCTGAAGATCCTCACTTTGAACCGCATAGCCATCCAAAGGTGAACGGGAAAAGGGCGGCTGATCATGCCCTGCAATAACATCCTCTGCAAGCACTCTTTCCACTGCATCACATAAAAAAATCTCTTCTTTCTCCTCAATTCTTTGCACTCGTTCAAGCAGGAGTTCCCTTGCCTGCTCCAAGCTCAATTCACCCATTCTGTAATCCTTTCCCAATTTATCATTCATCTCTGAGCATCTCATACTCCTGCGTCGTATTGATATTTTGAAGCATCCGAACAAAACGTCTTTCCCCTGTCACATCCAGATACAATATGTGAAGCCGCCTTAAAGCATCCCGCAGACAATAATTTTTACCCCTTATCTGTTCGTCCAGCACCTTCCCCGCACTTTTTCTGTAAATCGCGGCAAGAGGATGTATTCTTCCATCCGCCACAGGCACACATCCGTCATACCGAAAAGGCCGCTCTGTAGAACAGCCTGATATCTCTTTTCGGCTCAGTTCTTCGTACAAATAATAAAACAAATCTATCCTTAGAAAAGGCATGTCACAGGCGGTCACAAATAAAATATCACTCCCACATATCGCAAGACCCGCATGAATCCCGCCGATCGGTCCACTGTTATCATAAATGTCCCGGACAATGCGGCACCCATTTATGTACGTTCTTATCTCCCGCCCATAAGACAGCCACACCGTCTGCACTTCTTTTTTTAGTTCCCTTACTAATATCCCTGTAAATGTCTCATCTCTATATGTAAGACTTCCTTTGTGATGACCGCCCATCCTACTGCTTTTCCCACCGGCCAGTATAAGCCCGTCCGCCTGTATCATGACATTTCCTTCCATAATATAAAAACAGCAGAAAGACACAAAGCCCTCCTACTGCTTTTAAGCGCAATACGACCACTTCATGTTCTTTTTTTCAAAAAGGAAGGCCCATCTGTTTCCATCCAAACCCCGGGGACAAGACTTGACATAAAACTGCTTATCCCGGCTCAGCACCATATCCTTGTGACTTAGATGCTTTCGCTCAAAGAACAATTTGTGTATATTATATAAATTTTTTCCTGATTTTTCAACTCATTTGTAGTTTTTAGCAATTAATCTATTGATTTCCGCAGATATTCCCTAGCATTCGAAAAATATGCGTCTCCGATTTTCCTCTTTTTTCCACATCGCCAGTCAATCCAAACCGGCGGTTGCTTTTTACTTCCGGCATCCCCTTACCTTTTCTGCCACTCTTTGATTTCCCCGCAGGCCATCTTCTCCCCCGAATCTCCCGACGGCTGGGTGCGGAAATCATCCGGTTTTGAGTGAATCACCGCTGTCTTCCCAATCACATCCTCCGGGTAAAACCGGTCCGTATAGACTGCCATCCAAGCCGTTCCTTTATTGGCAAGCAACGGCGGCAAATCCCCCGCATGTTCCGGGTGGGGCTGCTCCTGGGGTTCCGATAGGTAAGCCTTTGATGTTATCTCCGGCTTTTCCCCCGGCTAGCACCGGACATGCGACTTTCACCGCATCCGGCGCCCCATCAAGCATAGTTTCAGCAGTGATACACACTCACTCTTTC
>Ga0209694_1000870_pt1 | contig 39681 bp, 29 predicted proteins | sample GluameincwithD2O_FD_187499 | JGI IMG/M metagenome (GOLD analysis project Ga0209694, IMG submission 187499) | Mouse cecum microbial communities from Vienna, Austria - Glucosamine amended microcosms incubated with D2O (SPAdes) (version 2) | ecosystem: Host-associated > Mammals > Digestive system >... | reverse complement strand
ATTGTGCGCGCCCATACTGACAGTCATTTTAACCCATTTTGCGCGCAGTTTCGCCTAATTCGTGGGGAGAATATGACCGTAAGGCAAAGTTGTCAATATTTTTTCGCCAAAACAGCCTGAATTTCCCCAAAAAGCCCTAAAAATCCCTCTAAAAGCACTGCTGATTTTGAAGTAATGATTTCAGAATAACATTTTTTTGCAGCAATTGCAAGGACTTTGTATTTAGCTGAAATCATTGTAAAATATTTTTGGAAATCATTTTCATTCCCGGAATATGTACCCGGACATGTACCTTTTTCAATCTCCCATAGTGCTTTATTTTCAATAGGTTAGATGAAATTTTCGAGTCCTGCGCATGTTCCGGCATGTACCCACACATGTACCAAGTTTGTGTTTACAAGCAGAATGCTGTACTTATATGGCGAAAATAATCCATGTTTTCAAATAGTTGCGTTAGCCGGCTTTTCTTTCTTCCTCGCAACCCGGGTGGCCTGGAATGCCACTAGGATTGACCGTACCTGCATGGTACAACGATGACCATTACATCAGCGAGAAAGTGGACGAGTGCAACACAATCAAATTCGGCGCGGTCGAAGGCGAGGAGTTCACTCCCTGGACGGCTGCTTCTGTCAGAGATTTTCTGGCCGAGGCAAATGGCGAGGCAAGCTATGCCCAGTGGATGGGCTATGACAACTTTGTAACCAACGGCAACGCGGAAAACTGCAGCCCCAACCCGCTGTTCAACGTGATGCAGTATGTCACGGCCAAGGCCGCTCAGCTGAACGGCATGAACAACGGCGCTGGATACGAAGGCAATAATGCCTGGACCGCCGATTCCGTGCTCGAGTATTTCAAAAGCCTCGACATTTCGGCATGGGATCATTTCACCAAATTCGGCCAGTTCGAGAATGTCAATCCCTCCAATGCGATGGATCTTTCCGCCTTCCTGGCCAACAAGGCAAAACAGTGCAACGATCTGAATTTTGACGGCAAGAGCGACTGGACCGCCGATTCCGTGCTGGCCTACTATCAGGAGCACGGGATCAACGCCGTGATGGTGGCCGGCAGCGCAAGCGATCCCAATGTCGTGGCAGTTCCCGACAACGAAGCCGTCACCGCGCCTTTCGGCATGACTCCGTGGGGCGTTACCACCACTCCCGTAGATCTTGATCTGACCACGGGCGATGACGTACTGACCATAACCGACGTGCCGGTCAACTTTATCGGAACCGTCGCGAACACCGCGGCCGACACCACTTTGAACCCGAACGACCAGATCACCGGCGGCAACCCGGCCAACGAGCTTACCGTCAGCATGAGCAGGAACTGGGGCGGCTTTGAAAACGGATTTTTGAAAGACGTCCCGAACGTCAGCGTGATCAACGATTCGCAGAACGGCGCTCCCCTCGCCTGGAACGCGCGCGGCACGGACGGCGTGGACAATTACGATGTCAGCGGCTGGGTAAATCTTGATAATCTTGCCCAGACCGGCATTACAGTCGATTACTCCAATATCAACAACAAGGGCAAAGGCAACGCGCTGATCAACTTCGCCGACACAGGCGCGGGCGATGACCAGCTGAACATCAATATCGGCAAAAATGTGGGATGGCTTAATTTCCAGACAAGCGGAATCGAAACCATTACCCTCAATTCCGATGAAAGCAACGCAAGCCTGAACACATACGCCGACGGCATGCAAAATCTGGTGCTGAAGGGCGACGCGGTTTACAATATCCGCACAATGACGCTTACCACCAAATCCCTGGACATGAGCGACCTGACCAGCGACGGCAACTTTGTTTGCCTTTCCCGCAGCGAAGGCGTCGACACAATCCTTGGCGGCGCCGGCAATGACAGCGTCAGCGTGAGAAATCTGACCCCCAATGCCGTGATCGATGGCGGCGCGGGTGATGACTCCATTAAACTGCGCTCCACTGTGGGCGCGTTTCAGCTGGACATGAAAAATGTCGAGACCCTGAACGTGGCAATGGCCGCGAATCTCGACATCGAGCGTGAACCCGACGCGGATCCCGGCGCGGCTATCGCACTGGACGGCTCCAATACGACCGGCCTGCAGACGTTCGGCATTGCCGGCGGCAACGGCTACACATTCGATAAAAACAGCGTCCAGACCGAAAACGAAAGGCCGATTTATTTCACCAATTACGACATGGATCAAGTTAATGTAAAAGTGACCGGCAAAAACTACGTTGACCTGAAAATTGACACCATCCAGGACGTGATCGTGAATGTGGGCGACGGAACCAGCGCCGCTGATTCCATTACCGGTGAAGTTCATTTGCTTGACGCAAAAACCGTGGCCATAAATACCACGGACGACAATACCGGCGCGGCCACGCCTTTCGATGCCGCCCTTTACGCCGCCAATGCCGGCAGCCTCACTCTCGGCACAGCCCAGAACGCAGCCATCGACATTGCCGGCGGCGATCTTTCCGGCGTGTCACAGCTTGCGGTTTCCGGATATTCCGATGTGGCCTTTGGCAAGACTACCCAGCTCTCGAACAATGCCAAAGCCGTGTTTGTCGATGCCGACGGACTGATTGGCGGCGACTTCACCGCCTCCTTTGTCGATAACGCAACGGAGGGGGGCGCTACTTTGAATTACACCGGCACCACAACCGGCGTAAATAACATAACTGTTGACGCGACATACAACACCGTCTCAGTTACGGGCGGCCTCCTTGGCGATACCCTCACCATTGACGCCACAAACGCAACCGCCGAAAACAAGATTATCGTTACTGGCGATCTCGGGCTCGGAGACGACAAGGTCGTCATCATCGGCAATGGGCAACATGTGAACCTTGAGGGCCTTGAAGGCGACTACAAGCTGGTGCCCAGCGCCGCCGGGTCCATTGTTCCTGTCGGAACTGGCACCACGGACATTACCCTGCTCGAAGGCGGCGGCAGCGTATATTTGACCGAGAAAGGCGCTGTCGCGAACATCACAGCCGATGCCGGCGGCGGAACCATCAGCATTGAAGGCGTGGGGGGGACCACGGCGAATGTCACTTGCGGCGCAGGCACGGATATCATCCAGGTAACGCCCCCATCCGGACTTACTGAAGGACCGGAGGACAAACGTGACGCCTATCTGTCTACGACGGTGGATGATTTTACTAAAGGCACCGATAAGCTTGATATGGGTGATAATCTTAACTACGCTCTGGGAGGCAGCTCCGCCAGCATTGATGCGGGAAAAGTTTACAAAATGCTGACGAGGGCCGGCTATGATGTGGACGAAGCCACCATTACGGGGGCTTTAAAGGGCTTTGACGGCAAAAATGATCATTACGGAGCCTGCGTTTTCGAGTTAAATGGCTCGGACGTGAAAAATACAGCGGTCGTCCAGGGAGGCAGCGATGGCTATAGCGCTTCGGTGATTGTTCTGGCCGGTGTGGATGGAACCACGTTTTCAAGCGCGGCTGACCTCTTCGCATCAGCATAATATTAATCCTCAAACCGGGATGCTTGAATGTCTTTTCAGAATTCCGGCTTGAACTGACAGGACAAACATAATGGCGGGAAGGCTCCAATCCGGAACTTTCCCGCCATTTTCGCGCGTTGTTGGCCCCCAATTAACGTTGCCTTGTCAGGGCCCGGTCACGATGGCGTTTGCGGCGGTCGATGCGTTCCTGCATGAGAAAGCGGCCGGTGATGGAATTCGGGTCCGCCACAATTGCTTCCGGCGTGCCTGACGACACGATCAGGCCGCCGTTTTCGCCGCCGCCAGGCCCCATGTCCAGCACATGATCGGATGCCAGAATCATGTCGGTATTGTGTTCGATCACAACAACGCTGGCGCCTTTTTCCACCAGGGCATGAAGCACCTTGATTAGCTTGCCCACCTCGTGCATGTGCAGGCCCGTTGTGGGCTCGTCAAGAATATAAAGCGTGCCCGGCAATGTGCGCTTGCCAAGCTCGCGCGAAATTTTGATTCTCTGGGCCTCGCCGCCGGAAAGCGTGGGCGCGGGCTGGCCAAGGCGAATATAGCCGAGCCCCACTTCCTCGAGAATTGCCAGGCGTCTTGCCAGCGCAGGATAGGCGTCAAACAGTTCCCTGGCCTGGCTTACCGTCAAATCGAGCACTTCTGCAATATTCAGGCCCCTGTAGCGAGCCTCGAGTGTTTCGTGGTTGTAGCGCTTGCCCTTGCAGACATCGCAGGTGACATAGATATCCGGCAAAAAATGCATTTCGACGCGAATCTGCCCTTCGCCGTGGCAGGCTTCGCAGCGGCCGCCCGATACATTGAATGAAAAGCGCCCCGGCTTGAAACCGCGTTTTTTCGCGTCCGGAGTCATGGCGAAAATATTGCGGATTTCATCAAAAATCTTTGTGTAGGTTGCGGGATTGGATCGCGGGGTGCGGCCGATTGGCGTCTGGTCAATGGCCACCACGCGCTCGATTGGCGCGGCCCCGTCAAGGTATTCCAGGGCGCTGATTGTGCCCGGCTGGTCAACGCGCAGACCCTGCGAAAGCGCAAGGTGCTTGTAAAGGGTATCGACAACCAGGGAACTTTTGCCGGACCCGGAAACGCCGGTTACGCAGGTCAGGGTGCCCAGCGGAATTTTGCAGTCAATGCCGCGCAGATTGTTGGTCGTTACATTGCGCAGGAGCAGGGCGCCCTTGCCCTGGCGCCTTTCATCCGGCAGAGGGATGGATTCGTCGCCGCGCAGGTAGCGGGCAGTCAGCGTGTCGGACTTGCCCAGCAACTCATCCACATTGCCCTGAAACATGATTTCGCCGCCCTGGGAGCCGGAACCAGGGCCAAGCTCGATGACGGTGTCCGCTTCGCAGATCGTGGCTTCATCATGCTCGACAACCAGCACCGTATTGCCGCGTTTCTGCAGGGAGCGCAAAGTGCCGAGCAGACGCTCGTTGTCGCGCGGATGCAGGCCGATGGAAGGCTCGTCCAGAACGTATGTAACGCCCACAAGGCCGGAGCCCAGTTGCGAGGCCAGGCGAATGCGCTGGGCCTCGCCGCCGGAAAGCGTGTTCATGGAGCGCCCGAGAGAAAGATAATCCAGGCCGACATTTTCCATAAAGGCCAGGCGGCCGGTGATTTCCTTGAGCAGCGGTTCGGCAATCAGGGCCTGTTTGCCTGTAAATTCGCGGGCGGCCAGCCACTTGCGGGCGCGGTCAACTGGCAGGTCGCAAAACTGGGCAATATTCAGGTCGCCAACGCGCACGGATAGGGCTTCCGGCCTCAGCCGGGCGCCCTTGCAGTCCGGGCAGTCGCGGGACTGGCGGAATCGGGCCAGTTCGTCCCGCCAGGCATCGCCGTACTGCATCCCCTGCTCGAGAAGCGGAATAACGCCTGGCCAGCGGTTGTCGCTGACAACGGTATTGCGCATTGCCTCCCGGGCACTGGCAAAATGCGCGGCCTGGTGATCGCCAGCCGCGCCCAGGGCCACAACGCCGCCCATCCAGTTGCGCCTAAGGCCAAGGGAGCCAAGCGCGGGCCTGCCGTTTTTGTCCTCTCCATAAAAAAGGGCGGAAAGGGCTTCTTCCGAAAAGTTTTCCAGGGGCTCGTCAAGTTTGAAGCCATGCCTTTTACCAAGCGCGTCAAGGGCGCTGGCATAGCGTTCAAAGGACCGGGGCGTGGCCCATGGCAGAAGAGCGCCGCTCTTCAGGGCCAGGCCCCGGTTGGGGGCGATGAGCCTGGGTTCGAAGTAATCGACCGTGCCCAGACCCACGCAGCGGGGGCAAGCTCCCTGGGGGCCATTAAATGAGAAAAGTTGTGGACTTGGAGCAGGCAGGGAAATCTGGCAATGCGGACAGGCCTGGGTTGTGGAATGCAGGCTTTCGCGTCCGTTTTCCGGCGCGTCGGGCCTGTAGAGCAAAAGGCGCCCCTCGCCCTGGCGCAAGGCAAGTTCCACGGAATCAGCCACGCGGCCGCGGTTGCCCGGTTTCGAAACCAGCCGGTCGATTACCAGATCGACTGTATGACGCTTGTTTTTATCGAGTACGGGCGGATTGTCGAGAGTGGCAAATTCGCCGTCAACCCGCAGACGCGCAAAGCCTTCGGCCTTGAGCTTGCGGAATCTCTCCTGCTGCGTTCCTTTTTGTCTTTCGACAATCGGGGCCATGATGATAAATTTCTCGCCTTCTGGCAGGGCCAGGATTTCGGCGATTATCTCGTCTATGTCGCGGGATTCGATTGGCCGACCGCATTGCGGGCAATAAACCGTGCCCAGGCGCGCGAAAAAGACGCGCAAAAAATCATGGGTCTCGGTTACCGTGCCCACGGTGGAGCGCGGATTTCTTGCCAACCCCTGCTGTTCCAGGGAAATGGCCGGGGAAAGGCCTTCTATTTTTTCAACATCCGGCTTGTCCATTTGCGGCAGGAACTGCCTGGCGTATGCCGAAAGAGATTCCACATAGCGGCGCTGGCCTTCGGCATAAACAATGTCAAAGGCAAGAGTTGACTTTCCCGAACCGGAAGGCCCGCAAACAACCACAAGCTCGTCGCGTGGAATGTCCAGGCTGATGTCTTTGAGATTGTGCTGGCGGGCATGTTCTATATGTATGCAAGGCTTCATGGCGCGTATGGCTTTTTGATTCGTTGAAAACTGCTGGAAAGACATTATAAATAGCCATGCTGTGAAAAAATGCAATGGGAATCCATTATATGCCTTGCTTGTTTTCGCCGAATAGCCGAAACTTGGGCCATGAAAAAACTTTTTCTTGTCCTCTTTTTCGTGTTTTTGCCCGGATATGTCTTCGCCGGCCCCTTTGGCACGCAAATGGGCGCAAAGCCCGAACAGTTTTCCGGCCTCAAGGACGCTCCGCCGGATTTTGGCGTGAACACATACGAAACCAGAAACATCCCCAAACCGCACTATTCCCTGGGCCGCTATGTACTGGGTTTCGATGCGTCCGGCCTGGAAAGGGTTGTGGCCTTTTCCGATTTTGAAAATATGGATGGCAGGAGCGCCAAAGCGCTCTATAACGAGCTGGAAACCCAGCTGGCCGAAAAATACGGCAAGCCTGGCAATTACGGCACGCGCGAAAACAGCGGGGACTATCGCTACTGGTACGCTGTCTGGGAAAAGAATCTGCCAGATGACCTTGCAAAAATTTATCTCTCCATCCGCGTGGCCTCGGCCGCCCGCCTGCGCGTGGCCATCATCTATGTCTATAAAAACGCGCCCGATGCGGAAGAAATAAAAAGGAGGAACAGGGAAGCCCTATAGGGAAGCCCTGCAAGGCATGGAGGCTCGGGAAAATCGCTCTTGAAAAATTTTTTTCGATAAAGGATAATCGGTAAAACAGAATACAAAGGAATAACCATGTGGAAAAAAACAGCAATCCTGGCCCTGACTGGAACATTGTTGCTGGTATTGAATGCTTGCGGCTGGCACTGCGGTTAGGAGGCAAATAAAAATATGTCAGACAAGCGCGAGTTGCCCATCGGCATCTTTGATTCCGGCATGGGCGGTCTGACCGTGTTAAAGGCCATTGCCTCACTTTTGCCGGCCGAAAACCTGCTCTATCTTGGCGATACCGCGCGCCTGCCATACGGCACCAAGGGGCGCGACACCATTGTGCGCTACACACTGCTGGCCGCCGGCAAGCTTGTGGAAATTGGCGTCAAGATGCTTGTGGTTGCCTGCAATACGGCCACAAGCGCGGCTTTGCCCGTATTGCAAAAGGAATTTGCGCCCATTCCCGTGCTTGGCGTTATCGGCCCGGGGGCGCGCGCAGCCTGTCAGGCCAGCAAAAACGGCCATATCGCCGTAATCGCCACTCAGGCCACCGTTCAGGGCGGCGCCTACCAGCATGCCATCGACGCCATCAATCCCGGGGCAAAAGTTACAGCCAGGGCCTGCACGCTCCTGGTATCGCTTGCCGAGGAAGGCTGGACAGAAGGCCCGATTGCCAGGGCAGTTCTTGCCCGCTATCTGGACGATATTTTCCACGACCCGGATGCGCCGGATACCCTGCTCCTGGGTTGTACGCATTTTCCCCTCTTTCTCAATTCCCTGCGTGAAGTTGTGGGGGAGGAAACAAGAATTGTCGATTCGGCCAGCGCAACAGCGGAGGACGTGGCCAAAAGACTCGATGAGCTTGGGATCCTGCGGGCGGGGGGCGAAACCGGCAAAAGAGATTTTCTGACCACGGACAATCCGGAACGCTTTACGAGGGTAGGGGGCCACTTTCTGGGCGTGGCAATGAACAGGAACCAGGCGAGGCTTGTGGACTTGTAAATCAGAAGCCCATCCTGTCATAATTTTTCAATATCTGCTCTTTGGTGCGGTAAAAGCCATATTTTTGCAGATCCTTTTTTCGGCGGATCGGAAAAGACTCCATGATATAACAAACGGCGTGCCGGGGAGAGGGGAAAAGCCCTTTCAACTCCCGGTATTGGGCGGCGTTTTCTTTTTGGCATTCCTGCCAGGTTCCGTCTTTCGCGGCTGGCAGATAAAGATGAAAGAATGCAGCGTCCAGTTCGGCCCGCAGCAGAAAGCGGCGCTCCTCATTCCAGGCAAAGGGCTCGCCCGCGTAGCCAAGACTTTCGGCATAGGGACGCATGTCATTCGCGGTATAGACAAGTTCGAGAATGCGCGGCCGAAGCCAGCCAGCCAGTGATTGGAAAGCATCCCGGGGAAAGGGCTGCCGGAAAATTTCCGGCGGCAGAACAGCTATTTGCCTTGCCAGATAAAAATTGAAATTCGTGCCGCCAACCTTGAAGCGCGCAAAAAAATCACAGGCAAAACTGGATAGCATGGACGCCAGGTAAGGGGCTTCCACGGCTTCGCACCACCAGATGGGCAGGCTGTTGCCAACTGCGCTCCAGGGAAAGACGCCGCCCACCAGCGTCCTTTCGTCCGTTGCCCGGCAAATGTTCCGCAAACCCAGCATCCATGGCTTGCGGCCAAATCGTTTTACCACCTCATCTTCCGCAACCCAGTAACGCGGGCGCACGACAAAATCCGGATTTTCAAGATCTTCCCGCATGACTTCGCGGGCCCTGGCGCGATTTTTTCCATCATTGGCCCAGCTTGCCCAGCGATGATTGAAATGATGAAGCATCTTGGCCTCGTAAAGAGGCAAGAATTTTTCACCATTGGCGGCAAAGACATTTCCACAAAGCCTGAAACCGGCGCGGACAAGATCCTGCTCCGAGCGGAACAGGCGCGAATCGGCGGTCATGTTGAACATGCCCTGGCTAAAGCTGATTTTCCACGGGTTTTCAATCGCGCGGCCCCTGGTTTTGACAAGAATTGGCTGGCGCCGATAAACGGCTTTGGCAAGGATGGCGTCTTTTTCATTGGTGAAAACGGGGCAGGTGCGGGTATTGGGATTGACAAGCGCGATTTCGGCTGCGGAAAGGGAAAAGCATCGTCCGGTTTCGGCAAGATCTTTCGGGCTATGCAGAAAAAATGCATATTGGGCATCGGCGCCAGGATTTTCTGCGGCGGCGGTCAGCAGGCAGAATTTGATGCGCGAATCAATGTCGGGAAAGATTCTTTCCCTGTTCTCGAAATCGTGGAGGCTGAGAAGTCGCCCGCTTTCCACAAGGGCGCTGAAAAAATGCCGTGTCGTGTTGTCCGTGGCAATGCCTGAAGGCAATATGCAGCCAAGCCTGCCCTGCTTGTTTAGCGAAGCCAGCATGGCCTCCGCAAAAATCGCATAGAGGTTGATTCTGCCCCTGCCGCAAAGGGGATATTTGCCGCTTTTTGTGTAGAAAAGCCTGGTTGCGCCATAGGCGCGCTGGGCCGCCAGGTAGTTTGAATGCATGGTGGTGTCCCGCTCTCCGGCTATGGCCTTTTTGCGCTCGCTGCCAGCCAGATTGCCTATATCCTGCCTGCCATTGGCGCAAAACCATTCCTTTTCCCTGATTTCATTGTGTTCCCATGGGGGATTTGAAAGCACCACATCAAAGCCCTCGGCCGCTTCCGGGAACATGATTTCAAGATGAAAAAAATGGAATTCTTTGGCCCTGGCCTCAACATGGGCGGCAATTTCAGTCTCAAGCCTGCCGGTTTCGATCCATGTGGCAAGATGTCTGGCCAGTGGTTCGCCGGCCTGCAGCGCTGTCCACAAATCAAGAAGATTTTTGAGATCCCGCTTTTCGGACGCGCCACGCTTTTGGGGTGGACAGGCCGCGTTGACAATTTGCCGCGCCCTGTTCCTGAACCTGGCGACGAGATCGGGATTTTTAAAAATGTGTCGCGCGCCTTTGCCGTCAGAAAGGGAGGAAAGGATTTGCGCGCTTGATGCGCCCAGCAAAAAATTGCCGCATGCAAGATGATAATCAGGGCCAGCCAGGGCGTGGTTTTCGAGCTGGAAGCACATTTTGCAGATTAAAACCGATTCCGGATTGATATCGACCCCATAGACGCAGTTTGCAAGCGCATCGCGCAGGGCGGCGCGCATTGCATGGGCCGATGGCGGGCGCAGGCTTGCCAGGCGTCGGGCCAGTCTTTTGGCGGCGGCCAGCAGAAAATGGCCGCTTCCGCAAGCCGGATCACAAATTTTCAGCTTCAGCAAGGCGGCTTCCGGGTTCTTTGCCTGCAGGGCTCTTTCGATTGCCGGCTCGAGGGCCGAATCAAGCAAAAGCTCAATCAGCGGCGCCGGCGTATAGTAGGAGCCGGATAATTTGCGCTGGCCGGCGCGGATATTTTGAAGCGCGAAATCGTTTTGCGAGAAAACGGGCTGCAGGGCCAGGATAGCCTCGTGGATCGCGCCCAGAGTCCTTGCATCAATGTTTTTCCAATCGACGACCTGGCCGTTTTCATCATGGACAAGGTGGCGGATGGCGGCCGCAAGGGCAGCTTCCCCCATGTCTTCGATTTCCGGGCATTCGGGATTGGCGTCTGAAGCAGCTTCGAAAGTCGCGAGGACCTTTCGCGCCTTTGCAAGCCATGCCGCGCAAAAGGCATTGCCCGGCGCGTTGTCCTTTACATAGCAAGGCACAGGCTCTCCTGTGGCCAGCAAAAATATCAGGCCATAGACCAGGCGCAGCATTGGGCGAAAACATTCATTGGCCTGAATTTGCCCGGCGTGAAGCTTTTGGGCAAGATCTGGCCTGGCGCAAACAAGGCCCTTGCCCAGGCTTTCCAGCGATTTCAATACATTATGCAAAAGATTGCCCAAAATCCCGTCCCGCCAGCAAATGTTACAGAGTCCGTTTTTCATGTACTTGCATAACCAAATTGGCACTGTCTTTCGGTTTAATAAAGATACGGCCACCGGGGGGGAACCAGTGGCCGTGAAGAGGGAGGATGTTCCGATGGTTTTAGGGTTCTGTTCATCAAAGGAGGAGGGTTTTGGGAGGGAGATTGCATAATCCTGATGGGGGCTTGGAATTATGCAACGAATTACTTCATTGGGAGCCTCGCTCGCCAACTTGTATATTTCCAACCGCCAGAGCGGATAATTGGAAACAAAAGTTAATGACTTTGCAATATGCTCAGCCCATATATCTGCTGGTCTTTTACCTGCCTGATAAAATGCTGGGCTGTTCCTGTATGCTCTATTTGCTTTTGTCTGCGGCTTTGCGCCGCTCTTGCTTTTTATATAGCAATCATCGTGCCAGAAATGGGCTGTCATTGGCGCGCATGGCTTTTCAAGATTTTTACTAAAAATTCGCCCCTCAAATTTGAGCCTTGCAGTATTTTTTTTTTACACTCCTCATTTTGCGCTGTATAATTTTAATTCACTTGTCCAATTTTAGTGCAGCATGATTTTTCATGCGCCGGACCTGGATGCCGATGGCGAAGAAAAAATTATTGCAACCTAGTGAAATTACAAGAATAAAAAATATCATTATGAAGATGAGCCCCGGGTTTTGCTGTTGGCAAGCTGTTTTCATCCGGCCCCCCTGGTGTGGAAAGCCAGAGCCCGTCGCCATCCAGAGGCCCCATGGTTACGCCGGCCTCAATATTGAGGCGCTTTTCGACTTCCTTGAGCCTTGACTTGAGCTGATCCCGCAAATCCTGCAGCTCCTGGCCAAGGCGGGGCAAGGTTTCGGGGGGAGTATTGCGGTCAAAGCTAAGCGAGACAAGCTCGCCCTTTTTTCCCCGGATGCGATTGCGCAAGTCATGCAGGGCAGGATGCGCGTCTTTCAATATTTCCCGGGCTTTTTCGCGCTGAAAGTCAGGCAATTCGGCCAGCCAGTCGCGGATCGCATCAACATAGCGGGCTTCGGTCTCCCGGGTCGGCTCCTGCAATAAATTGAAATATTTATAATTTTTTGCGCCCTGTTCCAGCTTTCGCGGGCTGTCCTGCGCTGTTACGCCGCCCTGCTCATCGGAAGCACGCGCGGCAGGTTTCAAAATGTCAAATGCATTGACGCACCATGCCGCCGCCACAAAAAATCCGAGAAGAATCAAAAATCTGCGCATCACCAAACCCTTTATCCGCAAATTTCTTTGTGGTTTGAAACCTCGGCCTTCAGGCCGAACAAGCCCGCACCCCGCACTCCCGGGCGGGGTATCAGACGCGGGCGGTTAATCCGGGATGGGTCTCAAGCCCCTCCCGGGCGCAAGATGCAAAGCCCTGAAGGACTTTGCTACCAATTTGGTGGACAAGGAAAAACATGTATAAATGCCATCAGGGCAAAGAACAATGCCAGGGCGGTTCACCCGGCCCGGCAAAATGTAAAAAATTTTTTGCCCCTTATTCCCGTAAATAAAAACTCATGCTTTTGTTTCGCTGCAAGGCGCGCAGCCAGATGCCAATTATCGCGCCCAATACTACCTGGCCCTTTATGCAAGAATCATACAAAAAATTTTACCTTGAAAATTTTTAAATATTCTATCGACATATTCAAAGTAGGGGTCTATAATTAAATCCATGAACGCAGAGCAGGAGGGTTCTTCCCCTTTTTTTGCCAGAGCGCCTTTTTTCAGGGATATCTGGGCTGCGTCAGTCAGCCCCGCAAAGTCCCCCCGGACCGCGCAGGGAAACAAACGGCATCCACAACAGATGCCCCTTGGCTGGGCATTGGGCAGCGTGGCGATCATTCTCATCCTCGTGGTGAGCCTGATGGCATGGATGGCCATAAGGCGCAGCGAAAGCGCAATGGCCGAACTCCTTTCCGAAAAGGGCTCATCTCTGATCATGGCTTTTGAGAGCGCGTTGCGGACCGGCATGAATTCCGAAAGCGGACTGAGGCTGCAAGCGCTTCTGGAGGAGATGACCAGAAGCCCGGATATGGAGTTTGTGGCAGTCACGATGCCCAATGGCGTCATTGTGGCCCATTCGGAGCGTGACCGCATTGGCGAGATCCTGCATTTGCAGGGTCGCGAGATCAATGCGGCGCGTATCGCCCAACTAGCGCCCACGGCAACTCCGAAGTGGAGAATCATCCGTATGGAAGGCCGCAGGGTTTTTCTTGTCTACCGTCATTTCATGCTGGGAAACAGACCCGAAGGTTCAGGCCTGCCGGAGCCAACCATCTTTCTCGGTCTGGACGTTGATCCCTTCGAAATCACCAACAGCCAGAACAGAAGCTATATCGCTGCGCTCGGTTTTGTAATGCTGCTTGTGGGTATGGTCTGCCTTGTGGCGCTCAATTTCGCGCAGCGGGCGGCGGAATCCCGCAGGCGGCAACACAGGGCGGAAGGCGAGGTGCATCGCCTGGAAGAAGAAATGCGCCGTAGCGAGAGAATGGCGGCAATTGGCACGCTTGCGGCCGGGGTGGCCCACGAAATTCGCAATCCGCTCAGCTCCATCAAGGGTTATGCCACCTATTTCGGACAGCGTTTTCCGGAGGGCAGCGATGATCGCGAGGCTGCGAACGTGATGGTGAGCGAGGTCAACCGGCTCAACCGGGTCATAACTGATCTGCTTGGCCTTTCCAGGCCGAGCGACGTAAGGCAGAAGCCGATATGCCTGGAAAATATCGTGGCGCATGTAATCAAGCTCATACACCAGAACGCGGCTTCCAGGAACGTCAGGATTGTATCCAAAACCGCTCCCCGCGTGCCGGACATCATGGCGGACATGGAGCGTCTGAGCCAGGCATTGCTTAACCTGTGCCTCAATGCTCTGGATGCGATGCCCGATGGCGGGACGCTGACAATTGCCGTTGCGGGAGGCAGGAAACAGGTTTGCCTGATTGTGCGCGATACGGGGGAAGGAATTTCGCCGGAGAATATGGCGCACATATTCGATCCCTATTTCACGACCAAGAGCAGCGGCACCGGGCTTGGGCTGCCAATGGTTCACAAGATTGTCCAGGCCCACGGCGGGGAAATGGAAGTTGTTTCACATCTTGCGAAAGAGGGTGGGCACGGTGAGACCATTTTCAGGATATGGCTGCCTGTAGCCGGCGTGGAAAAACAATGATCCATCAGGAAATGAAGCCAGGATTTGGGTATATACTATAAAACCCCGGGCGGGAGAAGATCCCGCGAGGCCTGTATTCCGGTTTGGGAAGGCCAGGGGAGAATGTTTGGGGGTTGGCCATGAGCAATCATGTTTTGGTGGTTGATGACGACAATGCACATCGCGGCATGCTCAGGACAATGCTGCGCTCATGGGGATTTACCGTCGATGAAGCTACCGATGGCGATGAGGCCATCGAACTGGTTCGTGAAAAGCCTTTCGACGCGGTTCTCACAGACGTGCGCATGGCAAGAGTTGATGGAATTCACGCGCTCAAGGCTATTCTGGAGTACAATCCGGCTTTGCCGGTAATCCTCATGACTGCGTATTCTTCCGTGGAAACAGCGGTGGATGCCCTGCGCATCGGGGCCTATGACTATCTTGTGAAGCCGCTGGATTTCGATCTTCTCAGGGAAACGCTGAGCCAGAGCATCGAGCGTTCGCGGCACAGCGTGGAAAACCGCGAGCTCAGGCGCCAGCTGAGCGAGAACGAAAAGGACACGGAGATTCTGGGCAAGAGCCCGGCCATGCAAGCCATGCTCAGATTTATCGAAACCGTTGCGCCCACGGAAGCGACAGTCCTTATTACTGGAGAATCCGGCACGGGCAAGGAGCTGGTGGCGAGAGCCCTGCACAGGGCCAGTTCGCGCGCCGCAAAACCGCTGGTTACGGTAAACTGCGCGGCCCTTGCCGAGAACCTGCTCGAATCCGAATTGTTCGGCCATGAGAAAGGCTCTTTTACAGGCGCGGAAAGAAGGCGGGACGGCCGCTTTGTCCAGGCCGATGGCGGAACGCTCTTTCTTGATGAAATCGGCGAAATGCCCATTTCGCTGCAGGCCAAGCTTTTGCGCGCTCTCCAGCAGGGCGAGGTGCAAAGGGTTGGTTCGGATACGCCGATTCATGTTGATGTGCGGGTGCTGGCGGCCACCAATCGTGACCTCCGGCACGAGGCTAGCGAAAAGCGTTTCCGGGAAGACCTGTATTTCCGGCTCAACGTCATCAGCATCGATGTGCCCCCCTTGCGCCAGCGCACCGAGGACATACCGGTATTGTCCGCTTTCTTCGCCCAGCGTTTCGCGGAGCGCAATCACAAGAATATCAAGGGTTTCGCGCCTCAGGCCATGGACAGCTTCAACCGCTATTCCTGGCCGGGCAATGTGCGTGAGCTTGAAAACGCGGTGGAGCGGGCCGTAATTCTCTGCCAGGGCGACCTGATCAGCGAAAAGGACCTGCCGGCCAATATTCTCAATGCGTCGCCGGCTGCCGAACCCGTCAGGGAACCGGAAGATTTCTCCTTTGCCGGCATGTCGCTGGATATGGTCGAAAGGCATGCCATTGAAAGCACCATGCGCCAGACGGGCGACAACAAGAGCGAGGCGGCGCGGCGCCTTGGCATTACGCGCGCGACGCTGCATAACAAATTGCGGAAATACGGAATGGATTAAATATCCCGAAAGGCCGTTCGACTGAACGGCCTTTTTTTGGGTGCGCCGGACATGGCGCGTTTCAAGGCGGTGCAAATCCACTCCGGGCCGTTGTGAGCGGAACCGGCAGCCAGAGGCAAGGGCGTTGCCGCGAGGCAGGGTCAGGAGGAAGCCCGGGGCAAAAGTCGGGCATGACGAACAGAAACCGGATACAAGGCCTTGTTTGCAGGCTAATGGAGTGCTGGATTCCGGTATTTGCCAAAGATGTCAAAATAAAGTAACTTTACGGGGAAAGTTTAGACAATTTGGAGGATCTATGAAAAAATTGGGTGGATTGCTGGCGATTTGCGCCGCGTTCCTTATGGGTTTTGACACAGTCGCGCAGGCTGCGGATGGCAAGGCGCCGGTAAAAATCGGCGTGTATCTCCCGCTTACTGGCCAGAACGCCTTTGGCGGCCAGCTCGAGCTGGAAGGCGTGCGCCTGGCGCACAAGGAAATGCCGGAAGTTCTGGGCCGTCCCGTCGAGCTTGTTGTTGTTGACAACAAGTCCGACAAGGTTGAGGCTGCCAACGCGGTCAAACGCCTGATCGAACGCGACAAGGTTTGCGCTTTCATCGGCACGTACGGTTCCTCGCTGGCTATGGCCGGCGCGGAAATTGCCGAAAAGGCCAAGGTGCCCGGCATAGGCACTTCCTGCACCAACCCGCTGGTAACCCAGGGCAAGAAATATTATTTCCGCGCCTGCTTCATCGACCCCTACCAGGGCGCTGCCGCGGCCACATACGTCAAGGAAAACCTGGGCATGGACAAGGCCGCCATCCTGATGGACATGACAAATGACTATGCCGTGGGCCTTTCCAGCTTTTTCACCAAAAGCTTCGAAAAGCTTGGCGGCAAGGTTGTGGCCAACCTCAAGTACAGCTCCGGCGACCAGGATTTCACGGCCCAGCTTACGGATCTCATCGCCAAGAATCCCGATGTCGTCTTCATGCCGGCCTACTTTGCGGAAGGCGCGATCATCATGAAGCAGGCCCGCGAGCTTGGCGCGAAGTTCCGCCTGATGGGCGCGGACGCCATGGATAATCCCGATACCGTCAAACTGGGCGGCAAGGCTGTGGAAGGATTCCTGCACACCACCTTCCCTTACGATCCCACCATGAAGGATATGAGCGCGGAGGCCAAAAAGTTTACGGAAGCCTGGAAAAAAGCCTACCCCAACAAGGATACCAATGTTAACGGCGCCCTTGGCTACAACTGCTATTTCCTGATCATGGACGCCATCATGCGCGCCGGCAAGGACGATCCCGAAGCCATCGCCAGGGCCCTGGCCGAGACCGTGGAGCTGCCCACGGCTCTTGGCAACGTTACCATCAACAAGACCCATGACGCCGAAATGCCCGTTGGCATTATCGAGTACAAGGACGGCAAGCGCGTTTATGTGGGGCAGGTTACACCCAAACAGTAAACCGGCTTGAAACCTGAAAACGTTTTCTGCGGGGCGCCAGCCGGCGTCCCGCCCTTCCGGGGCCAAACCCGTCCCAACCAGGCAATTACCGCTTCAACCAAGTTTCGCAAGGATGGCCCATGAGCTTCGAGATGTTTCTCCAGCATTGTTTCAACGCCCTGACCCTGGGATCGCTCTATGCGCTCATCGCCATCGGCTATACCATGGTTTACGGCATACTGCGCCTCATCAACTTTGCACACGGCGACATTTTGATGGTTGGCGCCTATTTCATATTTTTCGGCACCTTCGCCTTTGGCTGGCCCTGGGGCGTGGCCGCCGTGCTTTCCGTTCTGGCCGCCGGCGTTCTGGGTGTTTTGATTGACAGGGTGGCCTACAGGCCATTGAGAGACGCGCCGCGCATTTCGGCCCTGATCAGCGCGATTGCCATGTCATTCTTTATAGAGAGCGTGGCCGTGGTGGTCTTTACCGGCCAGCCCCGCCCCGTGCTTCAGCCGGAATGGCTGACAAATGCCTGGCAGATCGGCAACCTGCGCATCACCCATCTGGCCGCCTTTGTGCCCGGCATGACAATAGTGCTGGTGGCGATTTTGCTCTACATTGTTTACAAAACCAAGCCCGGCCTAGCCATGCGCGCTATTTCCAAGGATATTGAAACCACGCGCCTGCTTGGAGTCAAGGTGGACAATATCATTGCCCTGACTTTTGGCCTTGGCTCGGCACTCGCCGCCGCTGCCGGCATCATGTGGGCCTTGCGTTATCCGCAGGTTCACCCCTACATGGGCGTAATGCCAGGCCTTAAAGCCTTTATTGCCGCGGTTTTCGGCGGCATCGGCTCAATCGAGGGCGCGGTGCTTGGCGGCGTGGCCCTTGGCTTTGTGGAAATCATGACCGTCGCCTTCATGCCGGAACTTTCGGGCTACAGGGACGCATTCGCCTTCCTGCTCCTGGTGATTGTGCTTCTGGTCAAGCCGACCGGCCTGCTTGGCGAGAAAATCGAGGAGAAAATCTGATGCGTCCGGATCGCGATACTCTCCTCAATATTATCTGCATCTTTCTTTTTGCCGGCGTTTTATGGCAATGTGAAAGCTTTCTGGGCGATTACCAGATTTACATCGCCAAGCTTATTTTCATCAATATCATTCTCGCGCTTTCGCTGAACCTGATCTACGGTTTCACCGGCCTCTTTTCCCTTGGGCATGCCGGCTTTATCGCCATAGGGGCATACGTTTCGGCGCTCTGCATATTGCCGCCGGCCCAGAAGGAAATCATGTGGATTCTCGAGCCAATTATCTGGCCTGTCTCGGACCTGTTCACGCCCTTCTGGATCTCTGTGCTGCTCGGGGGCATAATCGCTTTCATTTTCGCCTTTTTCATTGCCGTGCCCGTCTTGCGCCTTGGCGATGACTACCTGGGCATGGCGACCCTGGCCTTTGCCGAAATCATCCGCGTGCTGATAGTCAACGCAACGCCAATTACCAACGGCTCGCTGGGCATCAAGGGCATTCCCTCGCATGCCACGCTGCTTGTCTGTTATGGCTGGGCGGTGATTACGCTCGTCCTGCTGGCCAGGCTGTGCTACAGCAATTTCGGCAATATCCTGCGCTGCATCCGCGACAATGAAATCGCGGCTTCAGTCATGGGCATCAACGTTTTTCAGTACAAGGTACTTTCCTTCTGCATCGGAGCCTTTTTCGCTGGCATCGGCGGCGGCCTGCTCGGCAGCCATCTTTCCACAATCGACCCCAAGATGTTCAATTTCCTGCTGACTTTCAACGTGCTCATGTTTGTCGTGGCCGGCGGGCTCGGCTCGCTTACAGGCAGCATACTCGGCGCGACCATCATCACCATCCTGCTGGAATGGCTCCGTTTTCTCGAGGAGCCGATGGATATTGGCATAATCCAGATTCCCGGCATTCCCGGAATGCGCATGGTCGTGTTTTCCGTGGTTTTGCTGGCCATTATCCTCAAACGGCGCGAAGGGCTGATGGGCACAAGGGAGCTTACCTGGAACCGGATATTCGCATTTTGCAGGAGGCATAAGCCATGAGCGACTTTGTGCTGCCAACCCCCCCAAAATATGAGGGCGCATTGCTTCTGGCCGAAAATGTCACCATGCGCTTCGGGGGCGTGACCGCCGTAAGCGACCTTACCCTGGCCCTCCCGAGGCACGCGATTGCCGGAATTATCGGCCCGAACGGCGCGGGCAAGACCACGGTATTCAATGTGCTTTCGGGCTTTTACACGCCCCAGGAAGGCGCAATCGTCCTTGATGGCATGAATATCCAGGGCCTCAAACCATACGAGATCTGCCGGCTGGGCATGGCACGGACATTTCAGAATATCCGGCTCTCGCCGCAGATGACCGTGCTGGAAAATATCATGGTTGGCTGCCATGTGCGCAGAAGCTGCCCCTGGTGGATGGCTCCTCTCGGCTTTCCCCGCTTTTACAGGGAGGAAGCCGACCTCAGGGCCAAGGGCGCGCGCCTGGCAGAGCGCGTGGCGCTTTCGGACCAGCTCAACGAGCAGGCTGGCTCATTGCCCTACGGAGCCCAGCGCAGGCTGGAAATCGCCCGCGCCCTGGCAACCGAGCCAAGGCTGCTTTTGCTGGACGAGCCGGCCGCCGGCATGAATCCGCAGGAAAGCCTTGAACTCATGCACTTTATCGGTCATATCCGCGATGAATTCGATCTGACCATCCTGCTTATCGAACACGACATGAAAGTCGTCATGGGCGTATGCGAATACATTTGGGTCATGGAATACGGCGCCCTTATCGCCCAGGGCTATCCGGACGAAATCCGCAGCAATCCCCTTGTTATCCGGGCCTATCTGGGCGAGGACATGGTGAAGCAAAATGCTTGAAATAGAAGACCTTCATGTGCGCTATGGCGGGATTCGCGCTGTCCAGGGCGTCAGCCTCAAGATTCCGCATGGATCCATTGTTACCCTTATCGGGGCCAATGGCGCGGGAAAATCCAGCATCATCCGCTCGATTGCCGGCCTGAACAAACAGGTTTCAGGCAGGCTGAGCTTCAGGAGGCGCGAAAACGACGCCCCCATTTCGCTGATGGGCCTGAAGCCGGAGGACATGGTGCGCAAGGGCATTTCCCTTTCGCCGGAAGGCCGGCGCATCCTGCCCCACCTTACCGTGGAGGAAAACCTTCAGCTTGGTGCCTATTCCCGCGATGACAAGGACGGCATAGCCAGCGACATTGAATGGGTTTACAGCCTTTTTCCGCGCCTCAAGGAAAGAAACTGGCAAAAGGGCGGCACGCTTTCCGGCGGCGAACAGCAAATGCTGGCGGTCGGCCGCGCCCTGATGAGCCGGCCGGATCTTCTGATGCTCGACGAACCTTCCCTCGGCCTCGCGCCGCTCCTGGTGCACGAGATTTTCGAGATCATCAGGAAAATCAACAACGATGGCAAAACTGTCCTGCTTGTCGAGCAAAACGCCTTCGCGGCACTTTCAATCGCCCATTACGCCTACATTCTCGAAGTCGGGCGCGTTGTCCTTGAAGGACCGGGCAAAAAACTCCTCGAAGATCCCAAGGTCAAGGAAGCCTATCTGGGCGGATAGCCGCCAAATGAAAGAATGACCCCATGCCCAGGCTCAGCATATATTTTGGAGACAATCTTGATATTCTGCAAACCTTTCCCGGTGGGGAAATTGATCTCATATATATTGACCCTCCCTTCAATACGGGAAAAGTGCAGAGGCGCAGACAAATCCGGACAGTTCTGGCAAGCGATGGGGACCGCATCGGCTTTGGCGACAAGCGTTATAAAACAATAAATATTGGCTCAACCGCCTACAGGGATTCCTTTGAGGATTTTCTGGGCTTTTTGGAACCTCGCCTGCAGGAGGCCAAAAGAATACTGGCCGCCAACGGTTCCCTGTTTTTTCATCTCGATTATCGCGAAATCCATTACTGTAAAATTCTGCTGGATGAAATCTTTGGCCGGGAATCATTTATAAATGAAATCATCTGGGCATACGATTACGGGGCGAGATCCAAAAAAAAATGGTCTCCCAAGCACGATAACATATTGTGGTATGCCAAAGACCCCGATAACTACACTTTCAACTATGAACAAATGGATCGCATCCCCTATATGGCCCCCCGGCTTGTTGGAGAAGAAAAGGCCAATCGGGGCAAAACGCCCACGGATGTCTGGTGGCACACCATTGTAAGCCCTAACGGCAAGGAAAAAACAGGCTACGCAACCCAGAAGCCGTTGGGAATTTTGTCCAGAATCGTCAATATCCATTCAAGGCCCGGCGACAAACTATGCGATTTTTTCGCCGGCAGCGGCAGCTTTGGAGAAGCCGCGTACAAATTGAACCGGGATTGCATACTGATAGACAAGAATCCCCAGGCAATGGCAATCATGAAAAAACGCTTCGCGTCTTTTTCCGCGGAGTGGTTTAATTGTGATTTTGCGGATATCGAAAAACGGCGGACGTAGATGCCGCATGCTTGCCGATTTGTAATACATCCCGTATGATGACGAAAGGAAAATAAGAGAGGTTGCCATGTACCGCAATGCAAAAAATGTTGGATATTACATGATTGGCCCGGATTCCACGGACCAGCTTTTTGATCTGATGCGCCCCGTGCGCGAAGCCAACCCGGACAGCCCGGCAATCTGGTTTATCGACCATTTCTTTACTAACCATGCGCTGGTCGAAAGGCTGAACATCCTCGAATGGGATATGCGCGTTTTCGTCGATACCAGCGAGGAGCCCACTTGCGAAAGTGTTGACAAATATACCGAACAGGTAAAACATTTTCTCAATGGCCGCAAGGCCTGCGCCCTGCTGGCCTTTGGCGGCGGCTCCACAATGGATACCTGCAAGTGCGTGGGAAATCTGCTGACCAATCCCGGCAAGGCCGCGGATTACCAGGGCTGGGATCTGGTCAAAAATCCCGCGCCCTACAAGATTGCCGTGCCCACCCTTTCCGGCACGGGTTCGGAATCCTCGCGCACGGGCATAATGACCAACCATGAAAAAATGCTCAAACTGGGCATGAACAGCGATTTTTCGCTCTTCGACCAGGTTGTGCTTGACCCGCGCCTTGCAGAAACAGTCCCCCGCAACCAGTATTTCTATACCGGCATCGACACTTTCATGCACTGTTTCGAAAGCCTTACCGGCAATTACCGCAACAAGGTCGTCGATACCTTTGCGGAAAAATCCCTTGAATTGAGCGAAAAGATTTTTCTTTCCGACGATATGATGAGCCCGGACAACCGCGAGCTTCTGATGATCGCTTCCTACAATGGCGGCCAGGCTGCCGGTTTCGTGGGCATTGTGCATCCGCTTTCAGCTGGCTTGGGCGTCGTTCTGGGCATCCATCACGGCATGGCCAACTGCTACGCGCTTTCCGTGCTTGAGGAATTTTATCCGAAGCCATACGAAGTTTTCATGAAGATGATGGAAAAGCAGAAGATCGATTTGCCAAAGGGCATCTGCAAGAACCTGACCGACAAGCAGTATGACGCGCTTTACGAGGCTTCGATAGTACACGAGAAGCCGCTGATGAACAGGCTTGGCGAAGATTACAAAAAGATTCTCACAAAGGAAAAGGTCATCGACCTCTTCAAGAAAATGTAATTCCAGGGGGCCGCGGCCCCCTTTGCTTTATCAAGTATCAATAATTTTTACTGATCCAGTTTTCTCTGGAGATAAAAAATGGATTTGAAAGTAAATTTCAGCGGTCGCGCGATTCATTTCACAGATGACGAGATTGCAGCTGCTGTCGAGGCCATGCGCAATGCAGACCCGCTTGCCCAGGGCAAATACCAGACAGTCTTCGAGGAAAAGTTCGCCTCATACCAGGGCGTCGAACAGGGCAGCTGCTTTGCTGTGATGAATGGCTGCGCGGCCCTGGAAATGAGCGCCCAGCTCTGCAATTTCAAGCCTGGCGACGAAGTTGTCATCCCCAGCCACACTTTTACGGCCAGCGCCTATCCCTTCATCAAGCATGGCGCAAGGCTGGTCTGGGCCGATATTGACCCCCTTGCCCGCGTTGTCACGGCCGAGACCATCGAGAAAGCCATCACGTCCAAAACAAGGGCCGTCGTGCCCGTGGATCTTTACGGCTATGTGGCCGATATGCCCGACATCGTGGACCTGTGCCGGCAGAAGGGCCTGATTTGCGTGGAAGACGCGGCCCAGGCCATAGGCGCCGAAATTGACGGCCGCAAGGCGGGCAGCTTTGCGGACATGGCCATTTTTTCCTTCCATTCGCACAAGAACCTGACCACCATGGGCGAGGGCGGAATGTTCTACGTTGCGGACGAAAAATTGCGCAAGCTTGTTCCCATGCTGCGCCACAATGGCCATTGCGCCTTTGATTTCGAGCGCAAGGATTACTGGAAGCCGGCCATGGGCAACGTGGATTTGCCAATGCTGGACGGCACGCCGCTTATGCCTTCAAATTATTGCCTTGGAGAAGTGGAGTGCGCCCTGGGCGCGAAAATGCTCGACCGCATTGATGAAATCAATGCCCGGAAGCGCGAGCGGGCTATTCGTTTTATAGACGCCCTTTCCGATTTTCCCGAACTGGAATTTCATCGTGTGCCGACTAGGCGGCATAACTATCATTTGCTGGTCGCCAGGATGGCCGCGGGGGAAAAAATGCGCGATGATTTCATGCGGGAAATGTTCCACAACAAGGGCATCAGGTGCGTGGTGCAGTATATTCCGCTGGATCGTTACGACTTCTATAGAAAGCTGGGTTTTGGCAAGGCGAATTGCCCGAATGCCGACGCCTTTTTCGACAGCATGGTCTCCTTCCCCTTCCAGCATTGGCTCTCTGAAGCGGAATTTGACTATATGGTTGAATCGACAAGGGATGTGATGAAGAAGCTTCTGGACAGAAAGTGAAAAAACGCTGCATTGTCATTCCGGCCATCAAGAAAAATGCCGTCATTCCGGACCAGCTGGTCAAGAAGCTGGCCGGGATAACGCTGATAGAGCGGGCCATCAATACGGCCAGGGCGTGCGAGGCCGGCCGCGACATCATTGTCCTGACCGACAGCGAGGAAATAGGCCTGATTTGCGAAAGGCTTGGCGTGCGCCATGTCCGGGACAGGGAGCTGCGTTTCAGGAGCCTCGACATTGTGGCCGAAATGCGGGTTCTGCTGCGCGCTTTGGCCGGGGAATACGAAAACTGCGTTATCTTGCGCGCCTCATGCCCTTTGCTGACCTGGGTCGATATTGAGGATGCCTGGAGAAAATATCTCGAATCCGGGGCTGATGGCCTGGTAACCGTAAAAAACGTTCGCCAGCGGGTCTGGAATATCGGGGACGGCCGCAATGTGCTCAATGCCCTGGAAGATGGCGAAAAGGAATACCTGGTCGAGAGCCGGGCCCTGATTATCCTCAAACTGGCCAATTTTGCGGATAATGCGGAAAAACGCCCGCAAAGGATAATCCCGTATTTTCTCGACGAGCGCGCCATTGAAATCCAGAATTACCAGGACTGGTGGATTTGCGAGCATTTGCTCATGCGCCGCCACGTTGTCTTTGTGGTGGCCGGTTATCCCGCAATAGGCATGGGTCATGTTTACCGGGCGCTGATGCTGGCTCATGAAATCAGCAATCACAAGATCACCTTTGTTTGCACCAGCCAAAGCGAACTGGCCGTGGAAAGCGTGGCCAGCCGCGATTACAGGGTGGTCCGGCAGGGGGAGGATCCACTGGCGCAAACTGTGCTTGCGCAGAGGCCCGACCTGGTGGTCAATGACTTTCTGAATACTTCGGTTGAATATATGCAGGCGCTGGGCGATATTCCAAAGGTCAATTTCGAGGATGAAGGCCCGGGCGCGAAATACGCGGATCTGGTAATCAATGCCCTGTATGGGGAAAATGAGGGCAGTGAAAAGTTGCTGGCAGGGCCGGATTATTTTTGCCTGCGGGACGAATTTGTCAATGCCGCCCGCAATCCGCTGCGGGGGGAAGTCAAAACCCTGCTGATAACCTTTGGCGGCACCGACCAGCACGACTGCACAAGGCGCGTCCTGGATATTGTGGAGCCGATTTGCCGCGAAAGGGGCATAGCCATCCGCATTGTGGCTGGCCCCGGCTATGCCCACAGGGAGGCCATGGAAAAGCACCTGGCCGAACTTGGCAATCCGCTGGTGGAATTTGCCTGGGCCACCAATATCATGAGCCGCCGCATGGAAGGAGCGGATCTGGCCATCTGCTCGGCAGGCCGGACAGTTTACGAACTGGCCCACATGCGCGTGCCGGCCATTGTCCTGGCCACGCACGAAAGGGAAGCGCGGCACACCTTTGCGCGGGCCCGCAACGGCTTTGCCTTTGCAGGCATCATGGACAAAATACCCGATTCCCGCATCCGCAATCTTTTTCTTGCCATGCTCGGGCAGGAAAGGCGCGCCCGCTATTGGGAAAGGCAGGACAGGCTGGATTTTGGCGGCAACAAGGCGCGGGTGGTGGGCCTTATTGAAAATTTGCTGGAAAAGGACTGATAAAGATGGGCAAGGACAAGGTTGTCGCAATAGTCCAGTCGCGGCTGGGCTCGACCAGGCTGCCGCTCAAGGCTTTTCTGAACCTCCATGGCAAGCCGCTGATTGACTGGACCCTGGAAAGGCTGGCCATGGCAACAAGGCTGGATGGCATTGTCGTTGCCGTGCCGGATACGGAAATGGATGCGCTTTTGCAAAAGCACGTCGAGGCCGGGGGGTTTCGCTGTGTGGCCGGTTCGGAAGACGATGTGCTGGCCAGGTTTGTTCTTGCTGCCCAAAAGGCCAATGCCGGCAAAATTGTGCGCGTCTGCGCGGATAATCCGCTTGTCTGGGGCGAAGCCGTGGACAGGCTGGTTGATTTTTATGGCAAAAATCCTTGCGATTATGCCTATAACCACATTCCGCGCAATAATCTGTGGCCCGATGGCCTGGGTGCCGAAATGATTTCAAGGGATCTTCTGGACGAGATGGACAAAAAGGCCAGGGAAAAAAGCCAGCGGGAACATTGCCTGAATTATATCTGGGACAATTCGAATGATTACAGGATAGCCACGTTCGATCCTGCTGAGGATTGGCTGAAACGGCCTGATCTCAAGCTTGATGTGGACAGGCCGGCGGATTACGTTAGGCTGGCCCAAAGGCCCCTCAAGCCGCAAATGAACGCCAGGGAAATTGTAGAAATCTTTTGACAAGCGCCACCTTAAAATCAGAATTGCTGCCGCAGCCTTGAGGGTTTTGCAACAGGAGGCAGAGGCGAATGTTTCAACTCAGGCCAGCCGCCGCGTTGCGGGCAGGGGCGCAAGCCGCGCCGCAAGGTGGGGCGGTTCGGGGGCCGGGCGCTCCTCGCCCGCCAGCAGATTGGCGCGCATACTCCGCATCAGGCTTGCCGGGCTGTCATGGTCTTCCGACTGGTCGCCGCCTTCCAGACGCCAGCGGCTTTTGCCGTGCAGGGTGCGGCCGCAGCTTTTCAGGCTCCTTTCGCGCATCACAAGCTCAATTGTCCAGGGGCCTTTGGGGGTTTCAAGAGTTATAACCCGTCCCCGGGCTTTTATGGAATAGCCTTCGGGATTGCCTTCAAGGCGCAGCAAGTCCTCAACCGCGGCCCGCATTATCTGCAAATGTTCCATTGAGGAAATATTCTTGCGGTCTTCGGCTATCTTGTGTTCCTCCTCATGGATGCGCTCGAGATAAAGCTGGCGGTCCTCATCAAGCGTTGTAATGCCCTTGCGCATGATGCGGGCGCAAAATATCATGGCGCCAAAAAGAATTGCGGCAATCGCGGCCCATTCAATCAGCATGTGGAACAGTCTCCTTGTTGTTCTGGAATTGTTCCAATATAGACCCCGCAGGGTGGATGTCAAGACCGGGTAGTGTCCAGAATTTTTCGCACTTTTCGTGAATGCAGCCCGGTGTTTAAGGAAGGCCTGCATGGGCGTTCTTCCGCAACACATTTTGCCTTGATGAGTTCGTTCGTTGTTGTAGTGGTCTAGCCATTGATCCAGATCCGTCTGTAGCTCCTCAAGAGATTTATAAATCTTCTTCCGAAAGGCGACCCGATAAAATTCGTGGAGAATGGTCTTGTGGAAGCGTTCGCATATCCCGTTGGTCTGGGGATGCCGAGCTTTGGTCTTTGTATGCTCTATGCCGCTAGCCCCCAGATAAAGCTCATAGTCATGTGCTTCCACCTTGCCGCAATACTCCGTGCCACGGTCGGTGAGCATCCTGATTATCCCCATAGAATTTCAACAGAAATCTGGAAAATCTTTTCCATCCCCTTCTCTCCGATGCGCTTGCGGAAATGGCAAAAATCCGATTCATGCGGTTATGGCAGTACTGTTTATCGCGCCTTTGCGCGCGGGCGGATGTGATCCTGACATGCCCGCGCTATCAGCCATGGCAATTCGTAGCGGCTGTTGAGTTCCAGTTTTTGCAGGATGTTGCGCACATGCGTTTTCAGTGTATTGGGGGAAATATTAAGGCTTGCGCAGATAAAGGCGTCATCCTTTTTGAGTGACAGGCAAGCGGCGATTACGGATTGCTGTCTTGTGAGTCCCAGTTCGCTGAAAGCCTTTTCATAATTTTCCCTGACCGCATTTTCATCTTCCTCCGGATTTTCCCCCGGCAAGGCCTCATTCCCCTCCGCGCTTTCCCGGAGCATGTCCATTTTCCAGAACCTCATCTTTCCCAGAAAGAAAATCATGGCCCAGCAGCTTATGAGAATGGTAAGGCTTAATAAGGCGAAAAGGTAATTTATCGCCGTGCCGGAAGAAAATGCCTGCCTCATCAGCGGCATTAGCTCAAGTCCTGCGATTATTCCCGCCAAAAGGCAGGCTGCGTTCAGGGAACCAGGACTGTTGGCGGGCGAAAGCCCCGGGCCTTTGCCGCCGGAGCGGAATAGCGCCGTCGTCGCCAGCGTAGCCAGAAAAACGTTGGCAAGATGCAGGCTGATGAGGGAAATGGCCGGGGACTCCCTGTGCAATATGGGCCAGGCCGTATAGCCTATGAGGATGAAGGGGCAGACCAGCAAGGCCACCTTCCAGACGAAATTTTTCCTGGCCATATAAATTGAAAGACCGGAAGCGCATGAAGCGGCGGCGAATATGAAAGCAACCGGCAAATAAGGCTGCGGCGGCAGGGGCACAAGCACTGCCAGCAGGCTTCCGTACAGGCCAAAACTGAAGCCGGCAAGCATGAAGGTTGCCGCCATGCCGCAAATGGCCCTTATTTTTGCTTGCGATCCTTCCGGTTTGCCGGTTTGGCAATCAGGATTGCCGAGAATAAGTTTCAGCAGCAGCGCGATTACCGCCGGCAGCAGCGCCAGGGAATTTGCGGGCAGCCAAAATACGCCCTGTATCAGCAGGCAGCCGCAAATAAGCCCGCTGCATGCGGCGGCAATGAGCCCGTTTATGGCCAACATGGACATTTGCGCGGTAATCGCATGAAAGGCGGCAGCGAAACCGAAGCCGGCCACGAGGCTCAAAAGCGCGTCCGCCAGGGCGTATGAACGCAGTTGGGCAAAGATATCAAGGAAAATCGGCGAACAAAGGGCTACGCAGCCAAGGTTCCATAAAATTGGGGAATAGCGTTTATTAATGAAACATTGCAGCAGGAGGAAGAAGGCAGCCCAGGGCAAAGTGCCGGAAAGCGCGCCAAACTCGTCATTGAACACAAAGGGGAAGGGGTCGCCATAACCGCGCATAACAAGCCATACCCATAGGGCAAGACAGGCCAGGGAAGCCGCAGATTTGGCTGTCCGCAAAAGTTCCAGCGGGGCGAAAATGGCTTGAAAGCTTTTCTCTTCCATGAAAACCATCCGGCTTTGCCAGAATTGGGAGTTGAACAATATTTCGCAAAGGCCAGGGGAAAATTTCGACAAACCGTAAAGCCTGGCAAAAATTACTTTCATATCAATAAGTTGTAAAAAATACCTAAAATGATGATACAGGCATAAATTCATACCTGCAAGGAGTATTTTAGCTTATTTCCCTGATTTACCATCGGGAATGATAGTCAGCTTCCATGATTTGTGATTTGAAACACATACTGGATATATTTTTTATTCCAACCGCAGGCATTTATTGTCTGTAAACATGTGGAGGTTCCCATGCAAAAAATTTATGCGGCCCTTTGCGGCCTTGCGGTTTTTTCATTTCTGGCCCTTGCCGGCCATAATGCATGCGCGGAAGGCTATGACGGCCCCAAATTGAAATTCCGCGTGGCGCACACCACGCCTCCTGGCAATCACATCACACTGGCTTTTGAAAAATTCAAGGAACTGGTTGAGAAGAAAAGCGACGGAAAAATCAAAATCCAGATTTTCCCCAATGCCGTTCTCGGGTCGGATCGCGTGCTTATGGAAGGAGCCCAGAAAGGCAGCCTGGAAATGGCCGTAAGCTCCACGCCCAATATGGCCAACTTTTCGCCGCTGTATCAGGTGTTCGATCTTCCTTATATAACAAGCCCCAAAAACCAGGAAAAGCTTTACAAGGCCATGGATTCCGGCAAACTGGCGGACTATTTCAAAAAAGTCGCCAATGACATCGGTCTGGAACCCATCATGTACGCGGAATATGGCTACCGCAACTTTGTGACCCACGACAAGCCGATCTCCAAAGTGGAGGATCTTGCCGGCCTGAAGATGCGCACCACCGATTCCCCTGTGGAGGTAGAGGTCGCCAAGGCATTTAAGACCAATCCGACTCCGGTCGCATGGGGCGAAACCTACACCGCCCTGCAGCAGGGCACAGTTGACGCGGAAGGCAACACCTTTCCGCACATGTATGGCGCAAAGCACCACGAAACGCTGAAATATGCCGCCACCACCGCCCATAATTACGGCATGCAGGTCATGATGGCAAACAAGGCCTGGTGGGACAAGCTGCCCAAAGAGACTCAGGACCTGATTCGGGAAGCGGCCGCCGAGGCCCTCAAGTACCAGCGCACAGTGCTTTATCCGAAAAACGAAGCCGAAGCGCGTGAAGGCTTCATCAAATCCGGCGTGAAGATTGTGGACCTGAACGAAGAACAGCTTGAGGAATTCAAGAAGGCCACAAAGCCCGTTTGGGACAAGTTCCAGAAGCAGCTGCCGCCGGAGCTGGTGGAAATGGTCATGGAAACGCAGAAATAACTGGCCCAATGCGCCCCGGATATGCGGGAAGCATGCTATCCGGGGCATTCTTGAATCAGATGAACCGCGGATCAGGCGCATGACCTGGACTCGCTGAAGCGTAGTGGCGCTTGTGGCGATGCCTGGTTTTGACCGCGCATTCCGGCAGTTCAGCCGCAAATTCATGCGACAACGGGAATTGGAGGACGGGATGCCCGCAAATGAAAAAAGTTTCCTGCGCAGACTGGATCAAAATTTTGAAAAGCCATTCCTGGTAGCGGGATTGATTTTGATGATTTTCATCATCACCTACCAGACACTTTATCGCTACTCGATTTCCCAGACTTTTTCCATCCTGAACAATCCGTCTTTTGCCGCCTGGATCGGGCAATATATCGCCGTTGATACGCTCAAGCAAAAACTTGACGGCCTGACTGGCATGGCCGTCTGGTCCGAGGAGCTGGCGAGATATATTTTTATCTGGATATCTTATCTGGCCATACCCCTGGCAATCAGGCAAAGAACCAACATCAGGGTTGATATTATTTATGATCGTCTGAACGGGAGAATCCAGGCGATAAGCTGGATCATAATAGACCTTTGCCTGATAATTTTCAGCGGCTTCGTTTTTCTGGAAGGCTTTGAGCATATACGGATGCAGATGGCCATGCCGCAGCATACAGCGGCAATGCAGATACCATACTCCATTCCCTATCTTGTTCTCCCCATCGGCTTTGGCCTGATGTGCTTCCGCGCCTTGGAGGATTTCATCGGGCAGGCTGCGTCAATGTCCTGGAAAGACACGCTGACAGGAATTGCCGCCACTGCCATTCTGCTTTCGCCGCCATTTTTATTTGAAGACATGAACGCGGTGGCGCTGCTTTTTGTCTATTTCATCATCCTCCTGCTTGTGGGCGTGCCCATTGCCTTCTCACTGGGCATAGCGGCGCTGATGACTGTTATAGGCGCAGAAACCCTGCCGGCCAGCTATATAGCCACAGTGGCCTTCACTTCCATAGACAATTTCCCCATCATGGCCATTCCATTTTTCATCGCGGCGGGCATCTTCATGGGCGCGGGCGGCCTTTCCAAAAGACTGCTCCGGCTTGCTGACGAGCTTGTGGGCGGCCTTGCGGGCGGCATGGCTTTGGCAAGCATCGCTACCTGCATGTTTTTCGCGGCCATAAGCGGTTCCGGTCCGGCCACAGTCGCCGCCATCGGGACTTTGACCATCCCGGCCATGGTGGAAAGGGGCTACAGCAAACTCTATGCGGCGGCGGTTGTGGCGGCCGCAGGAGCGATAGGGGTGATGATTCCGCCTTCCAATCCCTTTGTGGTCTATGGCGTGGCAGCCCAGGCTTCGGTGGGCAAACTGTTCATGGCTGGCATTGTCCCCGGTTTGCTCACAGGCTTTGCCCTTATGGGCACAGCATACGTGATTGCCCGCAAGAATGGCTGGCGCGGCGAGTCCAGGCAATTCAGCGCGCGCAGAATAGGCAACGCCATCTGGGATGCGAAATGGGCTCTCCTTGTGCCGATAATCGTGCTGGGCGGCATTTACGGCGGCCTGATGACGCCGACGGAGGCCGCGGCGGTGGCGGCAATGTATGGTCTGCTGGTGGGCGTGTTCGTTTACAGGGAGCTGAATTTTTCTTCCCTCTACCGCTGCTGCGTGGAATCGGCGCAAACTTCCGCAATAATCATCATGCTGATGGCCATGGCCACGATATTCGGCAATGTCATGACGCTTGAACAGGTGCCGGAGCGCATTGCGGCGGCAATCCTTGCCTTCACGTCCAACAAGATCGCCATCCTGCTGATGATCAACGTCCTGCTTTTGTGGGTCGGCACCTTCATGGAAGCCCTTGCCGCAATCGTCATCCTCACGCCAATTCTGCTGCCTCTGGCGTTAAAAATAGGCGTTGATCCCATACATTTCGGCGTCATCATGGTGGTCAATCTGGCCATTGGCTTCGTTACTCCTCCGGTGGGCGTCAACCTGTTTGTGGCATGCGGAATCACCAAAGAAAAAATAGAGCTTGTTTCCCGGGCGGCGGTTCCCTTCATCATCACGATGCTCATTATCCTGATGCTTGTAACCTTCTGGCCCCAGCTGTCCCTGTTTTTGCTGTAGCAAACATCAGCCTGGCGCAAGCCATGTCCTGATGCATTCCCGTGGTTTTCGATCCTCCATCCCTGATGGGGGATCCGAAAATTCACGATTGGCAGGCTTTATTGCAAACCTTGATAATCAATGGCGGGATAAACATGAATGATCGCTTCCCCCCTGTGGCAAAAGTTGGAATACTGGCGGGACATTTTCTGCGCGAACTGGCAAGCGCTGGCGGCAAACCCGTATGCCTCGCCATTTGCGACAGGCATGGCATTCTTTGCCATTTTGAACGCATGGACGGCGCCCCGGCAAGATGCGTCGCCATTGCTTGCGCCAAGGCATGCACGTCCGCAGTCATGGAATGTTCCACAAGCGCCTTCCATGCCAGGCTGCGGGATGAAAAACTGGAAATCGGAGAATTTCGCGACAGCCGCCTTACCAGCATCGCCGGAGGCGTGCCTCTGCTTGTGAACGGAAATAGTGCGGGCGGAATTGGCGTCAGCGGGCGCAAGATAGAAGAGGACGAGGAGCTTGCCAGCCAGTTTGCGCAAATGTTAACTCAGAAGTTGTTTTCACAAGCTACAGAGCCTGTGAAAATGTCTTCTGATTCTAAAGATGCGACAGATCCGGACAAGCAATGACTGCCAATTGATATCTCTGCTTTACGAATGCCGGATCTGGACAAAAAGATGCAAACTCCCCATGAGATACAGTCAAACCTATATCCACCTCCAAAACCATCTCAGGCAATGCGCGGGACAAAATGCGGCATGGGCAAAATCCTGTTTTGCAACCTATTTGCAATCGCGGATTTTTAGCAACTCCTGTATGCGCTTGTTTTGCCAGGCGGATAACGTACGATATTTTTCGCACTTTTCGTGAATGTAGCCCGGTGTTTTTAGTAATGTTCTCCATTTGAAATTTTCTCTTGCCGCGCTTTTTCGCCAATGCCGCAACGCTTTAAAAATGCAAAGGCCAAACCCTTCGGGCGCTGACGCGGCCTTGCATTTTTGCGCTTATGCGGCAGTATTGGCGAGCGCGGCATCGGGAAAAATTTCATCCGGCAAATCATCGCCGCAAAAAAATGTTTGGTATTTGCCGTATGAACAGATAAAGCGCAAAGCTTATAGATAATATTATTTCCGTCCAACAAATGGGGGGCACCTCAATATTTTATTGCCCCTTATTGATAACAAAATTATTTAATTGATTGTCGGGATTTAATGGTTTTTGGTCTGACAAGATCAATGATTTGACCATGTTTAATGTTCCGTTTTTATATTTCTGAAAATGCGGGGATGCTATATGCGATTTATATGCGTCCTGACTGGCATAAGTTTCAAGAATCGTTATCATGCACGGATTATCTTTCTCCGCAACCGCATACATTGTTAAAACTCCCGGCTCTGTCCGCAGGGAGATTTCACCAACTTCAGCGGCATACTTCATGTATTCAGCCAGATATTTTGGATACACCTCTATCTTCGACAAACGGGTTATGCCATCGGGCTGCATGGGCATTTTGGCGCACATCCCTGGCGTTTTTTCCAGCCGCAGGCATTTGCCTATTACTTCGCCCGTCGCCAGGTAGGAATAGGTGGGAAATTCAAACAGGACGGGCTTGAGGGTATTGTAATCCAGTTTACCCTTGCTATCCAGAATATCAGGCCTGGCGTAGGTATTGGCCACAGAACAGATAAAATTGTCAAAACCCTCGGCTCTATATACGTCAACAACATCAAGTTCCATTGATAACGGAGACGCATCTATAATGGGCGATCCGTTCCTGCCCATATGGAATTCAAAAACTTTTGATTTATTCACCTCCGAGCCGCTGACACTTCCAACATAATCAGCTTTTGGCAGCATATTTCTGTCAACAAGATTGATGGAGAGTTTTCGGCTCGCGATTATGCCCCGATTGGTATAATGCTTCTGACTCATGCTCACCATAATCCGGTTGTGCGCGATGAGGCCGGTATGTGAGACAAGCAGCCAATTAACCTTGCCGTTCACCTCGGCGCCAACCACTGTGACAAGGCTTGGATAAAGCGCAATTCTGTTGCCTATGTTCACTTTTTCCATATATTCATCCTTGCTGGCCGCGTCAGCACAGGTAATGGCTGGAGAAAACAAAAACAGGAAGCCCATTAAAATTTGGCAGATCATATTTCGCATATATCTCTTAAATGCCTCCGCCCCTTTATAAATTTTTGCCCACCTGGTATGCTCCAGGATAGAAAATATTTTTTATTGAGCAAGCGCGCCCAGTCCCGCGCTGGCCTGCAAAAATTCACGTCGGTTCATGTTTTTCATAATTCAAGCTCGCGCCCAATCCGCTTCAGCTCTTCGGGAATATTGATACCCTGCGGGCATTTGGGCAAACATTCTCCGCAATCATTACAGGCTTGCGGCTTGTCGCCACGCTGGATTGGCGACATGGAATATTTGACCAGCCGTTTCGCCCTGGCCAGATCCTTGTCGGCCCTGTACTGATTGTTGACCATGTTGAAAAGATAGCCTATGGCCACATTTTGCGGACACGGGATGCAGTTGTAGCAGCCTGTGCAGGGAATGGAACCGGGGTATGAACGGTATTGGCGGGCGGCTTTGCCAATAATGGCCATTTCTTCCGCATTCAGCATCCCCGGTCCCGAGCGCGAGGCATATTCCAGATTATCGCGCACATTTTGCATGTTCCCCATGCCGCTGACAACAACGCTGACCTCCGGCTTGTTCCAGAGATAATCGAAGGCCCATTCCACAGGCGGCTTTTTTTGGGGGGCCTCATCATAAATTTGCCGGATTTCTTTTGGCGGCCTGACCAGAAAGCCGTTGCGCAGCGGCTCCATTATGGAAACGCCCATACCGTTGGCGGCGGCATAGTTCAAGCCAACAAGACCGGCTTCGTGTTCGGTGTCGAGCAGGTTTTGCTGGATAAGGCAAAAATCCCATTCAGGATTGGCGTCAACCACCTTTTTGAAAAGCGGAACGCCATCATGAAAGGAAAAACCCGCATAGCTGATTTTGCCCTGGGCTTTCAGATTGTTGATTTTGTCGATCAGTTTGAAAGGAACAACCTTTTCTTTCCAGCCCCTGTGCATGATCATGTGAATATGGTAAAAATCAATATGGTCAGTTCCCAAACGTTTGCGCGATTCATCAAAGAAAAGTTCAAAATCCTCCGGGCGTTCCATTATCCACCAAGGTGATTTCGAAGTGAGGTAAACCTTGTCCCTATAGCCATTGGCGAGTGCCTTGCCAGTGACAGCCTCGCTTTGACCGCCGAGATAGACATAGCCTGTGTCCACATAATTGAGGCCGTTATCGATGGCATGGCGCACCATGTCTATGGTTTGCGCTTCGTCGACTGTCTTGCCATCGGCAAGCATGGGCAACCGCAACATGCCAAAGCCCAGGGCGGAAACAGATGCGCCGGTCAGGCCATGCGGACGGTAGCGCATATTGGGATTATAGTTACGGATATTGGCCGGTTCCTGGGCGGCAGCCCAGGCCGGTGAAATTCCTGCCGCAAGCCCCGCAATGGCCATTGTTGAAAGTGCCCCTGCATTCAGAAAAGAGCGTCTGTCCATGAAGCCTCCGTTAAAAATTTTTATCAGTTTCGCCCCTGAAACGAATCGCGGGACTAAAATCGTATGACGCTTTTGAGCATAGGCTCTTTTGAAACCTGTTTTTCCAGAGCGTCCTGCAAATCATCCAGAGAAAAAATGTCAGTCACATATTTCTCCACATCCATGAAGCCGCTCGCGATCAATTCAATCGTTTCTTCAAATTCCTTGCGCGTGCAAGAGACGCTCCCCGCAAGGGTATCTCATGCAGAACGGCTTGATTAAGCTGAAAAGGCACGGCAGGCGTCATGGAATTGCCAATAAGGACAACTTTCCCGCCAGGCTTTACGCCATCCATACATACACCCAGGGATTCCGGCGCGCCCACAGCTTCAAATGCGATACCACTCCCCCCTTTTTATGAACAGGAAAAAATTATTTTCCATTATATTGTTCGTCAGTAACCTTTTCCATCCACTCGACCACCTTGCCTGGTTCCTTTTCCTCGCATATGGAAATATGCGTCATGGAACAGCCAGGCGCCGCGCCGTGCCAGTGTTTGACGCCGACAGGGCAGATCACGATATCCCCGGCTTTAATTTCCTGAACCGATTTGCCCCATTCCTGGGTGCGGCCAACTCCATCAGTCACAATAAGCACCTGCCCCACAGGATGCACATGCCAGTTGGAGCGTGCGCCAGGGTTGAAGGTTACGCTTCCCCCGCTTGAGCGCATATCGTTATTGGCCGGATAAAGAGGCTGGATTGTCACATCCCCCGTAAAAATTTCGTTTGAGCCCTTGATGGTTTTTATGTCTTCTTTCCGCTGGATTGTCTGTTCGGCGGCAAGAACGGAAGTTGAGGCAAGCATGGCAAAGAAACTCAACAAGGCGAAAACCATTGAAAAGGAACTGGATTTTTTCATTTTAAATTCTCCTGTCCATTTGAGATTGATGAAGTCATTGCGGGATACGGCCCGTCAATGCGCCGCTGATAATCCTTTTGCGAAGGCTGGAGCGGAGAAAATTATCGCATCCTCCTTTCCCGCTTCCGCGGTGTTTCCCGAAACAATCCGCATTTCTTTTTTATCGTGGTGAATGGCGAGGCTTGTGGATCTGGCGTTGAGTCCATTTTCTCTGCCCGGCAGGAGAACCTGGCCTATGGGCAGGCCATTGCAATTGAATATCAGGATTCGCCCCTGGCCCACCATGGCCACATACACGTTTCCATCCTCATCAACGCGCATGGAATCGGGCGCCGGCCCGATAAATGTGTATGGAATCTTGGAACCGGTGGGAGGAATCGAAGTCGGACCTTCCAGATTGACCCTGTGCAGCCTGTTGGCGGCGTACTCTGTCGCCCAGAGCGTCTGCCCATCCGGGCTTAAGGCAATCCCGTTAGCCTGCGCCATATTGGGAATAACAGGCTTTATATCCTTGAAATCCGGCGAAACATGATAGACTCCGCCAGCCGGCACAGTGGCGCCGCCCCGAAAATCCGTAAAATAAAAACCGCCGTGTTTATCGAAGACGAGATCATTTGGAAGATAACCCGCTTCAACTGGCAATATGGTTTCCAAATTTTTTCCGTCAGGAGAAAGAGCAAGAATCTGGCCAAGCCCCTTCTTTAGATTCAAGGCAGTCATGAACAGTTTGCCGTCCTTGTGCAGCGCGAGTCCGCTTGGCGCAAAGCCCGGCGTTTCCACTACAAGCGTCAATTCTTTTTGCGGACTCAATTTATAAACGCGGCTGGCTGTCGTATCGCAAAACAACAGGTTGCCGTCCTTGTCAAATATCGCCCCTTCAAGCGTGTGTCTGCCATTTTCGCTGGCGGTGAAAAAAGCTTCAGCCTTAACTGAAGGCAGTCCTCCCTCCGCCGGAGGCAAGGGCAACGCGTCCTCACGCATACTGCAGGCAAACTGGGAGTCTGCGGCCATAATGCCGGAAGAATGGCAAAAGACAAGAAATATCCCGGCCAGCATTGCGGTTTTTAAATGCATCGGCATGCTCCTGTTTTAATCAAAAAAAATAAGGGAGCGAATGCGCCACCGCATACGAAATGACCGCTTTCGCAAGTCATGAGCGGCGACAGGAGCTTCAGCGCCAGTCGTAGATGCGTTACCGCGCAGTGGACTGAATGCCTGGGCTTCAAGCCGCATATGAATTTGCGGATGGGCGTGGTCGCTTGTTGAGAGAATTATTTATATGCTATGGCTGCTGGCAACAAGGAAGATTCATTCAATAATTTATCTAATTCTTGCAAAACCGCGAAATTTTATCGCCACCAGGAAAAATTTGTCCTATACGGGAAACTATGATTGACGCAAACGCTGACATGGAAAAAATCAGCCTGGCCAATGCGCGATTAAAAATGTCCCTTTTGCGGCATTGCCCTGGGGATGGCATTTTTGAGACGGGCATAACCGGCTTCTTTATCGCCAGACATGATGTTCCCTGTGTTCTGCAGCACCGCTTTGACCAGCCGCTGGCTTCAGTGATTGTTCAGGGCTCAAAGCGAACCATTTTTGAAAATTGCGAATATCAGGAAAATGCCAACCAGATATTGACAATTTGCATCGGCATGCCAAGTACCACGCTACAGTTGGAAGCTTTACCGGAAAAGGCTTTTCTTTCGCTGTTTTTCCATTTAAATCCCAAAACGCTTGCAGACCTTGCGCTTGAGCTTGGCTGGGATGTGCCGCATCCGAGGGGGCATATTAATGGCATCTCCGTGCATGACGCCAATCCTGATTTCATGGAATGTCTGGTAAGGCTGGCGGAGTTGATGGATAAAACATGGCAAATTCCCATTCTTGCGCCAATGATATTGCGGGAACTGCACTATCATCTGCTCTGCGGCCAGCAAAAGGAAATGCTCATGCCTCTATATGGAGGTAGCGCTTATGGCAAAAAGATTATCAGAGCCATGGATTTCCTAAAATCAAGACTTGATATGCCCGTCCGTATAGATGAGCTTGTCAAAGAAGTTAATATGTCTGAGGCATCTCTCTACAGGCATTTCAAAATCTTGACTGGACTTAGTCCGCTTCAATACCATAAACAACTCAGACTTCATGAAGCTCGCCGAATTATATTAACTGAAAATGAACAAGTCTCGATTGCGGCAATGAAAGTAGGCTATGAAAGCGTGACACAATTCAATCGCGAATATAAAAATTTGTTTGGCATGTCTCCACTTCAGGGAATAGGGAGAAAAAACAATAAATAAATGCCTATAAGGTGAAAAGATGAAATTTTTAATGATTAACGGCTGTGAGGCCGCACGAAAAATGAGAATGGGACGCAAAAGAAATGAGAACGTGCCAATGCATTTTTTTTTCTGCGTTGGCACGTTTTTTGTTAAGTGAGTTAAGTGGTTTGCTGTGGGATAGTTTCGACTTGACCGGACATTTCCCCTGCAAAAAGAAGGGAACTCCGTTTTGATGGATTTCAGCAATTCACCATCAACCGGGCGCGATGCCCAGGGAGCCCCTATGTGCAGTTTTAACCAAAGCTCGATCAAACACAAGACAGGCCTGCTCAATCTTGCGGCTGAATTGGGCAATATTTCCAAAGCCTGCAAGCTGATGGGATATTCACGCGATACCTTTTACAGGTATCAAAAAGCTGTGGCTGAAGGCGG
>Ga0209694_1000866_pt1 | contig 39795 bp, 38 predicted proteins | sample GluameincwithD2O_FD_187499 | JGI IMG/M metagenome (GOLD analysis project Ga0209694, IMG submission 187499) | Mouse cecum microbial communities from Vienna, Austria - Glucosamine amended microcosms incubated with D2O (SPAdes) (version 2) | ecosystem: Host-associated > Mammals > Digestive system >... | reverse complement strand
ATATAACAAAATATACACTTTATTCAGTTGCCAAGGTCAGATATTTATTTTGGAGAAATATATCTGGCATTTTTAATGCAAAAAATACGCTATAGCCCATTGGAAATCAGGGTTTTCAGACGGTCTGAGGGGGGGATATTAGGTTGAAAAAATTAGTTAGTATATTTTTAGTTGGTTTACTGATGGTTAATTTATTAATACCGTCGATGTGTGTGGAGGCAAAAGCCTCCAAGAAAACAGCAAGGCTTAATGAGAAAAAAATTACAATGGTGGCAGGTCGGAAAAAAACAATCACTTTAAAGAATAATAAAAAGCTTTCCAAACAGAAAATCCGTAAAGTAAAATGGAGCAGTTCGAATAAAAAAGTAGCGACTGTAAAGGCTTATGGAAAATATAGGCAGAAAGGGAAGATAACAGCAAAAAAGGCGGGGAAAGCTACTATTTCTTTGAAATATAACGGTAAAGTATACAAGTGTAAAGTGGTTGTAAAGAAGAAAAGTGCAGCAGGTCAGAATGATAAACCCGCAACCCAGATTAAGACTGCAAAATATACTTATAAGGTGTATCAGCTAAATGATATATATAGCGCATATTATTCGCCACACAAATGTTGGTTCGGTAATGAAGGGGTATTTTATATTAAAACAGATAATCCAGACCCAAGTACATTTGCAATATGCGAAAAAAATAAGGATAAAGTCATTTTCAATAGCTCCTTCAATGATTTTGTGGATGTTGATTATGTGGCAGAAGATGATTGGGGTGCTGGAGGCAGGAGAGTATCGGGAGGTTATCTTCATTTGGCGGATAGTAGTGATTTGCTTGATTACAGTGCAGGGAATCATACTTTTGAAATACGTGAATCGGAACATTCGGATATAGGATTTAAATATAGACAGTCAGTGACTGCGATGGAATTCAAGATATACTTTCGTGATCAGAGGAAGAATTTAAAGGATGGATGGATGATATTATAAAAACGCAGACAACTAATAATATGAATGTTCATGAAAAAATGGATACTATATCAACTCATCTGCGTTTTTCATCCCGATATTGGCCCAATAAACATTTGGTTTCTTTGGAAAAACCGATATTTAAAACACTTCGATGGGAATCTTCTATAGCACCTGCTTTGTTGGTAGAGTTTGGAGATAGGATAGGCTACCCCTTAACGGATATGTATTCTGTATATAATCGTGATACGGAAGATTGGGTAAGATATCATGCATATGCTAAAGGAGAATATCAAGGAGAAACCTATTACTATACGTGTTGCCCATTGTCAGAGACAGGGTATATAGATATGGATTTTGTGGAAAAGATAGATTTCAGTAAATATAACTAAAATCAAATTATTCAGGTGTCAAAACCCATTACGGATTTTATTCTGGTTTAATTGTATGCGGGGGAAAAGTTTGGTACGGTCGAGTGGACCATTAAAACAGCGGTTGATGCGGTTAATTTAAGGTGCAGAAAGGAAGGATGGTTGTAGTGATAAAGTAAGAACAGCCATTTGGAGGCAAAAGCAAAGGGGGCGTTTAGTATGTACTGTAAGAATTGCAAAGAATATAATAAGGATGATGCCCAATATTGTGTAAGATGTGGAAAGCCATTAAGAATGAGAAGATGGACGAGGCTTATTAGTGGGCTGTCTGTATCTGCTGCAGTCGCACTTGCTGTTATTGTTTTCTTTATATGGCAGATGAATAGCGGGGAGGATTCCCGGGATATTGAAAAGATAGAAATGAATTCTGTTCAAAAGCATGATACAAAGGAAAGTTCAAAGACTGCTGAGCAGCCGGATACTCCTCCGTATATATGGAAGGTTCAGCCGCAGATAGAAGCAGATGATATTTATTATGTGGCGTGTGCGGATGTTTCAAACTATTCGGTCAATGAATTATACCGCCAGCATGTCTCCCGGTATGCGGTTATCCGGAAAGGAGATACGCTGGGACTGATTGATATGGACGGGAATCTGAACGGAGAGATGGAGTACCGAAATATAACGGCATATTTTGATTCCTATTATCTCGAAAGCATTGAACCGGAATACATAGAAGAATACGGTGAAGAATATAGCTCCTTTACGTCTGATGAAGACGGGGCAATTGATATTCTGGATGGAATAGAGGCAGGGTATTTTTCTGAACGCGGCTTTTATTACTGCGGCGGTCTGCAGGGAGCAAGCATGAGCGGGGAAGAAGACATCCAGAAGCCGGATTGTCCATTTCCGGTCAGAAGGGGCACAGGGATTATGTACGGAGAGCAGGATGTGCTGGAACTGTGGGGGGAGCTTGACGGAACAAGGTACGGGGTATGGAACGGGGACGGTCTGGCATCAGACTTTATCTACGATGAATGCGGTTCATACTCGGACGGTCTGCTGGCAGTCTGCAAGAATGGAAAATGGGGATATATCAATGAACGAGGAGAGGAAGTAATCCCTATTGAGTTTGATGCTTCATGGAAAGAGTTTTATCCGTACGAAAGTATGGCTATGGAGAATCCTGAACCGAAAGATTACTGTTATGCAGCGTCAGACGGATATGTGGTACTTTGTAAAGGCGGTGAGTGGGAACTTCGGGGTACTGCTGGAGAAACAGCGGTACCGCCGGGTATCTTTGAAGAAATCCGCCCGGTGTATGACGGGATGTGCTGGGTTAAGAAAGACGGAAAGTGGGGCGTGATCGGATTAGAATAAAAGGAAATGGAATAATTAAGAGATGAGGTTATAGAGAGATGAAAAAGTATCGAAAAAATTTATTTACCTTCGTGGCAATGTTTTTGGCCTTTGCGGTATCTTTTTGTATGGCGCCTGATATAGAAGCAGAAGCGGCAAGAGGACTTGGAAAGGCAGAAATCAAATCTGTAAGCTCACCGTCTGCCGGTAAGGCATCTGTTAAGTATAAAAAGGTGAAAGGTGCGAAGGGATACCAGATTCAGTTTGCTGCAAACTCCAAGATGACAAAAGGCAAAAAAAGGTTAAAACAAAGTCATTGTCAAAGACAGTATCACTTAAGCCTGGGAAAAAATATTATGTCAGAGTCCGGGCATATAAAAAGTCCGGGAAGAAGATAAGATACGGGAAATGGAGCAAAAAAGAATCTTTAAAGGTGAAAGCCAAGACTAAGGCTAAAGCGAAAGTGTCTTCGAAGACATATCAGGAGTTGTATGGGCCGATTGTCCATGAAGTAGAGAAATCAGAGGAATTTAGCAGTTACTGTCTTTACGATATAGACAAGAATGGTGTAAAAGAACTGATAATACAGACTGAAACTGCTGTTTGGTTTTGGGCCTATGAGATATACACTATAAAAAACCATAAATCTGTATCTCTGGGGCAGATAGATGGAACTTATTCTGCCTTTTATAAAGATAAAAGCGGAGGAAAGAAAAAATATATTATACAGGTTGCAGGTTTTCAGTGTGAAGAGACGGTGTATCATATCAGTATAAAAAAAGGGAAACTGAATTATAAAAAGATTTCGTCAAGAACATTGCCGCCTGGCGGGCAGTATTACTCAACTCCATATCCCATCAATTTTGAGTCTGTTACGGATAAGTCTTTGTTGAAATAAATGTTTTATAAATATGAATGCCCAAAAACAAAAAACAGGAGATAAAAATGTATTGTAGGAATTGCGGAAAAGAACTAAAAGAGGATGCCAAATTCTGCCCGAAATGCGGAACGAAAGTTGGAGAAGTTTCTGATGAGGGTATCGATGGCGGTGCGCCGAAAAAGAAGCGGTATATTGTTATTAGTGTTATAGCAGGGATATTTGTGATAGCGGGCATAGCGGTATACTTGATGATTCAAGGAAATAAAGCGAAAGGCGGTATGCCGCAGAGAATGAAAATGCCAAAAACGGCGGAAAGCAAAGAAGCAGCAGATACATCCGATAAAGAGAAAAAAGTGACAGATGCACCGGATAAAGAGAAAGAAGCGGAGAAGACACCGGATAAAGCAGTGAATAAATATTACAGGGGAATACTCGGAGAATACCAGCAGGCAGAAACTAACGGATTTTCAGACCCGGCAGAATACCCACGCGTTAATCCTTTGCTTTTCCGGCAATCCGGCGATGCACAGCCATTGTATTATACCTTGCAGGATATGAGCGGCGACGGAGAGCCGGAATTATTTATTGCGCAGATGGAAAAAGACGGGGACAGAGAAAATTACAATATTGTTGAGTTGTATGGCTACGGCTACGGATCAGAACAGCAGCTTGCAGTTGCTATAGATCTAGGCATTGAACCGATTGGCGAGAGCTATGAAATAGGAAGCCAGGCCCGCTATTGTATATGTGAGGACCATATCATCCGGGAGGAGACGAACAGTGACGGCTCAGACAGAACCACATATTATGAGGTGCTTGAAGGAAGTGCTGAAATCGGTGTTAAAAACGGGGCAGTGAGGGATACCTCGGATGGATATCTTAAGATTGAGGAAGGCGGACTTGAGGTAAACCCGATATCAGAGAAACGCTATAAAATGATTCTTAAAAAATATCCGGAAAAAACGGATATAGAGTGGTACAAGCTATCTGATCTTAAATTAGACTGACATAAAGCAAAAGAATGTGGAGGCGATGCATGTATGAAAGTAAATGTGATAAAAAACCTTGTGTTGACAGCGGGAGTGATACTTGGGATATCCCTGGCATGTGGAAGAACTGCATTTGCCAGTGAGCCTGTCATATTGCCGGCAAGTTCAGAGGAACCGTCAGAAGGCTGTGTATTTCTTGGGGTGGAAGGAGAGTATATAACCCAGGCAGAAGCGGCTTTGAAAAGAATCAATGAAATCCGGAAAGAAGCCTGCGATGAAGGGGTGAAAAATCCGGATACAAATAAGCCGTTGACCGCGGCAGATTATAAGCCAATGGTCTGGTCAGAGGATTTGGAGTATATTGCCAGAATCCGGGCAGCAGAGGCATGTATTCTAATGGAGCATACCCGTCCCAATGGAAGTCTGTGCTTTAACCTTTCTTCTCCTGGCGGTGTATCAAGTCAGGGAGAAAATCTGGCATGGAACTGGGGTTTTGACATGTTGACCGGAATTGAGCAATGGTATGGAGAAAAAAGCATCTGGGTGAATGGCGGTTCCGGTGTGACCGGTCATTACACAAGTATGATCAGTCCGACTTTTCAGTTGGTCGGCTTAGGGACATTTTGGTCAAATGAAGGATCATACCGTAACACCACTTGCGCAGAATTTATGGAGAAAACCAGTTTGAGCCAAAAGCAAGGGGAAGCAGTGTCTTCCTGCATCCAGACTGTTGAGGTAAAAAATTCTTATATCAACAGTCTTGCCTGCAATGCGGAGGAAAGGATTGCGATTGGGAAAGAGCAGAAATTAGAAGTGAGGGCGGCTACATCTTTGGGAAAGAATAATAAGGGAGAATTTCGCCTGCTGAAACCAATCGCATGGTCTGTGGATGATACGGAGGTTGCAAAAGCAGCGACTTGTACAGAGCCTGGCCTGACAGAAGGAAGGTACTGTGAAGTATGTAAAGAAATATTTGCAGTCCAGGAAGAGATTCCGGCACTTGGCCATAGGGAAGTAGATACTGATGAGCAGGCACCTACTTGTACAGAGCCGGGATTTACGCCGGGAAGCCGTTGCTCAGTGTGTGGCATGACAATGAGCGGGCGGGATGAGATTGCTCCGATGGGACATTCCTTCGGCCCATGGAAGACTGTGAAAAAAGCACAGCCGGGTATCGCGGGAAGGAAAGAACGGGTATGCAGTGTATGCGGTGGGACGGAAGAGGAAAAGATTCCTGCACTTAAATCGGAAAATATGAAAGTATCTTCCATTCGTATCTCTACCCCATTGTCCTATCAGATAGCGGCAGGAAAGAGTGTTACGCTTAAGGCATCTGTAATTCCGGACAGTGCAGCAGAACAAGGAGTTGTCTGGAGCAGCAGTAATCCGAAGGTAGCTAAGGTCAACCAGAAAGGGAAAGTTACGGTCTTGAAAAGAAGCGGCGGGAAGAAAGCTGTTATCACTGCGGCGGCAAAAGATGGAAGCGGCGTAAAGGCGTCTGTCATTATCAAGTCCATGAAAGGCGCGGTAAAGAGCATCTCCCTTTCCGGCAAGAAGAGTGTGAAAGCAGGGAAATCTGTAAAATTAAAAGCAAAAGTGAAGGCATCCAAAGGCGCCAATAAGAAGCTTATCTGGAAAAGCAGCAATTCCCAGGCTGCAACCGTATCTGGGTCTGGAAAAGTAACTGCAAAGCGCAGTGCAAAAGGGAAAAAAGTGAAGATTACAGCTATGGCTGCTGACGGAAGCGGAAAGAAAAAGTCTTTGACGATAAAGATAAAATAAGTTCATTGAAGAATATGCAAGGAGGAGAACGGATGACAAATATTATTATGAAGAGGATGCGGCTATTATTGTTTTCAGCAATGATAGCAGGAGGCTTATACGTCGTGGAACTGCCTGTTTTAGCACAGGAAGCAAATGTGGAAGAAGCTGCTGTTGAAAGCGGGAGCTTTGGAGAGAATCTGACATGGAAGGTCGAAGGCGGGATTTTAACGATCAGCGGCAGCGGGGGGATGGAGGATTATATTGCTTGGGAAAATGATAGTTATGAGAGCCCGTGGAGTCATTTGAATGAATCAATTAGTAAAGTGGTCTTAGTAGATGGTGTAACGAGCATTGGTAATTATGCATTTGCTGATTGTGGTATGCAAAGCATAGAAATACCTGACAGCGTAGTCAAAATAGGTAAATTTGCGTTATCCTGTCGAAATTTGAAGAGCATAAGACTTTCAGATAGCATACTTGACATAGGAGAAGGGGCATTTGCCGGAAGCGGTTTGGAAAACATAGAAATTCCCGGCACAATCACACATATACAGGAGAGGACTTTCAGCGGCTGTAATAGTTTACAGAATGTGAAAATCCCAGAAAGTGTTACTTATATAGGTCGGCAGGCATTTTTTGATTGTGGAAGTTTGACGAGCCTGGAGATCCCGAATAGTGTGACGAGTATAGATACCTGGGCATTTGGCGAGTGTGTTTTTACAAATATTAAACTTCCTGACAGCGTTACGAGTATTGGAGATTATGCTTTTTCGTTTTCGAATACACTTCAGAATATAGAGCTTCCTGCTAATTTGACGAACATAGGAAGAGGCGCATTTAAGCTTTGTTCAAATCTACAGAGTATAAGATTGCCAAATGGTTTATCAAAAGTGGGGAAAAGTGCTTTTGCTGATTGCATTAATCTACAAAAAGTGGAATTCCCAGACAGTTTAGTACGCATTGAAGATTATGCTTTTGCTGACTGCAAAAATTTACAGAATATAAAACTCCCGACCAGTTTAGAAAGTATCGGCGCTTATGTATTTTATAAATGTGATAAGCTTGCAGTGCTGGAGATACCCAAAAGTGTAAAACAAATAGATACCGGAGCATATGGTTACAGTGGGTATTGGGACAACATAGATGAATATGTAGACAGCGTAGAAAAAAGTCCAAATTCCAAGATAAGATGCTACACAAATTCCGCAGCCCACAATTATGCGAAAGCCAACGGAATCCAGTATGAGCTATGGGATGCGCCCGCTGTTAAAGTGTCAAAAATTACGGTTTCCGGTCCCTCGAAAAAGATTGCTGCCGGAAAGAAGGTAAAGCTGACAGTTAATGTACAGCCTGATAATGCGGCGGACAAGACAGTGACATGGAAGTCCGGCAATGCAAAAGTAGCAACGGTGAACAGTTCCGGTGTTGTGACAATGAAGAAAGGTTCCGGCGGAAAGAGTGTAGTAATAACGGCGATGGCAAAGGATGGCTCCGGCGTAAAGGGAACGTATAAGCTCACTTCCATGAAAGGCGCGGTAAAGAGTATAAAGATTTCCGGGAAGACTTCGGTAAAAGCAGGAAAATCCGTGAAGTTGAAAGCGAAAGTAAAAGCAGATAAAAAAGCCAATACAAAGCTGAAATGGACGAGCAGCAATACCAAATACGCCAAGGTAAGCAGCACCGGCAAGGTGACGGCGCGGAAGGCCGGGAAAGGGAAAAAGGTAAAGATTACGGCAGCGGCTACAGATGGAAGCGGAAAGAAAAAGAGTATTACGATCAGAATAAAATAATCTAAAAGGAAAAGGAGAAAAAATATGGGAAACAAAAGAATGCGTCAGATGATCTATGGGATGGTAATGGTGTTATTTTTGGGATTGATTGTATATCCAAGTACAGCGAAGGCGGATATTACTTATGGCGTAAAGAATGGTTTTAAAAAGACAGTGTCCTGTTCGGCCGTTGACCGGGAAAATGGTTATTTCCTCAGCGCATCGAATATCCCGGCAAAGGCAAAGAAGGTAAAGATATCCTTAAGTAAAAAATCAGTGGGGAAGGTGAAATCATACGGCGGCGGAGATTTTGTGTTTTATCCTAAAAAGGCAGGTAAGACAAAGATTACGATAACTGCTGTTGTAAAGGGAAAAAAGGTAAAATGCAAAGGTACAATTAATGTGGTAAAATTCAAGCAGCCTTTTAAGAGCCTTAAGGTAGACGGGAAGGATTATTCAAACAATATTAAAGGCAGTGAGGGCAGTGCTGTCGAAGTTAAGAGCAATAAATCCAAAGCCAAGGTTGAACTGAATCTAAAGTCCGGCTGGAAAGTATCCAAAGTATATAAGGGTGAAAAAAAGATGAAAAACCGGAAATCTTTCACACTGAAAAAGGGTGAGGGTATAGGTGTTTATGTGAAAAATAAGAAAAATAATATGGAAGTGAATCTGTATGTTTATTTTAGCGAATAAAGAACGGCGATAAGATCGGAAGTCTTGCCAGAGGATAAAGGAGGGCTAAAAAAGATAAGCCCTCCTAAATCTGTGCAGATTACTGTAAAAATGTGGTAAATATGTCATTTACTAATTTACCGTCAGCCTTTCCTTTGACCTTAGGCATAAGCACTTTCATGATCTTGCCCTTATCCTTTGCGGTGGGGGCATCGATGCCTGTCTCGGAAAGGACAGCTTTGATGACTTCACGGATTTCAGCCTCATCCATCATCTTGGGTGCGTATTCATTCAGCACATTCAGGCGTTCCGTACATTCTTTGATGATATCTTCCCGGTCAGCGGGGGTCATATCCAGAGTTTCCTTCACCTGTTTGATTTCTTTTAGAATAACCTGTGTCTCTTCTTCGGGAGTCAGGTCCTCCCTCTTGTCGATCGCTTTATTTTTCAGTGCGGATAATAAAAGTGATAAGGTATCTTTTTTGCCTTTATCGCCGGCTTTCATCGCCTTGACCATGTCGGCTCTCACTTCGTCGATCTTGCTCATGCTTGATTCCTCCAATCTCAATGAATATGGTACACATTTTAGCAGATAGTCGTTGGATTGGCAAGTTTGAAAGTGTTCAAAAGACGGATCATGTGGTATACTTGTTAAATATGGAGGAGGGAAAGAGGATGGAATTTGAGATTCTTAAAAATCTTCGGGATAATATCGGGAAAGTAATGATCGGGAATGAGAGGACGGTAAAGCTTATCCTCACTGCACTTCTGGCGAGAGGCCATGTGCTTTTAGAGGATGTGCCGGGGACGGGAAAAACGGTGCTTGCAAAATCTCTTGCGAAATCAGTGGATGCGCAGTTTGGGAGAGTACAGTTTACGCCGGATCTTCTCCCGTCGGATGTGACGGGGCTCAATTACTTTGACGCTAAAGAAGGGGAGTTTAAGTTCCGGGAGGGGCCGGTATTTTGCAATATCCTTCTGGCGGATGAGATCAACCGGGCAACACCCAAGACCCAGAGCAGCTTGTTAGAATGTATGGCAGAGCATCAGGTTACGGTGGATGGGGTGACGAGAAAGCTTGCGGAACCGTTTTTTGTCATTGCCACCCAGAATCCGTTAGAGACGCTTGGGACATTTCCTTTGCCGGAGGCGCAGATGGACCGCTTCCTCATGCGGATATCTATGGAGGACATGACACAGGGACAGGAGCTGGCCATGGTAGAGCGGTTCCTTCTTGAAGAACCGTTAGAGGAGCTTGGAAAGCTCTGCGGCGGCGAGGAGCTTTTGGCACTTCAAGAACAGTGCCGTCAGGTATATATTCACCGGGATCTTTTGAAATATATGATAGAGGTGGTTCATGGAACAAGGACCCATGGGAGGGTCACATGTGGGGTCAGTCCAAGAGGGACGATTGCATTTGTCCGCGCTGCGCAGGGATTTGCTATGACAGAGGGAAGAGGGTACATCGTTCCGGAGGATATAAAAAGCGTGGCTGTGCCGGTGCTTGCTCATCGTCTCAGCCTGTCAGTCTCTTCTGAGGGAGGCCGGAGTGAGGAAAAAGTAATCCGGGATATTTTGGAAACGGTGGCGCTTCCGACAGAGGATTGGGAGAAACGGTAAGAGGGAGAAAGAGTATGCTGTTTTTACTGCTTATGGGAGTCGGGGTATTTTATATTCTGCAGCAGATTTTATATGAGAAATACTGGAACCGCGGGCTTGGTATTGCAGTCAGATTTGAGTCTCATGCTGTGTACCAAGGAGATACTGCTTTCTTGAGAGAGGAGATTACGAATGACAAGCTTTTGCCACTGCCTGCTATAGAGGTGAATCTGGCAATTGACCGGGCACTTAAGTTTTCCGGTGATGCAAAGGAGAATGCAAATGTGACGGATCAAAGCTACCGGAGGGATATCTTCTCACTTTTTGCCCGCCAGAGGGTGATACGCAGACTCTCCTTTGCGTGCGGGAAAAGAGGGTATTATGAGCTTGGGAAGGCAGATGTTATCGGATATGATTTTTTCTTTCGCAAAAGTTTTCATGATGATCGGATATTGAAGACTTCGATGTTTGTGTACCCAAAGCCTGTGGACAGCCGGCGAATCGCGCTTTTATGCAGGGCGGTCTCGGGAATGACGGTGACAGAGCAAAGAATTTTTCCCGACCCTTTTTGTTTTTCGGGGATTCGGGACTACTGCCCTTCGGATCCGATGCATCAGATCAACTGGAAAGCGTCTGCGAAGGGGCAGGGGCTTTTGGTGAATCAGTTTGATGCTACTACGGATATCCGGATGAAGCTGATCTTAGATACAGAGGATACGGGGATGATCCGGCAGGACAAGTTAAATGAGGAAGGTATCCGCATCGCATCGTCATTGGCTTCGAAGCTGGTAAAGGGGCGGATGGAGGTTACAGTGACGGGAAATGGAATGAACCAGATCCACATGAAAGAGGGGGCGGGCCAGATACATGAGCTTTATGAAGAGCTTGCCCGGATTGATATCTACGGGAAAACAGAGAGGATCTGCAAGGAATTAGAGCGGGAAAAGAGGGAACTTTCGCCGAATGTGATCTATGTCATCATTTCTATGAATCAGGATAAGGAGACTGCCGGAGCCATTGCTTCTCTGGCAGAAAAGGGAAACTCTGTCCTGTGGGTCATACCGGTGGCTTCTGCACAGCTTGCAGATACAGGACTGCAGGGAGGCGTCCGTGAACTTGAAAGTTTGAGAGGAATAACGATTTTTCAGTGGGAGATGGAAGGATGAGAGGAAATAAAAGCTTTGGGCTGCGTCTGCTTTCATGGATTCATAGTATGCTTATTTTTGAGGGAGTCTTTGTGCTTTCGGCAGGTATCCTGCATATGAAGGGAGAGAGACTTGTCTTGTTTTTGGCTCAGGGGCTTGTGCTTGCGGTGCCTTTGGTGTTAACAGATGTACTGGTAAAAAGATGTAAGAGTCTGGTGCTTTTTTGTCTGTTGGGGGCAGTGCTTGTATGGGTGATGGGACTTGTTTCCGGCAACGGTCTTGTGAGATGGATTACTGTGTTTATCTGTCTGTTCCGCTGTTATGTGAGACTTAAGCAGGGAGAGATAAGGAAAAGAATGCGGGAGCTTCCGGGTGAGCCGGGGGTCTCGGAAGCGGCAGCGTGGCTGGATGTGCCTGATCTGCTGGATGAGCCAAAGTTATTGCATGGTCTGCTGTTCGTTTTTATATACTTAGGACTTATAAGTTTGAACCGCATTGACTTGATGGAAGTGAGCTTTGCGCTTCTGGCTGCGGAGCTTTGCATCAGCCTGTGCTACAGATACCTCCGGAAGCTTTCGGAGTTTACAGAAAAGAATCGTTATGTCGCCAATCTGCCGGTAAAAGCTATGAGGAGGACCGGCATGGGGATTATGGGGACAGGGATGATCCTGCTTTTTGTATGTATGCTTCCGGCCGTAATCTATCAGGAAGAACCCTTGACAAAGGTCAGATTCGACCTGTCACAGATGGAAGAGGGCGGAGGGGGAGAGACTTACGAAGATAATATAGAACCGGATTATATGATGGAGGAGCTGATGCGGATAAAAGCGTCGGCAAAGGAGACTCCCGCGTGGATGGAAGCTGCATCGAAGCTGGTCTGTGTTTTGATGTTAGTGTGGGTTTCTTATCTGGCGGTTAAAATAGTGTTTTCGATGGTTCAAAGGGCAGCAGCCGCTTTTTCAGATGAGTGGGAGGATGAGGTAGTATTTCTTGGAAAGGGCGGGGAGGAAGCCGGCAGCGGGCAGAAAAGAACTTTAAAAAAAGAGCGTTTCTTTTCTGCAGACAGGAAGATCCGTAAGCTTTATAAACGGACAGTGAGGCGTAAGGCGGCAGGAAACATCCTGGGAAGTGAGACGCCTCTTGAACTGGAAGATAAGGCCGGATTCTACGGAGCCGGGGGATCGCAGAAAAGCATAGATCTGCTTGCTGCCCACAAGCTGTATGAAAAAGCACGGTACGGAAAAGAAGAATGTACAAAAGAAGATGTAAAACAGTGCGTGCATATTTTCTCCAATTTTGACAGATAATAGCAGCATATCTGAATACAAAAACGGAGGAATATATATGAAGGCAACAGGAATTGTACGTAGAATCGATGATCTGGGAAGAGTAGTGATCCCAAAGGAAATCCGAAGGACGTTAAGGATTCGGGAGGGAGACCCGTTAGAGATATTTACAGACAGGGAAGGCGAGATCATCTTGAAAAAGTATTCGCCTATCGGAGAGTTGTCGGCATTTGCAAAGCAGTATGCGGAGAGTCTTTCACAGACAATGGGATGTCTGGTGTGTGTCTGCGATACGGACCAGATCGTGGCGGCTGCTGGCACCGGGAAAAAAGATCTGCAGGACAAGTATATCAGTAAGCAGTTAGAGCGGGTGTTAGAGGACAGGAATTCTGTCATGGCATCGGAAGAGGATAAAAAATTTATAAAGATCATAACAAACCAGGAAGACGAATATGCCCATGAAGTGATCAGTCCGATCCTCTGTGAGGGGGATGTGATCGGCGGAGTGATTCTCCTGGCGAAGGAGGCGAAGAAGAAGTTTTCCGAGCTTGAGCAGAAAATGGCTTCCTGTGCGGCAGGATTTTTAGGAAGGCAGATGGAGCAGTAATTTTCCGGAATAATTCTGCGCCCCGGGTCATACCTTGTATTAGACAAGGGAGGGATAGGATGGAGAGACGGATTCGGAAAAACCCAAAAGCTATGTGGATGTTAAAATCATTGCTTGCTTCTTATATTATCACAGGAGTTCTTTTGGTGGTGCTTGCGATGCTACTTTACCGGCTGGAGCTTAATGAAAGGACGGTGTCTGCTTCCATCGTGGGAATCTATGTGCTTTCTACTTTAGCAGGCGGTTTTATTCTTGGGAAGCTTATGAAGGTGAAAAGGTATATATGGGGGCTTAGCCTTGGAGTTGTGTATTTTGCGCTTCTGCTTCTCATTACGCTTGGTGTATATCGGGGACTCAACGGTGACGGGGCGAATCTTCTGACCACGTTTATACTGTGTGCCGGGGGAGGAATGGCAGGCGGCATGATTTCTTAAGAAAAAGGATTGCGAAAACAGTGCCGGGATGATATAATACTACGGACGAGTTGAAATTTTAAGAATTTGCATTACAGAGCGGATAAGAAAGATAGGAGGACGTTATCATGAAGCATGTGAAGACTTTGAATACACATACTTTGAACAACACAGTAAAGAAGGGCGGATGCGGTGAGTGCCAGACATCCTGCCAGTCTGCATGTAAGACATCCTGCACAGTAGGAAATCAGACCTGTGAACAGAAGAAATAGCAGTGATCAAGTAAAAAGGAATACTCAAGGCAGCGGTCTTTTACGGGTCGCTGTTTCTTGTCGTATAGGAAACTTATCTAATGCTTAGACTGAAAGGGGTAGCATTTTGATACATCAATATAAGAATAATGGATATAACATTGTCCTGGACGTAAACAGCGGAGCCGTCCATGTGGTGGACGAACTGTGTTATGATGTCATTGCATGTCTGAACAGGCAGAATGAGGCGCATACATGGGAGACGCTTAAGGAAGCATCTTCGCTGGAATTTCTAAAGAAAAGCCTGGGGGACAGGTACATAGAAAAAGACCTTAAAGAAGCATTGGAAGATGTGACGGAGCTTGCGAAAGCCGGGCAGCTTTTTGTGCCGGATTGTTACGAGTGTCTTTTGGAGGATGTGAAGAAGAGAAAGACTGTAGTTAAGGCGTTATGCCTCCATATTGCCCACGACTGCAACCTTGCCTGCAGATATTGCTTTGCAGAGGAAGGTGAATATCATGGGAGAAGGGCTCTTATGAGCTATGAGGTGGGAAAGAAGGCGCTTGATTTCCTGATCAAAAATTCCGGGAGCAGGCGCAACTTAGAGGTGGATTTTTTTGGCGGGGAGCCTCTTCTTAACTGGCAGGCTGTGAAGGACCTGGTAGCTTACGGGAGGGAGCAGGAGAAGCTTCATGATAAGCATTTTCGGTTTACCGTCACTACCAATGGTGTTCTTTTGGATGATGACATCCAGGAGTTTATCAACCGGGAGATGGACAATGTCGTATTGAGCCTTGACGGAAGGAAAGAGGTAAATGACCGTATGCGCCCGTTCAGGAACGGTGCGGGCAGCTATGATCTGATCGTCCCTAAATTTAAAAAGCTTGCAGACAGCCGGGGGCAGGAGCGGTATTATGTGCGGGGGACTTTTACAAGGGAGAACCTGGACTTTTCAGAGGATATCTTACATTTCGCAGACCTTGGATTCCAGCAGATGTCTATAGAGCCGGTGGTTGGAGAAGAGACCGACCCTTATGCCATCCGTGAATCGGATCTTCCGGCAATTATGGAAGAGTATGATAAACTGGCAAAAATCATGATTGAGAGGGAAAAGTCAGGAAAAGGTTTTAATTTTTTTCATTTTATGATAGACTTAGAAGGCGGGCCGTGCGTGGCAAAGCGATTGTCAGGGTGCGGGTCCGGAACAGAATATCTGGCTGTGACGCCATGGGGAGATTTGTACCCTTGCCATCAGTTTGTCGGGCAGGAAGAATTTCTTATGGGCAATGTGGATGACGGGATTGTAAAGCCGGAGATCGCAGAGGATTTTAGAAGCTGCAATGTGTACACGAAGGAAAAATGCAGGAGATGTTTCGCAAAGTTCTATTGCAGCGGCGGCTGTATGGCAAATGCATATAATTTTCACGGTACGATTCAGGATGCCTATGAGATTGGGTGCGAGATGCAAAGAAAACGCGTGGAATGTGCGATTATGATAAAGGCGGCCTTATCTTAGAGAGGCGTTATAATTCAGACAGGTAAGAAAGGAAGAGAGACATGAAGAAAAACAAAGGCATACTCAGTCTTGTACTGACAGTAGTTCTGATTGCTTTTCTGGGATTTACTACAGTCGTAGGAATCGGCGGAAAGCATTCCGGAGCGGCGAAGAATATTAAGCTTGGCTTAGATTTGGCAGGTGGTGTCAGCATCACCTATCAGGTAAAGGATAAGAATCCTACAGAGAGTGAGATGAATGATACGATCTACAAGCTGCAGAAGCGTGTAGAACAGTACAGTACGGAAGCTACCGTATACCAGGAGGGGGCTGACCGGATCAATATCGAGATCCCGGGCGTATCCAATGCAAATGAGATTCTGGACGAGCTTGGGAAGCCGGGTTCTTTAGAGTTCCAGACGGAGGATGGCGCGACGGTTATCACTGGTTCGGATGTCAGCACGGCAACGGCCAGATCCGGACAGAATAAGATGGGAAATACAGAGTATTCTGTAGAATTGAGCCTGAATGAAGAAGGAAAAGAGAAATTTGCACAGGCTACTGAGGAGAATGTGGGTAAGTCTATCGCAATCATCTATGACGGTGAGACGATAAGCGCACCGACCGTAAAAGAGGCCATCCCTAATGGGACCGCACATATTACCGGTAATTTTACTTTTGAGGAAGCAGATAATCTTGCCGCTACCATCCGTATCGGCGGTCTGAAGTTGGAGCTTGAGGAACTGCGCTCGAATGTTGTGGGAGCACAGCTTGGAGAACAGGCGATCAGCACCAGCCTTAAGGCAGGAGCGATTGGTCTTGTGTTAGTATTTCTTTTCATGATTTTTGCTTACTATCTTCCGGGCCTGGCTTCGTCTCTGGCACTTATTATCTACACAGAGCTTGTGATGGTAATCTTGAATGCTTTTGAGGTAACTCTTACGCTGCCGGGTATCGCAGGTATTATCCTGAGTATCGGTATGGCGGTGGATGCCAACGTTATTATATTTGCCCGTGTGAAAGAGGAGATTGCTCTTGGAAAGAGTGTCAGGAATTCATTGAAGACCGGATTCCAGAAAGCGATGTCCGCCATCGTGGACGGTAATGTGACGACATTGATTGCGGCGGCAGTTCTCTGGCTTAAGGGTTCCGGTACGGTAAAGGGGTTCGCCCAGACACTTGCGATCGGTATCATCGTGTCCATGTTTACTGCTCTTGTGGTAACACGTCTTATTGTATATGCATTCTACGCAGTTGGCCTGCGGGATGAGAAGCTGTATTATCATAAGACAAAAGAGAGAACATCCATAGATTTCCTCAGCAAGAAGAATATCTGCTTTGCAGTATCTTTAGTCTTGATCATAGCAGGATTTGTGTTCATGGGTGTGAACAGTTCCAGAGGACAAGGAGCGTTCGAGTACAGTCTGGAGTTCGAGGGCGGTACATCGACGACAGTTCCGTTTGATAAAGATTATACCATCGATGAGATCGATGCAGAGATTGTGCCGGTTGTGGAGAAAGTAACTGGAGACAATAATGTACAGACACAGAAGGTGGCTGGAACGAAGCAAGTGATTATCAAGACAGTAACCCTTGAACTTGACCAGCGTGAGGAGCTTAATAAAGCACTGGTTGATAAGTTCGGTGTGAAGGAAGAGGAGATCACGGCTGAAAATATCAGCTCTACAGTCAGCGGTGAGATGCGTCAGGATGCGATCATTGCGGTGATCATCTCTACGCTGTGTATGCTTCTTTATATCTGGTTCAGATTCAAGGATATCCGGTTTGCGACCAGTGCGGTTGTGGCGCTGCTTCACGACGTTTTAGTCGTTCTTGCATTTTACGCGGCTGCAAGAGTGTCAGTAGGTAATACTTTTATTGCATGTATGCTTACAATTGTAGGTTACTCGATCAACGCGACGATCGTTATCTTTGACCGGATCCGTGAGGAGCTTCACTATAAGACCAGGACGACAGACCTTAAGCAGCTTGTAAATAAGAGTATCACCCAGACGCTGACAAGAAGTATCTATACTTCATTGACAACTTTCGTGATGGTAGCGGTATTGTTTGTCATGGGTGTAAGCTCGATCAAAGAGTTTGCGCTTCCGCTCATGGTAGGTATCGTATGCGGCGGATATTCTTCTGTATGCATTACCGGGGCACTTTGGTATGTGATGAAGACAAAGATTGGGAAAAAATAAAGATACAGGTAATTGAGAATAAAACAGCCATTGCCATCTGGATGACTTATTAAAGATGGCGGTGGCTGTTTTGCATCGAATACATTTGGAGGAAAATGAGATGGAACAGTGGGTGCTGCTAAGAAAGGGTGCGGATTTTGAAAGGATTGGGAAGAAGTTCCATATCAGCCCGCGTCTTGCATGTCTGATACGAAACAGAGGAGTTATCGGAGATAAGGCCATGGAAACGTATCTGAACGGACAACTTTCCGGGCTTTCTGACGGAAATCTTATGAAGGATATGAAGAAAGCAGTCCGTATTATAAAAAAGAAAATAGAAGAACACAAAAAAATCCGTGTGATCGGTGACTATGACATTGACGGAGTGAATGCTGTTTATATACTTTTAGAAGGGCTTCGGGGACTGGGAGCAAATGCTGACAGTGATATTCCGGACCGGATCAAGGATGGCTATGGACTTAACATGGAGATGATCGAGCGGGCGTACAGGGACGGGGCGGATACGATCATCACTTGTGATAACGGTATCGCAGCGGCAGAGGAGACAGCCCGCGGGAAAGAGCTCGGTATGACCGTGATCGTGACGGATCATCATGAAGTCCCCTTTGAAGAAACAGACGGGACAAGATGTTACAGGCTCCCGCCGGCGGATGCCGTCATAGACCCGAAGCAGGAGGATTGCGAGTATCCTTTTAAGGGACTGTGCGGCGGGGCTGTGGCATACAAGCTTATGGAAGAGCTGTACGAATCTTTTGGGCGCAGCAGGGAGGAACTTTCTTACCTCATAGAGAATGTAGCCATTGCCACAGTCGGGGATGTGATGGATCTGGTGGGGGAAAACCGGATACTTGTGAAGGAAGGTTTGTCAAGACTCCGAAACACAAAGAATCCGGGAATGAAAGCACTGATCAAACATACCGGAATTGTTCCGAGCTGTATTGGGGCGTATCATATAGGCTTTGTGCTGGGGCCTTGTCTGAATGCGGGAGGGAGACTTGATACAGCAAAGCGTTCTCTTGCGCTTTTGCAGGCAAAAACTGAGAAAGAGGCAGATGCGCTGGCAGCAGAGTTAAAGGCACTTAATGACAGCAGGAAAGATATGACAGAGCAGGCTGTGAAACAGGCCGCAGAGCTTGCAGAGCATTATTTGGGAGAGAGGGACAAGGTGCTGGTGCTTTATCTGCCGGACTGCCATGAAAGTCTGGCAGGCATCGTCGCGGGAAGGATAAGAGAGCGGTATGTGCGTCCTGTATTCGTTCTGACAGATGCCAGGGAAGGGGTGAAGGGATCCGGGCGTTCTATCGAAGCCTACCATATGTATGAGGGGCTGAATCAATGTAAAGTGCTGCTTGACAAATTCGGGGGACATAAGCTTGCTGCGGGCCTGAGCCTTAAGAAAGAACATATGGATGCTCTGCGCCGGATGCTGAATGAGAATTGTACATTGACTAAGGAGGATATGTCGGAAAAGGTGGCAATCGATATGGAGATGCCCTTTTCCTGCGTCACGGAAGAGCTGGTCTCGGAGTTGGAACTTTTAGAGCCTTTTGGAAAGGGCAATACAAAGCCGGTCTTTGCCGCAAGAAATATTTCTCTGTTAGAAGGGCGTATTCTTGGGAAGAATCATAATGTACTGAAACTGCGGGTAAGAGACTGTGCACACACATCTATTGATGCTATGTTTTTTGGCGATATAGATATATTTTTGGATCATCTGGAAAAAAAGTATGGATCCGGGGCGAAGGAAAGGCTGCTTTCCGGCCGGACGGGCGGTATGGAACTCTCCCTGACCTATTATCCCGGAATTAACGAATATCAGGGCAGAAGGACGCCTCAGATCGTGATTACCCATTACCGGTAGGAAATACATAAGATTTATTTGAAAATCGTGTCAGAAGATGCTATACTTTAGTGTATGTAATTTTACAGAGAGAAACGGAGAGAACTTTTATGAAACCAATCGAAGAATACGTAAGAAGTATACCGGATTTTCCGGAACCGGGAATTATTTTCAGAGATGTGACAAGTGTCCTTCAGGATGCAGAAGGGCTTCATCTTGCCATAGACCTGATGCAGGAAAAGCTTGAGGGCACAGAGTTTGATGTTATCGTCGGGCCGGAGTCCCGCGGCTTTATTTTCGGGGTACCGATAGCTTATAATTTAAAAAAGCCGTTTATTCCGATCCGCAAGAAAGGAAAGCTTCCTTGTGAGACTGCTTCTGTTACTTATGAACTGGAATACGGTTCTGCTGAGATTGAGATTCATAAGGATGCGATTAAAAAAGGGCAAAAAGTTGTCATTATCGATGATCTGATTGCTACAGGCGGGACAAATGAAGCGATGGTAGAGCTGATCGAGGGGCTTGGCGGGGAAGTAGTAAAATGTGTATTCTTGATGGAGCTTTCGGGATTAAAGGGAAGAGAGCGGCTTTCAGAGTATGATGTGGATTCTGTTATTGTGTATCCGGGAAAGTAGTAAGCTTGCGCAACGATTGTTATAGTTATGTAATTATCACAGGAAGGAGGCAGTGATATGTCAGAAAAAAGGACGACATATGAATCATTGGATAATCGGATCGCATCAACTGCGGTGACCAAGGATTTATCGGCAGGGCTGGAGGTTGTGGACGGTCATGCAATTAAAGCGCCGAAAGATTATGAAGATCCGGATAAGCTTTATGACATGTTGATTGCCTGCATCCGAAGATACCATCCGTCTACGGATGTCACTATGATCGCAAAGGCGTACCATCTGGCGAAGAAGGCTCATGGGGAGCAGCTTCGTAAATCCGGTGAGCCTTATATCGTGCACCCGCTCTGGGTGGCGATCATTCTTGCCGAGCTTGAGATGGATAAAGAGACCATCGCGGCAGGGATGATGCATGATGTGATTGAGGATACGAAGATCGGGGAGGAGACGTTAAAGAAAGAATTCGGCGAGGACGTCTGTTTTCTCGTTGACGGTGTGACAAAATTAGGGCAGTTATCCTACTCGTCGGATAAGCTTGAAGTACAGGCAGAGAGCCTTCGGAAGATGTTCCTTGCCATGGCCAAGGATATCCGGGTGATCATTATAAAGCTGGCGGACCGCCTTCACAACATGCGCACCCTCCAGTTTATGACTCCTGCAAAGCAGAAGGAGAAAGCGAAAGAGACCATGGATATCTATGCGCCCATCGCTCACAGGCTGGGGATTTCCAAGATCAAGACAGAGCTTGACGACCTTTCTTTAAAATATTACGAGCCGCAGGTCTTTTTTGATCTGGTGAACCAGATCAATGCCAGAAAGACGGAGCGGGAAGAGTTCGTAGATCAGATTGTAAAAGAAGTGTCTGACCATATGAAGAATTCGAATATCAAGGCAGAGGTGAGCGGCCGTGTGAAGCATTTCTTCAGCATCTATAAAAAGATGGTGAACCAGGATAAGACGGTGGATCAGATTTACGATCTGTTTGCGGTGCGCATCATCGTAGAGTCGGTGAAGGATTGTTATGCGGCGCTGGGCGTGATCCACGAATTATATACACCGATCCCGGGGCGTTTTAAGGATTATATCGCTATGCCAAAGTCAAATATGTATCAGTCTCTTCACACAACGCTGATGAGTACTACGGGACAGAGTACGGCAGGCCAGCCTTTTGAGATCCAGATCCGTACAGAGGAGATGCATAAGACGGCGGAGTACGGGATTGCCGCCCACTGGAAATACAAGGAGTCCCAGGGCGGAAAGAAGAATGTAAAGATCCAGGAAGAAGAGAAGCTAAGCTGGTTAAGGCAGATCTTGGAGTGGCAGCAGGATATGTCGGATAACCGGGAGTTCTTAAGCCTGTTAAAGGGCGATCTGGACTTGTTTGCGGAGGATGTATACTGCTTTACGCCCCAGGGAGATGTAAAGAATCTTCCAAACGGCTCTACGCCCATTGATTTTGCATACGCGATCCATAGTGCTGTGGGCAATAAGATGATCGGGGCAAGAGTGAATGGAAAGCTAGTGACTTTTGACTACAAGATTCAAAACGGCGACAGGATAGAAGTCCTTACTTCTCAGAATTCCAGGGGACCCAGCCGGGACTGGCTGAATATCGTTAAGAGCACCCAGGCGAAGAATAAGATCAACCAGTGGTTCAAAAAGCAGTTTAAGGAAGACAACATCATCAAAGGGAAGGAGATGATCGCATCCTACTGTAAGTCAAAGTCTATCAATCCCCCGGATGTGCTCCAGACGAAATATATGGAGATTGTCCAGAATAAATATGGATTTAAGGACTGGGATTCGGTGCTTGCGGCCATCGGTCACGGCGGTCTGAAGGAAGGTCAGGTAGTGAACCGCCTGGTAGAGGAATACGGAAAAGAGCACAAGCAGGAGATGACCAATGAGGTCGTCTTAGAGAAGGTTGCTGAGGCAGCTAAGAATAAGGTCCATATCGCCAAGTCAAAGAGCGGGATCGTCGTCAAGGGAATCGATGATGTGGCTGTGCGTTTTTCGCGGTGCTGCAATCCGGTGCCGGGAGATGAGATCGTGGGCTTTGTGACCAGAGGAAGGGGGCTTTCCATCCACCGGACAGACTGTGTGAATATGATCCATCTGACAGAGGCAGAGCGGGCAAGGCTTATTGATGCAGAATGGGAAGGCGGAGTGGCAGAGAAGGCAGGCGGACAGTACCTTGCAGAGATCAAGATGTTTGCCTATGACAAGCAGGGACTTCTCATGGAAGTGACCAGGATCTTTACGGAGAACGGCGTAGATGTGAAATCCATGAACATCCGCACCAATAAGCAGGGGATGGCTACCATTGAGACAGGATTTATCGTTCACGGCAGGGCGGAGCTTGAGAAGGTCATCGCAAAGCTTCGTCAGCTTGAGGGCGTGATTGATATTGAAAGGACGACAGGGTAATGAAAGTAGAAAGATTTGTGACAGGGATTATCAGCACTAACTGTTATCTGGCGGTAAATGAGGAGACAAAGCAGGCGGTAATTGTGGACCCGGCAGCGTGTCCGAAAAAGATGCTGGATCATATAGAGACGGAGGGACTTAAGATCGAGGCGATCCTTCTGACACACGGACATTTTGACCATATTATGGGAATTGATGGATTTTTAGAGAGATTCTCAGTGCCGGTCTATGTCCATGAGGATGATGAGAGGGTGATGAATGATCCCCGGCTGAATCAGTCCTCCACTTATACGGCGGGCTATACTTTTTCAGGAGCGCAGTATCTGCGGGATAGGCAGACGCTTGCGCTTGCGGGTTATACGTTTGAGGTCATCCATACGCCGGGGCATACATGGGGCGGGTGCTGTTATTATATTGCGTCGGAGAAAGTGCTTTTCAGCGGAGATACGCTGTTCCAGTGCTCGGTGGGGCGGACGGATTTTGAGACCAGCAGCACATCGGATCTTATGTATTCCGTTAGGGAGAAGCTTTTGAAGCTCCCGGATGAGACTCATGTGTATCCGGGACATATGGGAGAGACGACGATCGGCTACGAGAAGGTGCATAATCCGTTTGTGTAAGGCGAGCGAGTATGCGGGTGCAGCGGCTTATCCGTTATACCTGATTTTGCGATATACTTACTTAGGAGATGGAATGTATGATACAGGTGATATGCAGGGAAGAAACATATATTTATAATGCGTACCATATGACAAAGGCTTTTTATCCGTCCGCGGAAGTAGTTTCGCGGATAGAGGAAAAAGCCTCTAATTATGTAACGGTCATGGTTGACGGGGAGATGGCGGCGGCTGTCTCAGAGAGAGAATTGGCAAAGGGGCTTAGCGGCAAGGTATCTTCGGTATATGAAGCCGGAATCGGCGAAAAAAAACATCAGACGGATCTCGCGCTCTATGGCCAGTTAAAAGCAAAGACCGGCCGGACACTCTCCTGGGGGATCCTGATGGGAGTGCGTCCGACAAAGCTTGCGATGCAAAAGCGAAGGGAAGGGATGTCTCCGGAGGAATTTCTCCGATGGTTTCAGGAAAATTACCTGGTGAGCCGGGAAAAGTCGGTCCTTGCCTGGCAGATTGCCTCGAAGGAAAAGGAACTGCTTGACCGGTTAGATACGAAGGACGGATACAGTCTGTATGTAGGAATTCCCTTCTGTCCGACAGTCTGTGCGTACTGTTCTTTCAGTTCCGGTGAGTTGTCGGCGTGGAGAGAGAGAATTGATGATTATCTTAAGGCGCTGTGCAATGAGCTTGCGTTTATTGCAAGAACTTCGGAAGGAAAGCGGCTCAATACGATATATATCGGAGGCGGGACGCCCACCACGCTGAGTGAAGCGCAGCTTGAGCGGCTCTTAACTTGTATCGATCTTAATTTTTCCAGGGAACATCTGCTGGAATACACCGTGGAGGCGGGGCGCCCGGATACTGTTACGGCCGGAAAGCTTGCTGTCTTGAAAGGTCATGGGATAACAAGGATTTCCATCAATCCTCAGACGATGCAGCAGCAGACCTTGGACCGGATTGGAAGAAAACATACGGTAGAGGAAGTAAAGAACGCATTTTCCCTGGCAAGAGAGATGGGCTATGACAATATCAATATGGATCTGATCATGGGACTTCCGGGAGAGACAGTGAGGGAGGCAAAAGACACACTCCGGCAGATCGAGGAGCTGTCGCCGGATAATCTCACGGTCCATTCTCTTGCCATCAAGCGGGCGGCGAAGATGACAGAGGAGGAGATAAAGAACGCAGAGTGTATCGGAGATATGATCAAAGAAGCTGCGGGGGCGGCGGGAAGAATGGGGATGTCTCCGTATTACCTGTACCGTCAGAAGAATATCTCCGGGAATTTTGAAAATGTGGGTTATGCAAAGGTTGACAAAGCCGGAATATACAATATACTTATAATGGAGGAAATTCAATCCATCCTAGCCGCAGGGGCGGGGGCATCTACTAAGATCGTGCTTGAAAGCGCACGCCCAATGCCCGGCAGTAAAAAAGGAAAGCTTACAAAGCTTATCCGTCAGGAGAATGTAAAGGCGGTGGATGCCTATATCAACCGCGTGGATGAGATGATCGAGCGAAAAGGAGAATGGTTATGGCGTTAAAGAAAAAACCAGTGACAGGCATGAAGGACATGATGCCAAAGGAGATGGAAATCCGGGATCATGTCATTCATCTGATAAAAGAAACTTATAAGACTTTTGGATTTTTATCCATGGAGACGCCCTGCGTGGAGCATATCGAGAACTTGTGCAGCAGACAGGGCGGGGACAATGAGAAGCTGATCTTTAAGATCTTAAAGCGGGGCGAGAAGTTGAAGCTTCATGATGCCAAAGAGGAAGGCGATCTGGTAGACGGAGGGCTTCGCTATGACCTGACGGTGCCGCTTGCCAGATATTACGCAAACCATGCCAATGACCTTCCCTCTCCCTTTAAGGCGATGCAGATCGGGAATGTGTGGAGGGCAGACCGCCCGCAGAAAGGTCGTTTCCGCCAGTTCGTGCAGTGCGATATTGATATCCTCGGGGAAGCAGGGAGCCTTGCGGAGATCGAGCTTATCTTAGCGACAACGTCTATGCTCGGGAAGCTTAATTTTAAAAACTTTACAGTGAATATCAATGACCGAAATATCCTGAAAGCGATGGCATCGTTCAGCGGCTTTAAGGAAGAAGATTACGATGAAGTGTTTATCATCCTTGACAAGATGGATAAGATCGGCGCAGACAAGGTGGCAGAGGAGCTTGCCGGACTTGGATATGAGAAGGAGAATGTAGACCGTTATCTGAAGCTCTTTGATGAGGCGGCGGAGGATGTATCCGGTATCCGTTATCTTAAGAAAAAGCTTGATGTTCATCTCAGTGATGCGACGGCAGACAGTATGGAGATGATCATCTCAAGCGTAGAGGCGGCAAAGGACTGCGCGTTCAATATCCGCTTCACGCCTACGCTGGTGAGAGGGCAGTCCTACTATACCGGAACGATTTTTGAGGTGACGATGGATGACTTTGGCGGCTCTGTGGCCGGAGGCGGACGGTATGATAAGATGATCGGAAGATTTACCGGACAGGATACGCCTGCCTGCGGATTTTCCATCGGCTTTGAGCGGATCGTCATGCTGCTTTTGGAAAACGGCTATCAAGTGCCGAAAAAGAGTGTGAAGAAAGCATATCTGTTAGATAAGAAGCTTCCGAAGGAAGGAATCCTCAAGGTCCTTGCCCAGGCGAAAGAAGACCGGGAAGCGGGGATGCAGGTATTGATCGTGAATATGAAGAAGAATAAAAAGTTCCAGAAAGAGCAGCTTGCGGCAGACGGATATGAAGAAGTGCAGGAGTGTTACGCGGAAGTAAACGATGATAGGAGATAAAGGAGAAGAAAGATGGCAGAGTTGATGAAGGGGTTAAAGAGAACCCATAGATGTGCGGAGATTACAGCGGAAAATGCGGGCCAGACGGTTACCGTCATGGGATGGGTACAGAAGAACAGGAATAAAGGGGGATTGGTGTTCGTCGATGTGCGTGACCGTTCCGGCGTCATACAGGTAGTCTTTGAGGAAGGAAAATCTGATGCGGCACTCATTGAAAAGGCAGCGAAGCTTCGGGCAGAATTTGTCGTGGCAGTTGTGGGCGAAGTGGCAAAGCGTTCCGGCGCAGTGAATGAGCATCTGACTACCGGTGAGATCGAGATCATCCCCAAGGAGCTTCGGATACTTGCAGAATCCGAGACGCCGCCGTTCCCGGTGGAGGAGAATGTTAAGACCAAGGAAGAGATCCGGCTCAAATATCGGTATCTTGACCTTAGAAGGCCGGATATGCAGCGGAATCTTATGATGCGGAGCAAAGCGGCTACATTGATCCGCCAGTTCCTTGCAAACGAGGGATTTCTTGAGATTGAGACGCCTATCCTTATCGGCAGTACTCCGGAGGGGGCAAGGGATTATCTTGTGCCGAGCAGGATCCACCAGGGACATTTCTATGCGCTTCCTCAGTCACCGCAGCTTTTTAAGCAATTGCTTATGTGCTCCGGCTGTGACCGGTATTTTCAGTTGGCAAAATGCTTCCGGGACGAGGACCTGCGCGCAGACCGTCAGCCGGAATTTACCCAGATTGATATGGAGCTTTCTTTTGTAGATGTGGATGATGTCATCGATGTCAATGAGCGTCTGTTAAAAGAACTGTTTTCGAAGGTGCTGGATGTGGAGGTGCCCCTTCCGATCCCGCGGATGACCTGGCAGGAAGCTATGGACCGCTATGGCTCTGACAAGCCGGACATCCGGTTTGGCATGGAGCTTACGGATGTGACAGAGGTGGTAAGAGGAAGCGAATTTGCCGTATTCAAGGGAGCCATTGAAAACGGCGGGACTGTCCGGGGAATCAATGCCAAAGGACAGGGTGCGATGCCGAGAAAGAAGATTGATAAGTTAGTCAGCTTTGCCAAAGATTACGGTGCAAAGGGGCTTGCTTACTTGGCTGTCCAGGAGGACGGCACGGTGAAATCATCCTTCACTAAGTTCATGACGGAGGATGAGACGAAAAAACTTATGGAAGCTATGGGCGCAGAAAGCGGTGACCTTCTCCTCTTTGCCGCAGATAAGAACAAAGTGGTGTGGGCAGTGCTTGGGGCGCTGCGCTTAGAGCTGGCAAAGCAGATGGAGCTTCTCGATAAAGACGAGTATAAATTCCTGTGGGTGACGGAGTTCCCGCTGCTTGAGTGGAGTGATGAGGAGAACCGTTTTATGGCGATGCATCATCCGTTTACGATGCCGATGGAGGAAGATCTTGAATTTATCGATAGTGACCCGGGAAGAGTGCGAGCGAAAGCATACGATATCGTTCTGAATGGTAATGAAATCGGCGGCGGCAGTGTGCGGATCTTTGACCCGGAGATACAAAGTAAGATGTTTGAAGTCCTTGGATTTACTCCCGAGCAGGCGAAGGAGCAGTTCGGGTTCCTGCTTACGGCTTTCAAGTATGGTGTTCCGCCTCACGCCGGGCTGGCTTACGGACTTGACCGGATCATCATGCTGATGGCAAAAGCGGACAGTATCCGGGATGTCATTGCATTTCCGAAGATCAAGGATGCTTCAGATTTGATGACCGAGGCGCCGACGACGGTAGATGCAAAGCAGCTTGAGGAGCTTGGGCTTGAGATTGCAGCAAAGGAGTAAGCTTATGGACGGAAAGTTGGATTTGTTAGAGATCATGCGGCAGAGAAGAAGTGTGCGTTCCTATACTTCTGAAGAGGTCGGAGAGGAACAGATGAAAAAGATCATCCAGGCAGGACTTCTATCTGCCTCCGGCCGCGGAATCCGGCCCTGGGAACTTATCGTGGTGAAGGATAAGGATACTTTACGCAAGATGGCGCAGTGCCGCGATCACGGCGCGGCGATGCTTGAGGGTGCTGATGCGGCGATTGTTGTGATCGCCGATGCGACAAAGACGGATGTGTGGACGGAGGATTGCTCCATCGTCATGTCCAATATGCACCTGATGGCCAGTTCCCTTGGGGTGGGGAGCTGTTGGATCCAGGGGCGGCTTCGGGTATCTGCCGGGGAAGACAGCACGGAAGAGTATCTGCGAAAGCTCCTTGGATTCCCGGAGAACTGCCGGCTGGAGGCTATACTGTCTCTTGGGATGCCGGAAAGTGTGCAGAATCCGCGGGAAGTGACGGGCGAACTGTGGGGGAAGGTTCACCGGGAAGTCTATGGAAAGGAATGACCGTGTGAATGTGTACAAAGAGATGAGAACTTTATATGTATCGGATCTGGACGGAACACTTCTTAATACTAATGATGCGGTCAGCCCCAAAAGCATAGAGATCATCAATGCTCTGGTGGAGCGGGGGATGTTGTTCACCTACGCGACGGCGCGTTCCCTTAACTCTGCCTCGGCGGTCACGAAGGGCTTGTCTGCAAAGATTCCGGTGATCGCCTATAACGGGGCGTTGATCATTCATCCGGAAACAGGGGAAGTGATTGCTTCGGAAAGCTTTGAAGAGGACGAAACGGCAAAGGTTATCCGGTGTCTTAAGGAGCATAATGTCAGCCCGCTGGTCTACGCTTATATCAGACATGAAGAAAAGGTATCGTGGCTTACAGCGCGGGAAAATGAAGGCGTTCGAAGGTACTTAAGCCTCCGCAGAGGAGACCGGCGTCTTCGGCCTTTAACAGAAAAAGGACGGTTGTATGACGGCGAGATATTCTACTTCACCTGCATTGGGGAAAAGGAAGAGCTTAAGCCAGTCTATGATATTTTTTCGGGGGATGAGAAGTTTACCTGCATCTTGCAGCAGGAATTGTACCGCCCGGAATACTGGTGCGAGATCATGCCGAAAAAGGCGACGAAGGCGAATGCAGTTGCAAAGTTAAAAAAGCTTTGGGGATGTGACCGTGTTGTCTCGTTCGGGGATGCAGTGAACGATATCCCTATGTTTCGGATTTCTGATGCGTGTTATGCAGTGGAGAATGCGGTAGAAGAGTTAAAGACCATGGCGGACGGGATCATCCCCGGCAATGACGCAGACGGCGTGGCGATGTGGCTGAAGGAAAATGTATAGGTATGAACATATGATAAAGAAAGAGAGGTAAAATTATGGCACAGGTGATTTATCGGAGAGCGCAGGAGAGCGACGCAGGAAAAATTGTTGACTTTTACAATTTTGTGGGCGGGGAGACCAGTTACTTAAGCTTTGAGAAAGACGAATACCCCATGAATGTGAAGGAGCAGGAAGAGGAGATTCGTTCTCTGGAAGGAAAGAAAGCGAGTATCATGCTGCTGGCGATGGACGGGGAGGAGATTGCAGGAATAGCAACCATCCATTCCTCCGCGAAGATCAAGGCAAGGCATGACGGCGAGCTTGGGATTGTGGTTGCAAAGAAATATCAAGGGCAGGGCATCGGTACAGAATTGATCCGCCAACTTATTGACTGGGCGAAAGGGAACAGCGTGACTACCCGGATTAGCCTGGATACCCGCGCGGATAATGTGAAGGCGGTGGAACTTTATATGAAGTTCGGCTTTGTCGTGGAAGGATGCCGGAGGAACTCTACGCTGCTTGACGGGAAATACTACGACTTGTATGTGATGGGAATGATGCTTTAGGAGGAATAAACATCTGCTGATAAAGGGGGCTTGACGGTATGAAGAAAAGACGTTCGAAAAATTCATTAAAAATCTTGCTTTGCTGCATATGTCTTATGATGCTTTTGGGTGCACAGGTTGTTTTGGCGGCAGAGACGGCGGGAGGTCAGGAGACGCAGACCGACGGGGACGCTGCGGCTGGAAGTGATACCGCATCGGGAGATGATACTGGAACAACAGGCACAGCCGGGAAGTCATCAGCGGGATTGTCAGGCGGTTCTGCGGGGGCTATGGGAGGCCAGCGGCAGAGGGCAAGACAGGTCACGGACAGACAGGAGGAGATTGCCCACCAGATTGCAGAAAGAGAAGGGGAATGGGTGAAGCAGCTTGAGACTTCCCAGCATGAACGGTCATCGCAGTTGGGCGAGAGTCAGCGGGAGAGAGCAAGGAAGGTTACAGACAGACAGGAGGAGATTGCCCATAGAATTGCAGAGCGGGAAGAGGCAAGGACCCGGCAGATGGAAAAATAAAAAAAGACTATCAAAGCATCTAAGAAAATATCTTGGGTGCTTTTTTATAAGGTTTTATATTGACACAGTGTCAGAATAATGGTATTATAGTTACACGGTGTCAGAATACTATTCGGAAGGGAGGGATACGGATGCCGAAGGGTTCGCCGGAGCTTACGGAGAAACGTAAGAATGAGATTTTGGACGCCTGCAGGAAGATATATGGGGCGCAGGGGTTTTACGGGGTGACGGTCAAGGGGATCAGCGCGCAGGTCAGCCTTACCAGACCTGCCATTTACAATTATTTTGAGACAAAGGAAGAGATTCTTCTGGGGCTTTTGGTCAGGGAGTATGCGGACTGGTGCGGGGAGCTTGAGAGGGTGGCTGCTCTGGCGGGTGGGCTGAGCCGCGAGGAGCTTTCAGCGGAGATGGCGCACACACTCGAGGAGCGGGAGATTCTCCTACGCATTCTCAATATGAATCTTTTTGAGATTGAGCTGAACAGCCGTGTGGAGCGTCTTGCGGAGTTTAAAGGACAGTTTTTGCGGGCGGTGAATGCCATGAGTGAGATTTTGCGAGCGTACAGAAAAGGAGCCGAGGAGTCGGAGTGCGAGGAGTTCTGCCAGACGTTCTCGGCATTTCTGCTGGGGTGCTATCCTTTTACGGTGCATACGGAAAAGCAGATTGAGGCTATGAGACTGGCGAATGTGAAGATGAGGGAGCCTGGCATCTATGAGATGGTGTATCGGTGCGTATATCGTCTGCTCTGAAGAGGCCGATGTAAAGGATTGGATTGAAAGTTAGAAATAATGTTAAGAAACAGGAGGTATGGATTATGAGCAGAATTTTAGTAGCATATTTTAGCGCAAGCGGTACGACGAAAAGGCTGGCGGAGCGGCTGGCATCGGCAATCGGGGCGGATACTCATGAGATTAAGCCTGAGATTCCCTATACAGCCGCAGACCTGGACTGGATGGATAAGAAGAGCCGCAGCAGTGTGGAGATGCGGGATAAGAAGTTCCGTCCTGCTGTGGCAGGAAAAGTCAGGAACATGGGAGAGTACGATACGGTCTTTGTGGCGTTCCCTATCTGGTGGTATGTTGCGCCGACCATTGTCAATACGTTTTTGGAGCAGTATGACCTGAGCGGGAAGACAGTCGTTACTCTCGCAACTTCCGGCGGCAGCGGGATGGGCAACGCCAATAAGGAGCTTGCCATGTCCTGCCCCGGCGCGAATCTGAAGGAGGGCAAGGTATTTTCGGCGAATACTGGGGAAGGCGAGCTTAAAAGGTGGGCAGGAGGATTTGCCCGTATCTGAAAAAAATTGCTTCTGCTGGCTGTTGTTTCTATAAAAGCGTCTCTCTGCCGGTCTTCTTGGGTTTTGTTTTGATGAAAGCGTGAATAAAATACATCAATAAAAATGATTAAATTTATCACTTCCTTTTTTCGTGGTTCTGTGATAGGATAGGGGAGAGTTAAATTTAGACAATAAAATTGATGAATCTTAATGGTTCTGAGATAAAAGGAGATGGATGCGATGAAGAATTTTGATAAGTACGAGAGAGCTTATTTTATGCCGCCGGTGGTGACTTACGACTGGGTGAAGAAGGATTATATCGACAAACCGCCGATCTGGTGCAGCGTGGACCTTCGGGACGGGAACCAGGCGCTGATTGAGCCGATGAGCTTAGAGGAAAAGCTGGAGTTTTTTCAGATGCTTGTGGATATCGGGTTTAAGGAGATTGAGGTGGGATTTCCGGCGGCGTCGGAGACGGAGTACCAGTTTATGCGGACGCTCATTGAGAAGGATATGATTCCGGATGATGTGACGGTGCAGGTGCTGACCCAGGCCAGGGAGCATATCATCAAGAAGACTTTTGAGGCGGTGAAGGGCGCGCCCCACGCGGTGGTGCATCTTTACAACTCTACTTCCGTGGCGCAAAGAGAGCAGGTGTTTAAGAAGGAAAAGGATGAGATTAAGCGGATTGCGGTGGAGGGGGCAAAGCTCCTTCTGGAGCTTGCCAATGAGACCGACGGGAATTTTACGTTCCAGTACAGTCCGGAGAGTTTTCCGGGCACGGAAGTTGACTACGCGGTGGAGGTGTGCAATGCGGTGCTGGACGTATGGCAGCCCACGGCGGACAATAAGGCGATTATCAACATCCCGACAACGGTTGAGAATGCCATGCCCCATGTATTTGCCTGTCAGCTTGAGTATGTGCATAAGAACTTAAAGTACAGGGATAATGTGATTCTCTGCCTCCATCCTCACAATGACCGGGGATGCGGCGTTGCCACGGCGGAGCTTGGCATATTGGCGGGGGCGGACCGTATCGAGGGCACCCTCTTTGGAAATGGGGAGCGCACGGGCAACGTGGATATCGTGACCTTGGGCATGAACATGTTCTCCCACGGGGTTGACCCGGGGCTTGATTTCTCGGATATGCAGCACCTCAGAGAGACGTATGAGCGGCTTACGAGGATGGAGGTCAATCCCAGGCAGCCTTACGGCGGGGATTTGGTGTTCACGGCATTTTCCGGCTCCCATCAGGATGCCATCGCCAAGGGGATGGCGTGGAGAGAGGAGAAGAAGTGCGCGAAGTGGACGGTTCCTTATCTGCCCATTGACCCCCAGGATGTGGGGCGGCGGTATGACTCTGATGTCATCCGCATCAACAGCCAGTCCGGCAAGGGCGGCGTAAGCTATATCCTGAAACAGAGCTTTGGCATCAACCTGCCGATGAAGATGCGGGAAGAGGTTGGGTATCTGGTGAAAGATGTGTCGGATAAGGCCCACAAGGAGCTTAGCCCGGCGTGGGTTTATGAGATATTTACGGACAATTATGTGAATACCAAGCCGGTATTTTCCATTGACGAGTGCCATTTTAAGCAGGTGGACGGGATTACGGCGGAGGTTTCCATCAACCACGGCGGGGAGAGCCGCACCATTACCGCCAACGGAAACGGGCGTCTGGATGCGGTGAGCAATGCCATTAAGCAGTATTTTAACATCAGCTACGAGCTGCGGTTCTATGAGGAACATTCGCTGACGAGAGGGTCTTCTTCTAAGGCGGTGGCTTATGTGGGAATCGTATTTAACGGCAAGGCGCGCTGGGGCGTGGGGATTGACGCGGATATCATCAGCGCGTCCATCGAGGCTTTGATCGTGGCGGTGAATAAGATTGAGGAGATTGGCAGCGCGGATACTTGCAAGGATGCGAGGATGATTGAGATCATGAATTATATCCAGGCGAATTATATCGATATCACGCTGGATGACATTGCGGAGCATTTCTTCCTGTCTAAGCCTTACATTTCCAAGTATATTAAGGAAAAGTCGGGGATGACTTTCGGGGAGCTGGTGAAGAAAATCCGGATGAAGAAGGCGAAGGCGCTCCTTAAGAGCAGCAATATGACGGTGGAGAATATCTCGCTGTCGGTGGGGTATCAGAATGTGGAACATTTTAACCGGCTGTTTAAGAAGGCGTATAATATGACGCCGATGCAGTTTCGGAATCAGAAGTAGGAGTGCAAAGGAACGCGGTTCCGTCAGCAAATATATCCCTCTCAAACGGGACAACATGCAGATAAACTAACTGAATAACGGCTGCTAAGACGTTCGGGAATGCCCTCACGCCTAAGCAGCCGTAATCAGTGGATTTCATCTGCATGAAAAACGTCCTTGATTGTTTGAGAGGGATATATTTGCTGACGGAACCGCTGTGCTTTGGAGGGCGTAAGGGCGTGAGGGTGTGCGTGAGGAGAGGGGAGGAAGTGCTGTCTTTGGAGGGCGGAGGTGAAATATTTGATTTGATGTTTCAGTGAGTCATATGTTAAAATAGAAAAATAAATTATTACATTTATCAGATATAAATACACAAAAGATAAGGGTATTGGCGTTTCGGATGATTTTAATGATTTGTGGGAGAGAGGTTTGTGATAATGTTGCAGGAAAGTAATCGTGTAGAGTTTAAGATTACCTTAAATGATAAGCTGGAAAGGGAAATTGTTGACGCCAGAAGGAAAGTATAATTATATAGCATAATTGTTGGCAGATGAGAATGGCGTATCTGTTAAGGTAGCTAAATATGCAGGAAAGAATAAAGTTGATCTGATTGAAAATGAAGAGTATGGATATTGCTCTCTGGTTAAGGCAACAAACCAGGTCTTAGAGAAAATGAGAATTGAGAATATTACTAAGACGAAAGTGACAGGAGCAAAGAGAATCGAAAAAAATCTGATTGAAACCGTTCCGATGAGAGAGGCTTTGATCAACGCCGTTGTACACAATGATTTTTCTCATGAAATACCGCCGGTATTTGAAATATTTAGTGATCGGATGGAATTTACTTCATATGGAGGTCTGATTCAGGGACAAAGTAAAGAAGATTTTTTTAGCTGCAGCAGTATGCCAAGAAACAGAGAATTGATGAGAGTGTTTAAAGATGTGGGGCTGGTGGAGCAGCTTGGTTCTGGTATGAGCCGTATCTTGCAATTTTATGACAAAAGTATTTTTGAAATATCGGATTATTTTATTAAAGTCACATTCCCGTTTTCTTTGCCTTACGAAAAGCAGAACATTGTCAATGGCGATGAAAATGGCGATGAAAATAAAATTTTGTATTTAATAAAAGAGCATCCTGATATCACAGCCAAGGAGATGAGTAAACAGACGGGATTCAGCACTCGGAAGATCAGCCGCATTATAAAAGAGCTGCGAGAAACAGGGAGGATTATCCGAATTGGTTCTGATCGGAAGGGGTATTGGAAAACAGGTGAGTAACTTGTAAAATCTGATTGAGGAAGAAAGGTCTGTTATGAGCGATTTGTTATCATATAAGAATTACAATGGTACAGTTGAGTATTCTAAAGAGGATTGCTGCCTTTTTGGCAAAGTGGCTGGAATAAAATCTCTGCTATCCTACGAGGGGAATTCCGTACAGGAATTAGAGCAGGATTTTCAGAATGTGATTGATGAATATCTTGCAGATTGCAAAGAAAGATATGCAATGAAACAAGGGAAATGGAGTGATAGCAAATGAAGACGGATTATAAGGACAAGGGCCTCTCCCTTTTGCGGAAAGGCCAAAAAGGGGTGGTACATGCCATATTCAGCCGGTTTGGGCTGACGCTGGCGCTGCTGATTGTGCATGTACTGATTCTGTTTAGCGTGTTCCAGCGGTTTGGGGATTTCCTTTTGCATTTTTACGGGCTGCTGGTGCTGTTCATGTTTGGGATGGTCATTTACCTTTTGAACAGCAGGATGAACCCGACGGCGAAGATTACATGGCTGATCGTGATTTCTATATTGCCTTTGTTCGGGGTGCTTTTGTATCTGTACACCCAGAGCGATATCGGGCATCGGGCGCTTAAGGGGCGCATTGACCGGATCGTGGCAGACACGCAGGACAGCGTCCGGCAGCGGTCAGGGGTGCTTGAGGAACTTGCCGGGGAAAATCCGGGGGCGGCGTCTCTGGCGCGCTACATGCGAAGGAGCGGGTGCCATCCGGTGTTTAAAAATACGGCGGTCACTTATTTTCCGCTGGGGGAAGATAAGTTTGAGGCGATGCTTAAGGAGCTTGAGAAGGCGGAGCATTTTATCTTTATGGAGTACTTTATCGTGGACGAGGGCGTGATGTGGGGCAGGATTTTAGAAATCCTGGCGAAGAAGGCGGCTCAGGGCGTGGATGTGCGGGTGATGTATGACGGCACCTGCGAGTTTGCCCTGCTGCCCCGGGATTATCCGCGGCGGCTTGGGAAACTTGGCATCCGGTGCAAGGTGTTTGCCCCGGTGTCTCCGTTTGTGTCCACCTGCTATAATTACCGTGACCACCGGAAGATACTGGTGATTGACGGGCATACGGCGTTTAACGGGGGCGTGAACCTTGCGGATGAGTATATTAACCGGAAGGAAAAATACGGCCACTGGAAGGATGCTGCCGTTATGCTCAAAGGCGATGCGGTGAGGAGCTTTACGCTGATGTTCCTGCAGATGTGGGGAATCAGCGAGCGGGCGGAGGAGTACGCCCGGTTTTTGTCTTTCGACCCGCATCCGGTGAAGGAGGCGAAGGGGTATGTGATTCCCTACGGGGACTGCCCGCTGGACGGGGAGAAAGTGGGGGAGCGGGTGTATATGGACATCCTGAACCGGTCGCTGTCCTATGTACATATTATGACGCCTTACCTGATCCTGGACGGTGAGATGGAGACGGCGCTTAAGTTCGCGGCGGAGCGGGGCGTTGACGTGACGCTTATCCTGCCGGGGATTCCGGACAAGGCGGTGCCTTATGCGCTGGCAAAGACCCACTACATACCGCTTTTGGAATCCGGGGTGAAAATCTATGAGTACACGCCGGGGTTCGTCCATGCCAAGGTGTTTTTGAGCGACGATGCGGAGGCTGTGGTGGGAACCATTAATCTGGACTACCGGAGTCTTTACCATCATTTTGAGTGCGCTACTTATATGTACGGTGTGGGCTGCATCCGGGATATGGAGGAGGATTTCCAGGATACCCTTTTGAAATGCAGGAGGGTTACGCCGGAGACTGCCCGCAGGGAGAAGTGGACGGTGAAACTTACCGGGCGGCTGATGAAGGCGATTGCGCCGCTGATGTAAGGACGGGTATCTCAATCTGTACGATATAGTCTTCAATCCGCTCCGCTACGGTCTCATTGAGCCCTTTCTCGTAGGAATATCCGGTGAGGGTCAGGCCGCGGGCTTTGGCGTAAGCGAGGATTTCCCGGTACTTTTCCGGGAGGGCGCTTAAATCTCCTTTGTGGAAGGCTCTTATATATGTTCCGCCGGGCTGTATGTGCAGCCCGTATTTTTGCGTGAGGAAGGGAATCTCGATAAACAGCTTTGTGTAGCTGTCGAAAGAGCCCTCTTGCAGACTTTCCACGGGCAGCATGGAGCCGTAGGAGGCGTCGTGGAGGCGGCCTAAGCGGCAGCGTGCTGTCTCGGCGGTGATGAGTTCTACTTCTTTTTCGAAGGTGGTGTCTTCGTCGATGTCTACCGTTACCAGGCATCGTTCTTCTTTTTCTATGACCGTTAACTCGGACAAATCCATGGTCAGCAGGGTGACCATATTCTGGTGCTGGGCGCAGAGGTTTTTTCGGATGGCCTGAAGGTGGAGTAGCTGTGCGTCTAAGTCTTTGATCTTTTCTTCCAGCAGGTTTTTCAGGCTCTCTGCGGAGCGCATCTTTATAAATTCCTGTATCTCCGGGAGGGATACGTTAAGCTCCCGGAGCAGCAGGATGGTCTCTAAGAGGGGGCTTTGGCGGTAGCTGTAATAGCGGTAGCCGTTTTCGGGATTTGCGGCGGCGGGTTTGAAAAGACCAATCTCGTCGTACCACATCAATGTCTTCTTGTTGATGCCGTGGAGGGCGGCAAATTGCCCGATGGTGAGTAATTTTTCTTTTTTATCTGCATTTTCCATAGTGATTTCTCCTTGACTGTACAGTTACTGTACGGTTTATTATACATTTAGTTATACAATATGCAGATGTCAAATGCAACAGGCAATCGCCCTGTCGCAAGGTGAAAAGGAGAAAAATCATGGAAAACCAGAATGTGTATGCAAAGCCTGTAACGTTTCATAATATCCTGAAATTTGCCGTTCCGACCATTGCCATGACGGTGTTTATGTCGTTTTACTCGATGGTTGACGGATTGTTTGTGTCGAATTTGATCGGCACGAAGGCATTGTCGGCGGTCAATCTGACTGCGCCCCTGATTCAGTTTGTGACGGCTGTCTCTACGATGCTCGCCGCCGGGGGCAGCGCGGTGATCATGAAAAAGATGGGGGAGGGGAAAGAGCGGGAGGCCAGAGAGGATTTTACGTTTCTGATCCTGGTAAATGCTGCGGTGGGGCTTGCTATGTGCGCCCTCGGATACGGGGTGATGGATCAGGTGTTTGCCGTCTTTGGGCTGTCTCCTGACGTGTCGGGATATTGCAGGGAATATTTGAGCCGCTACCTTTTGTTTACGGTTCCAATTCTCCTGATGAATAATTTTTCCCTCTATATGATTGGGAGCGGGAGGGCATCCCTTTCTTTTGCCTGCTCTGTGGCGGGCGGGGTGCTGAATATGGCGCTTGATTATCTGTTTCTCGGCGTGTTCCATATGGGAATCGGCGGCGCGGCGGTGGCGACGGGGCTTGGGTATTCGGTGACTGCTGTGGCGGGGGTTCTTGTGTTTTGTAAGGAGAGCAGCTTTTTGCATTTTGTGAGGCCGGCGTTTCGCCCGAAGGTGCTTATCCTGGCTGCGTCCAACGGGAGCTCTGAGATGGCGGGGGCGCTTGTCACGGGAATCGTTACGCTGGTGTTTAACTGGATGATGCTTAAAGTGGCGGGGGAGGAAGGGGTCGCCGCGGTGACGATTATCATGTATGTGCTGATGTTTGCAAGCTCCCTGTATACGGGATACTCCTACGGGGTCGCGCCTATGCTGAGTTTTTACTTTGGGGAGGGAAATGCGGATAAACTTAAGAAGGTGGTGGCTGTGAGCCTTAAAGTGATTGCCGCCATCTCTCTTTTGACTGCGGCGGCATCTTTTGCATTTACGGAGCCTATGGTGGCGGTCTTTGCAAGGCCGGGCAATCTGGTGTATGCCCTTGCGGCGACGGGAAATAAAATCTGTACGGCGGCGCTTTTGTTTATCGGGTTTAATATATTTGGCAGCGGGATGTTTACGGCGCTGTCAAATGGGGGCGTGTCGGCGCTCCTTGCGTTTTCCAGGTCTTTTGTGTTCATGCTGGCGATGCTTATCCTGCTGCCCCTTCTTCTGGGGGTAAATGGAATCTGGCTTGCCACGCCTGCGGCGGAGCTCCTTTCATTTGTCTTGTCGGGGTATCTGTTCTTTAAATATAGGAAGAGATATGGGTATTGATTTCTTTTTGTACTTGTTTTGGGTTGTCTAAGTTCGTTCCGTGGTGGGCGTTTTTTATCGTGACCAGGCGGGAGCCGGGAATTGCGCGGCGGATGAAATCCTGCTGATGTCCGGCGAGACGTCTCCCGGCGGGAGGGTGGAGCGTCCATGCCCCCGCGCATCCAGGGTGATGACGCGGTATACCTTGACGGACGAAGTCCGCCAGTTCCGCAGGAACAAGCATTACGGGATGCCCTGTGGGTATGACTTGGAGAAATGTTTTACTTCCCGGTTCTACTGGCGCATGTCTAAGGAGGCGCCGTGAAGGAAGAGGAGGGCTTTGCCCTGACCGTGGAGTTGTTGTGAAACAAAATGGGAATTGTGCAAAATTTATAATAAAACAAAAAAATACAAATAAAAATATTGCATAATAACGAAAAAAGGAGTATGATATATTATAAATATACAGAAAAATAAAAATATTATTTGTTGTATTCTGAAAAAGATACTAGTGTGCTGTATCATTGATAAATAGTTAAATATTACTGGTTTGCCAAGTCGTTTCGTGGTATACTAAAAGAAACGGCGGTGATTCCTATGGCAAGACCTAAAAAATACAAAATCTCATTAACGGA